>Ga0102591_1001202_pt1 | contig 37810 bp, 31 predicted proteins | sample AraplaCol_mCL_r2_2_FD_76860 | JGI IMG/M metagenome (GOLD analysis project Ga0102591, IMG submission 76860) | Arabidopsis root microbial communities from North Carolina, USA - plate scrape MF_Col_mCL_r2 (SPADES assembly) (version 2) | ecosystem: Host-associated > Plants > Roots > Endosphere...
TCGCGCAGCGCGGCCTGTCGGCTTCCGACGTGGTGGCCGCCATCCGCGGCCAGAACGTGCAGGCCGCGGCCGGCGTGGTCGGCGCTTCGCCGGGCCTGTCGGGCGTGGACATGCAGCTGTCGATCAACGCGCAGGGCCGCCTGCAGAGCGAGGAAGAGTTCGGCGACATCATCGTCAAGAGCGGCACCGACGGCGCCGTCACGCGTCTTCGCGACATCGGCCGCCTCGAGATGGGCGCCGCCGACTACTCGCTGCGCTCGCTGCTGAACAACGACCCGGCCGTCGGCATGGGCGTGTTCCAGGCGCCGGGCTCCAACGCGCTCGACATCTCTGCCAACGTCCGCAAGACGATGGAAGAGCTCAACAAGAACATGCCCGAGGGCCTGGAATACCGCATCGCCTACGACCCGACGCAGTTCGTGCGCGCGTCCATCGAGTCGGTGATCCACACGCTGCTCGAAGCCATCATGCTGGTGGTGCTGGTCGTGATCCTGTTCCTGCAGACCTGGCGCGCTTCCATCATCCCGCTGCTGGCCGTGCCGGTGTCGGTGATCGGTACCTTCGCGGTGCTGCACATCCTCGGTTTCTCGATCAACGCGCTGAGCCTGTTCGGGCTGGTGCTGGCCATCGGCATCGTGGTGGACGACGCCATCGTCGTGGTGGAGAACGTCGAGCGGAACATCGAAGCCGGCCTGACGCCGCGTGAGGCCACGTACCGCGCCATGCGCGAAGTGTCGGGCCCGATCATCGCGATCGCGCTGGTGCTGGTGGCCGTGTTCGTGCCGCTGGCCTTCATCAGCGGCCTCACGGGCCAGTTCTACCGCCAGTTCGCGGTGACCATCGCGATCTCTACGGTGATCTCGGCCATCAACTCGCTGACGCTGTCGCCCGCGCTCGCCGCCTTGCTGCTGCGCGGCCACGACGAGCCCAAGGACGCGCTGACGCGCGGCATGGACCGCGTCTTCGGCTGGCTGTTCCGCGGCTTCAACCGCTTCTTCCATCGCGGCTCCGAGGCCTACAGCGGCGGCGTCAAGCGCGTGATTTCGCGCAAGGCGCTGATGCTGGGGATCTACGTCGCGCTCATCGCGGTGACCTTCGGCCTGTTCAAGGCGGTGCCCGGCGGCTTCGTGCCGGCGCAGGACAAGCAATACCTGATCGGTTTTGCGCAACTGCCCGACGGCGCCACGCTGGACCGCACCGACGAGGTGATCCAGCGCATGGGCGAGATCATGAAGAAGAACCCGAACGTGGAAGACGCCATCGCCTTCCCGGGCCTGTCGATCAACGGCTTCACCAACAGCTCCAACTCGGGCATCGTGTTCGCCACGCTCAAGCCCTTCGACCAGCGCAAGCGCCCCGACCAGAGCGGCGGCGCGGTGGCGGGCCAGCTCAACGGCGCGTTCTCGAGCATCCAGGACGCCTTCATCGTGATGTTCCCGCCGCCGCCGGTGGCGGGCCTGGGCACCACGGGCGGCTTCAAGCTGCAGCTGGAAGACCGCGGCTCGGTGGGCTACGACCAGATGGACGCGGCGGTGAAGGCCTTCATGGCCAAGGCACAGCAGGCGCCCGAGCTGGCCGGCATGTTCACCAGCTGGCAGGTCAACGTGCCGCAGCTGTATGCCGACATCGACCGCACCAAGGCCCGCCAGCTCGGCGTGCCGGTGACGGACATCTTCGACACCATGCAGATCTACCTGGGCAGCCTGTACGCCAACGACTTCAACAAGTTCGGCCGCACGTACTCCGTGCGCGTCCAGGCCGATGCGCCTTACCGCGCCCGTGCCGAGGACGTGGGCCTGTTGAAGGTGCGCTCGACCTCGGGCGAGATGGTGCCGCTGTCGGCGCTGATGAAGGTGAATTCGACCTTCGGGCCTGAGCGCGCCATGCGCTACAACGGCTACCTCGCCGCCGACATCAACGGCGGCCCGGCGCCGGGCTATTCGTCGGGCCAGGCGCAGGACGCGATCGTGAAGATCGCCGCCGAGACGCTGCCCAAGGGCGTGAGCTTCGAGTGGACCGAGCTGACCTACCAGGAGATCCTGGCCGGCAACTCCGCCTTCCTGGTGTTCCCGCTGGCGATCCTGCTGGTGTTCCTGGTGCTGGCCGCGCAGTACGAGAGCCTGACGCTGCCGATCGCGATCATCCTGATCGTGCCGATGGGCATCCTGGCCGCGATGACCGGCGTGTGGATATCGGGGGGCGACAACAACGTCTTCACGCAGATCGGGCTCATAGTGCTTGTGGGGCTGAGTGCGAAGAACGCGATCCTGATCGTGGAGTTCGCACGGGAGCTCGAATTCGCAGGCCGCACGCCCGTGCAGGCGGCCATCGAAGCCAGCCGGCTGCGCCTGCGCCCGATTCTCATGACCTCGCTGGCCTTCGTGATGGGCGTGCTGCCCCTCGTGCTGTCGACCGGCGCGGGCTCGGAGATGCGCAAGGCCATGGGCGTGGCGGTGTTCGCCGGGATGATCGGCGTGACGGCCTTCGGCCTGTTCCTCACTCCGGTGTTCTACGTGCTGCTGCGCCGCCTCGCGGGCAACCGGCCGCTGAAGCTGCATGGCGAAGTGCCGCATGGCGAGGACTTCGTGTCGGCCGGCCATCCCGCGGCGCCTGCATCGCACGGCGGCTCGGGCGGCGGCGGTCTGAACCCGATGCCTGCGTCGCCGCGCCCCTCGCACGGCTCGCACGACTGACCGATCGGAAAGAAGAAAACAGAAAGCTGATCATGAAATTCTCAGTACAACCCTTGGTGAAGCCCGTGCGGACTGCCTTGCTGCCGCTGATGGCCGCCCTGGTCCTGGCCGGCTGTGCCACCGTGCCCTCGGGCCTGCCCGAGATCCAGACCACCGCCCAGTTCAAGGAGCAGGGCAAGGAGCCGCAGCAACAAGGCGCCACGCCGCCCGCCGGCTTCACGCGCGCCGTGCCCGCCGAGGCACAGCCGCGCGGCGCCTGGTGGCTGGCGTTCAACGACCCGGTGCTCAATTCGCTGGTCGAGAAGGCCGACGTGAACAACGGCAACATCCAGGCCGCTGCCGCGCGGCTGGCCGAGGCCCGCGCGCTGGCGCGCAGCGCCAACGCCGACCGCCTGCCGCAGATCGGCCTGGGCGCCGGCGCCAACCGCGGCGCGGGCCTTGACAAGGCCACCGCCAGCACGCGCCCGGCCACGATGACCAACATCGGCGCCACCTTCTCGTACGAGGTCGACCTGTTCGGCCGGCTCTCGGGCGCGAGCAAGGCCGCGAACCTGGACGCGGCCGGCCGCGAGGCGCTGCTGCAGAGCACGCGCCTGGCGGTGCAGGCCGAGGTGGCGCAGACCTATCTGCAGCTTCGCGCACTCGATGCGGAGCGCGCGCTGGTGCGCGAGCAGGTCGAGGCCTACCGCGACACGCTGCGCCTGTCGCAGCGCCGCGAGCAGGCCGGCGACATCGCCGAGCTCGACGTGGCGCGCGTGCAGACCGAGGTGTCGTCCACCGAATCGGACGCACTCGCGCTCGACCGCCAGCGCGCCCAGGTGGAACATGCGCTTGCGGTGCTGGTGGGCGATTCGGCCTCCAGCTTCGGCCTGAGCGGCGCCGACTGGTCGACCACGCTGCCGAGCATTCCACCGGGCGTGCCGGCCACGGTGCTCACCCGCCGCCCCGACGTGTCGGCCGCGCAGAGCGCCGTGCTCGCGGCGCAGGCCCGCGTCGGCGTGGCGCAGGCCGCGTGGTTCCCCGACATCTCGCTGACCGGCGCCGCCGGCTACGCCTCGCCCGAGATCGGCGACCTCTTCAAGTGGTCGGCCCGCTCGTGGGGCGTGGGTGCGCTGCTGTCGCTGCCGATCTTCGACGGCGGCCGCCGCGAGGCCGGCGTGCAGGGCGCCAACGCCCAACTCGACGGCGCGCTCGCGAGCTACCGCACGCAGGTGCTGGTCGCCTTCCAGGAGGTGGAAGACCAGCTGGCCGCCATCCGCACGCTGCAGGAGCAGTCGGTGGTGCAGGCGCAGGCCGTCACCTCGGCGGCCCGCGCGACCAGCCTGTCGGACACGCGCTACCGCAACGGCTACATCAGCCAGCTCGATCTGCTGGACGCCCGCCGCAGCGAGTTGCGCAACCGCCGCCAGGCGCTGCAGGTGAAGTCGGCCCAGTACCAGGCGGCCGTGGGTCTGATCCGCGCCATCGGCGGAGGCTGGGACGTGCCGGCGCCGGTGGCTGCGGCCGGCACCGCGCAGACCACGGTGGCCGCGCGCTGAATCGCTCGGGAAAGAAATTGACAGCCTGAACGCCGCAAGGCGGTCTTGCGCCGTCGGGGGCTCAGCCGGTTTCGCCGGCGGGGCTTTCGGCGGCGCTTATTTTTTGCAACTCCAGCACGCCCATGGCCAGGGCGTTCGAATAGCTGGCCTGCGGCCGGACGGCCCTGCGGCAGACCCGGTAGTCCAGGGTTTCGGAGGCTTCGTCGGCGTGGTGGGCCTCGAGCAGGGTCCAGAAGAACTGGCCCGGCTCGGGTTCCTCGACGGTCAGCGCCAAATCGTTCAAGGCTGGCATGGTTCCCTGGGGTGTGTTGTTGTGACAGTGTGCGACGCCGGGTGTACGCAGGAAAGCGCCGCCCGGATTCATGGGCCGCATTTGCAGCGCCGGTGTGTGAAAGATGTCGCAGTCCGGCGAGAGGGCCGCGGCGCTCAACGACAATCCGCCGATGAGTTCAAAGGCGAATAGCGGACCGGCGCGCTGCGTCATGGTCCTGGGCACCACCAGCGGCGCCGGCAAGAGCTGGCTGGCCACCGCGCTGTGCCGCTGGTATGCCCGCCGGGGCCTGAAGGTGGCGCCCTTCAAGGCGCAGAACATGAGCAACAACGCCCGGGTGGTCGACGGCGGCGAGATCGGCAGCGCCCAGTATTTCCAGGCCCTGGCCGCGAATGCGGTGCCCGACGTTCGCATGAACCCGCTGCTGCTCAAGCCCGAGCGCGACACCCACAGCCAGGTGGTGCTGATGGGGCAGGTGAGCGAGGCGCTCTCTGCCTTGCCCTGGCGCGGCCGCAGCGAGCGCGTCTGGCCGCGGATCGCGCAGGCGCTCGACGAGCTGCGCGCCGAGAACGACGTGGTCGTGATCGAAGGCGCCGGCTCGCCGGCCGAGATCAACCTGATGGCCAGCGACATCGTCAACATGCGCATCGCCCGCCACGCGCAGGCGCGCTGCCTGCTCGCGACCGACATCGACCGCGGCGGCGCCTTCGCCCACCTGTACGGCACCTGGGCGCTGCTGCCCGAGGCCGACCGGGCACTGCTGCGCGGCTTCGTGCTCAACAAGTTCCGGGGCGATGCCGCGCTGCTCGCGCCGGCCCCGCAGCAGCTGCGGGAGCTGACCGGCGTGCCCACCGTGGCGACGCTGCCCATGTGGTGGCAGCACGGCCTGCCCGAGGAAGACGGCGTGTTCGACGACCGCAGCCGCTCCAGCGGCACCGTCACGCGCACGGTGGCGGTCGTCGCCTATCCGCGCATCAGCAACCTCGACGAATTCCAGGCGCTGAAGAACGTGCCCGGCGTGCGGCTGGTCTGGGCCCGTGCGCCCGCCGACGTGGCCGGCGCCGACTGGATCGTGCTGCCCGGCTCCAAGAACACCAGCGGCGACCTGGCCTGGCTGCGCGCGCAGGGGCTGGACCGCGCCGTGGCCGCGCATGCCGAACGCGGCGGCGCGGTGCTGGGCATCTGCGGCGGCCTGCAGATGCTGGGCGAGGCGCTGGTGGATCCGCACGGCATCGACGGCAATGCCCCGGGGCTCGGCCTGCTGCCGCTGGTGACGGTGTTCGAGCGCGAGAAGACGGTGCGGCATCGCACGGCCGGCTTCGGCGAGCTGACCGGGGCCTGGAGCGCGCTGTCGGACGTGCCGGTTGGCGGCTACGAGATCCATCACGGCCAGACCGCCGAGCACCCGCAACTCGCGCATGACGGCAGGGCTGTGATGCCCGAGGGGCTGGCCTGGCAGAACGCGCGGGGCAACGTGCTCGGCATCTATCTTCACGGCCTGTTCGAGGACCCGGGCGCGCTGCATGCGCTCTTCGGCGCCTCGGCGCCCACGCTGGAATCCACCTTCGACGGCCTGGCCGATTTCATCGACACCCACTTCGACACCGGCGTGCTCGCCGGACTGATTGCATGACCGAATTCGTTCCCACGATCCCCGACATTTCCGACGCCGCGCTCGCCGCACGCCTGCAGGCCGCGCTCGACAACAAGACCAAGCCGCTTGGCGCGCTCGGCCGGCTGGAGGCGCTGGCGCTGCGCATCGGAAGCATCCTCGGCACCGACAAGCCCGTGCTGGAGGCGCCGCAGATGCTGGTCTGCGCCGCCGACCACGGGCTGGCGGCGCGCGGCGTCTCGGCCTACCCGAGCGAGGTGACCTGGCAGATGGTCGAGAACTTCCTGGCCGGCGGCGCCGCCGTGAGCGTGCTCGCGCGCCAGCACGGCCTGGCGCTGACGGTGGTGGACTGCGGCGTGCGCCGCGACTTCCAGGCGCGCCCGGGTCTGGTGTCTCGCCGCATCGCCCCCGGCACGGCCGACGCTTCGGTGGCGCCGGCGATGAGCGCCGAACAATGCGCGCAGGCGATTGCCAACGGCCGCGAGGTGGTGCGCGCGCTGCCCGGCAACGCGCTGCTGCTCGGCGAGATGGGCATCGGCAACAGCTCGTCGGCCGCGCTTCTGCTGTCGCGCCTGGGCGGGCTGGACATCGACGCCTGCATCGGCATCGGCACAGGCCTCGACGCGGCCGGCCTGGCGCGCAAGCGCGAGGTGCTGCGGCAGGTGCTCGCGCTGCACGCCGGCGCGACGGCACCGCTGGAAGCGCTCGCGGCACTCGGCGGCTTCGAGCTGGCGACACTGGCGGGCGCGGTACTCCAGGCGGCCAGCGAGCGGCGGGTGATCGTGGTCGACGGCTACATCGCCAGCGCCGCGGTGCTGGTGGCGCAGGCGCTGCAGCCGCACGTGGTGCAGCGCTGCGTGGCCGCGCACCGCTCGGCCGAGCCGGGGCATGCGTTGCTGCTGGAGCGGCTGGGGTTGGAGCCGCTGCTGCTGCTCGACCTGCGCCTGGGCGAGGGCTCGGGCGGCGCGCTGGCATGGCCGCTGCTCGAATCCGCCTGCCGCATCCTGCGCGAGATGGCGAGCTTCGAATCGGCCGGCGTGTCTCGAAAGGAAGCATGAACGCCGCGCCGGGCCGCCCCAAGCAAGCTCGCACCGCAGTGCGAAGCACGAAGGTATTCCTGTGAGCGGCATCCGCCATTTCCTGCTCGCGCTGCAGTTTTTCACCCGGGTGCCGGTGACGGGCTCGCTGGCCGAGTGGGTTGGCTTCAGCCCGCAGATGCTGCGCGCGAGCGCTGCTCATCTGCCCGGCATCGGCTGGCTGGTGGGCGGGATGGCGGCGCTGGTGTTCGCGGGCGTGGCCTGGGGCTTGCAGGGTACGGCGGGAGCATTGGCCGCTGCGGTGATCAGCACGGTCGCCACGGTGATGCTCACCGGGGCTTTCCATGAAGACGGGCTGGCCGACGTGGCCGACGGCCTGGGCGGATCGGCGAGTCGCGAGCGGGCACTGGAGATCATGAAGGACTCGCGTATCGGCGCCTTCGGGGCCGTGGCGCTGGTGCTGGCGCTCGGGCTCAAGTTCGCGCTGCTCGCCGCGCTTGCGGGGCGGGGGCTGCAGGCGGCGGCGATCGCCATCGTCGGCGCGCATGTGCTGTCGCGGCTGATGCCGCTGTTCCTGATCCGCTGGCTGCCCTATGTGGGCGACAGCGGCGCGAGCAAGGCCAAACCGCTGGCGGATGCGATCAGCCCGGGCGCGCTGCTCATCGCCATCGTCTGGACGGTGCCTGCCGTGGTGTTGCTTCTGCAGGCACACGATGCGGTTCATGTCGCGGCGGCGGTGCTCGCGGCCACGCTCGCGGCGGGCTGGATGGCGCAGCTCTTCGTGCGGCGGCTGCGGGGCTTCACGGGCGACGGGCTGGGCGCGACGCAACAGGTCTGCGAGCTCGCCATCTACCTCGCGCTGGCCTGGAAGGCATGAGCACGCTCTGGCTCCAGCGCCATGCGCCGGTCGTGGCCCAGCCCGGCCTCTGCTACGGGGCGACGGACCTCGAAGCCCATGCCGACGCCACGCTGGCTGCCGCCGGCCGCATCGCGCCCCTGCTGCCGGCGGGCGTGACGCTGTGCAGCTCTCCGCTGAGGCGCTGCGTCGCGCTGGCCGAAGCCATCGCCGCGCTGCGGCCGGATTTGTCGGTCCGGCGCGACGTGCGGCTGGCCGAGATGGATTTCGGCGCGTGGGAAGGCCGGCCCTGGGCCGACATCCCGCGCGAGGACTTCGACGCCTGGACGGCCGACTTCGCCGATCTGCGCGCCGGCACCCGCGGCGAGAGCGTGCGCGCCTTCATGTCGCGCATCGCCGAGGCGCACGACGAATGGCTGGCTCGGCCGCGCGACACGCTCTGGGTCACGCATGCGGGCGTGCTGCGCGCCGTGACCCTGCTGCAACGCGGCATCCGCTGCCCGGTTTTGGCGAGTGACTGGCCGTCCGGCGAGATGCCCTTCGGCAATTGGCTGGTTTTCGATAAAAAACCCTGACCGGACAGCGGCCGCGCGCTACTTGCCGCCCGCGCCGCTGCCTTCGTCGTTGCGCGCCAGCTCCCGCCGCATCCGCTCGGCGACCGCGCTGCGCCCGTGGGCGTCCAGCTTCAGGTAGATGTTCTTGAGGTGCCACTTGACCGTGTCCAGCGACAGGCCGAGCGTGAGCGCGATCTTCTTGTTGGGCAGCGACTGCAGCAGCAGCTCGGCGATCTCGGCCTCGCGCAGCGTGAGCAGCCGCGTCAGGCGCCGGTCGTCGCGCAGGCGCGGCACCGGCGCAGGCTCGGTGCGCGCGTCGAGCTGCGAACGGGCCTGCGCCTCGATGCGCTCGATGAAGAAGCCCAGCACCGGGTCGAGGTTGGGGATGGACGCCGCCGTGCGGATCAGCGGCAGGACGTTGTCGTGCGCGCCCAGCAGGGTCTGCAGCAGCCCGAGCCGATGGCCCAGGCGCAGGGCCGCGCACACGCGCGCCCTGGACGCCTCGGCGTGGCCCAGCCTGCGTTCGACCTCGGCCGCCTGCAGCTGCAGGGCGGCGACGAGGCCGACCTGACCGAGTTTTTCGTAGTGCCGCGACAGGTGTTCGATTCTTTCCAGCGTGGAGGGCTGGTCGCCGTCGTGCATCGCCATCCGGATGCGCGCGCGCTCCACGACGTCGGCGATGCGCCGCAGCGTGCCGTGGCCGACGGCGGGATGCCGGGCGTGCAGCGCCTCCAGTTCCTGCAGCGATTCGCGCGCGGCGCCGGCGTCGCCGTTCGCGAGCTGGACACCGAGCTGCTCCAGCAGCACGCAGGCCAGCGCGCGGTCCATGCCGTAGCGCCGCAGGAAGCAGCCGGCCTGCGCGAGGTGCTCGAGCGCCTCGCGCAGGCGGCCGGCGGCCTGCTGCGCGCGGTTGGCCACGATGATCATGCGCAGCGTGGTGTCGGGAATCAGCCCGTCGTGCGTGCCCAGCTGCTCCTGCATGAAGCGCGCCGCCACCAGCGGGCCCTGCTGTTCGTACAGAACCTCGACCAGCAGCTGGGCAGTGAGCCGCGCCGCCTCGCCGCAGCGTGCGCCGCGCTCCTGCGCCTCGTCCAGCACCTGGCGGTAGATGCGCTCCGCCCGGTGCATCTGGCCTTCGATGGCGTACGACAGCCCGACCAGGCACTGGCCCACCAGCGAGCCGAAGAGGGTGCCGGCGACCGGCTCGCCGTCGATGCGGGGCGCCGGCTCGTCGCGCTGGATGCGGCGCGCCTCCTCGAACTCGCCGCGATGCAGGTGCAGCCAGGTCAGCACGTTGCGCCTGCCGGCCACCGCGAACTCGTCGGCCGCGGGCGGCGGGGCCAGCAGCTCGGGCAGCAGCCAGGAGAGGGCGTCGTCGTCGTCGTTGCGGATGGCGAACAGGCAGCCCAGCAGCGTCAGCCGGTAGCGCATGGCCGGGTCGAGCGCGCCGGGCCTGGCGCGCAGGCGCTCGATGCTGCGGGCGCAGTCGTCCAGCCGGTAGTCGGCCAGTTCGACCCAGCCAATCCAGAGACCGAGATTGGCGTTGTCGCCGACCGTCCGGGCGTCGAGCTGGCGCAGCAGCGCGATCACCTCGCTCATCTTGCCCCGGGTGAAGAGCGCCTCCGCGCCGCGCTCGGCCAGCCGGCCTGCCGTTTCGTGGTTGTTGGCCGCGAGCGCGTGCCGCACGGCCTGGTGGTGCATGCCGCGGGTCGCGAAGGCGTGGCAGGCCGTGGCATGCACCCGCAGGCGCGAAGCTTCGGGCCAGGCCGCGAAGCGCACCAGCAGCACGCTGCGCAGCAGCGGATGCATGTGCCACCAGCGCTCGTGGGTGGCTGTCTCGGACGTTTCCACCACGAGCGACAGCAGGCCCTCGCGCACCAGCGGCTCCAGCAGCTCGGCGCACAGGGCCGGCGTGTAGCCGTCGCCGGCCAGGTCGGCGCACAGCGGCGCGCTGAAGCGCGTGGTGGCGGCGCAGCACGTGAGCAGGCGCAGCTGCGTTTCCGACAGGCGAGGGAAGACGTGCGCGTGGAAGTAGGCCGCGAAAGGCTCCGGGTCGGGCTCGCCGTGCAGCAGCGGCGACTGCACGCCGCGCCGGCGGCGCACGTCGGCGCTGGCCAGCCGCAGCAGGGCCGGCCACCCCTCGGTCAACCGGTGGATCGTCGCGGCCGCGCGCTCGTCGAGGTGGGGCAGCCGCATGCCGAGATAGTCGATCGATTCCGGCAGGCTGAAGCGCAGGTCGTCGTTGCGCAGCTCCAGCACCGTCTTGGAGGCGGGGGAGTGCGCCAGCGTCATCGGCAGTTCGTCCTGGCTGGCGAACACGCACAGCAGGTTCGGCGGCGCGTATTCGACGAGCAGCTGCAGCGCGTGCAGCACGTTGCCGCTCTGGGCGCACTGCACGTCGTCCACGATCAGCACCACCCTGCGGCCATGCGCCGCGATGCCGCGCACCAGCGCGATGACCAGCCGCTCCGTCGAGAGCGCATCGGGAACGGCGTGCGCCATGGCCTGCCCGGGAATGGCGGTGTCGATGCCTGCGAGGGCCGACATCAGGCCGGTCATGAAGTGCAGGTCGCCCTCGGGAAGGTCGGCGAGCCTGAGCCAGGCGATGCCGGCGTCCGACGAGACCAGCTCGCGCTGCCAGGTCAGCAGCAGCGAGCTCTTGCCGAAGCCGGCGGGTGCGCGCAGCACAACGCAGCGCCGGGTGTCCGGACCGTCGAGCCTCTCGAGCAGGCCTTGACGAACCAGCAGGCGGCGGCTTCGCGTGCGCAGAGCGGGCGTACCGGGGATTGGGGCGGGTTGCATCGCTGCGGATTCTGAGTCATCCCGCGCGCGGATCGGATCCCATATTCGAGGGTTTGCCCCTCCCCACCCTTCGAGGGTGGGGTGGCGCGCGGCCGCGCTGCCGATGAGGCAGCGCAGCCCTCAACAACAAGTCCACTGGAGAAAGCCTCATGTTCGATCTCTCGAATCTCAAGATCGGAGCCCGCCTCGGGCTGGGTTTTGCACTGTTGCTGCTGTTGCAGCTTGTCATCACCGGCATCGGCCTGCGCGAGATGGCGCGCCTCTCGCAGAGCGTCGCCTTCGCGACCGAAGTGGGCCAGCGCAAGCTCGACGAACTCAACAACGTGCAGTCGGCCATCGGCAAGCGGGCCATCGCGGCGCGCAACCTGGCGCTGGTGTCCGATCCGGCGGCGCAGAAGGGCGACATCGACCTCGTCGGCAGCTCGCAGCGCGAGATCGACGCCGGCCTGCAGAACCTCGCCGCCGTGATGGCCGCGCCGGACGCCTCCACCCCCGAGGAGCGCAGGATGCTCGAGAAGCTGCGCGCGCTCGAGGCGCAGTACCTGCCCATCGCGAAGAACGTCGTCGGCCTGGCCACTTCGCGCCAGACCGACGCGGCCGTGAAGGTGCTGACGCAGGAATGCATGCCGCTGCTCAACCAGGTGCTGGCGCATGTCTCGGCCTTCCAGGCGATGCTGCGAAAGAGCGCCGACGAAAGCACCGGCTCGACCCAGGCGGCGTACCAGCGCGCCAAGTGGATGATCCTGTGGATCAGCTGCGCTTCGCTGGCCGGCGGGGTGTTGCTGGCATACCGCATGACCCGCTCCATCACGCGGCCGCTGGGTCAGGCGGTGACCGTGGCGCAGCAGGTGGCCTCGGGCGACCTGACGGCGCGCATCGAGGTGGCCGACGCCTCGGAGTCGGGCATGCTGATGCGCGCGCTGCGCTCGATGAACGACGAGCTCGCCAAGGTGGTGGGGCAGGTGCGCGACGGCACCGATTCCATCGCCTCGGCCTCGGGCCAGATCGCCTCGGGCAACCGCGACCTGTCGTCGCGCACCGAGGCGCAGGCCAGCTCGCTGGAGCAGACGGCCGCCGCCATGCAGGAGCTCACCGGCACCGTCAGGCAGAACGCCGACAACGCGCGCCTGGCCAACCAGCTCGCCGACTCGGCCTCGCAGGTGGCCTCGCGCGGCGGCGCGGTGGTCGATCAGGTGGTGGAGAAGATGGCGTCCATCAACGCCTCCTCGAGGAAGGTGGTGGAGATCATCGGCGTGATCGACGGCATCTCGTTCCAGACCAACATCCTCGCGCTGAACGCCGCCGTGGAGGCGGCCCGCGCCGGCGAGCAGGGCCGCGGCTTCGCGGTGGTGGCCTCGGAGGTGCGCAGCCTGGCGCAGCGTTCGGCCGCGGCGGCCAAGGAAATCAAGACGCTGATCGGCGACTCGGTGGGCGAGGTGGAGGCCGGCAGCACCCTGGTCAACGAGGCCGGCAAGACCATGGAGGAGATCATGGGCAGTGTGCGGCGGGTGACGGACATCATGGCGGAGATCACGGCGGCCAGCCAGGAGCAGGCGGCCGGCATCGGCCAGGTCAACGACGCCATCAAGCAGATGGACCGCACCACCCAGCAGAACGCGGCGCTGGTCGAAGAGGCCTCGGCCGCCGCGCAGTCGATGAACGACCAGGCCGCGGGGCTGGTGCACGCGGTGCGGATGTTCAAGCTGGCCTGAATCCGCCCTTCAGCGGCCGGTCAGTTCGACTTGCGCCACTGCTCGCGCCAGAGCTTGTCGAGCTGCGGCGCGAGCGCGGCGGGCGGCGAGCCCAGCAGGCGGTTGCCGCCGTTGCGCTGCACCAGGCCGTAGATGCGGCCGGAGCCCTGGTCGTACAGCGCGATGGCGTTGTTGTCGTAGCAGTCGTGCGGCTTGCAGAAGGCATGCAGCAGGTAGCGCGTGCCATCGACCGTCACCCATTGCGGTTCGGGCGCCGGGCCTTCGCGGCGCACCAGCCAGCGCTCGTTCTCGCGCGTGCCCAGCGCGGCGCGCCAGGCCTTCTGCATGGCGGGGCCCTGCGCCAGCGCGGCGGGGCTCCCGGTGGGCGGCGGCGGTACCTTGGCGGCAGGCTCGGGCGGAGGCGGCAGCGCGCGGGCGGCGCCGTTGCAGCGCCAGTAGCGCAGCTTCATCATCTCGGGGCCGAGCTGGCCGGCCAGGGGCTTGTCGGCATCGAGCGTGGCGTACTGGCCGCGCGAGCTGCGGTAGACCAGGAAGGTGAGGGCGCCGGCCTTGCCCGTGTCGCCCACCAGCGCCACGTCGAAGCCCGCGGGCGGCGGGCTGTTGCCGAAGAGGCTGTGGACCGTCTGCGGCTCGCGTGTGACCATGCGGCGCTTGCCGCTCTCGGCGATCAGCGAATCCTGCCGCACCTGCAGCGCGGCGGCCGAGTTGTCCGCGCAGTCGGCGGACCAGCGGCCGGTGTACTGGGCGATGTAGTTGGGAAGCTGCTGGCCGCCCTGTTGCGACCAGGCGGCAGCCGGCAGCAGCGCGGCCAGCATGGCGGTGCGCAGCAGGGTCCGGGAGTGGTCGGTGGTCGTCGCTGTGGTCTTGCTTCTCGTCATTCGTCGTGGTTGTCTTGTTTCAGGCCGATCTGGGCGCGGGCGTCTTGGGCTTGTAGGAGCAGAAGGTGGCCACCGCGCATTCCCAGCAGCGCGGCTTGCGCGCCACGCAGATGTAGCGGCCATGCAGGATCAGCCAGTGGTGGGCATGCAGCCGGTACTCCAGTGGGACGCGCTTCTCGAGCTTGAGTTCCACCTCCAGCGGCGTCTTGCCCGGAGCCAGCCCGGTGCGGTTACCCACGCGGAAGATGTGCGTGTCGACCGCAATCGTCGCCTCGCCGAAGGCCACGTTCAGCACCACGTTCGCCGTCTTGCGGCCGACGCCTGGCAGGGCCTCCAGCTCGGCGCGGGTGCGCGGCACCTCGCCTCCGTGCTGTTCCACCAGCATGCGGCAGGCCTCGATCAGGTGCCTGGCCTTGCTGCGGTACAGGCCGATGGTCTTGATGTATTCCTCCAGCCCCTCCACGCCCAGATCGAGGATGGCCTGCGGCGTGTTCGCCACCGGAAAGAGCTTGCGGGTGGCCTTGTTCACGCCCACGTCGGTGGCCTGGGCCGACAGCAGCACGGCGGCCAGCAGCTCGAAGGGGGTGCTGTACTCCAGTTCGGTCTCGGGCTCGGGGTTGGCCGCCTGCAGGGTGGCGAAGAAGAGGGGGATGTTGTCTTTTTTCATGGGGCTTCGGAAGGGCAGGCAAGGGCGGCAGCCGCAATATATCGTCGAAAGCAGATAGCCTTACGCAGCTTTATTGCCCGCGCTTTGGCGACAATGCCACCCCAGAAAGAGAGACTGACCATGCAATTCGCCTCCCGCCTCGACAACGTCGAGACCTCCGCCATCCGCGAACTCTTCAAGCTGCTGGGCAAGCCAGGCATCATCAGCTTCGCGGGCGGCTTCCCCGACAGCGCCATGTTCGACGTCGAAGGCCTCAAGGAGGCGAGCCAGAAGGCACTCACCGAGGAACCCGGCGGCGCGCTGCAATACGGCGCCACCGAAGGCTACGAACCCCTGCGCACGCAGCTCAGCTCCTTCATGAAGACCAAGGGCGTCGACGTCGACCCCAGCGGCCTGATCGTCACCACCGGCAGCCAGCAGGCGCTGGACCTGCTGGGCAAGACCATGATCTCGCCCGGCGACAAGGTCATCGTCGAGGGCCCGACCTTCCTGGCCACCATCCAGTGCTTCCGCCTCTACGGCGCGCAGCTCATCAGTGCGCCCATCGACGCCAACGGCGTGAAGACCGACGAGCTCGAGAAGCTCATCGCCGAGCACAAGCCCAAGTTCGTCTACCTGATTCCCACCTTCGGCAACCCCAGCGGCGCCATGCTGAGCCTGGAGCGCCGCAAGAAGGTGCTGGAGCTGGCCGTGAAATACCAGACGCTGATCGTCGAGGACGACCCCTATGGCGACCTCTACTTCGGCGAGGCCCCGCCGCCTTCGATCATGTCGCTGAGCAAGGACGTGCCCGGCAGCCGCGAACTGCTCGCGCACTGCGGCAGCCTGAGCAAGGTGCTGAGCCCCGGCCTGCGCATCGGCTGGATGATCGCGCCGCCCGAACTGCTGGCCAAGGCCACCATGTGCAAGCAGTTCAGCGACGCCCACACCAGCACCTTCTCGCAGGCCACGGCCGCGCAATACCTCAAGAGCGGACGCATGCCCGCCACGCTGGCGCATGTGCGCGAGGTGTACGGCCAGCGCGCGCAGGCCATGGGCGCGGCGCTCAAGCGCGAGCTGGGCGACGCGGTGAACTTCACCCAGCCCAACGGCGGCCTGTTCTTCTGGGCCCGCCTGACGGGCGCCAACGGCAAGCTGGCCGACGCGAACGAACTGGCCAAGCGCGCCATCGAAAAGCTGGTGGCCTTCGTGCCCGGCGCGCCGTTCTTCGCGGAGAAGCCCGACGTTGCGACTCTGCGCCTGAGCTTCGCGACGGCCGACGTGGCGAAGATCGAAGTGGGCGTGAAGCGCCTCGGCCAGGCCCTCTGAAACGCTGAAGGCCGGTGGTGTGCGCGGTCTGCGCGCCACCGGCCGGACGCTGGCTAGAACTGGTACCTGGCGCTCGCGACCAGCGTGCGCTCGTTGCCGGGGTAGTAGTTGTCGTATGCGCGCGAGGCGGTGTATTTGCGGTTGGCCAGGTTGGTTGCCGACAGCACCAGGCGCCACGGGCCCGTCGTGTAGTGCACCGTGGCGTCCAGCAGCGCCACGCCGCCTTCGGCGGTGGTGTTGGCGACCTGGTTCCAGCGCCTGCCGATGTAGCGCACGCCGCCGCCGAAGCCGATGCCGTTGTTCATGGTGTATTCGAGCCACAGGGACGCAGACTGCTTGGGAACCTGGATCGGCATCTTGCCCAGCTCTCTCGTATCGGCGCTCTCCAACACCTTCATGCCGAGCGCGGTGTAGGAAGCGACGAAGTTCAGGTTGCGAGCCAGCTCGGCCTTGGCTTCCAGTTCGAGGCCGCGCGAGCGGATGCGGCCGATCTGGCGGGACTCGAAGGTGTTCTGGTCGTAGGTGACCACGTTCGATTTGCGCAAGTCGAAAACGGCCGCTGTGAACGAAGTACGCGAGTCTTCGGGCTGATACTTGATGCCGGCTTCGACCTGCTTGCCCCTGGTCGGCCGCAGCGGGCTGCCGTTGAGGTCGACGCCGCTGGTCGGCATGAAGGACGTGGCATAGCTGACATACGGCGCCCAGCCGTTGCCGATCAGATAGCTCAGGCCGGCACGGCCGCTGAACTTGTTGTCGGCCTGGCCTTTGCGGGAGTTGTTGATTCGGTCGGTGGTTTCGGACTTCACACGATCCTGCCGGCCACTGAACGTGAGCACCCAGCCGTCATCGATCCTGATCTGGTCTTGCGCGTAGAAGCCGAGCTGCTGGGTGATCTGGGTGTAGTCGCTGCGGGGGAGCGTGGGCTCTTGAACCGGCACCAGGTTGATGGGGTTGCGCAAGTCGAGGCCGGGTGCCGGTCCGGAGAACTCCTTGGACGTGTAGCGCACGCGGGTCGCGTCGAAGCCGAACAGCAGCGTGTGCTCGGCGATCCCGGTGCGGACACGGCCCTGCAGCTGCGCGTCCGAACTCCACTGGCTGAACCACTCCGGAAACGAGCGCGCGCTGCGCGTGAGCGTGTAGTTGTCGGGGCGCAGCGCATGGCGCAGGATGTGCTTGTCGACGCGGGCGTTGGAGTAGCGCAGGTTGTGGCGCACCGTCCAGCTGTCGTTCAGTTCGTGCTCGAACAGGTAGCCCAGCGATTCCTGGCGGTTCCTGATGCGGCTGAACTTCGGGTCGCCGCGCATGATGCCGGTATTGCGGCCTGCGTTGTCCACGACATTGAAGATGTCGTCGCTGGCCTTGTTGTCGAGAAATTCGCCGAGCAGCGTGAACGAGGTTTTGGCCGTGGGCCGCCAGCGCAGCGAAGGAGCCAGGTAGGTGCGCTTGTTCGCGAACGGCGTGCCATCTCCGTAGCGCATCTGCGAATTGGTGTCCAGGCCGAGGCCCACCAGGCGGTAGCTGAGCATGTCGCTGGCGACGCCACCCAGATCGAAGGCCAGTTGCTCGCGCTGGAAGCTGCCGTACTTCACCTCGACTTCGCGCACCGGCGTGTTGCCCGGCATCTTGCTCACGCGGTTGATGATGCCGCCGGCATCGCCCTGGCCGAAGACGGCCGAGGCCGGCCCGCGCAGTACTTCGACGCGCTCGAGCCCGTAGGTCTCGGTCACGGCGTAGGCTGGCATGGCGAGGCCGTCGCGGTAGCCTGACATGCCCGATGTGGCGTCGAAGCCGCGCATCAGGATCCAGTCGATGCCCCGGGGATCGAAGCCCCAGTTGCCGACCGCAACGCCGGGCGTGTAGCGCACGGCTTCCATGATGTCCTGGGCGCCGCGTGCATCCATTTCGTCGCGACCGATGACCGAGATCGACTGCGGCACTTCGAGCAGCGGCGTGTCGGTCTTGGTGGCGGTCTGGCTGCGCCGGGCCACATAGCCGGGCACGGGGCCGATGGCGTCCTCGGGCTGCGCCGAGGCGCTGACCGTCACGGCCGGCAGCGTGTTGCCGGAGCCCTGCGAAGCGCGTTCGATGACCAGCGTGTTGTTCGTCGTCTGTCCGGCCAGGCCGGTGCCTTGCAGCAGTTGGGCGGTGGCCGCGCCCACGCCCAGGCCGGCCGGTATCGCCTGGCTGCGCAGGCCGTTCAGCAAGGCAGGCGGCGCCAGCAGCTGCAGGCCCGCCTGGCGGGCCAGTTGGTTCAGCGCCTGGTCCAGCGGCTGGGAAGGGATGGCAACGCCGATGACCGCGCCCGAAGCCGCTGGCGTCGCCTGCGGAGCCAACGGCGTTGCGGTGCCTTGCGCCATCGCGCTCTGGCCCGCCTGGGCGACACAGGCCAGGGTGGCGGCGGAGATCAGGTGGCGCGAGGCGCGGCGTGGAATGATGGTGCGAGAAGGCATGCGATGAGGTCGGTTCATTTCTGGGCCATGGAAATCCCGGACGGTCCGCCGGGGCGGGCTTTTCCGGGCTCTGCAGGCTGATACGACCGAGCGGCGCAAATCCCTCACGCGATTTGCAAAAGAAATGCGATGTCAGGGCTGCGAACGGCGCGCGATGACGATGGCTTGCGGACTGCCAGTCTCTTCGCGCACCTGGACCGGCAGGCTCCCGGGCAGCAGGCGCAGCCAGGTTCCGGCCTGCGCGATCTGCACGCGGCCGAACACCGGCAACGAAGCGGCATCGGGCTCGACGCGCAGCGGGCGCGGGCTGTAGCGCGCGAGACGGGAGACGACCTCTCCCAGCGGCACGTGGTGGAAGTCGAGCCAGCCTTCACGCCAGGACGCCACCGCGGCGGCCTCGCCGGGATGCGCCGTGGTGAACCGCCGCGACGCATCGATGCGCGCGCTGTCGCCGGCGCCGAGGATGCGCTCTTCGCCGCCGCTGCTGCGAACCCGCACTCGGCCCGATTGGACCGCCACGCACAGACTGCCGTCTTGCAGCGCGGCTTCGAAACGTGTGCCGAGCACGGTGATCTCGTGGCCCAGCGCGGTGACGACGAAGGGGCGCGATTCGTCGCGCGCCACGTCGAAGAAGACGCTGCCCGCGAGCAGCCGCACGGTTCGGCGTGCCGCGTAGTAGGTCACTTCGGCGCGGCTGTCCGCATCCAGCGTGAGGCGGCTGCCGTCCGGCAGGGCCTGGCTGCGGATGCGGCCGATGGCGGTGGACAGACTCCCTTGGTAGTCCGGTACCCATTGACGCCAGGCCTGCCAAAGCACGGCGCTGCCGATGCCCAGGCCGGCGATGCCGAGCAGCGTGGACAGGGCTCTGCGGCGTCCGGTGCGTACCGGCACGGCGTCGCCTCGCCACCGATGCAGCGCGGCTTCGATGCTGTCGAGTGCGCGCATCACCTCGCGCTCGACGGTCTTGATGGAGACGCCGTAGCGTTCGGCCAGCGCGGCGTGGCCGATGCCTTCGAGCCGGTCGGCCAGGAAGATGTCGCGGCTGCGCTGGGGCAGCTTTCTCAGCGCGGCGTCGACGGCATCGAGGGCCTGCCGGTGGGCGCAGAGATCGGCGACGTCGTGCGTGCCAGGTTCGCGTGCGGCGCAGTCGTCGGCGTCGATGTGCGATGCCGTGGCAAAGCGCTCCATGCCGCGCCGGCGGCGACGCAGGTGGTCGATGGCGATGTTCTCGGCCACTTCGTACACATAGGCGCGTGCGGCGGGCTCCGGCGGGGTCTCCCCTCCGTGTTGCGGGCTTTCGGCACGTTCGGCCAGGCGCAGCCAGGTGTCATGCGCCAACTCGCGCGCGTCATGCGTGCTGCCCGTGCGGCGCGCGATGAACCGCACCAAATCTTGGTAACTGTCCTGAAAGGCGCGAAGCAGCAGGATGGAGGAGAGTTGGGCGGACATCTGGAATGAATACGTCGGTATTGCTTTCCAGATTATTATCGAGAATGGTTCTCATTTGTGATGTCAGGCTGCGGGGCTTCGTGCAGCAATCTGGACGCTCAGGGCGACCGGTGCAGCCGGGGCGCCGCGAGCAGGTCCAGGTTGTCCGTGATGGCCGCGTCCACGTTCGGATAGCGGCCCTTCATCTTCGACAGCGTCATGATCGTCTGCAGCGCCTTCAGGTCCTTGACCGAGGGCGCGACCTTGATCTGCGCGATGGCCGCGGTCGGGTTGCCGCCGTTGATCAGTGCCATCACCTTGCTTGCCCAGTCGTTCGCGCGCGCCATGTCGTCACCTGTCCTGTTGTCCGTGGAATGAGGCGACTGTACACAGCGGGTTAGGATCACCCATGAGAAAAACCTTCCAGCTTCAGGTCGAGGGCAAGCACCCCGACCGTCTACTCGAAGCCATCAAGCACGAGATCCGCAAGTACATCAAGCGCGAGCGGCGCCGCGAACTGCCCGAGGGCATGGACTACTGGGACTTCGACTGCCGCTTCGGCGCCTCGAAGGAATCTGCCGAGGTCATCCACCTTTCCGCCATCACCGGCCTGATCGACGGCGTGGCGAAGGAGGGCGGCAAGCAGTTCTACATCGAGATCCTGGCCAAGCCGGCGCAGCGCAAGGCGCGCCCGGCCGGCTCGCCGGAATCCGAACCGCCCGAGGAAGGCTGAGCCCCGCTCAGGCCAGCGCCTGCGCAAGCCGCAGGCCGTGGCGCTGCTCCGTATCCTGCAGCGAGCGCGCGATCGACGGATGCAGCCGCACCCCGTTCTTCGACTGCGATTCCCGACGCTTCAATCCGCCTTCGCCCGGCAGTCGCACAGGCTTCGCCGGGTCGATGGGCGCATTGGCGCGGCAGCGTTCGGCCACGTGGTCCATCTGGCGCAGGAAGGCTTCCTTGCCGCCGAAGGCGTTCAGGTCGTGCAGCGTGACGTGCACCGTTGCGCCCCAGCCCTCGGGCGGATCGGCGCGGCCATGGCCCGCGAGGCCGGCCGTGAGCGTCTCCACCAGCAGCGCCATGCCGTAGCCCTTGTGCCCGTGGCTCAGCCCGCCCACCGGCAGCAGCGTGCCGGGCGGCTGGTCGAACAGCACCTGCGGGTCGTTCGAAGGCTTGCCGGCGGCGTCGATCAGCCACTCTTCGGCGAAGGTCTCGCCGGCCGCGCGCTTGCGATTGCTCATGCCGTTGGTGGTGATGGAGGCCGAGATGTCGACCATCACGCCGCCCTGCGACAGCGGAAAGCCCATCGCCAGCGGATTCGGCGTGAACACCGCCTGCGTGCCGCCGAAGGGCGCGACGCTGGCGGCGTTGGGGTCGGAGCAGGCCAGCAGCATCAGCATGTCTTCCTGCAGCGCGCGCAGCATGTAGACGGCCAGGCAGGCGATGTGGTGGCTGCGGCGGATGACCAGCGAGGCCGTGCCCAGCTCGCGCGCACGCGGCACCAGCAGGTTCATGCCCTGGTCCATGAGCCACGGGCCGGGCAGGCGCCTGCCGTCCCACAGCACGGCGGCGGGGCGGTCGGACAGCACCTCGGGCGCGCCGTCGCGCGTCATGCCGCCCGATTCCAGCTCCTTGACGTACCCCGCCAGCAGCGCGAGGCCGTGGGTGTCGTGGCCCAGCAGGTCGCCTTCGACCAGCGTGCGCGCGACCACGGCGGCCTTGGGCGCGGCAAGGCCGGCCTTCTGCAGCAGGGCATCCGCATACTCGACGAGCGCATCGGCGCGATACAGGGGAGCCGATGGAGCAGGCGCGGTGGCGTCGGTCATTTCAGGATTTCCAGCACGCGGTCGAGGCCGCCTTCGTTGATGGCCACCATGGCCTGTTCGCGCACCTTGGGCTTGGCGTGATAGGCCACCGAGAGCCCGGCCTCGCCCATCATCGGCAGGTCGTTGGCGCCGTCGCCCACGGCGATGGTCTCCTGCGGCGAGATGCCCATGAGCGAGGCCACCTCCAGCAGTGTGCGGCGCTTCTCGGCGCCGTCGCAGATGTCGCCCCAGCTCTGCGTGACCACCTCGCCGGTGAGCTTGCCGTCGGCCTCGTCGAGCAGGTTGGAACGCGCGAAGTCGATGCCCAGGCGGTCCTTCACCCGGTTCGCGAAGAAGGTGAAGCCGCCCGACACCAGCAGCACCTTGAGGCCGGCCGCCTTGCAGGCCGCAACCAGCTCGGCCGCGCCGGGGTTGAGCTTCAGGCGCTCGTCGTATACCTGCTGCAGCGCCCCGGCCGGCACGCCCTTGAGCAGCGCCACGCGGCGGCGCAGGCTCTCCTTGAAGTCCTTGATCTCGCCGCGCATGGTGGCTTCGGTGATCGCGGCCACCTCCGCCTTCTTGCCGACGGCATCGGCGATCTCGTCGATGCACTCGATGCTGATCAGCGTCGAATCCATGTCGAAGGCGATCAGCTTGAAGTCGGCGAGCTTCAGCGGCGGCTTCACGCGCTGGATGACGAGGCCGGGGGAGATTTCAGTAGCGCTCATGCGGTGGCGGCTTCCTTGACGGTGGGCTGGCCCAGGCTGCGCAGCACGTCGCGCACCATCTGGGCCCGGTCCTTGGGTTCTTTCAGTTCGCGCTCGATGCGCAGCTTCTCGTTGCCGGCGAGCTTGATGTGCCTGTTCTTCTGGATCAGCTGGATGATGGCCATGCCATCCACCGGCGGATCCTTCTTGAAGGTGATGTTGATGATGCCCGGCGCCGCATCGACCTTCACCACGCCATAGGGCCGCGCGAGCACGCGCAGGCGATGGGTGTCGATCAGCGTCTGCGCCTGTGGCGGCAGCTTGCCGAAGCGGTCGACGATCTCCTCCAGCAGCGTGTCGATCTGGTCGGGCGTCTTCGCCGTGGCCAGTTTCTTGTAGAACGACAGCCGCAGGTGCACGTCGCCGCAGTAGTCGTCGGGAAGCAGGGCGGGGGCGTGCAGGTTGATCTCGGTCGTGACCGACAGCGGCGACAGCAGGTCGGGCTCTTGCCCGGCCTTCAGCGCGCGCACCGCCTCGCTCAGCATCTCGTTGTAGAGCTGGAAGCCGATCTCCATCATGTTGCCGCTCTGGTTCTCGCCCAGCACCTCGCCGGTGCCGCGAATCTCCAGGTCGTGCATGGCCAGGTAGAAACCGGAGCCCAGCTCTTCCATCTGCTGGATGGCGTCCAGCCGCTGCGCCGCCTGCTTGGTCAGGCCCTCGGTGTCGGGCACCATGAGGTAGGCATACGCCTGGTGGTGCGAGCGGCCGACGCGCCCGCGCAGCTGGTGCAGCTGCGCCAGGCCGAACTTGTCGGCGCGGCTGATCACGATGGTGTTTGCCGTCGGCACGTCGATGCCGGTCTCGATGATGGTCGAGCACAGCAGCAGGTTGTAGCGCTGCGCCACGAAGTCGCGCATCACGCGCTCCAGTTCGCGCTCGGGCATCTGGCCGTGGGCCACGGCGATGCGAGCCTCGGGCAGTATCTCTTCCAGCTTCTGGCGGCGGTTCTCGATGGTCTCGACCTCGTTGTGCAGGAAGTAGACCTGCCCGCCGCGCTTCAACTCGCGCAGCACGGCCTCGCGGATCACGCCGGTGCCCTCGTTGCGCACGAAGGTCTTGATGGCCAGGCGCCGCTGCGGCGCGGTGGCGATCACGCTCAGGTCGCGCAGGCCTTCCAGCGCCATGCCCAGCGTGCGCGGGATTGGCGTGGCGGTGAGCGTGAGCACGTCGACTTCGGCGCGCATGGCCTTCATCGCCTCCTTGTGGCGTACGCCGAAGCGGTGCTCCTCGTCGATGATGAGCAGGCCCAGGTTCTTGAACTTGACCGACTGCGAAAGCAGCTTGTGCGTGCCGACGACGATGTCGACCTGCCCGTCGGCCAGCCCCTTGGCGGCGGCGGTGATTTCCTTGGCCGAGCGGAAGCGGCTCATCTCGGCCACCTTCACCGGCCACTTGGCGAAGCGGTCGACCAGCGTCTGGTAGTGCTGCTCCGCCAGCAGCGTGGTGGGCGCAAGGAATGCCACCTGCTTGCCGCCGGTAACGGCGATGAAGGCGGCGCGCAGCGCCACCTCGGTCTTGCCGAAGCCCACGTCTCCGCACACGAGGCGGTCCATGGGCTGGGGCGAGATCATGTCCTGCACCACGGCGTGGATGGCCGCCTTCTGGTCGGCGGTTTCCTGGAAGCCGAAGTCGTTGGCGAACACTTCGTAGTCGGCCGGCGAGTAGCGGAAGGCATGGCCCTCGCGTGCCGCGCGGCGAGCGTAGATGTTCAGCAGCTCGGCGGCCGAGTCGCGCACCTGCTCGGCGGCCTTGCGCTTGGCCTTTTCCCACTGGCCGGAGCCCAGCTTGTGCAGCGGGGCCTCGTCAGCGCTGACGCCGGTGTAGCGGCTGATCTGGTGCAGCTGGCTCACGGGCACGTAGAGCGTGGCCTTGTCGGCGTACTCCAGGTGCAGCATCTCCTGCATCAGCGGCTTGCCGTCGGGGCCGTTGCCCTGGCCCAGGTCCATGTGGATCAGGCCGCGGTAGCGGCCGATGCCGTGCGCACTGTGGACCACCGGATCGCCCACGTTGAGCTCCGACAGGTCCTTGATGAGCGCCTCGACGTCGCTGACCTGCTCCTGCTTCTTGTTGCGCCGGCGCGTGGTGGGCGCTGTGGCGAAGAGCTCGGTCTCGGTGACGAAGTCGATGGCCTGCTCGCGCCACGCGAAACCCGAGGCCAGCGCGGCGGTGGCGATGCCGATCTTCTCGTCGCCGGAAGACTCGAACTCGGCCAGCGAGTCGAAGGCCGGCGGGTTCACGCCGCTGGCGCGCAGGAAGTCGAGCAGGCTCTCGCGGCGGCCCTCGCTCTCGGCGATCAGCAGTACGCGGTGCGGTGTCTTCGCGATGTGCGCCTTCAGGCCGACCAGCGGGTCTTCGGCGCCGCGCACCACGGCGAAGGGCGGCAACCGGTCGAACTCGGCGTAGGGCGCGTCGGTGTCCACGTCGCCGCGGATGGCCAGCTGCGCGTGCGGCTTGGCACGCTGGTAGAACTGCTCGGCGTTCAGGAACAGCGCCTCGGGCGGCAGGGCGGGGCGCTCGGGGTCGCCGCGCACGAGGCGGTAGCGCTCGTTGGTGTCCTGCCAGAAGTGCTGGAAGGCGGGTTCCAGGTCGCCGTGCAGCACCACGGTGGCGTCCGGCCCCAGGTAGTCGAACACCGTGGCCGTCTCGTCGAAGAACAGCGGCAGGTAGTACTCGATGCCGGCGGTGGCCACGCCGTTGCCCATGTCCTTGTAGATGCGGCTCTTGGTCGGGTCGCCTTCGAGCAGTTCGCGCCAGCGGCTGCGGAAGCGCCCGCGCGCGTCGTCGTCCATCGGGAACTCGCGGCCAGGCAGCAGCCGCACCTCGGGCACCGGGTAGAGGCTGCGCTGGGTGTCGGGGTCGAAGGTGCGGATGGTGTCGATCTCGTCGTCGAACAGGTCGACGCGGAAGGGCACCGGCGAGCCCATGGGGAACAGGTCGATCAGGCCGCCGCGCACCGCGTATTCGCCGGGGCTCACCACCTGCGTCACATGGGTGTAGCCGGCAAGAGTGAGCTGGGCCTTGAGCTTCGACTCCTCCAGCTTCTGCTTGGCCTTGAAGTGGAAGGTGTAGCCGGCCAGGAAGGACGGCGGTGCCAGCCGGTAGAGCGCGGTGGTGGCGGGCACCAGCACCACGTCGGCCTCCTTCTGGCTGATGCGCCAGAGGGTGGCCAGGCGTTCGCTGATCAGGTCCTGGTGGGGCGAGAAGCTGTCGTAGGGCAGCGTCTCCCAGTCGGGGAAGAGGGCGCAGCGCAGCTCGGGGGCGAAGAAGGCGATCTCGTCGATCAGGCGCTGGGCGTCGTTGGCATCGGCCGTGAACATCGCGGTGGCGCGCTCGGCGGCCTTCTCGCGCATGGCCAGTTGCGCCAGCAGCAAGGCATCTGCCGACAAGGGAGGACGCGGCAGCGTGAATCGCTTGCCCGCCGTGAGGTGGGGGAGGTCCATGGAACGCTTGATGGAAATGCACAACACCCCGCGCCGGCTGGCGAGGGGTGTGCGTAGCGGTCAATTCTAGAATGGCGGCCCTTTATCCGCTTGTCGGCCACGGCCGACGCTGGGCCCTCATGTCCTCTTCCCGACTCTTCGTGCTGATCCCATGCGCCGGCTCCGGCCATCGCGCGGGACATGCGCAGTCCACGCAGCCCAAGCAGTACCGGCGCCTGGCCGGGCTGCCGATGGTGGCCCACACGCTGGAGGCCTTCCGCGCGATGTCGGGGCGCTTCGCCGGGCTGGCGCTGGTGGTGTCGCCGGACGACCGGGACGTGGATGCGGTGCTGCCGCGCTTTCCCTCGGAGAACGAATACCTGCTGCGCGTGGGCGGCGTGACCCGCGCGGCCACGGTGCGCAACGGCCTCGTGGCGCTGCGGCAGAAGGGCGCCGGCGCGCACGACTGGGTGCTGGTCCACGACGCGGCGCGCTGCCTCGTCACTTCCAGCCAGATCGAGGCGCTGATCGCCGCCTGCGAGCACGACGCCGTCGGCGGCCTGCTGGCTCAGCGGCTGGCGGACACGCTGAAGTCGTCCACCGCCGAGAGCCGGGTGGCCCAGACCCTGCCGCGCGCCGACAAGTGGCTGGCGCAGACCCCGCAGATGTTCCGCATCGGCATGCTGCTCGACGCGCTGGAGCGCGCTGGCGATGCCGTTACGGACGAGGCCAGCGCGATCGAGGCCGTCGGCCTTTCGCCGCTGCTGGTGCCCGGAAGCGCCCAGAACTTCAAGGTCACCTTCCCGGAAGACTTCGCCCTGGCCGAGGCCGTGCTGCTCGGCCGCAGGAAGGAGCTGGCATGACCGCCGCGCCTTTCAACATCCGCATCGGCGAGGGCTGGGACGTCCACCAACTGGTGGCGGGGCGCAAACTGATTCTCGGCGGCGTCGAGGTGCCGCACACCACCGGCCTGCTGGGCCATTCAGATGCCGATGTGCTGCTGCACGCCATCACCGATGCGCTGCTGGGCGGCGCGGGGCTGGGCGACATCGGCCGGCACTTTCCGGACACCGATCCCCAGTTCCGCGGTGCCGATTCGGCGGTGCTGCTGGCCGAGGCGGCGCGCCGGGTGCGTGCCGCGGGCTGGGAGATCGGCAACGTCGACAGCACGGTGATTGCGCAGGCGCCCAAGCTCGCGCCGCACATTCCGCTCATGTGCCAGCGCATCGCCGACATGCTGGGCGTGGCGCTGGAGCAGGTGAATGTGAAGGCAAAGACGGCCGAGAAGCTGGGCCCGGTGGGCGAAGGCCGCGCGATGGAAGCTCGCGCGGCCGTTCTGCTGCATCGCTGACGCCGGCGCGGCCGGCTTTGTTCAGGCTGGCTTCTTGCCGCTGCCCTGAGGCTCGCCCGGCCTGACCATTCCCGCCGGCATCGCGCGCGGCATCCGGATGTGCGCCGCCAGGCCGCGGCCCGGTGTGCTGGTCAGCGCGAAGGTGCCGCCCATGCGCTCGATGTTCTTCGCCACGATCGACAGGCCCAGCCCCGCGCCGGCTGCGGATGTGCGCGCCGCGTCGCCGCGGAAGAAGGGCTTGGTCAGCTGCGCGAGCAGGGCCGGCTCGACGCCCGCGCCGTGGTCACGCACCTTGATGAGCACCGCGTCGTTGTTGGCCTGCGCCTGGATCGTCACGTCGGCCACGCCGGTGGCAGGCGTCTTGCCGTAGCGGCGCGCGTTCTCGACCAGGTTGGAAATGACGCGGGTGAGCTCGACCTCGTCGCCCATCACGCGCAGGTCGGGGGGCACCTCGACCTTGATGTTCATCTCCTCGTAGTCCTGCACGGCGTAGGTGCAGGCATCGACCACGTCGCGCAGCAGCACCGGCTTGGGGTCGACGTGGTCGGGGCGGGCGTAGTCGAGGAACTTGTCGATGATCGCGTCGAGCTGGGCGATGTCGGCCGCCATGTGGTCGCGCGCGTCCTCGTCGGCCACGCTCATCTCGGTTTCCAGCCGCAGCCGGGCCAGCGGCGTGCGCAGGTCGTGCGAGATGCCGGCCAGCATGATGGCGCGGTCCTGCTCGATCTTGGCGAGCTGGTCGGCCATGCGGTTGAAGCCGATGTTGACCGCGCGGATCTCGTTGGTGCGGGCGCGCTCGTCGAGCCGGTGCGCCTCGTACTCGCCCTCGCGCACCTGCATGGTCGCGCGCGACAGCTGCTTGAGCGGCAGGTTGATGAGCCGCGTGATCAGCGCGGCGCCCGCCAGCGACAGCGCCATGGCGGTGCTCAGCCACACCAGCCAGGTACGGCCGCCCACGCGGCTGAATCGGGTGGGATCGAGCAGCAGCCAGTAGGTGTCGCTCTCGATGGTGAAGCCGATCCACAGGCCGGCCTCGTCGTTCACGCGGCTCGCCACCGTGGTGCCTTCGCCGAGCTGGTCGATGAGTTCCTCGGTCACGCGCAGGTCGAGCGCGCCGCTGGTGTAGGGCTGGAAGCGGTCGTTGGGCTCGCGCGGCAGGATGCGCACGCCCTCCTGGTCGGCCAGCGTCTTGATCAGCGACACCCGGGTGATGGCGTCGGAGTACACCAGCGCCGCCCGCGTGAGGTTCACGAGAGAGGCGATCTGGTGCGCCGTTTGAATGGCGCGCGGCTCGTATTCGAGCGAGCGGAAAGTCTGCAGCCAGGCGACCGTACAGCCGATCAGCAGCAGTGCGAGCAGGAAGAAGGTGCGCCAGAAAAGGCTGAAGCCCAGCTTGAGGCCGGGGCGGCGGTCACGCTGCGCGCTCGCTTCGAGCGGGCTCGGCATCGTGACCTGCGCGCCGTCCTCCTGGGCTGCGCCTGGTCCGGGGGGTTGGCCGACGGCCACCTTTCAACGTGGCGTCAGGCCGTGCCGTCCGGCACGAACACGTAGCCCACGCCCCAGACGGTCTGGATGTAGCGGGGCGCAGCGGCGTCGGACTCGACGAGCTTGCGCAGGCGCGAGATCTGCACGTCCAGGCTGCGGTCGAAGGGCTCGAACTCGCGGCCGCGGGCCAGCTGGGCCAGCTTTTCGCGAGACAGCGGCTGGCGCGGATGGCGCACCAGCGCCTTCAGCATGGCGAACTCGCCGGTGGTCAGCGAGAGTTCTTCGCCGTCTTTCTTGAGGGTGCGCGAGCCGAGGTCGAAGGCGAAGGGGCCGAAGGTGACGGTTTCGTTCTCGGTGGAGGGGGCGCCCGGCGCTTCCAGCGGCGGACGGCGGCGCAGAACGGCGTGCACGCGGGCCAGCAGTTCGCGCGGGTTGAAGGGCTTGCCGAGGTAGTCGTCGGCGCCGACTTCGAGGCCGACGATGCGGTCCACGTCCTCACCCTTGGCGGTGAGCATGATGATCGGCGTGCGGTCGTTGGCGGCACGCAGGCGGCGGCAGACGGACAGGCCGTCTTCGCCGGGCATCATCAGGTCGAGCACGATCAGGTCGACCGTGTCGCGCAACAGGATGCGGTTGAGCGCCTTGCCGTCCTCGGCCACGATCACTTCGAAGCCTTCCTGCGTCAGGTAGCGGCGCAGGAGGTCGCGGATGCGGGCGTCGTCGTCGACGATCACGATCTTGTCAGTGCGAGCGGGAACTTGAGTCATTTCTACAACGTCGAATTTGTAACAGGGCCGATTCTGAAGGCGTTGCGGTCCGGTTGAGCCGGATTTGCTTATGGTTTGACACTAAGTTACAAAACTTGCGGACGCTCGCGGTCTGGTCATCCGACGTTAGTCCGGCAATGGCAAAGTCGCGTCTACCGATGACTTTCGCCTCAATGAGACGTCCTTTTTCCGCACTGCCGCTCATCCTCGTTTTCGCCTGCGGCCCCTCGCTGGCGGTGTCTGGCGACTTCTTCAGGGTGGGTGAAACGCGCCGCAGCGAAGTCCGCGATGCGGTCGCCGCCCACCGGGCCGCGCAGCGTGAGGAAATGAAGCGCGGAGAAGCCATTGCCGGTCGGCGCCTGACTCCTGCTGAGCTGTTCGAGCTGCGCCAGCAGGTCCGCGGCCAATGGACCCCGCCTTCGACGGGTGCTTTGCTCAATTCGGCAGAATCGCAGCCGGCCGAGCGCATCGTGCCGGTGCCGCCGGCCGCGGCAAGTGCATTGCCGCTCGCGCCGCGCAGCCAGCGCCGCTGATCTGCGCGGGTGCGTCCGGCCTGCCGGTGCAGGCTCGGCTGCCTGTCTTTTCATACCAACAACGGGAGTACTTCGCCATGAAGAAAAAGATCAAACTGCTCGCGGCCTGCGCTGCCCTGGCCGCCGCCGGCAATGCGCTGGCCCAGAACGCCGCCACGCCGGCTCCCCAGAACGTGCTGCAGCTGACGGCATCGGGCACGGTCGAAGTCCAGCAGGACATGCTGAGCATGACCCTCGTGACCACCCGCGACGCGACCGACGCCGCCACCGTGCAGACGCAGCTGAAGGCCGCGCTCGACGCCGCGCTGGCCGAAGCGAAGAAGAACGCGCAGGCAGGCCAGCTCGACGTGCGTACCGGCAACTTCAGCCTGTCGCCGCGCTACACCAAGGACGGCAAGATCAACGGCTGGCAGGGCTCGACCGAACTGGTGCTCGAAGGCCGCGACTTCCCGCGCATCACCCAGACGGCAGGGCGCATCAGCACGCTCAGCGTGGGCAACGTGGGCTTCGGCCTGAGCCGCGAGCAGCGGGCCAAGACCGAGACCGAGGCGCAGAACATCGCCATCGACAACTTCAAGCAGAAGGCCAATGAGCTGGCCAAGGGCTTCGGCTTCGGCGGCTACACGCTGCGCGAGGTGTCGGTGAATGCGAGCGACAACGGCCCGATCCGCCCGCGCATGATGGCGGTGCAGGCCAAGTCGTACTCGTCGGCGGATTCGGCGGTGCCGGTCGAAGCCGGCAAGACCGCCGTGATGGTCACCGTCTCGGGCTCCGTGCAGCTCAAGTAGAGCGGTCCGTGCTCATATAAGAAAGAGGCGCGTACCGCGGGGCTACCCACTACTGGGCAGTCTTATTGGGCAGTCCAGCCGCCGTCCATGGCCCATGCCTGGCCACGGACCTGGTCGGCGGCCGGCGAGCAGAGGAAGACCGCCAGGCCGCCCAGTTGCTCCACGGTGGTGAACTGCAGCGAAGGCTGCTTTTCGCCCAGCAGATCGTTTTGAGCTTGCGCGACCGTGATGCCTTCGCGCGCTGCGCGGTCGTCGATCTGCTTCTGTACCAGCGCCGTCAGCACCCAGCCGGGGCAGATCGCATTGACGGTAACGCCCGTGGTCGCGGTTTCCAGCGCGACCGCCTTGGTCAGGCCGACGACGCCATGCTTGGCCGCCACGTAGGCCGACTTCTGCGCCGACGCCACCAGCCCGTGCGCCGAGGCGATGTTGATGACGCGGCCCCAGTTGGCTTCGCGCATCGCCGGGATCGCCAGCCGCGTGGTGTGGAAGGCGCTGGTGAGGTTGATCGCGATGATGGCGTCCCAGCGTTCGGTGGGAAAGTCTTCCACCTTCGCGACATGCTGGATGCCGGCGTTGTTGACCAGGATGTCGACGCGGCCGAACCTGGACGCGGCGAACTTCATCATGTCCTCGATCTGCTCGGGCTTGCTCATGTCGGCGCCGTGGTATTCGGCGCGCACGCCGAGGGCTTCGACCTCGGCCTTCGGAGCGGCGGAATCGCCGAAGCCGTTGAGCACGATGTTGGCGCCCTGCTGGGCGAGAGACTTGGCGATGGCGAGGCCAATGCCACTGGTGGACCCCGTGACAAGCGCGGTTTTGCCTTTGAGCATGAAGATCAATCTCCGGATGAATTAGGATGCGACGAGACAATTATCCGCACCAGGACACCATCGTTTCCATGACCGAACCGACGCTTCATTACGTGGCGTGCGATGACGCCCAGGGCGGCCACCGCATGGCCTATTGGCAATGGGGCGACGCGCACAGCGCGCATGTCGTGATCTGCGTGCACGGCTTGACCCGACAGGGGCGCGATTTCGACTTGCTGGCCCAGGCCATCGTGGAGCGTGCGGGCGGCGAAGTTCGCGTGGTCTGCCCTGACGTGGTGGGCCGCGGGCGCAGCGACTGGCTGCGCGACCCTTCTCTTTATCAGGTGCCGGTGTACGCGGCCGACATGGTCGCGTTGATCGCGCAGCTGCAGCGCGAGCAGGCGATCGGCACGCTCGATTACCTCGGCACCAGCATGGGCGGCCTGATCGGCTTCGTGCTGGCGGGCCACAAGGAGCTGCCGTTGGCGCGACCCATTCGACGCTTCGTCGCGAACGACGTCGGTCCGACCATCGAACCGGTCGCGCTGCAGCGCATCGGTGCCTACGTCGGAAAGAATGGCAGCTATGAAAGCGTGCAGGCGGCGGCCGATGCGATGTGGGCTTTGTCGACCACCTTCGGACCGCATACGCCGCAGCAGTGGCTGGCGCTGTCGCGGCACATGGTGGTGCCTGCCTCGCAGCGCACGGCCGACGGCTCGGCGAAGCTCGAATCGACAGTGGTCGGCGACAAGGAGGCCTGGCTTCTTCACTACGACCCGGCCATCGGCGTTGCGCTCCGTGCCATCACTCCTGAGGCCGCGGCGCAGGGGGGCGCGATCATGTGGGGCCTGTACGACGCCATCGAGGCGCGCACGCTGCTCACGCGCGGTGCCGAGTCGGATCTGCTGTCGCGCGAAACCGCGCTCGCCATGACGCAGCGCGGTCCGCATGCGACGCTGGTCGAATTCGAGGGCGTGGGCCATGCGCCGACTTTCGTCGACCCCGCGCAGATCGCAGCCGTCACCAACTTCCTTTTCGACTGATCGAGCGATTGAGTGAGCGAAGCGTGAAGCGCGATTCTTCGAGTCTCCAGACGGCGACCGCGTCCGACGCGGTCATGGTCGACTACCCGCTGTCCGCGGCAACGGCCGAGCGCACCCCGGTGATGGAGAACATGCTGGCGCGCGCCCGTGCCTTCGCCGAACCCCTGATTGCCGACGAGAAGCTCGACACCGGTGAGAACACGCTCGCGCATGCCGACGCCGTTGCCGCCATCGTCGCGAAGATGGGTGGCTCCGAGGCGATGCAGGCGGCGAGCTACCTGGTCTATTCGTGCCAGCACCTGAACCGGCCGCAGGAGGTGATCGCCAAGGTGTTCGGCGACAACTTCGCGGCGCTGGCGGTCGAGACGACCAAGCTGGTGCGCGTGCAGGAGCAGGCCCGCTCCGCTTCGCAGGGACATCACGCGGAAAACGCCGGCGCCCAGACGGAGAACGTGCGCAAGATGCTGCTGGCGTTCTCGCGCGACCTGCGCGTGGTGATGCTGCGGCTGGCCTCCCGGCTGCAGACCCTGCGGCATGCCGCCGCCAGCAAGCAGCCGGCGCCCGAGGGCGTGGCGCGCGAGTCGCTGCAGGTGTTCGCGCCGCTGGCCAACCGGCTGGGCATCTGGCAGGTGAAGTGGGAGATCGAGGATCTCTCGTTCCGTTTCCTCGAGCCCGAGACCTACAAGCTGATCGCGCGCCTGCTCGACGAGAAGCGCATCGAGCGCGAAGGGCATGTGGAGCAATTGCGCTCGAAGCTGGAGCGCGAGTTGCAGGCCGAGGGCGTCAAGGCTGTGGTGCAGGGGCGACCCAAGAACATCTACAGCATCGTGAAGAAGATGCGCGGCAAGTCGCTCGACTTCGCGCAGGTCTTCGACATCCTCGCGCTGCGCGTGGTGGTGCCCGATGTGAAGGACTGCTATGCGGCGCTGGCCTGGGTGCACTCGCACTTCCAGCCCATCGACGAGGAATTCGACGACTACATCGCGCGGCCCAAGCCCAACGGATACCAGTCGCTGCACACGGTGGTGCGCGAACTGGTGGACGGCAAGGCGGGCAAGCCGATCGAGATCCAGATCCGTACTGAAGAAATGCACGACCACGCCGAGCATGGCGTGGCTGCGCACTGGGCGTACAAGGAAGCGGGCCACAAGGGCTACGCGGGCGTGTGGGCCAGCGGCGAGTACGACGCGAAGATCGCTGTGCTGCGGCAGCTGCTGGCCTGGGAGCGCGATCTCTCGGGTGGCCTGCAGGGGCAGGGCCTTTTCGACGACCGCATCTATGTGCTGACGCCGGACGCCGCGATCGTCGAGCTCCCGCAGGGCGCGACGCCGGTCGATTTTGCCTACACGGTGCACACCACGCTCGGCCATCGCTGCCGCGGGGCGCGTGTCGATGGCGCGATGGTGCCGCTGAACACGCCGCTGTCGAACGGGCAGACGGTGGAGATCATCGCGGCCAAGGAAGGCGGGCCTTCGCGCGACTGGCTCAATGCGGAGCTGGGCTATCTGGCCAGCCACCGTGCGCGCGCGAAGGTGCGTGCATGGTTCAACGCACAGATCACCCACGAGACCGTGGCGCGCGGACGAGAGGCGGTCGAGAAGCTGCTGCAGCGCGAAGGCAAGACGGCCATTCGCCTCGAAGACCTGGCCTCCCAGCTTGGCTTCAAGTCGGCGGACCATCTCTTCGAAGTGGTGGGCAAGGACGAGTTCTCGCTGCGCAACATCGAGACGCTGCTGCGTCCGCCGGAGCCTGCGCAGGGGCCGGACGATGGCGTGCTCATCAAGAAGGCGCGCGGCAGCGAGAAGTCGGGCAAGGGCGGCGTGCTGGTGGTGGGCGTGTCTTCGCTGATGACGCAGCTCGCCAAGTGCTGCAAGCCTGCGCCGCCCGATGCGATTCGCGGCTTCGTCACGCGAGGCCATGGCGTGAGCGTGCATCGCAGCGATTGCAGCAACTTCCGCACGATGGCCGCGAAGGATGGCGAGCGCGTCATCGACGTGGAGTGGGGCGTAGCGAAGAAGGGCACCGATGCACCTGTATATGCGGTGGACGTGGCCGTCGAAGCGGCCGACCGCCAGGGACTGCTGCGCGACATCTCCGATGTGTTCGCGCGCGAGAAGATGAACGTGATCGGCGTGCAGACGCAGTCGATCAAGGGCACGGCGTGGATGACGTTCACCGTGGAAATCGCCGATGCGGCGAGGCTCACGCAGGTCCTTGGACTGGTCACTGCAGTTATTGGTGTGCGATCTGCACGTCGCCGCTGAAAAACGCGATTTCTCCTGCTACAATAACTGCTTCTCGGACACATCCTTAGGCGCGTAGCTCAGCTGGTTAGAGCACCACCTTGACATGGTGGGGGTCGTTGGTTCGAGTCCAATCGCGCCTACCAATTTCTGTTTCGCCCGGCCAACCACCGGATCAGTCGAACAGATCATGCACCGGGTTCTCCGGTGTGTATATCGTCCCTTGTAGTGATGCAGGCAAAAGCCTTGGCCACGTTCTTGTGCTACCTTGGTCGCTCTGCAACTACATTCCATTTTTCTTGATAAGCGATCCGATGAATACGCGATCAACACTGGTTGATCGGGCTCATGCCGACAAGCGCCTGGCCGCATTGCTCAAGCAGGCTCCCATCGAGTTTGCGCGTGCTGTCTACGGCATCAACGATTACGCGAGCGGGCGCACCGACACCATGGCTGCGCGCGAAGTGGTGCGCGCCCAACGCCAGGGCATGCCTTTGACCGAAGAGCGTGCCGAGCAGCGTGCTCGCGCCTATCTGCCGACCGTCGGACAGGAGCACTGCCCGCGTTGCTGGGTGGTCTACGGTCACAAGACGCCGTTGCGATTTCGCGAGGCCGACGAAGAGCGGCCGGAGGTGGCGGCCTGCCATATCTGCGGCGCGGAGTACGCGACATCGTCGGATTGAGGAAAGTGCCCGTTCCGGTCAGGGTAAACCTTGTCGCGGCGCAGCAAAACCGCTCCCTAGAATCATCCGACGACATGGGCGTCCATGTGAAGGAGTCCGCAGTGCAGAGCAAGAAGTCCGGGGTCAAGCCGGTACAGCGTGTGATCAAGAAGTACCCGAACCGAAGGCTCTACGACACCGAGACATCCACGTACATCACGCTGACCGAGGTGAAGCAGCTGGTCATCCAGAACGCCCAGTTCGTGGTGCGCGATGCCAAGACCGGTGACGACCTCACGCGCAGCATCCTGCTGCAGATCATCCTTGAAGAGGAGGCGGGTGGCGCGCCGATGTTCACCGAACAGGTGCTGGCCAACATCATCCGTTTCTACGGGCAGGCGATGCAGGGCTACATGGGGCCATATCTCGAGAAGAACATCCAGGCCATGACCGAGGTGCAGGCGCAGCTCGCCGAAAAGGCCGAAGGCCTGACGCCCGAGATGTGGGCTCGCTTCATGACCATGCAGTCGCCGATGTTGCAGGGGCTGATGGGCAGCTACGTCGAGCAATCGAAGAACGTCTTCCTGCAGATGCAGGAGCAGATGCAGAAGAACACCGAGCAGGTGCTGGGGGCCTTTGGCATCAAGCGTTCCTGATCTGAAGCGGGTGCCCGCAAGCGGTGGTTGCCCCGCCGTCTCCGATAGCTGGGACAATAGAGGCATATGAGCGAAGTTGCCTCCCCCGAACGTACGGCCACGTCGACCGCCCCCAAGGTCGGTTTCGTGAGCCTGGGCTGCCCCAAGGCCCTTACCGATTCCGAATTGATCCTGACCCAGCTGAGCGCCGAGGGTTATCAGACCGCAAAGACCTTCGAAGGCGCCGATCTGGTGATCGTCAACACCTGCGGCTTCATCGACGATGCCGTGAAGGAAAGTCTGGACACCATCGGCGAAGCCCTGGCCGAGAACGGCCGCGTGATCGTCACCGGTTGTCTTGGTGCCAAGACCGGCGACCAGGGCGGGAACCTGGTGCGCCAGATGCACCCGAGCGTGCTTGCCGTGACCGGCCCGCATGCCACGCAGGAGGTGATGGATGCGGTGCATGCCAATCTGCCGAAGCCGCACGACCCATTCATCGATCTCGTGCCCAACACATTCGGCGTCGCGGGTCTCAAGCTGACGCCGCGCCACTATGCCTATCTGAAGATCAGCGAGGGCTGCAACCATCGCTGCACCTTCTGCATCATTCCCTCGATGCGCGGCGACCTCGTGTCACGGCCGGTCGGCGATGTGCTGAGCGAGGCCAAGGCCCTGTTCGAAGGTGGCGTGAAGGAGCTGCTGGTGATCAGCCAGGACACCTCGGCCTATGGAGTCGACGTGAAGTACCGCACCGGTTTCTGGGACGGCAAGCCGGTCAAGACGCGCATGCTCGAGCTGGTGCGCACGCTGGGTGAAATCGCCGAGCCGTATGGCGCGTGGGTTCGCCTGCACTACGTGTACCCGTATCCGAGCGTGGACGAGATCATTCCGCTGATGGCGAGCGGGCAGGTGCTGCCGTATCTCGATGTGCCCTTGCAGCACAGCCACCCGGATGTACTGAAACGCATGAAGCGCCCGGCCAGTGGTGAGAAGAACCTGGAGCGGCTGGCGCGTTGGCGCGAGGTGTGTCCCGAGCTCGTGATCCGCAGCACCTTCATCGCGGGCTTCCCTGGCGAGACGGAGCAGGAGTTCGAGCATCTGCTCGACTTCATCCGCGAGGCCGAGATCGATCGCGCCGGCTGCTTTGCCTACAGCCCGGTCGAAGGCGCCACCGCCAACGACATTCCCGGCATGCTGCCCGAGGCGGAGCGCGAGGCGCGCCGTGCGCGCTTCATGGAAGTGGCGGAGGCTGTGTCGATCGCCAAGCTGCAAAGGCGCATCGGCTCGACGATGCAGGTGCTGGTCGATTCGGCGCCCGCCATGGGCCGCAAGGGCGGAGTGGGGCGCACGTATGCCGATGCACCGGAGATCGACGGCACGGTCCGTCTGCTGCCGCCCGAGAAGATCAGCAAGACGCTGAAGGTAGGTGAGTTCACCCGCGCGCGCATCGTGGGTGCAGAGGGCCACGATCTGATCGCGCTGCCCGTTTGATGCGGATCCGATCGACCATGAAAAAAGCCACCGGAGACCGGTGGCTTGTTTCGGATGACCTGGCGGGGGTCAATTTGGATCTGGTGCCCAGAAGAGGACTCGAACCTCCACGATGTTACTCGCTAGTACCTGAAACTAGTGCGTCTACCAATTCCGCCATCTGGGCTGACTCTGCTTTTCAGCAAAGACTGCGAGTATACACA
>Ga0102591_1001203_pt1 | contig 37767 bp, 40 predicted proteins | sample AraplaCol_mCL_r2_2_FD_76860 | JGI IMG/M metagenome (GOLD analysis project Ga0102591, IMG submission 76860) | Arabidopsis root microbial communities from North Carolina, USA - plate scrape MF_Col_mCL_r2 (SPADES assembly) (version 2) | ecosystem: Host-associated > Plants > Roots > Endosphere...
AGAAGATCGCCGTGGCCATCGCCAACCGCAACGCCTGCGAGTACTGCCTGGCCGCGCACACCGCACTGGGCCGCAAGGCCGGTGCCAGCAGCCAGGAAATGAGCGCCGCGCAGGGCGGTGAATCCGACGACCCGAAGACCGCCGCCGCACTGCACTTCGCCCTGCGCGTGGTGGAAGGCCGTGGCCAGATCGACGATGGCGACGTCGCCCAGCTGCGCAGCGTGGGCTTCAGCGACGGGGAAATCGTCGAGATCCTCGCCCACGTCGCGTTGAATCTGTTCACCAACTACGTCAACGTGGCCTTTGCGGTGCCGGTCGATTTCCCCGGCGTCAAGCTGCGTTGAATGATGAGCACAGGCTGGCCGGCGACACCGGCCAGCCCACCGTGCCACCCGCACCCCTGGAGGCAAGCCCATGTCCCGTCCCTACCAACCGATCAACTGCGAGTTCCACGATGTCCTGGAAGCGGTCGCCACCGGCGGTCGCCGCGTGCCCATCGTGCATGCCACCGCCGGCGCAGCGCCGGCTGTGGTCGTGGCCCGGATTACCGACCTGGGCGCCAGGGACGCCGTCGAATACATGCACCTCGATGACGGCAGCCAGATACGGCTGGATGACATCGTGAGCGTGGACGGCATTGACCAGCAGGCATTCAGCCCGCGCTGAACCCGGTACCGGCTGTCCCGCTTCCGACGTCGCCGCAGCGGGACAAGTGCGGCGCCTGCTTTCGTGTGATCATCGTACGTTCCAGAGACACCTCCACCCGCCCCATGCCTGTGCTGACCGACCCGGCCCTGCTGCGCGACATCGCCGACATCAACCGGATCCGATCGGTACCGCGGATCCTGGAGACGGTTGCCCACATCACCGGCTCACGGTTCACCGCCATCGCGCGGGTCACCGACACCACCTGGACGGCATGCGCGACTTACGACACGTTGGGATTCGGCCTGGTGCCCGGCGGCCAGCTGGTGCTGGAGACCACCCTCTGCGATGAGATCAGGCAATCCTCCACGGCCGTGGTGTTCGCACACGCCAGCCAGCATCCGCTGTATTCCCGGCACCACACCCCACGCATCTACGGGCTGGAAAGCTACGCGTCGGTCCCGATCTTCCGTCCGGACGGAAGCTTCTTCGGCACCCTGTGCGCGATCGACTCGGCGCCCGGCAATTTCGACGAGGCGCACGTGCAGCGTTCCATGGAACTGCTGGCGGAACTGGTGGGCAACTACCTCGACAGCGAAGACCGCCTGGTCGAGGCCGCCGCGCAACTCTCAGCAGCGCATCGCATCGCCGACCTGCGCGACCAGTTCGTCGCCGTGTTGGGCCACGACCTGCGCAGTCCCCTGCAGGCCATCAGCATGGCGGCTGACACACTGGAGATGTCAACGCTCACGGACAGCCAGGACCACATGCTGGGCCACATCCGTGCCGGCGTGGACCGGATGGACGGGCTGATCAGCGACGTGCTCGATTTCGCGCGCGGGCGCCTCGGCGGTGGCATCCCGGTATTGCTGCGCGATTGCGATTGGCTGGAACAGGCGTTGCGCAAGGTGGTCGTCGAAGTGGAGGTGGCCAGCGGTCGCTCGGACATCACCGCACACGTAGACATCGACGGACGTGTTTACTGCGACGCCAGCAGGCTTGCCCAGCTGCTGGCGAACCTGCTGGGCAATGCCGCACAGCACGGCGATACGTCCCGCCCCATCTCGGTCGACATACGCGCCGATTCGGACGCGCTGTCACTGGTGGTCCGCAATGGCGGCCAGATCCCGTCCGACAAGCTCGCCGACATCTTCAGCCCGTTCTCCCGCGAGCAGGGCGACGACCCACGGCCGGGACTGGGGTTGGGCATCTATATCGCCGCGGAAATCGCCCGTTCGCATGGTGGCTCGCTCGACGTCGTGTCGGACGCCGGGACAGGAACGGCGTTTACGTTCAAGATGCCGCGTAAAGCGGCGACGCCTACGGAGGACGGCCGTGACAACATTCACCCGGATCACGCTTGATGCGGACGCGCTGTCACTGCTGACCAGCGCCGGCCTGCCGGTGGCGGACCTCCAGGATGACGTGCCAAGGGTGTTCGGTGGTCTCTACGAGGACGACACCCTGATCGGCATTGTCGGTGTTGAGCTGCATCTGCCGTCCGCTCTGTTGCGTTCCCTGGCAGTTGTACGAAGCCACCAGGGGCGAGGCGCTACGAGTTGCGTCATCAATCTGAGTAGTTGGATCGAACATGCCCACCCATCTGCTCGTCATCCCTTTTGAAAGTGGGGCGAAACCAACGCATTGTGCCATTTTGGTAGATGCTACCACGGCGTGCCGGTGTCCGATCCCGGCCAGAAGCGGACAACCGAAGACGCTTGCAACATGTCGATCACCGACTCGTTGTTGATAAATAGCCCCTATCTCCATGCTTCTGGCAGGATAAATATCCGGCGGACGACGGCATTGTTAATCGCCCAGGATGCCGTAGACAGGCGACACGCCCACCGCGTGTCCGCTACGCACATCCCGCCCCCGACGCCCCCCCAATAAATTCGCCTAATTTCCCGCGATCTCCGAGGAGCCTGCAGATCTTTATCAGATAGCTTCAGAGCATCAGGTTCGGCGAAAGACGTCAATAGCCAAGGCTCCCTTTCCAGTCGCGCACCCGTACTCTGAAGCCCGGTCCTGCTCCTGATACTTCAAATAAACCGAACTGGGGCGTTTCGCGCTTGGATGGGTTCATCTGAATCTGATCGAGATACATCTTGTACCGAAGTCGCAAGCGCCCCCACTCGTCGACCATGATTGATCGACTCGATATTGTGTGCATTCCGCGGGGGTAGGGTTGAACCTGCTCACCAACCGTCTCGTCAGGGATCTGAATCCGCACTCGATCGCGGGACCCGGGTTTCACCAGGAACGCCCACTGCTCTCGGATGGTGAAGGGTCGCCCAGCCTTCGTGATCAGCATGCACTCTGTGATGGTCAGGTCCTCAACTTCGATAAGAGCTCTACCAGCGTGTTGGGAGACATAGGTCGCGTTCGATAAATGAACCCAGTGCCTATTTTCTGGGTTCTCCAGTACTTCGCGTCGAAATGTTGCGGGATCGGCCAAGGCCTCGTCGTCCAAACCCGAGAGATCGATTTCAATCGCGTCGACACAGTTGGTGGCCAACAGGCTCCGCTTGGGCTCGTCCACAGCATGCCGAACGCGGACCTCAATGCAGAGCAAATTGAACTCGATCTCGGACACCATTCCATGCACGAGGACGTCCGGCCGGGTAGTCCCGTCGAGCAAAGGCACCTCGATCCGAGCGCTCACGATTCCCACCGGCTCCGGCTCGATCACAACATCACCGCTAGCCCAGCGCGGCAGCAGGACTGCATCTGCCGTGGCCAGCACATCCTTAGCCATCCGGTGTACAGCTGTTTCATAACCACCTGGGCATGAGGACGCGCGCATGTGCTGAAAGTGGCGGGCGCGACGCCGGCCAGGAAAATCCCGGTTACGCGCAACAAGCGGTTGCCCACACTCCGGGCATACACACTTGCACTCCAAGCCAGATGCGACGTCGGACACGAAGACAAGTCGTCCGTCCTTCATTCCAAAAGGGACCGTAAGCTTGCGAGCTGCGCGTGTGGACACTAGGAACCCTCAGGCGATGATCATGCAGTTTGTTGGACCAAGCCACTTTACCCGGCCATGATCTCATTACTTGCGACGCCAGATTCCTGTATTGGCAACCAGGCGACGCAGGGCTTGGTGGTTGGCAAGTGATCAATGGGTAGGCAGACTGCTAAGAGTGCGTGCGCTGGCCCTGGCCCGGGCCCGCAATCTCACGTCCCGGCCGTCTGCATTCAGTTTTGGACTCAACCGATCAACGTAACGGTTCGTCGGTATTGCTCGACTGGTGTTTCGTAGCCTAGCGTCTTGGGATGGCCACCGCAGCAACGTCATCTAGCTACTGGGCCTGCAGCGTCTGTAGCGGGTTTGAAACGCCCCGCGATACCATCGCCACAGCTCTCGAGGGCTAGGCTGTACGTGTGCAGCGTAAATCTCCTACATACTGCGTCAGGTGTGCACCTAGCGGTTCAGGATTAACCAGACCCAGTAGTGCTCTAGGCATTGCCTAGACGCGCTTCCGTCACCGCAGGTGCAAGGGCGCAGTCGACGTATCCCAGCGCCGATGGTGCTCGGAGAATATTGACCTCAGTCGCATAGCTGGTGCTCATCCGATAAAAGGTGATGCTCCTTACACGCTGAAGAAGATCCTCCTATGCTCCTCCTTGTGCAGGGCGTGCTTGACAATGTGGTAGTTCGCTGGCGGAACGGTGCTGGAAAACAGGCGAAATGGAAGCTCATCGATGCATATCTCTGCGATCAATGCACTGAAGTCCTTTTCATAGCAATCTTGCAGGACCTTCAGGTTCGTTGATGGGAAGCTGTTCTTGAACTCCTTGTTGTACTCGGGCAAGAAGTAGCGGATGAGTGATGCCTCGTACAGAGTTATCCGCTCCTGCTCGTTGGTGTCGTGCAGCTTGGCAATCCCTGCCATTGTCCGCGCGCCATCATCATCCTTGTTCTTGGCAAAAGGATTGAAGACAGTGAAGAGTTGACCGTTAGGTAGCGTTTTCAACAGCAGAAGCGTGAGCCTATGACTGTCCGGCACGCCCTTCAGGGCGATCTTCTGCAGCGTCTCATGCTTCAGTAGCCGGTCTAGTGCGTTGCGAGAGCCATCTGCGCCATATGCCTGACCGATGTACTTGACATCGAAATCGATCACGTTGCTTATGCCTTTAAGCTTGGCTTGGATGAACTCTGGATCGATCTGGTATCTCTCACCCGACGGTGAGAGTAGGGCGTACTCGCCTTCTGAGTGTTCCAGTGTCAAGCCGACAGGGCAATCGAGCGGGACCTCATAGGTTTTACCAAGGACAGTCATGTACGAGGTGAGCGTCCCGCCCTCAAGCGCGACCTTTTCGAGAGAAATCTTTGGTACAAGTCCGATCAAGTAGATGTGGCAGTCTTGAATGAACCCCATCATCGGAGCGAGCGATTCTTGGTCGTAAATTCCCTCTGCCGGCAGAGTGCAATACCCTTGCGCATACATTCCGAGGGCATGCTCGACCTCAAACATGGCCTCACCAAGACGTTCCTTCAGATCTTTCTGCACAGCTAGCCTAGGTAGTCAATTGTCAGTCGATATTTGGCTCAATGCGAAGTCGAGTCAAGCAGGGCATTCGGGCATTGCTGGGCGCGAGATGGAGCGCCAAGAGTCACTTCGGTAAGAACAACAGGCTAGTTGGCAACTCGGCCACGGGATAAATCAGCAAAAAGATGTTGTGCTTGGTGTCAAACCCTTCGCCAATGCACTGATGCTTGTTCCCATTTCGATCTGCATAGGCGAAATCTCTTGGAGCCGTCATACGCTTTCCAATGGGGATCAAACTTGCGAGCGGATGGTTGTGGTCGATAACAAGATCAGAAGGTCGACCGAATTTCACTAAAAAACTGGGAGAAGGCTCAATCCTTCTCACTTCCGCCTTAAATCCGCCCGAGTCACCGAGTTCCAGTGGATTGAGGACATACACGACGCAGGGTGCATGGTGAGTGCGCGCAAACTCGCGCGCCGCAGCGTAGTTGGACGAGCCAAAGCGCTTGGCGAGGTCGATCGGAGCGCGGATGCCCATCTTATGATCCGCAGCAGCGTTGCGGAACGCATCGCCCTGGAAGAGCACGAAGCGTGCAAAATTGTTGGCTTCGCGCTCGAAGCGGTCTGCAATTTCAGGCGCGAGCGTTCGCTCGCAGTCCTGGAACAACTTGAACACTGTCTTGTGCGTGGGCATCTCATGGTGCCCGGCTTCATGAAGCTTCAAGAAGGTCTGCTTCGTGGGTCCAACTCCGTAGTCGATATGAACAACCCCCTCCGTGGAGTCATAAAGACCGAACACCTTGCCAATTGCGCGCTTCAATGTCTCTGCAGCTTGTTGCGTCTTCTGCTTAACGTAAGCAAGGAATACTGCAGGATCGAAGGCACTTTTTGGGGCTACTTGGAGCTTCGCCGCCTCCATCAGGGTATCTACTGGCGTGGGAAAAACGCCCCATGCATCCGCTCGATCAAGGAAGTGTTTTGCACGACCTTCAACAACAACAAGGTCAGCTGGATCAAGCGAACTGTCATCGGGCTTCATGTTCGTTTCTTCGTCCTGAGAAATTGTAGGTAGTCGAGAAGCTCGACTTCCTCATCCTTGCTTAAGTTATGCTCGGCAAAGGTTGCCGCTCGACCGTGACGTGCCTGATCGGGACGCTCACTGGCGGCAGGCAGATAACCAGCCAGCTGCATCAAAGTGATGTAATCAACACCGTAGGCTTCTGCAAGCGTGTGTAGAACATTGGGACTTGGCGCAGTAATGCGACCATTTTCCAACTGGCTTATATAGGCGTTGGAAACTTCTTTGTTCGTCGCCTCCTCGACCTGTCGTAGTGACATTTTCCGATCAAGTCGGATCGAACCTAAGTATTGGCCAAGAGTCAGGGCCACTTGGTCCTCCTAATCGTGCAGGGGCGACTGATTGTAGCCCCTTGCGCTTGACACGTCAAGCATGCTCTGCATGCTTGACAAACTACGCATGCGTTTTACATCATGTGCTCAACGGGGCCCCCTGCTCCCGGGAGACGTGACATGACCATTGAACCGGCTGTTGAAGAAGACGTTGAACGCGTAGTGATGGCTGGGCGTGCCGTGAGCCACGAGGGGCCTTGGCGCATCCAAGTTGGTGACGACGCGCTCCAATTCCGCTCCATCGTCGTGACGGATCCGATCCTGACGGGCAGTCAGATCCTGGCCGCTGCAGGCATCAGGGAGCGGGTTGAACACCTGGTCTACCAGATGCTGGCAAGTGGGCTCCTGGAGGAAATCAACCCTGAAGAGACCACCGATATCCGCTCGAATCGCGCGGCCCGCTTCTTGGTGTTTAAAAACGATCGGTCCTTCCGTCTGCTGGTGGACGACCGAACGCTCGATTGGGGGGCAGGACGCATTTCCGGAGCCACGCTTCGTGCTCTAGCAGGACGCGATGAGCCTGATCTGTTCATCTGGCAAGACCTGCGCAGCCAAGCCGATTTACTCGTCTTGGACGAAGATCTGGTCGACCTGACCTTGCCAGGCGTTGAGCGCTTCTACCTGCGGGAGGTGACCTTCAACATCTTCGTCAACGGGTCCCCCGAGACCGTGTCCCGCCCCCGCTTGGCGTATTGGGACGTCGTCAAACTGGGCTTCCCGGATGCGAACCCTGCCGAGGAGATCGTTTACACCATCGACTACACGGGGGGGGCGCACCAAAATCCCGAGGGCACCTTGTCAGCTGGCCAATCCGTTCGGATCAAAGAGGGGATGAAATTTTATGTCACACCATCTGACAAGTCGTAATCCAGCCCTGGCCAGGCTCGTCCAGGAAGGCTACGAGCTTGAGTTCCAACCTGGACTCTTGCTCGTCCACGCCGTGCCTTATGTCAATTCGGACGCACGGATTGGTTACGGCACACTCGTGTCTGAGCTTTCGATGGAGAGCCCTGACGTCGTTGGAAGACCTAGTTCCCATCAGATGCACTTCATCGGTGATCACCCCTGCTTTGCGGACGGGCGCGTCTTTGCGCCCGTCCAGCACAGCTCGGGCGATTTTCCCTTGGGCAATGGCGTATCAGCGCAGCACCACTTTTCTCACAAGCGTAAGGACAAGGACCGCAACTGGATCGATTATGAGGACTACTACGTCAAGGTGAAGACGTATGTGGATGTGATCTCGGGTCAAGCAAAGATCATTGATCCTTCGGTAGATGCTCGAACATGGAAGGTCGCCACTTGGGGCGACGATACGACTCCGTTCGTTTACTCCGACACGGCTTCAACTCGAGCAGGGATCTTAGCCATCAATGAGCGCGCTTCCCAGATCCGTGTAGCCATCGTCGGCCTCGGGGGGACAGGTGGATATGTCCTTGACCTACTTGCCCCTACCTATCTGCCCGAGATTCACCTTTTTGACGGTGACCAACTGCACCAACACAACGCTTTCCGCGCCCCCGGAGCGGTTCCAGCCGAAGCGTTGGGTCGGCATCTTCATAAGGTGCAGTGGTATGCCGAGCATTACAGCAACCTCCGTCGCGGAGTGGTGCCTCACGCCGAAATGATCCACGAAGCAAACGTCCACGATCTCTCTCAGTTTGACTACGTTTTTTTGTGTATCGATCGCGGACAGACTCGAGCGTTGATCCTTGACCATCTTAGAAGTACGAGCACTGTCGTGATTGACTGCGGCATGGGCATGAACGTTTCAGAGGAAGAGCAAAAGCTGTGGGGCACTATTCGAACGACCGTCAGCACCCCGACCAACCGCGACGAGGCGGCTCGCTTGATGCCCCTGGTTGATCGAGAGGACGACATCTACCGGTCTAACGTTCAAATCATCGAACTGAACGCACTCAATGCCGCAATGGCCGTTCTGCGCTGGAAGCGCTTGATTGGCATGTTTTCTGATGATCGTTCGGAAACGGAAGGCACCTACAACACTGCCCTCAACCAGGTCGGCAACAAGCCGGGACCGCTATGAACCCCGCATTCCCACACCGATTTGTGGACGTCATCCCCAAAGAGCCGGATGAGCGGGTTCTCTATGTCTCGATCGAACACGCAGTCGCCGTGCACCGTTGCGCTTGCGGCTGCGGTCGAAAAGTTGTGACCCCGTTGGCGCCCATCCACTGGAAGCTCATCTTCGACGGCCATTCCGTAAGTCTTTCCCCTTCCATCGGCAACCACGCCTTTCCATGCAAATCTCACTACTGGCTCGAAAGTGGCCGAGTGAGATGGTCATATGAGATGTCGCGGGAGGAAGTGGAAGCTGTCCGAGCCCAAGATAGACGCCAACGGGCTGCGTTCTATGGAGATGGCGGGGCGGGCCCAGCTCAGCCTACACCCGCGTCTCGGTCGACGGGCACACAGCCTTCCCGGCAATCCAAGGCTGAGGCTCCACGTCCTTGGTGGAAGCGCTGGTTTGACTAAGGCCACCGGTCAAGGCACGTACCTCCGCGCTCACTAGGCATGGCCTCCTGCCGTTCTTGACAGCGGCCAGGTCAGCCCGGCAAGGGCATCACGGCATCGAGGTTCAAACGTGCCCGGTCACCAACTCTCCATCTTCCTTTCGGAACGGTCCGGGCAGCGGCGGCAGGATGCCCAGCATCACTTCCGAAGGCCGGCACAGACGAGTACCCCTATCGGTTTGTACGAAAGGACGATTGATGAGTATCGGGAGCGTCAGCATCGCATCAAGCAGCGCGTCGTCGCTCAAGAATGCCGCGCGCCGAGCTGCCTGTGCAGAGGAACAGAACATTCAGGGTACGCATATCATCGTAATCATTTATCTAGAATAATCGAAGTATTGCCTTGCCATATGTCAGTTCGATGAATGCCGGACACGAAGCGGGCACCCTTCGGTGCCCGCTTCGATCATTCGTTCAATGACCCGACGACAGTGCGGCGCCTGGCGTACGATGCTTTCCCAGGCGATCCACCAAGGTCTCACTTGCATCGTTGAGACCGAACACTTCAACGGTCGCGCCGTGCTCGCGCAGCTTCATCACTACCCGGTCGAGCGCATCAACGGCGGTCAGGTCCCAGAAGTGGGCGTCCTTCAGATCGATGATGACGCCCTTGGGGACATCCAGATAGTTGAAGCTGCTCACGAACTGTCCGGCAGACGCAAAGAACACCTGCCCCTTCACAACGTAGACGCGCGAGTCGGTGTCGACCTGAGTGCCGTCGATGATCAGCATCTTGCCGACCTTGCGGGTGAAGAACACCGCCGACAGGATCACGCCTGTCAACACGCCCTTGGCAAGGTCGTGGGTAGCCACGGTCACGATGACCGTGCCAATCATCACCACCGAAGAGCTCTTGGGATGAATGGCCAACTCGCGCAGCGAGCGCCAGCTGAAGGTGCCGATCCTGACCATGATCATCACCGCGACCATTGCGGCCATGGGAATCTGACTCACCAGGTTTGACCCATAAACAACCAGCAGGAGCAAAACCACGCCAGCCACCAGACACGAGAGACGGCCCCAAAGCAGCAGCGCGTCGGTCACCGCTGGCGGAGTATTTCTTCAAAGCTGCAGGAACGGGTGGTCGCGACAAACCAGACAGAGTTCCCTGAACAAGCGCTTCATTCATGTACCGGTCAGTTCAATATTCAGGGTTGATTAGAACGCCTAACGGATAATTCACACCTGTCGACCACCCGCTTCTCTCCCCTCCCCCGGAGCGGGTGGCCGACGAAACCAAAATAAAAAAGGTGTGTTCCCGATGATGAAGTCTTCCCTGCTTGCCCTGGGTCTGGTCGCTGCACTGCCGTTCGCGGCGTCGGCCGCCGATGGCCTGTCCTACAACTACGTTGAAGGCGGCTACGTGAACACCGATACCAAGGGCGGCTCCGCCGACGGTTGGGCGGTGAAGGGCTCGGCCGCGATTGCGCCGAACTTCCACGTTTTTGGCGATTACAACTCGCAGGAAACCGACCGCGGTAATGTCGACGTCGACCAGTGGCGCGTCGGCCTGGGCTACAACTACGGCATCGCGCCGAACACCGACCTGGTGGCTCGCGTTGCCTACCAGAAGTACGATCCGAAGGAAGGCCTGGACTTCAACGGTTACGCCACCGAAGTCGGCGTGCGCACTGCGTTCACCCCGATGTTCGAAGGCTACGCACTGGCCGGCTACGAAGATTTCAGCGAGAAGCACGGCATCAACCCGGACGGCGAGTTCTACGGCCGTGTCGGCGCCCAGGCCAAGTTCAACCAGAACTGGGGCCTGAGCGGCGAAGTGAAGCTGGCCAAGGGCGGCGACAAGGAATGGTTCGTCGGCCCGCGCTTCACCTGGTAACACGCAGGTTGCAAGCTACGTTGTTGGATGGCGCGTGACCTCTCTCCCACGCGCCAAGAAGCCCGCCCCTCCGGCGGGCTTCGCTTTTGTGGGGGATCGACACCGTGCACTTCTGATCATCCACGTGAAGCGCGATGATAGTGGTGCCTCTGAAGTTGGTGATCCGAAGTCCGGGCAGCACGTCATCTCGCTTGATTCCACGCATCGGAAACGAGGCGAGTGTCTCGCAGTAGGCGACGATGGCGTCAATGTAGCGCACGGCGGCAAGTGGCGAACCCGCCGCTTCAATGTGGTCTTCGAGCGCTTCCAGTTGCTCCAACGCCGCTGGTGCGAACTGGATGCGGAACGTCATACCGGGTTGGGAACGTTGCGGGCTCGGCGCCTGCTGGTGAGACGCTCCTGCGCCTGTTCGAGCGACAAGGCTTGTGCCGGGTCAGCCTCAAGCGCGCGTGCTGCCGGTATGACCTGCTCCCGCAGCCACGCATCCATTGCCTTGTCGCGCGCCAGAAGTGCGCGAAGGCCATCGCGAATCACCTCGCTCTCGGTGGCGTACTCGCCGCTCGCGACCTTCGCGCGGACGGAGTCCGCCATCTCGTTTGGCAGCGTGATGCTGAACTGTTGGGTCGAGCGCATGGGGCGGCCCTTCACCTGAGTAGGATTCAATCCTACTCCTGTCGCAGCTTCGCTCAAAGCGGCCAAGCCCGATAGCTCAAAAATTTGCATACAGGTTGGACTCAGAGCAGAAGCTGGAGCCAGTCTGAACGCCTTGCCGGATGGCAGCACTGCAACTTGTTGCAGCAGCCCCGGGTTGTGATCGGAGCCCCCAAAAAAAAAGCCCCGGCCTTGGCCGGGGTTTCTTGATCGCATTACTTGAACAGCGTATCCGGATACTCCGGCTTCTGCTCCCGCGCCAGCAGCGCGCGCAGGCCTTCTTCCGGGGTCTGTTCGCCGTGCAGGACGGCACGCACCCGGTCGGAGATCGGCAGGTCGATGCCGTGGCGGCGTGCCTGGCGCATGACCTCGTCGGCGGTCTGCACCGATTCCACCACCTGGCCGATTTCGCGCACCGCGTCGGGCAGGCTCTGGCCGCGTCCCAGCGCCAGGCCGAGACGACGGTTGCGCGACAGGTCGCCGGTGCAGGTCAGCACCAGGTCACCCAGGCCAGCCAGACCCATCAGGGTCTCCGGCTTGGCGCCGATCGCGGCAGCCAGCCGCAGCATTTCATTCAGGCCACGGGTGATCAGGCCGGCACGGGCGTTCAGGCCCAGCTGCATGCCATCGGCCACGCCGGTGGCCACTGCCAGCACGTTCTTCATGGCGCCACCGAGTTCGGCACCCACCATGTCATCGCCGGTATAGGCGCGGAACGCCGGGCCATGCATGGCTTCGGCCACCTGCTGGGCAAACTCCGGGTCATCGCCGTGCACGGTGATGGCCGTGGGCAAGCCCTGGGTGACTTCCTTCGCGAAGGACGGCCCGGTCACTACTGCCAGCGGCACGTCCGGCCCGAGGACCTCGCGGGCGACTTCGTGCAGGAAGCGACCCGAACCGGGTTCAAAGCCCTTGGTCGCCCATGCCACGCCGGCGTCGGCCGGGCGCAGCGGCGCCAGCGCGCGTACGGTTTCCCCGAACGCGTGCGACGGCACCACCACCAGGATCCATTTCGCACCCTCGACGGCCGCGGCCAGGTCGGTGGTGGCACGCAGCGATTCCGGCAGCGGAATGCCCGGCAGGTAACGGGTGTTCTCGTGGCGCTGGTCGATGGCGTCCACCATCGTCGCGTCGCGCCCCCACAGCACGGTCGGGTGACCGTGCCGCGCCAGCAGGCTCGCCAGGGCGGTGCCCCAGGAGCCCGCGCCGAGAACGGCGATCTTGTCTGCGTTGTCGCTCATCGCAACCACTGCAGCGCCGATCAGGCGTTGCCGGCCGGCTCGGAATCGGCGAGCGAGGTTTCGCCCTGTTCCTGGCGCTGGCGCAGGGTTTCGGCGTACAGGCCTTCGAAGTTGATCGGCTGCAGGAAGAACGGCGGGAAGCCGCCGGCCTGGATCAGCTCGCTCACCAGCGAACGCACGTACGGGAACAGGATGTTCGGGCACTGGGTGCCCAGCAGCACGTCGATCGACTGCGGGTCCAGGCCGACCAGGCCGAACACGCCAGCCTGCTGCACTTCGGCCACGTAGGCGGTCTTGTCGCCGGCCTTGCAGGTCAGGGTCACGGCCAGCACCACTTCGAAGGCGCTCTCACCCAGGCGCTGCACGCGCTGGTTCAGGTTGAGCTGCAGCTCCGGCTGCACGGCTTCGTTGAACACGGCCGGGGCGTTGGGCGATTCGAAGGAAACGTCCTTGACGTAGATCTTTTCGACGGTGAACGCGGGGCCGGTGGCGGCGTCGGCCGGCGCGATGGCGCCGTTGGTGTTCGCTTCGGACATTTCCTGTTGCTCCAGAATGAATGCAGTAAAAACGGATTGTTACATGCCCTGCGATGGGGGCGTGTGGCGGCGCGCACAAGGCATGCCGCGCAATCCGGGCAAAATCAGTTGCGGCCCTTGACCAGCGGCAGCTCGGCCTGCTGCCAGGCGGGCAGGCCGCCGTCGAGCACGTGCACCTGCTCGAAACCGGCCTTCTTCAAGGCCTTGGCTGCGGTTTCAGAGGCGGTGCCGGTACGGCACACCAGCACCACCGGGCGCTGCTTGGCGTTGGCCACCAGCTTGTGCTCGGGCCCGAACTGGGCAGGCTGCACGTTGCGGCTGCCGGCAATGTGGCCCTTCTCGAAATCGGTGCTCGCCGACAGGTCGACCACGACCGCGCCGCCAGCATTGATCAGCTGCGTCAGCTCGGCCGGCTTGATCGACTTGTAGCCGCGCAGCAGGCGGCGCACCTCGGTGACGAGGATGGCGACGGTCAGGCCCACGAAGGCCATCGACAACATCGGGTTTCGGCCGGCAAAGGCCAGCAACTCTTCGTAATTCACTTAGATCACGGGTCGATTAGCGGGCGCCGATTGTCGCACATGCGGGCGAACCGGCGTCCAGCCCTGGGCCAGCTCAGGATTCCTGCCACAGGTCCGGCAGCCCACTGGCCTGCAGCCAGCGCTTGCCCTCGGCATCCCAGCGCCAGATTTCCTTGACCCGCACCGAACGTTCGGACTGGGTGTTGAGATTGATCACCCGGACCTCGGCATTGCGGCCGATCCGGCCATCGGGCAGCGGCACGTTGTCGCCGGCGCGGTAGCTGGAGATCTTCACCTGCTCGAACCTGCGCAGTTCCAGGTCGGTCAGCGGGTGCTCCTTGGCGTAGGCCGGGTCAAGGTACGGCAGCATGTCTTCCACGGTGCCCCAGCGCATGGTCGAGTCGTACTTGACCTGGGTTTCCTCGAGCTGCTTGCGCTGCTTCTTGGTGGTTTTCTGCTCGCCGGCGAATGCCGACACGGAAGTCAGGGCCAGCAAGGCCAGCAGCAGGATCTGGATGGTGCGACGCATGCGAATTCCCCAATCGGCAAGGCGCCCATCCTACCGCCTTGCGAAGGCAACGAAACGTCCGGTCAGTTCAGCTGCGGGCTTGCCGGCCTCGCCGGGCTGGCGGGCCACCACCTCGATGCGGGCCTTGCCGCGCTGGGCGAAGGTGGCCAGAAAGGTGTCCCAGTCGGCATCGTCGGCCGCGTGCGCCTGGGCCAGCAGGTCCTCATAGACCGGGGCCAGGTAGCGCACGTGGCTGTCGGCCACGTAGACATCGGCATCGAAACCGGCCAGACGCAGGCGCAGGGTGACCAGCGCCCAGCCGGACAGGGTCAGCGCCGAAGAAAGGCTGCCGCCGAAGGCGTTGCCCTTGTCATTGACGTTGGCGGCCAGCGGCGCGCGCAGGGCCAGCACGCCATCGGCATAGGCATCCACGCGGATCTGCATGGCCGCTACCGGCGGCATGCGCTCCAGCACCTGCTGCAGCGCGGCCAGGTGCGCAGGGAGGGAATCTTGTTCAGACATCAGTACGGCGACGTTGCAACGAAGGCCTCGCATAATGCCCGCAATGAACAGCCACGCACATGTGCCGGATTGGACCCTGGTGTCGCTGCGCCCGCGCGGCCAGCACGCACCGCTGCGGCGCGCGGCCGAAGCGCTGGGCGCGCAGGTGATCGGCTTGTCGCCGTGGGCCCTGGTGGCCCGCCACGATGCGGGCACCCGCGCGGCCCTGGCCCAGGCGCTGGGCGCCGACCGCGTGGTGTTCAGCAGCCCGGCGGCGGTGCATGCCGCCGCGCGGCTGCAGCCGCTGGAGGCCCCGCACGCCGGCACCTGGCTGGCGGTGGGCGCCGGCACTGCGGCTGCGCTGCGCGGGCATGGCGTTGACGACGTCGTGGCCCCCACCCGGATGGACAGCGAAGGCCTGCTCGACCTGCCGGCGCTGGCCCAGCTGCAGGGGCTGCGCGCGGCGCTGGTCACCGCCCCCGGCGGGCGCGGCATCATCGCCAGTACGCTGCAGGCCCGTGGCGCGACGCTGCAGCGGGTGGATGTTTACCAGCGCAGAGCGCTGCGCCTGCCGCCCCGGCAACTGCAGCGGCTGCGCCACCAGGCCGAGCCGTGGGTGCTGGCGGTGAGCAGTGCCGAGGCCCTGGCGCTGCTCAGCCAACAGCTGCCGGCAGACCTGCTGGCGCACCTGCGCCAGGCGCACGTGGTGGCCGCCAGCGAGCGCTTGGCCGCGCTGGCGACGGACGCCGGATTCACCCGGGTCACCCTCGCTGCCGGCCCGCTGCCGGCGCAGCTGGCGCAGGCCGCACACGCGGCTGTCACCACTGCGGCAACTTCCTGAACAGGGGTCGTTTGCGGCCTTGCAGGGCCTGCGGGCGGCGAGCGATGCTGTGCACTTCGTCGATCGCCAGCTCGTGAATGCACCGGCGCGGTCGACAAGGATGCCTGCATGAACGACATGGTTCCGCCCCCGCCCCACCGACCGCTGCGCTGGATCGTGCCGCTTGCCGCGCTTGCGGTGGTGGCCGCTGGCGCCGCGTGGGGCTGGACCCAATGGCAGGCGCAGCAGGCGCGTGTCGCGCAGCGCGAGGCCGATGCCGCCGTGCTCGTGCAGGGCCTGGCCGGCAGCGTGGAAGCGCTGCGCCGCGACCAGCGCTCCACCTCGCAGCGGGTGCAGGATGCGGCCGCCACCAACCGGGTGCTGCGCGATGAAATGCTGGGCCTGAGCCAGCGCAATGCCCTGCTGGAAGAGAACCTGGCACGGCTGGCCGACAGCACCCGCCACAACGCCCAGGCGCTGCAGCTGGAAGAGGCCGAACTGCTGCTCAGCCAGGCCGGCCAGCGCCTGGCGTTCGCCGATGACGTGGAGGGCGCCAAGCGCCTGTACGCCTTGGCGGCCACGGCGCTGGAAGACGTCCAGGGCACCGAGTTCCTCAACCTGCGCCAGGCCCTGATGCAGGAACGTAACGCGGTCGATGCCCTCGGTCCGGGCGTGCGCGCCGGCATCAACCAGCGCCTTGGCACCTTCTCGCAGTCGCTGCTGGCGCTGCCCGAACAGATCGCTCCGGCGACGGACACCGCTGCGCCGCCGTGGTGGCACCACGTGCTGGCCCCGTTCGTGACCATCACCCCCACCGCAGTGCAGGGCCCCCTGACCCGCGCCGAGCGCACCGCCGCGTGGGATTCGCTGCAGTTGGAGCTGACCCTGGCCCGTGCCGCGGTTGAACGCGGCGACCAGGCCGGTTTCGAACAGGCATTGGATCGGGTGGCGCTGTGGATGCCTCGGCTGTGGCCGGATTCACCCGGCCTGCGCGAGCGTCGTGGTGAACTGCAGCAGTTGCGCACCCAAGTGCTACGCCCGCCGCTGCCCGAACTGGGCAGCACCCTGCAGCAACTGCGCGCCATGCGCGATGGGAGTTGATACATGAAGCCGATTCAATCCGTGGTGGTGCTGTTGCTGGCCGTGGTGCTGGGCGTGGTGGCCGCGCAATGGCTGGGCACCGAATCGCTGCGCCAGTACGGCGAGGTGATCTACCGCGCCGGCGGCAACGATTACCGCTCCACCGTGCCGCAGGTGGCACTGATGGTGCTGGTGGGCCTGCTGGTGCTGTGGCTGCTGTGGAGCCTGGTGGCCTCGCCGTTCCGTGCCTGGGGCCGCTACCGCCGCAAGCAGGGCCGCGCCCGCCTGATCGAAGGCATGCAGGCGCACGAGTACGGCCACTGGCAGCGCGCCGAGAAGCTGCTGGGCACCGCCGCCGAAGACGAAGAAGTGAGCGCGGTGGCTTACGTGACCGCCATCCGCAGCGCCGAAGCGCGCGGGGACCAGGCCGCGGTGGACCAGTACCTGCAGCGCCTGTCCACCACCGATGCGACCGCCTACGCGCTGATGCAGGCCGAACGCCTGCTGCAGCAGGAGCGCCCGGTGGATGCGATCAACGCGCTGGATGCCCCGGGCATCCAGCCGCTGCCGCCGCGCGGCCTGTGGCTGCGCACCGAAGCGTTGGCACGTGCTGACCGCGCGCACGAGGCTTACGGCCAGCTGGGCGCGCTGCGCAAACAGAAGGTGCTGCCCGACGAGGCCGTGGCCGAGCTTGAAGTGCGCCTGGCCGCGCAGTCGCTGCTGGAGGCCAGCGATGTGAATGCGCTGGCCGCGCAGTGGGAAGCCACCCCGAAGGCCCTGCGCAGCGACCCCGATGTGGTGTCGGCCTACGCGCTGCGCGCCGTGGCGCTGGATTGGGATGAACCGGCCCTGCTCAATCTGGAACAGGCGCTGGATACGCGCTGGGACGAATCGCTGGTGACGCTGTACGGTCAGATGCCGGTGGAGAAGCTGGCCACCCGCCAGGCCAACCTGCAGCGCTGGCTGGGCCAGCAGCCGTCCAGCCCGGCCCTGCTGCTGGCGCTCGGCCGCATCGCCGCGCGCCAGGGTGAGCACGTCCAGGCCGAGGATTACCTGCACCGTGCCATCGCCGCCGGCGCCGGCTCCCCCGCCTGGGAAGCGCTGGGTGAGGTCTTCACCGCACGCGGCGAACCCGCCTTGGCTGCGCAGTGCTACATCAACGCCCTGCGCCAGCAGCGCGGCGAAGACAGCGTGGTGCTCGCGCGCCCGGTCGCCCCACTGGCGGCCGTAGTGCCCGAACGCGCCACGGTCGAAGAACAATCCTTGATGAGCGAACCGCTGCCGGTGCGCGATATCAGTCGCGACGAGCGCGATGAATACGGCAACCCGATCCGCTGACGCCGTCCCCAACAAAAAGGCCGCCCAACCGGGCGGCCTTTTTTTTGCGCGATGCGTACGACTCAGCGTTCGACGATCGCCACCACGCCCATGCCGCCGGCGGTGCAGATCGAGACCAGCGCGCGGCCACCGCCGCGTTCGGCCAGCTGCTTGGCCGCCGTGGCGATCACGCGCGCACCGGTAGCCGCAAACGGATGGCCGGTGGCCAGCGACGACCCCAGCGGGTTGATCTTGGCCGGGTCGATCCTGCCCAGCGGCGCATCCAGGCCCAGGCGGTTGCGGCAGTAGTCTTCGCTTTCCCACGCACGCAGGGTGCACAGCACCTGCGCGGCGAAGGCTTCGTGGATTTCGTAGATGTCGAAATCCTGCAGGGTGAGGCCATTGCGCTTGAGCATTTCCGGCACCGCGATGGTCGGCGCCATCAGCAGGCCTTCGCCGTGCACGAAATCAACGGCGGCCACCTGCGAATCGCGCAGGTAGGCCAGCGGCTCGTGGCCATGCGCGCGCGCCCATTCCTCGCTGGCCAGCAGCACCGCCGACGCACCATCGGTGAGCGGGGTGGAGTTGGCGGCGGTGAGCGTGCCACGGCCGGAGACCTTGTCGAAGGCCGGCTTCAGCGTGGCCAGCTTTTCCAGCGAGGTGTCCGCGCGCAGGATGTTGTCGCGCTCCACGCCGCGGAACGGCGCGATCAGGTCGTTGAAGAAACCGCGCTCATAGGCCGCGGCCAGCTTCTTGTGCGAGGACACCGCCCACTCGTCCTGCGAATCGCGGGAGATGTTCCACTCCTTGGCCATGTCTTCGCAGTGGTCGCCCATGCTCTTGCCGGTACGCGGTTCGGCCACGCCCGGGAATTCCGGCTTCAGCTCGCCCAGCTTGAAGCCGCGCACGATCGCCTTGATCTTGTCGCCGGTGGTCTTGGCGCGGTTGGCCGCCAGCAGGCGCGCGCGCAGCTTCTTGCCGTACACGATCGGCACGTCGGAGGTGGTGTCCGAACCGCCGCCGATGCCCGATTCGATCTGGCCCAGCGCGATCTTGTTGGCCACCGCGATGATCGTGTCCAGCGAGGTGCCGCAGGCGCGCTGCATGGTGATGCCCGGGGTGAGCGGGGACAGGCCCGAGGACAGCGTAGCTTCGCGGCCCAGGTTCCAGTCGCTGGAATGCTTGATCACCGCGCCCATCGCCACTTCGCCCAGCTGCTGCCCGTGCAGGCCGAACCGTTCCACCAGCGCGCCAAGCGTACGTACCGACATGCCCAGGTTGCCAACGTCCGAATAGGCGGTGTTCTGGCGGCAGAACGGGATGCGGACGCCACCGAGAATGGCGACGGGACGAGCGTTGGGCATGGAGATACCTGGCATGGGAGGGGTGTCTGCAACATGGCCTGCACGAAGGAGCAGGCATAATGGGGCCAAGTGTAGCTGCCGCCCTGTGATGGGCCAACTGTGAACCCATGAGCAAACCCGACCCCGGCATGAATGCCCTTGGCGTACTGGCATTGGAACTGGCCGGAGGAGACGCCCCCCGCCACGCGGCCCTGACATCCGCGCAGGCGGGCGAACTGGCCGACCGCGTTGGCCGCGACCTGGCCAAGCTGGTACCCGGCGTGAGCGGACTCGATTTCGTGTTCGCCGGCGCCCATTTCGACCCCGCCGAAGTCCTGCGCCCTGGCTGGCCGATCCACCGCCGCCTGGAAGAACTGCAGATGCGTGCGCCCGGCCGCAACGAAGGCCCGCGCCTGCTGGCGTTCGGCGCCGGTGCCGACGGCGAAGTGCCGCTGCCGTTCCAGGCCGATGCGAGCCTCACCGGCGGTGGCCTGCGCGTGGTGCCGTTCCTGCTGACGGGCACCGACGTCGCCCAGACCACGGCCGTAGCCGAAGCACTGGAAGAGGTGCTGCTGGCCCAGGGCATGGCCCAGGCCGATACCGCCCTGCAGGCGCAGAACGCCTTCGGCGCGCAGATCGAGCACGCCCGGTATTTCACGGTGAACGACCTGGCCGCGATGATGTCGATGCAATACGACAACCAGGGCCTGGCCGAGTTGTGGCCGCTGATAGAAACGGCGCTGATGGCGCCGCAGTCGGAGCAGTGGCTGGACAGAGCGCCGGAACCGCTGCTTCGATACGCTGACGGCGAAGTGCGTATGGCACTGTTCGATCCGGCCGGCTGGTGCAGCTACTACAGCCACGACAAGGGCAACTGCGATCGCCTGCAGGGCATTTACGAGCAGTACCTGATGCGCCAGCGGCAGATGGCTGCCGTGCTGGAAGCGCACGGGCTGCCGGTGCTGTTCGTGCATTGCGAAGCAGGACAGAATGCGCGGGACCTGTTGGCGCTCTGAAGGTGGCGCGCTGACTGGATTGGAGCACGCTGGATTGGAACACGGAACGACAAGGATGCCGAGATGATGCAGCTGCTTCGCCATGCGCCCGTTGCGGCGCTTCTGCTCGCCTGCCTGACGCCGTTGCCGGCAATGGCCGCAGCACAGTGCCACGTGGCTCCTGAGTCCCAGCAGGCGCTCCCGGCCCTGGTGGGTCGGACAACATACCCCCATGCGGTCCAGCAGGCTCACGATGTGAGCCTGCGCGTCGTTGTCGATGCGCAGGGCAACCCGGTTGAGGCTTCCGTGGACGGGTCAACCAGCGCCGACGCCACCCGCCGCAGTGCGATGCGCTGGAAGTACCGTTGCGATGGCGACAAAGGCGGCATTGCCGAGTGGGTGCTGCACCAGCCTGCACAGCACTGCAAGATGAACCTGACCGTCAAGGGTTTCAATCCACCGCGCTATCCGCCCAAGGCCTTCAAAGCCGGCACGGAAGGCGAGGTGCTGATTGGACTGTACCCGCAAGGCGACGGCCTGGTTGCGCGGCACATCATCATCGCGCAAAGCAGTGGATCGACCGTGCTGGATGAGGCCGCAGTGACCGCAGCCAGACGCTGGTCCTTCGACTGCGACGCCGGGATGGAAGACGCTGAACCCGGCCAGGAAGTGCCGGTCAACTTCCGCTTGAACTGACAGGGGAAACCGGATGCACGCATCGCACTGCCGTGCCGCGCTGGCACGCATGGGGCCGCTCGCCGCGCTGGCGCTTGGGCTGATGGCGTCCGCCGGCGCCTGGGCCGAATACAGCGACATCCTTGGCAATGAAGCCGACAAGGTCCCGTTGGAATTCACCACCGTCACCGGCTTCATCGACGGCCTGCCCAAGCGCAGCGACGTGGAAGTATTGAAGGGGCTGCCGCTGGAGCCGGGCATGCTGGCGTACCAGTCCACCAAAGCCTCCGTCCTCGAAGATTCTGCATTTGCGTCGAGGACGTGGCTGATCTTCACCGCGCCGCATCCCATGGCGCCTTCGGTGGCCCGCCTGCGCACCTATGTGCCAGACGGCGAACTGCATCGTCGCCGCCAGGCGTGGGCTACGCTGTGCGAAAGCACCCCCGATGGCTGCGCCCGCCTCGAAGCGTACCTGAAGCGCGCGATCAGCCGCTCTGGCGGCTAGCCGCTGCAGGAGCATGGAAACGACAACGCCGGCGGATGCCGGCGTTGTGCGTTCGGGCGTAACCGGCCAACGGCCGGCGTCACCGGTCAGGGGGCCGCTTTGATCACCGCGCAGGCCAGACGGGCGCCGGCATTGCCGGTCGGCTGGGTCTTGTAATCATCCGGATCGGCATGCACGATCAGGCCACGACCGATAATGTCGCTGTCGTTGCCTTCGCCGATGTTGACGTTGGTCGACACGGCTGCATCCACCACCGCGTTGCCCTGGGCGTCGGCCTTGATGTTGGGGATGTCGCCACCGTGGTGCGGGGTGGTGGCCACGTTGCCGTGGTCTTCCTTGCTCGGATTGAAGTGGCCGCCGGCGCTGTCGCCGTTCGGCGCGCTGCAGTCGCCCTTCTCATGGATGTGGAAGCCGTGTTCGCTGTTCGGCTTCAGGCCGCTGACCTGGCCCTTCACGTGAACCTTGCCGTCGACGACGCTGAAGGTCACGTTGCCCTTCACGTCATTGCCCTGGGTCGGGGCCAGCTCGGCCACGGCGGTGTGGTTGGCGTGGGCTTCGCTGGTCATGGCCGGCGGCGCTTCGGTGGTGCGCGCGGTTTCGGCGATCGGCGGGGTGGCGGTGGCGGCATCGGCCGGCGCGTCGGCCGGCTTGTTGCAGGCGGTCAGGCCGATGGCGGCGATGGCGGCAAACAGCGAGGTATGGATCAGACGCATGTGGATCTCCTTGCGGGTAACGAGTGGAAAAGCGACGTCGGGGGGCAGCGCGTTCAGCGCGTGACCTTGATGACGCCGCAGGCGATGCGGGCGCCGGCATTGCCTGCCGGCTGGCTGCGGTAATCGTCGGCGTTGGCATGCACCACCAGCGCGCGGCCGACGATATCGGTGGCTGCACCGCCGCCGAGGGTAACCGCTGGCAGGCGCACATCGACGGCGACCCGGCCCTGCGCATCCGCGCGCAGGTTGTCCATGTCGCCAGCGTGATGCGCCCCAACGCTGTTGCGGCCATGCGGCTGGTTGGCCGGATTGAAATGCGGCCCCGCACTGCTGGCGTCAACGGCACTGCAGTCACCGCGCTCATGCACGTGGAACGCGGCGGTCTGCAACGGCTGCAGCCCACCGATGGTGCCGGTGATATGCACGCCCTGCGCATCGGGCACCAGCACCAGACGGCCGCTGACAATGCTTGCCGAGGCAGGCGCCAGGTTGGCTTCGGCCAGCTTGGCGGTGCTCACCACCGGTACGGCCGGCACCGGCGCGCTGCGCTGCTCGGGCGCGGAACCACAGGCGGCCAACACCAGCAGTGACGGGATCAGCAGGGCGAGGTGGGAACGACGCATCTGGAACTCCTTCTGTGCAAACTAACGTCATGGTCGTCCACGGACCATGAAAGGCACCGCGACGCGGTGCTTACATGCCATGAACAGGGATTCATCCGCCGCGCCGGCGCCCGGCGCCGAGCTTGCGGGTCAGCGTGTTGCGGCCCATGCCCAAGCGCGCGGCGGCTTCGGCACGGCGGCCGTGGGTGATCTGCAGGGCCGCCTCCAGCAGCGCCTGGTCCACCCGGTCGCGCACCTGCGCATGCAGGCCTTCGGCGCCCTCGGCCAGGCGCTGGCGCGCCCACGCTGACAGCATGGCTTCCCACTGGCTGGGGTCGCCCTGCGTGCGGGTGCGCGGCCCGGCACCGCGATGCAGCGCGCTGTCCACATCGGCCACGCCGATGGTGTCGGAGGCGGCCAGTGCGGCCATGCGCCAGCACACGTTTTCCAGCTCGCGCACGTTGCCCGGCCAGTCGTGCTCGCGCAGCGCCTGCAGCGCAGCGGCGGTGAGACGCTTCGGTGGCGTGTCCAGCTTGCGCGCCGCGGCGGCCAGGAAGGTGTCGGCCAGCTGGGCGACGTCATCGCGGCGCTCGCGCAGCGGCGGCAGGCGCAGCCGCACCACGTCCAGCCGGTGCAGCAGGTCGGCGCGGAAGCGGCCCTGCGCCACCAGCGTTTCCAGGTCCTGATGGGTGGCCGCAATCACCCGTACATCCACCCGGATCAATTCGCGCCCACCCACACGGAAGAACTCGCCCTCGGCCAGCACGCGCAACAGGCGGGTCTGCAACGGCAGCGGCATGTCACCGATTTCGTCCAAGAACAGCGTGCCGCCATCGGCCTGCTCGAAGCGGCCCACGTGCCGCCGTTGCGCGCCGGTGAACGCCCCGGCCTCATGACCGAACAGCTCGCTTTCCAGCAGTTCGGACGGAATGGCCGCCGTGTTGAGTGCCACGAACGGGCCCTGCACGCGCGGCGATTCGTGGTGCAGCGCATGCGCCACCAGTTCCTTGCCGGTGCCGGTTTCGCCGTTGATCAACACCGACAGCGGCGCCTGCGCGAGGCGGCCGATGGCGCGGAACAGCGCGCGCATGGCCGGCGTGTCGCCGACCAGCTGCGGGCGCTGGTCAGGCGCGGGCTCCACTGACGGGAGGCTGGGCTCGACCAGGGTGGTGTCCGGCTCCGGCAGCACGCGCTGGGCCAGGGCCACCGCATCGTCCAGATCGAACGGCTTGGACAGGAACTCCTGCGCGCCGCCACGGAACGCACCGGCGGTGCTGGCCACATCGGTATAGGCCGACATCACGATCACCGGTAGTTGCGGGTGCGCGGCCTTGAGCTTGTCCAGCAGCACCAAGCCATCATCGCCCGGCATGCGCACATCGGTGAACAACAGGTCCGGGGCGGGTTGGCTGGCCAGCATCTCCAAGGCCGCCGCCGCGCCATCAAAGCCTTCCACCGCATAGCCCGCATCGCGCAGCGCGGTGCACAGCACGAAACGTACCGCGCGGTCGTCATCCACCACCCAGACACGCTGGGCGGTGGCCTGGCTGTCATCCGCCATGCGCGGTCTCCTCGGCAGCGGGGGTGCCCTGCCCGATCGGCAGATGCACGGTGAATACGGTATGCCCCGGGCGCGAGCGGTAGGTCAGCGTGCCGCGGTGTTCGCGCGCCACCTGCTGGGCCAGCGCCAGGCCAAGCCCGGTGCCTTCGGCGCGGCCGCTGACCAGCGGCAGGAACAGGTGCTCGGCCAGCGTTTCGGGCACGCCACGGCCGTCATCGGCAATCTCCAGGCGCAGCGCCATCGGCTGCAGCTGGTCGCCGATGCGCACGCCATGTTCCACCCGGGTGCGCAGGGTGACGGTACCCGCCCCGGCCTGGATCGCATTGCGCACCAGGTTCCATATCGCTTGGGTGAGACGGTCGGCGTCGCCGTCGAATTCGGGAATGCTGGGGTCGTAATCGCGCTGCAGGCGCACCGCCCAGCCGCCTTCGCTCTCGGCCAAGCGCAGCACGCGCTCCAGAGAGGCGTGGATGTTGAGGGGCGCATGCGGCGCGGCCGGAGCCGGCGACAACAACTGTTCCAGCAGCCCGTTCAGCCGTTCGATCTCCGAGCCGATCAGCTCGATCAGCTCGCGCTCTTCCGGGTCGCGCTGGGCGCTGCGACGGGCCAGCAGCTGGGCCGCGCCCTTGAGGCCGGCCAGCGGGTTGCGCAGCTCGTGGGCCAGGCCTTTGAGTGCGGCACTGAGTGCGCTCGGCAGCGCCTGGGTCGGGTCCAGCCCGGGGAACTCATCCACCGGGTGCGCTTCCAGCAGCCAGCCGTCTTCCTCATGCCGGCTCAGCCAGCCCTCGGCGAAGCGCGGGGCCTCCCCGGGAAGGGCCAAGGCCAGCCGGTTCAGGCGCAGGGTGTCGCGCTCGCCGCGCGCCAGGAAGTGGGCCAGGGCCTCGCCCTGTACCTCCAGCGAGGCCAGTGGCTGGCCCAGCAGGCGCCGCACGCTTACCCCCAGCCAGCGCGCAAAGGCCGGGTTGCAGCCGGCGACGCGGCCTTCGGCATCGGCCCAGGCGACAGGGGTGCCAAGGACTTCGAGGGACGGAGACGGCGGTGCGGGGGTCATTGCACCAATGTAGTGCAAAACGAGGGTCTATTTCCCCTTCCGTCCGCTGCAGGAATCCCAGAGCGACGTAACGGCATTGGCGGGCCCCCTCAGCTCTGAGGTCGCGCACCACGCCGCCACGCAGGGCGTCGCGCTACAGGTGTCATCGTAGCGCCCGGCGCTGTGGGCACTCGTCCGGATCGAACAACCCGTAGGTGCGCAGGATCTCGAGGTCGGCGCGGGCCCTGCGGTATCCCTGCACTGCTGCCTCGCAGTACCAGGCGATGCTCGCCTCCTCATCCTTGGGTACACCGCGCCCGATGGAATAGAGATAGCCCAGCCGGGTCTGGGCCGGGGCGTATCCGGCGGTGGCCGCCTTGCGGTACCAGTTGAACGACTGGGGCTCGTCCTTCTGCACTCCGATGCCTTTGCCGTAGATGTCGCCGAGCCTGGTCTGCGCCTGGGTGTCGCCACCCTCTGCGGCCGCTACAAGATCTTCCACGGGGCCGAAGGCTCCCGGACTTTCGGCCTCGCCGCACCACACCTCGTATTCGCCGCGATACAGGCAGAGCGCCATGCGCGACTGACTGACGCCGAGTTGCGATCCGTCCTGCAGCGCTGCCTTGCCGTACCAGCGCTTGGCTTCATCATCGTTTTTGGCAAGACCTGCGCCGCCCCGCTGATACAGGCTGGCAAGGTTGTGCTGCCCGGCGGCAGAGTCCTGCTCGGCCGCCTTGCGCAGCCAGACCAGCGCTTGGGCGTTGTCTTGTTCCACGCCCTGTCCATTGAGATACAGCATGCCCAGGTCGGACTGCGCAATCACTTCGCCCTGCTCCGCCGCCTTTCGCACCCAGACGATGGCCTGGGCCTGGTCCTTGGGCACGCCGATTCCACGCAGGTAGAGCGCACCCAGTTCGGATTGGGCAGGACCGTAGCCCTTGTCAGCCGCCTTGCGATACCAGGCGGCGGCCTTCGCCGCATCTTTGCGGACACCGGCACCGCTGAGATACAGATTGGCCAGTTGGTACTCCGCTTTCGCGTTGCCCGATTTTGCGGCTGTCTGGATACTCTTCAGCAGGGTTGCTTCTTCATCGCTGAGCGCATGGGCGCTGCAGGCCACCACGGCCATGCCGACAAAAAGCACCACGCGGCTTACAGCGCGGATCACGCCTTCCATGGACTTTCTCACTCGTCATCATCTCCAGATGTTCTGGTGGGGATGATATCGGGTCCGCCGCTAATCCACGAACACCTTCGCCCAGTCCTCCCGGACACTGACCAGCGGCCACCCGCGCTCCTTCGCCAGCGCCACCGACTTCTGGGCGCCCGAGGTATACGCAATTTCCCGCTCGTCATCATCGTGGGTAACCAGCAACGCCAGCGAGGCGCCCTTTCCCTGCGTGGCGAACTGCAGCATCTGGATGTCGCCATTGGAGTTGCCGGCAGCGAAGATCGGGCGCGCGCCAATCCGGCTCCAGATCCGTACCACTTTGTTGGGGCCATCATCGAACACCTCCAGTTTCGAGGTGTGGACCACCTTGCCGATGCCGTCTTCTTCGCGGTACTGCAGCGCGACGCTGGTGCCGACCACGCGCTCGGGCGGAACGCCGTACAGCTCGCGGGTGATCGGCCGCATGAAATCGCGTCCGCCACCGGACACGATGTAGTTGGTGAATTGATTGGCTTCCAGGTACTGCAGCAGCTCGCGCATGGGCGCGTAGGCGGTTTTCAGGTAGGGGCGTTTCAGCACCGGGTTTTCCGCGCTGCGCAGGAACTGGTCGGCCTTGCTGGCGAACGACTCCACGTCATCTTCGGCATAGGCCGAAAGCAGGCCGGCCGCCATTTCCTTGAGCGTGGTGTCATCGCCCTCGTAATGCTTGGTGATGACATCGCCCAGCCACGCCTGGTCCTTTTCGTGAACGGCTTTCCAGGGTTGCCGGTCACGTAGCGCCGGGTCTGCTTCAGCCTGTTCGGCAATGCGGCGCAACAGGAAGCCGGCCTGGATCGGCGTGGGCTTTTCGCACCACAGGCAGCCGTCGTTGTCGAACACGGCGATCCGTGCGGCCGGCGGCACGTAGTCGGGGCCGTCCTCCAGGGTGACCCGTGCGACGAAGGCGATGATGGCCTGGCGCGTGGCGCCGGCGTTCCAGCTTTTGAGCAGTCCTTCGTGCATGGGTATGACTCGACGGGGCTTGAAGCTGGAATGCTAGCCCTGGCGCGCGGCGGCTACCTGCGCAGAATCACTGCGCCGGGCGCAGTAGTTCTACTGGGTGCGGCGCCTCAACGCCATGATCGCTTCCGGCAGCTCCACACGCATCTGTTCGCGCAGGGCCTCGGCAACCGCGTGGTAGCGGCGGCGCTGGATGAAGTAGCAGTACACGAACAACCCCAGCATCATCAGCATCGGCCAGGTGGAGGCGGCCACCATCGGCATGGCCACGCACAGCACCGCGATGGCCAGGGTCATCCAGTTGCAGATACCTTCCACCCGTACCTGGTTGCGCATGGCGTCCACCACCACCAGGCCGCGCATTACCGGGTAGTAGCGCCCGGTGAAGCTGGTGAAGAAGCTTTCGCGGAATGCCGTGCGGCCATCCGGCAGTGGACGGAATACCATCGGCATCCAGTCCGACGTGGCCACGTCGCGCTCCAGGCAGTTCAGCACCAGTCGGTGGCGCATCTCCGCGGTGGCGGGAATCCGCTCGTTGAACAGGCGGATGCCCGTTCCGAAGTAGAACGGGCTCCAAGCCAGTTGCAGCACGATCTCCAGGACCATCACCCCGACCACGATGTACCAGATTGCCATGTGGGTGTCCTCAGCCGCCGACGGGAGTGTGGGGCAGTGCTGCACCCTTGGGCCACAGCAACCACAGGTTGCCCTTCTGCTTCATGTCTCCGGCCAACTTGCCCGCGGCGTCGCCGGTGCCCCAGTAGAGGTCGGCGCGCACTTCGCCGGCGATGGCGCCGCCGGTGTCCTGCGCGGCCACCGGGCGCACCACCGGGCTGCCATCAGGGCGCGTGGTGGACAGCCACAGCAGGCTGCCCAGTGGCACCACGGTGCGGTCCACCGCGACGCTGTAGCCGGCGGTGAGTGGCACGTTCAACGAGCCGCGCGGGCCTTCGTCGCCGTCCGGCCCCTTGGTGAAGAACACATAGCTGGGGTTGCTGGCCAGCAGCTCGGTCACGCGCTGCGGGTGCGCATCGGCCCAGGCGCGGATCGCGTCCATGGTGACGTCTTCCTTCTTCAGCTCGCCCTGCGCCACCAGCCAGCGGCCGATCGGGCGGTAGGGATGCCCGTTCTGGTCGGCGTAGGCGATGCGCAGCTGGCGGCCGTCGTCCAGGCGGATGCGGCCGGAACCCTGGATCTGCAGGAACTGCAGGTCCATCGGGTTGGACAGCCAGGCCAGCACGGGCGCGTTGACGCCCTTGGCGGAGATCTTTGCTGCGTCGTCGTAGGGGCGAAGCACGCGCCCATCCACGCGGCCGCGCAGGCGCTTGCCATTGAGCTCGGGGTAGAGCTCATCGAGCTGCACGCTGACCATGTCGGTCGGCACGCCATAGACCGGTACGGGCGTCCTGGCAGTGCGGGTGAGGGTGCCGCTGTACACCGGCTCGTAGTAACCGGTGATCAGGCCATCGGCGCGGTGGCCGCCGGCACGGAGCGAATAGACCTCCAGATGGTCCTGCAGGAACTGGCGGATGGCCGTTGGGGTGTTGGCGATGTTGGCAGCCGCCGCGCAGGTGGGCGCCCAGGTGGCGTCACTCTTCAGCCGCGGGCAGGCGCTGCGCCAGGCACTGAAGCCGGCCTGCAGGTCGCTGTCGCTGACCGCGGGGAGCGCTTTCCAGTCCGCCTTTGCGTAGGTGGCGGGACTTGCAGACGGCGGCGCATCGGACTTGGGAGTGCTGACGCTGCAGGCGGTGAGCAGGGACAGACCTAGAAGGGTCAAGGCAGGGTGCTTGATTGCAGCGGTGATGCGCTTGGCCTTCATGGATGCTCGTTCTGGGCGGTATCAGCGATTGATTGTAGGGGGTTGCTGAAGCAGCGGACCAACCGGCCGCTCTACCGCTGCAGGAGCAGCGAATGCAGGATGCGGGCGTCCTCGACGTCGAGGGTGGGCGGCAGGTCGTCGCGGCCACGGAAACGGCGGTGGAAGGCGCCGGCGGCGGCGGCGCGGTCGTCCAGTGGGTAGCCGAAAGCCTCCAGCGCCAGCCACGGATCGAAGCCTTCCGGAGCGGGACCATCATTGGCGCGCGGCCACAGCCCGAAACCTGCTTCGGCCAGCTGTTGCCACGGGAAGTAGCGGCTGGGGTCCTGCTTGCGTGCGGGCGCCAGGTCGGCATGGGCGATGATCTGGCGGCGCGGGATGTCCAGGCGGGTACAGACATCGTTGAGCAGACGGATCAGCGCGGCGATCTGGGCCGGCGCGAACGGGCTGCTGCCGTCGTTGTCGATCTCGATGCCGATCGAGGCCGAGTTGAGATCGCTGATGCTGCCCCAGCGCCCGCCGCCGGCATGCCAGGCTCGGCGGTTGTCGGCGACCAGCTGATAGATGTGCCCATCCGCACCCACCAGATAGTGCGAGCTGACCCGGCCACCGCTATTGGCGGTACGCAGCGTGCGCAGACTCTGCTGCACGTTGTCCTGGTCGGTGTGGTGCAACACGATGATCACCGGGTTGCGCACGTTGTGGTTTGGCGAAGGCACCCACGTGGCGAGCGGGCTGCGCACGTCGGTGCTGGCGCACGCGGCGAGCAGGAGGGTGGCGAGCAGCACGAGCGGGTGGCGGACTTGGCGCATCACCCGATTGTGCTTGATTCGAGAGCGGGTTGCGCGGGTCCTGGCCTCACGACGAGGATGCGAGTCCTGGATCGCGAAATCCCACCCGTGCAGATTGGGGTCCACGTGCTTGCGCGGGTGATGAACGACGCCGTGCGTTCCCCGTGGCCCTGAACTTTCTTCCTTCTCAACCCCGAACGAACGACAGGTTATAGAGGAATGGCAGCCATGCAAGGAGGGCCAGTGCAATCTCAAGGATTCGCGCCCTCCTCCAATCGGTGATCCTGATGATGATCGCCATTGTCTGGATCAACAGCACCACCACGCCTGCCTGAACAACCTGCAGCGTACGCTCCGGGTTCAGGTCGTAGACGTCAAACAGGCCAAGGGCTCCAGACGTGTATCTGTTGTAGGCCACCGCATGGAACAGCGCCGCGCACGCAATCCAGCCAACGTAGTAGACGATGTTGATCAGGCTCTTCATTCGGCTGGCTGGAAGGATGGATAGTCGTGGCGAGCGGGCAGAAATCGTAGTGCAACACGATGCTCACCGGCTTGCGCACGTTTTGTATCGGGGAGGGCAGCCACGTGGCCAGCGGCTGCGCAGGGCGCATTTTACGAGCTACCTGGTGTCACGAGGGATTGCGCGATCAATGAACCGGACAAACGCGGTGTAAAGAAGGCCGCTCATTACGCCGATGAGCGAGAAGAGAATGAGTCGCCTGGGTGCCCAGTCCACCCAGAATCTCGGATTGGACCATATTGCTTCCCAGGCGCCGCGCGCGAACCCACCCTCCAGGACTAGCCAGCCCACCAAAGCCCCGGCCGCGCCAAAAACAATGTACCTGGGGCGCCATCTGGGGAAAATGCCGTCGACCAGCAAGACAAGTGGACATCCCACGATCAAGCCAATGATGGCACCTATGATCAGGAAAATGCCCAACACAGGCAGTGCACCATGCACCGACGTTCCGCTCGAGGACATGACAGGGATCAGAAAGAACATGCCACTGGCCACTGCAGTGCTCAGTGGCACTGCAAGCATCCTGGCATGCAGGTTCCAAGCACTCATTGACAAACCTCAAATTTCTTTCCATCGATTATGGACGGCCAGCACTTGGCGGGCGGTGCGCCCGGTATCCACGGCAGCTTGTAGGAGTTGACCTCAGAGCCGATGTTATCTGTATTCGGCCCCGTTTCATCGTGGATCCGCCATTTGTGAAGTTGCGGTGCGAGAGCATTGGCATAGTCGAGGATCCAGACATGTGCGTCGCATCGCTGGGAACGGTCACCACCGGTACCCATAAGCCCAAACGGCATTGCCGACTGCGAGAGCCAGAAACAGGCAGCCCCCAGATAAGGCCGCGCCCGGCGACCGAAGTACTTCAATGCGTTCAACCAAACGCTTCTGCGCCTCACTCAGGGAGTCGCGCTTCAATCCAGCCCAAAGCATGAACATGTAGACCGATAACACTGCAAATACGATTGAATGCAACCACGCTGGAAGAACCGTTCCATTCATTACTACAAATCTCCAAGATGGAAAATTGGCGCGCTCGCGATATCGGGCAAATTGATCATTGAGCGGCTTACAGGCGCGGCTTTAGACGAAAGCGCCAAGACGCCGGTCTGCGCGCCGACCGATACGCCGACGCCTGCCTCGGCGCCGGAATAGCTGCTGACAGCTACGAAAGATCCAGCTCGCCGGGAGAGACTTCGCCACGATCCGCGAATTCCCAGAAGCATCTTTTGACTACGGACATTGAGAGGCTCACTCGGGCGTCGCGCTTCAGTGTCCGCTGACCCGCTCGAAGCTAAGACCCACCGCACCGGCAGCCTCGATACGCCGCTTCACTTCATCGCTGACGATCAATGCGCTTGGGTAACCCTTCAATCGAAACACGTGCCGCGATTCTGTCCTATCCTCGTCCAAGGTCATTTTGAAGAACGCTCGAATCTGTCCAGCCAAGTCTGGCCTTGCCACATCGCCGTCGTCGAACCTGACGAACTCTGAACGCGCCTCGTCGATACAGTCGACCTGTGTCTCAACAATCATGAGAAAATATTTATGATCCGTTTCCTGCCCTACGATAGTTACAGGCTCGAAGACAACGTTCTCATATGGCTCGTCGACCTCGGCCAAACCCCTCAATGCACTGAAGAGCCTCTCACTGACAACCGGGGCACTTGCGTATCCAGCCAGTGAATAGTCGACCTCGCGCCCAGGGTGCGTGACCGAGAGGCTATAGCTACCGGGCTCCATGAAGTTGACCGGCGGTTCGATCAGGTGCCAATTGTTGATGTGACTCACATCGCCCAGAACCCATCGGTCCAGGATAGCCAAGTCCGCCCGCATCAAGTAGCGCTCCATACGACCTCCCTGTCGGCAACTGTAGCCAATTCCTCGCCCCCCCACTAGCGATCAGACCAAAGCGGAAACGACTCGAAGAGTAATGGCGCTAGCATCGTCCACAGCTGAGACTGCCTCGTATATCGCCTCAGACGACGAACGTAGCGACTCTTCCTCGACCACAAACAGCATTGCTGACAAGGCGCGAGCCCTGCTGAATGCCGCGAGGCAACCGATGTCTTCCGATGAGTCACTGGCGTCATGGAGGTCGAAGTATTGCTTGTCGGCTTGTTCCAAGAGTGTCTTAACCTTCTCAATCGCAGAAGCTGCAACGCCGCGCGCTGAGTTCAGTTCGCCGAGAACGGAGAGCACGGCACTATCGTGCACCTGCGCATACTCGACTGCATAAGCACACGCCGCCAGTGCGGCAATCCTTCTTTGAGAAGGGCACGCCTGCCTCAATCGGATCATCAAATCCTCAGACAACGTTTCCAACCTCATCATTCTTCGCCCTGCTTCGGCATCGGCCATCGAAAACTTCCAAAGCCCCACACAAGTACCTATTGTAGCCATCGAGAAGCCACTGGACTTGCTGGACTGGGTGTTCTGGCGTTCTGGGTGTCCACCGTGTCTTGGAGCGCAACGAGCACGTGCCGCCGCCCGACTTGGAGCCGTGGCTGAACACACGGCCTTGGGCGTACACATACGCGCCGGCCTGCGCGGGTGCCCACTAGACCAACCTAGTTGCGCGACTACGTGCCCGGTAGCCTTGCCTCTTCGCCCTGGCTATTGCGACGATTCCAGATCAATCGTAAGAAGGTTGAACGTTAATCCGCTCGGTAGAGAGATCCAATGTGAACTCACAACCGCTCCAAGGTGCACGATCAGCCGTCAAGCCGGCAGCAACAGATCAATTTCGCAGCTCAACGAGTAGATCCATCAAAGACGAGTTAACTTTCGCTCCCGGTGCAAGCCAGCTCTTTTCTCCAGCGCCCTTAACCGAATCGTACGTAAGCCTGCATGCATCTGATTCCGGTGTAAGTTTGGCACTCATCACCATCTGAGCTTCACCGATTGGCGGAGCTTCCGACAAGATGGAAGCTATATCGGGATAGATATCATTGTCCGCGCGAGTCATTGGCCACCCGGTGAATTGTTGAAAGTGATGATTTCGGGGCGACCCCCGTTATCACCTTCTGCCGAGAGCTGCGCCCCCTGGCCGGTAATGGAGCCAGCGATTTCGCACGCACGTTGTTCCTGGCCCACCGGCATCTGAGGTTGTACCCAACCGACATTGATGATTGGATCTTTTACTTTGCAATTCTCGACACCCTTGAAGAAGCTCCTACTCGGGCCAAACAATCTCTTCGGCATTCATCCAGTGGAGTCTGCCGGGCATCTCTAGAGGTTTAACAAAGAAGTCCTCTACCGCATGCCATGCGGTCAGGGGTGAGACCAAGGAGCCAAGAGGAACGAACCGGTCGTCACCGACATCCACAATTGTGTTCATCTCATCCTTGCTTCCAATGGAGTAGTAGGCCTTCCTCCCCCTAGCAAGATCGTATCGAACAGACATTCGACCCTTTCCGTCATGCAGAACTACGAGGACTGCAAGTGAAAGTCCATCTTCTATGTAGCTAAAGACGCAGTCTCCGCCGCCCTTGTTCCACTCCGCGGCGGAATAGTTCAGGAAGCTTTCCGCGTACCGGGAAAGCTCGGGGGACCGATCCACTTCACGACGAAGAAATATGCAATTGAATTCTGACATCTGCCTTACTCACTAGGGGGACGCATGCGGGAGTTCAACGTAATTGCATTGCCATCCTTCATAACGATGTGAAGCGTATCAACCTTCGTTCTTCTCCGCCGAGTCCAGCACTGGAGCCTTGGCGACGCTCAGGTCAACCTGCAACAGCTGCCATTGATAACCTTAGAGCGGCAACCCGCGAGTGATGTCCTGATGGATCGCCCTTGCCCTGAGACTTGCCCATGCATCGGCACGGAAACGAGTCACAGCGATATCTGCAATGTCATGATATTGACGCGCCGCTTCAATTGAGGCGCACGATTGCGGGTCCCTAAGGAACGCATCCAGAGATCCAGCATCACTTTTTCCGTCAGGGTCCTGAGCGGCGTCAACCGCATTTGCGAGCTCGACTGCGATCATCAGAACTCTCTCCGGCGGGATGGTTTGCTCACCCAGCGCTTCCTTTGTCATCAGAATCGAATCTGTCGCCATGACTACCAGCTCATCAGCCAGAGACTCCAGTTCGAACTCGTCTGGGACGGATAACTGCATGGGTTCCATAGGCTTGCGGTCCCACATGGCGTCCAGCAAGTCTCTCAGGCGAGATGGATCACAAGCGTCGCGAGTATCGGAGCGAGAAATCACAAAAAACATCCGCTCGCACGCAGACAGCATTACTGCGACCCCGGAATCTTGATCCAGGGACGCAAGGTTTTTGGTCAGATTTTCAATGTATTGATCATACAAATCGATCATTCGGATGTTTTCTTTCGTGGGCGCTGATGGAGCCTTGAGGGCGTTTCTGGAGGATTGATCGGGCGGGTCACTTTCCCTCCGTTCTGGGAAGCAGCGCCGGTCGCGCTGCGAACTCCAGCTCCGGCTTGCGCTCCCTCACAACTTCCGCAAGCGTAGTGACTCGATGCCTGTACGGTTCCCGCCGGGTTCTCAATTGCCTGCATGCCTCGACGTTCGGCGTGGTTACCCTTCTCGCCTGGTGCATTTGTCCGTGTTGTCCCTCTGACAAATACGACGCTGTCTCCAAAGATCTCCCGAGCCAGCTTCTGCTGTGCGATCGACGGAACGGAATTGTTGTTGGATATGACCGAGACGATCGTCACCTTCCTCGCGCGTACAGATGGAGACCCGAGAACTGCGTGGAGAGCGTCGACCGCATCCTGCAACTGTCGATTGGTGAATTCTCCCGCGACAGGGTGGAGCGTGCGGACGCCCTCTCCAGAACCGGGGATCCCCTTCAGTCCGCCTCGCGAGATGGACTGCATGCCGCCGCGCCCACCGACTACAGAACGGCCGGCGTTCGGGCGGGATACTTTAAAGGAATAAAGGGGATCGGGAACAGGCGGAATTCTCTTACCTCGTCGTAGGTAAGGTCTGAGGTGCGCACGAAAGTGTGACGTCGCCCTACACACTTCAGGCATAAAAAAACCGGCGGTCCGAAGACCGCCGGTCGCAACGTCAATGATCAACGCGCGTTACCGCAATGGTGTAGCCCCGAAGAAACTGTGAAGTCGATCAGACCTCGTAGGCAGACTCGCCGTGCGAGGTGACATCCAGGCCGGTGCGTTCGGCTTCCTCGGTCACCCGCAGGCCGAAGACCAGGCGTACCACCAGCAGGATCGCCACGGTCACCACGGCGCACCAGGCGATGGTGAAGCCCACGCTGACCAGCTGCACCCAGACCTGGTGGCCGATGTCGAGATCGGCCTTGGTGCCGCCCAGCGACTGCGCACTGAATACACCGGTGAGCAGCGCGCCAACGATGCCGCCCACGCCATGCACGCCGAACACGTCGGCGGTGTCATCCACCTTGAGCAGGCGCTTGAGACCGGTGACGCCCCACACGCAGACCACGCCACTGACCAGGCCAATCACGATCGCACCCAGCGGGCCGACGGTGCCGCAGGCCGGGGTGACACCCACCAGCCCGGCCACCGCACCGGACGCTGCACCGAGCGCGGAAGGCTTGCCCTTGCTGACGGCTTCGACCAGGGTCCAGCCCAGCACCGCGGCGGCGGTGGCGAGGATGGTGTTGATGAAGGCCAGCGAGGCGACGGTGTCGGCGGCAGCGGCCGAGCCGGCGTTGAAGCCGAACCAGCCCACCCACAGCAGCATCGCGCCGATGTAGGTGAACGGTACGTTGTGCGGCTTCAGTGCGGTCTGGCCATAGCCGATGCGCTTGCCTACGAAGTACGCCGCGACCAGGCCGGCCACGCCGGCGTTGATGTGCACCACGGTGCCACCGGCGAAGTCGATCGCGCCCATCGCACCCAGGTAACCGCCGCCCCACACGATGTGGGCCATCGGGATGTAGCTCAGGGTGAACCACAATGCCGAGAACAGCAGCACCGCCTTGAACTTGATGCGCTCGGCGAACGCACCGACGATCAGCGCGGTGGTGATGCCGGCGAAGGTGGACTGGAACGCTACGAACAGGTAGTCGGGCAGGCCCTTGATCGGCGTGTTGCCCACCGAGTCCGGGGTGAAGCCCTTGAGGAAGGCGAACTGGGTGAACGAGCCGAAGAACTGGTTGCCTTCGCTGAACACCGCGCTGTAGCCGTAGGCGACCCACAGCATCAGCACCAGCGAGAACACCACCAGGATCTGGCTGAGCACCGAGAGCACGTTCTTGGAACGCACCAGGCCGCCATAGAACAGCGCCAGCCCGGGCACCACCATCAGCAGCACCAGCAGCGTGGACGTCAGCATCCAGGCGACATCGCCGCGGTCGAAGCTGGGCGCGGCCGCGTCTGCGTCCGCTGCAGCGGCAGGCGCCGCATCGGGCGAGGGCAGTGGCTCGACGGCGACGGTTTCGGTCGGGGCCGGCGACACCTGGGCCTGTGCGTGCGCGGTGCCGGAGAAGGCACCCACGGCCAGTGCGCTGAACAGCATCAACAGGCACACGGCGTGGAACCGGGCCTGCCATCCGGTGAACAAGGAAGTCTTCATTGGGGGGCTCCGAGTGGGGTTAGAGCGCGTCAGCGCCGATTTCGCCGGTGCGGATGCGGATGACCTGTTCGACGGCGGTGACGAAGATCTTGCCGTCGCCGATCTTCCCGGTGCCGGCGGCGGTCTGGATGGCTTCAACCACGGCATCCAGGCGTTCGTCGGTGACGACCGTTTCGATCTTGATCTTGGGCAGGAAATCGACGACGTACTCGGCGCCGCGATACAACTCGGTGTGGCCCTTCTGGCGGCCGAAGCCTTTCACTTCGGTCACGGTGATGCCCGACACGCCCGCATCGGAGAGGGCCTCGCGGACCTCGTCGAGCTTGAACGGCCGGATGATGGCGGAGATCAGTTTCATGCGCATGTCCCGATGGTGGATGGAACCGGCCCGAAGACGCAGGCCGATGTCAG
>Ga0102591_1001205_pt1 | contig 37663 bp, 36 predicted proteins | sample AraplaCol_mCL_r2_2_FD_76860 | JGI IMG/M metagenome (GOLD analysis project Ga0102591, IMG submission 76860) | Arabidopsis root microbial communities from North Carolina, USA - plate scrape MF_Col_mCL_r2 (SPADES assembly) (version 2) | ecosystem: Host-associated > Plants > Roots > Endosphere...
CGACTCCGAATTGCCCCGGCGCAGCCGATCGGAAAGATCGAAGTAGCGCACGACCATGCCCATGCTTTCGGCAAGCGCGCTGAGCTGCGATCCGATATTGCCGTAGCCGACAATGCCGAGCGGTTTGCCGCGGACCTCTCGGCAGCGAATAGCCGCACTTCTCAACGACCGGTCACAGGCGCTGACGGCGGCGGCGGAGAGCCCTTTCCCTCTACCCGGCCATCTCAAAAACCTTGCCAAACGCGCCCGCAGCTATATTGAGGCCGCGACTCCCGCCAACACCCGCAAGGCATACCTCGGACTGGAAGCATTGCTCAGTCTGGTGCCGGCGCCAGAACCTCGCTCCCCTCCCCCCGGAAGCACGTCGTTGGCCTCTACATCACTGCCTGCGCCTCCGGAACCGCCGAGCGCGGCGTGAAGGCCAATTCCGTATCCACACCGCCGCTCCACTTGCCGTGCCGCCACAACGGCGGACATGGCTTACCTCTACGCGAGAACGAATGGATGCTTCTTTGCCCCGGACAAGGCTGATTTCATCCCGGACGACTGCCAACCTTGGGCCCTGATCGTGGTCCCGACGGCGCGATCGTTTCTGTGGCTCCAACTTCGGAGGCGCAATTCTCAGCTTTGTTGCCGGCAGGCGCGTTGGCGCGCATCAACGACACGAACCTAGCCGCCGACCGTGTTGATATGCCCTGTCCTTTGCGGATTCACGTCATGACGGCGGTCGCAGACTCAACGCCTTGAATCCCCCGCGGGCCGCCTCATGGCCCTGGCCTGACACCAGGCATTTATTGAACCACGGCGGCGGGATTCGACGTTGCTTCGATACCCTCTCGACATCCGGCAAGCGGCCCGGACAAACGCGCTGGTCCAAGGACGGATCTGTTCCTTCTGTCCGAAAGGACCGAAGTTGGATGCCTCTGCCCAGATCCACCGCCCGTCTGATGGCTAGCACAAGGTTGAACGCCTCCCGGCCTTTATGGCGCCTGGGCCGACCAACCGATCTCAGGTTCCCCTCTGAGGTGTGCATAGAAGATTAGCTGCTTTTCCTACACCAGCTAAGCACCAATGCGCTTCCTGATCGTCAGTAAGAAAAGTCAGAGTAGCGTCTGTTGGGAGCTCCCAACAGACTGCCGTTGTCATACAGCTCGGCCTGATATTTTAAAGTACGACGTAGCATATAGTCACAGACGTTGTTGGGAGCTCCCAACACGCCGGTGGACAGTTTGCTTGACGCGAGCAGGGGCGCTGGGTTCAGGAGTAACGGACGTCGAACCCTCAGGTTGCCACCGCAGGAGGCATGTTGAGGCCAACACTAGTCCGTGACGAGACGGACAAACGGGGCTTTCCTAACGAAAGCGTGTCGCCGCTAAAGTTCGCTATCCAGACGGTAGACGGCTGCATTGTCTTGGAACTCGCGCAGGCCCTTGTAGGAGGGATGCCGGAGCTTTTCGTCTGTCGTCCAGGCCCGGAACTCGATCTCGGCTATGAGCGTGGGCTGAAGCCATACGACGTTGCGTTTGTCTGAATAGGGCACTGGCGGCTCCTTCTGTCTCCAGGGCAGCTTGTCCATCTTCTTCCGCAGTTTCATCGCGTCGCGCTCCTTAAAGCCAGTTCCGACGCCGCCAACATAAACCAGATCGTCGTCCCTATAGGCCGCAAGCAACAAGGAACCGAATCCAGCCCGAGTTGACGTCGACGGTTCATAGCCGACCACCATGAAAGCTTCGCTCTGGACGCACTTGAGCTTGATCCAGTCGCCGGTGCGGCCCGATCGATAGGGGCTGTCCTGACGCTTTCCCACGATGCCTTCCAGTCCCATGCTGCAGGCGTGAGCAAGCAATTCGGCGGGGTCGGCATAGACTTCTTCGGAAAGCAGGATCGCTCCGTCGTGACCGCGCAGCGCTTCCTGCAGCAGATGTCGCCGGACCCGATACTCGACATGGCGCATGTCATGACCGTCGAGGTAAAGCAGATCGAATGCATATAAATGGGCAGGCGAGGCTTGGTTTCCGATCTTTCGTCCGGATGCCCCGAGCGATTTCTGAAGCAGGCTGAAATCTGACCTGCCTTGCTCATCGAGAACGACTGCTTCGCCATCCAGGATCATCGACGCCGGTCCCAAAGCTCGAGCGGCTTCAGCAATCGCCGGGAACCTACCGGTCCAATCGAAGCCGTTTCTGGTGAGAACCTTCACGCGGCTGCCTTCAATGTGAACGTGCAGACGGTATCCATCCCATTTTATCTCCCATCCCCAATCGCCGGTTTGAGGCGGTCTCTCGGTTGGGAGAGCAAGCGCCGGCTCGACGCGATCGGGCATCGGATCGAACGGGAGTTTTGGCTGCGCTGGATCGCGCTTGCGGATTCGGCTGCTCTGCCTCGAAATCGCTTCTTCACGCAGAAGCGGCCTTGATCGAGGTGGGCGAGGGCGCTTGGTCATGTTGCTAGTGTATCAGCAAAACTCAAAATTCCTTCCATGCTCGCGTTCTTCGTCCTCCCTGACGCTCCCCTTCGGATTGGCATCTCGCCTTCCGTCACGGCCAAACCGTGCGCTGGAGGAGGGGAGGGCGGCAGCTCAAGCTTAGCCGGCGCCTTACCAACGCCGGCTTTCTCCCGGGAGGTGTTCAAAGAAAATCCGCCTGGAACTGCACCGCGGGTGCAGTGACGCTTTGGGAGCATTCGCTGCCCTGCAACCTTGCCACGTTCTGCGATCAACCAACTCGAGCGAGGGCGGCAAGGAGACTACCGGAAGAAACCCGATTCCCTTTGACACGCCCGAGGCCGAGAACATACTAGGAACATCGCCGTAATCATGAAGATCAAACCACCTCGACTCCGACAGCGGCACCTACCTTTCACCTGCAGTTCCATGCTTTCGCCCTCCCTGTCTGGAGGGTCATTCGGGAGGTGAAAACGTTCGGGTTAACGGTCTCGGCAGGTTTCCCTTCCCGGACGGGCGACGATCTCGAACACGGGATATGACTCTCCAGCAGCAACTAAAACGCACAACGGAGACATCAGCCGTCGGGCCGCTGCGACCAATGCGGATTTCTCACCGACCATGGATATCTCGTCGATATGCGAGACATTTGTTGACCTCCCCGGTTTCGGAGCTCGGGTGCTCGATCACTCGCCCGAAATGCGTGCGACCGTTTGTAAGAACGTTGGCATCCCAATGATCCGTTCGGGCAATGGCTTGCCCTATACGAAGTCGGGTATTGTGCTCAATGACCTAGACTACCGAAGAACTTGCTTCGGGCAATCTTTCGGACGCCGGCAGATGGGGTATTCGGCTCGAGCCTCATCTTCCAATGCCGGTGGGTCTGTAGAGAGGAGGTGCTGCGCTTCGAGCGATGATAAAACGTGGTCTTGTATTGCAGCAGCCACAAGCATCGGAAAGGAGCGCAGCATGAAACACTATAGCGGCCTCGACGTTTCGGTGAAAGAGACGTCCATTTGCATCGTTGATGAAACCGGCAGGATTTGCCGCGAGATCAAAGCGGTCAGCCATCCCGACGACCTGGTGGCGGTGTTGCGAGATCCTGCCTGGAATCTGGAAAGGATCGGTCTTGAGGCCGGCCCCCTATCGCAATGGCTGTTCGAAGGCCTTGCCGTGGCCGGGCTACCGGTAATCTGCATCGAGACCCGCCATACCAAGGCATTTCTCAAGGCACAGCCGAACAAGAGCGATCGCAACGACGCCCGTGGCATCGCTCAGATGATGCGCGTCAATCTGTTCCGGCCGGTGCATGTGAAGACGCTGATCAGCCAGAAGCGCCGCGCGTTGCTGACGGCTCGCAAATTGCTGCAGGGGAAGGCAATCGCCATTGAAAACGACATCCGCGGCCTGTTGCGCAATTTTGGACTGAAGGTCGGTATTGTCGGTGCGATCAAGTTCGAGGAGCGGATCCGGGAACTGGTGGATGACATCTCCGATATCGGGGAAATCATGGAGCCGTTGCTGGCGGCAAGACAGAAGCTGCGTGACGAATTCTCCCGGCTGCACAAAAAGGTTCTGGATATCGCCCGTAACGACCTTGAATGCCGTAGGCTGATGACGATCCCCGGTGTCGGCCCCGTTGTTTCGCTCGCTTTCACCAGCACGATCGACATTCCTCAACGATTTAGAAATTCGAAAGTGGTCGGCGCTGTACTGGGATTGACGCCGAAACTGAACGAGTCGGGCGAAAGCAAACGCATCGGGCACATCTCCTGTTGCGGGGACGCAATGATGCGGGTGCTGCTCCATGAAGCCGCGCAGAGCTTGTTGTCAGTCACCAGGAAATGGTCGTGGCTGAAGGCCTGGGCGATGAACGTGGCCAAGAGGCGAGGGCGCCAAAAGGCCATTACCGCATTGGCGCGGCGCCTGGCAGTGATCATGCACCGCATGTGGAGCGATGGCACCGAGTTCCGCTGGTCGAAGGAGGGATTGCCAACCGTGCACGCATAACCCGATCCTTGATCTCGACACGATAACAGTTTCCGCTTCGTGCGGAGAAGAAGTCCCTCGCGGGACGACGGATGAAGTAAGTTCGGCCCTCCCCTTGTACCGGCCGCCGCAGGCAGGCGGTCCAGGACGTCGGTGCAGATTGTTCTGCTTCATTCTTCTGACCCCATGGTGGGAGGGCCCGCAAGGCCGATCCCGGAGAGAAGCAAGACCCCGCGATGGATTTCCTTATGAAGGAGAAGGAGCTCGACGACGCTTGAGCTCCACCCGCCGAATAGAGAAGGGGAGGGGAGTGAAGCTCTCGGCCGCTCCCAATGATCGATGGGGAAAATGCGTTGTCTTTGCGTCCTGAAGGCTTCAGGCACAAACTTCGAAACAAAGGCCGATATGCGTATCCGCGATGCACGACCCGGATCGGAGATCTTCCAATCGCGCAATCCTACTAACCTCAAACCCAGACTTGCCCGTGCCTCCTCGAGTGCCTCCGTTACGTTCAATGGTACCACCGCCGGGGTGCTGACAGTGCGCAAGTGACACAAGCTCTCATCGAGAAAGGTGCGTTTCCAGGATTGCCGCCGTCTACCGCGCAGCGGCCATCCTACTACGCCGATCGTAACTGACCGCATCCGCCGGCACGCATGAGTGCCATCAACATTGGCCCGAGACTAAATTCGCCTCGCTCCGCTCGAGCAGTCAGATCTCGAAGGTACCCCCCGGGCGAGTTGATATGCCCGGCTCGTTCCAAGATGCAGGCGGTCGCAACTGCCGCATTCTCCGGCCCCATGACTTCGCAAGCCTGCTCATAGGCCGAAGGAGAAACGCCCAGCATCGAACGGACCACGATCGCGGCGCTCATCAATTCGCGCCAGTTCTCTATCCGACCTCCGTTCCCGTAGTCTGCAATCTGCGGGCACGCTCGGAGTACCATGGAGAGAGGAAACGCCTTTATCGGCTCGCCCCGCCGGTGCGGTTCTGGCCGCGGCTTCGCCCCCAGCTCGTTTCTAGAGCTAGGTTCAAGTTCAAAATTGGAGTTGGTATTTGAATTCTGTATGTGCTGACGGATTTCGTCACCATTGGTGTCGGATTTTTCCGAAATAAGCTGGATTTCCAACAGGTTGACGACGCCTTCCTGCAATAGCGTTAACTCGTCGAGGCAGTCGGCATAATCGCCCATCGTTTTAGCCATCCTCAGTTTGGCCACGGCCGCGACGTACTGTGCCTCAATACCCTCCCAATCGCCCGGCGTGCCCTCCTCACTCGCGGCCGAAATCAGCTTGCGGACATCCCGCCGCGCGATGGTTATCTTCTCCTTGATCAACTTCAGCCGGCGATTTTCGTCATTCACCTGCTGGGCCAGTCGCGCAATTTCCTCCGCGCGAGCAAGCAAGGGCGCCAGGCTGAAGCCGTAAGCCGCATCGATCACGCCATCCCGATCCTTTCGGGCGTATCTCTTACCGTTGGGACTATCGTTCCGATTGATCAGCCCGGCTTGTACCAGCAGCGCTAGGTTCTCACGGAGAGTCGTGCCTGCGATACCGTTCGCACGCGCCGTGAGCTGGGCGTTGGAGGGAAACACGATGAGATTGGAGGCTTCACTCAATTCCGAGTGCGGATAGAAGGATAGCAATGCGCTCAGAACTGCCAGCGCGCGATCTCGCAAACCAAGCAAGGTACGCGCCGCGCAGGCATCCTGGAAAACCTTCCACTTGTCGGCTGACTTGCCTTGCTCGATGTCCGCTGCGGCGAACTGGTTCTTTACGAGCGCAAGCGTCATCGGCCGCCGCCCAAAGGGCGTCGTCACATGTCCACTCTGCATTTTCTTTCACCTTCTTGAAGGCAATAGAAAAGTGCTCACCAAAACGATGCCAAAGACTCTTGACGTGGATTCCGGGAAATGCGATTCTCTTAGGTGCGAACTAATTGAGAAGGGCTTCCGGAACCGTTTCGGGGGCCTTTTTCTTTGCCGTGTGTGTATCTACCGAATGATCACAGGCTTGCTATTACTCGTTTTCTCCCTCGCCATTGCGTTCCTGGAATTCCCTATAAAGTTCGTCCAGCTTCCCTGAAACGAACTGGGCGAATGCGGGAACAACTTTCTCTTCGAAGACGATGGTCGTTTTCTCACTCCGCGCCTCGATGCGCGCACCACGTTTGCCAAGCGGCGTCTTCCACGTTTCTGACTTGCTGGCCGTGGCTTTCTTTTCAGGCTCATCAAGCGCACGAAGCAGAGCGTCCAACCGTGCGTCGCTTTCGAACTTGTTTTCAGCATAGCCGAGGAGCAACTCGCGAGCGGCCATTAGCTTGGAGGGGGAGGCGAGGTGGTCAACGAGCCCCAACCAACGTGCCCGTCCAGCTTTCGGCGCCGGGCCGATCAGCCGTACCAAATCTTCTGGCAGTTGCCGCGCGATTGCCACATAGCGACTTACGTCCGCCTTGTCGGATGCAAGTGCGGCGATGATCGTTGGTCGGTCGCACCCGGAATCTTCAAGGTGTTTTGCAAAGAATGCTTTTTCGATGAAGGATAGGTCCTTGCGGTCGAGATTTTCGCGCCCTTGCGCGATGATGAGCTGGCTATCAGAGAGGTTTCTCACGATCGCACGAACGGGCAGTCCTAGTTTTTCGGCGGCCTTCAGCCGCCGGCGTCCATAAGCAATCTCGAACCGGCCCGTCGTCTGTGGGCTCGGTCGCACCAGGATCGGAACCTGCTGCCCGTGCTGGGCCACACTTTCGACAAGCGCATCAAAGGCGGGGTCAACGTCGGCCGGAATGCGGTCCACGATCTTCGATGTATCAATCGAAGCGGTGTCAATGGAAATGACGGCTTCGCCCTCGGCCAGTTGCTGCTGGAGTCTGGTCGCCTGCTTTGCGTTCTCCGCCATCTCATGCAACGAAGAGCCCATTGCAGAGATTGCACCCGTGCGCACGCGGTCCGCTGATTTTGACGCAGATGAAGCCGTAGCTATTGGCTTCTTCAGAAAGAGAGAGTCGATCGAATCTCGTCTACTCATGATGCCTCGCCTGTCATATCTTTACACAAAATTGCAAACTTACTGCGCCCACTACGCTCGACCCCATGCCTGTTTTATCAGTGTCTCGACCTCGGAGTTCACCGCGTCGAGCGCCTCCATGGCGCGATCATAGGTAGACCTCGTCAAGTTTTCCCGGCCGATTTCATACAGCGTCTGCTTTGTCAGTCCGGCATCCGAAACGGCGGCGGACTTTACCATCGGGTTCGTAAGGACATGATCGTCAAACAAATTGCGGAGGAGGGCTGCAACCTTCGTCTGCGGCGCATCCTGCGGTTCGAACCGTGTAAGGAGATAGCGTATGAAGTCATATTTCAGGTCGCCACCGGCGTCGCGTACCACACCAAGAAGGTCCCGCGTCATAAGCAGAAACTGGCTCATAGACGAGATGTCGAGCATCTGCGGATGCACGGTGATGATCATGGAGGTTGCTGCGCATAGTCCGCTCAGCGTGAGAAAACCGAGTTGGGGCGGGCAATCAATGACGACGACATCGTAGTTGTCGGCGACCTCATCGAGCGCAGCAGCCACACGCGCGAAAAACAAGGTTTCGCCGGGAGTGCCGGCGCTTAGCGCTTTGGGCGTGGTGTGCTCGAATTCCATAAGTTCGAGATTGCCTGGAACGAGATCCAAACCGTCAAAATAGGTCGAACGGATTACATCCGAGAGATTCCGGCGCTCATCATCGTACCGAATTGCAGCGTATAGGGTCTGGTTGGAGGCAACATCCAACTCAGGGAGGACCCCGAGAAGAGCGGACAAACTCGCCTGAGGATCGAGGTCTACAGCGAGAACACGGTACCCCTGCAAGGCAAGGTGCTGGGCCAAGTGCGCCGACGTGGTCGTCTTGCCCGACCCGCCCTTGAAATTCGTTACAGCCAGGACCTGAAGGTGTTCTCCAGGACGGCGATGTGGCACGAACTCGATGCTCTCGCGCCCACGTGTGGATTGCGCCAGCATGCGCCGGATCTGATTGATGTCAGAAAGCGTGTAAAGGCGTCGACCATTGCTAGTTGTCTCCGGCTGCGGGCCTTCGCCAGCGAGAGTCATCTTCCGTAGTGTCGAATCAGATACACCGATTAGTCGAGCGGCTTCTCCGGAGGTGAACTTTCGCAGAATTTTCTGCGAAGTTGGCGGGAAAAGCGCTTCGCTCATCGATTGCAGCTGTGAGCTCAGAAGGTCTGCCTGTTCACCGATGGTTTCATCGACGCTTGGCAAAGTCTGACGGTTTGGTTTTGTTGCCACACTCACGCTCATATCTCTCATCACGGATTTTTAGCCGGAACGGCTCTTTTTCCGTGACGATACGCAAATGCCATTTCTTGGCAAGGACTTAATGGTTAACAGAAGGTTAACGCGGCGGCGGCGGGTTCGATCGATAAAAACCGATTATCCTTTGTTTTCCGCCATTTAGCATCCCATTTAGCTCCCTATGTTCACCATGCGTTTTACTGTGAATCCTGCATGGCCTGCCCTATGAGCGGGCTTCCAGAAGCAAGTTTCCGTAGAACGCCGGGGACCCTGGATGCGACTCAGTCCCGAATAAGCTTGTAGAATCCTACAACTGCACGCGAACGCCTATCTGTGCTGCTCTCCCGTCAAACAACCAAGGACGGAGAGTTTCATGCAGATTCTCGCAATTTCGAAGCCCCGCAACGTCGAGGAGACCAGACTTCTACGCAGTCATCATCAATTGCGGGCTCGTGTCTTTGCTGATCGCCTCGGATGGGAAGTGGATGTTACGGGCGACTACGAATCGGATTGGTTCGACGCACTTGAGCCAACGTACATCCTAGCCGTCTCCGACGCCGGGCAAGTGGTGGGTTGTGCCCGCCTTCTACCAGCGCTGGGCCCGACCATGCTGGCGGGCATTTTCCCCTCACTTCTTCCACGTGAGGGGCTTCGCGCTCACACGGGGATGGTCGAGAGTTCCCGCTTTTGCGTGGACACCTCCATTGAGGAGGGACGGGGCGGGGGCTCCGTACACGAAGCAACGTTCACCATGTTCGCCGGTATCATCGAATGGAGCATCTTGAACCGTTTCACCGAAATCGTCACGGTTACGGATCTTCGGTTCGAACGGATCCTCGCCCGTGTCGGATGGCCGCTTCTGCGCCTTGGCGGACCCAAGGAGATCGGCGTGACAATGGCTGTCGCAGGCACCATTCCTGCCAACGGAGACACATTTCGGAAGCTGCGCCCCGCCAACTACCGGTCCAATATCCCCCACCCTTTTAACCAAGCCGCTTAGGGAGAAGCCAGTGAACCAGCTTCGATCCCATCCTCGACTTATTCGCAAACTCCAGGAAACTCTCGGCGATCAGCTCTGCGCCGCCCTCGACGATGCGAATGTCGTCGAGATCATGCTCAATCCGGACGGAAAGCTCTTCATCGAGCGCCTCGGCCATGGCGTTACCCCCGCCGGCGAAATGTCGCCAGCGGCAGCGGAAATGGTGATCGGCGTGGTGGCGCATGCGCTCCAGTCCGAGGTCGATGCGCAACAGCCGATCATCTCGGGTGAGCTCCCAATCGGCGGTCACCGTTTCGAGGGACTGTTGCCCCCCGTCGTCGCCAAACCTGCTTTCACCATAAGGCGCCGGGCATCGCGTCTAATCCCACTCGATGAGTATGTCCGGACCGGCATCATGACGGAGGACCAGGTGGCGACGATCCGCAGCGCAGTCTCCGCGAGGCTGAACATCATTATCTCGGGGGGAACCGGTTCGGGCAAGACGACGCTTGCGAACGCTGTCATAGACGAGATTGTGAAATCCGCGCCGGAAGATCGCCTCGTTATTCTGGAGGACACGGCTGAAATCCAATGCACGGCCGATAATGCTGTGGTTCTGCGCACGAGCGATAGCATCGACATGGCGAGGCTTCTCAGGAGCACCATGCGTCTACGCCCGGATCGGATCGTCGTCGGCGAGGTCCGAGATGGAGCTGCACTCACGCTACTCAAAGCTTGGAACACCGGTCATCCGGGTGGCGTCGCCACAATCCACGCGAACACCGCCACGTCCGCGTTGCGCCGTCTTGAGCAGTTGACCGCAGAGTCCAGCCAGCAGCCGATGCAGGAAGTAATCGGTGAGGCCGTGGACCTCGTTGTTTCGATCGAGCGAACCTCGCGTGGACGCCGTATTCGAGACGTCATCCACGTCGAGCGGTTTGCAGACAGCCAGTATCAGATCGAATCCGATCAACTCACCGAAGAACAGGAGGCCCGTCATGTCGCCTAAGCATGCCCTGATTGTCATGACGCTCATTGCGGCGCCCAGTCTTTTTGCATCGACCGCGCCGGCGCTAGCCGGTTCGGGCGGCAGCCTCCCATGGGAGGGCCCGCTTGAGCAAATCCAAGAATCGATCACCGGCCCGGTGGCCGGATACATCGCGCTTGCCGCCGTCGCCATCGCTGGCGGGATGCTGATCTTCGGCGGCGAACTCAACGACTTTGCCCGACGGCTGATGTACGTCGTCCTCGTAGCGGGCATTCTTCTCGGCGCGACACAGATCGTGGGCCTCTTCGGCGCAACCGGCGCTTCGATCGGGCTGGCGGACGCGCAAATCACTAAAACTCCGTCGGCCGAGCAATAGAGGGCACTCATGGTTGAGCCTGTGTCCAGACTGCAGCGCAACCGTATCCATCGCGCCCTTTCGCGGCCGAGCCTGCTGATGGGAGCAGACCGCGAACTGGCGTTGATCACCGGACTTGCCGCCGTAATCCTCATCTTCGTCGTTCTAACCGCGTATTCAGCACTCTTCGGCATCGCCGTCTGGATCGTGATCGTCGGTCTGCTTCGCATGATGGCGAAATCCGACCCTTTGATGCGGCAGGTCTATCTGCGGCACATCTCCTACAAACCTTACTACAGGGCGACCACATCGCCGTGGCGACGGTACTGAGGCTAGTCATGGTCGCTCTCAAACACTTCCGGGCCACCGGTCCGTCTTTCGCTGATCTCGTTCCTTATGCCGGCCTGGTCGACAACGGTGTTCTGCTCCTGAAAGATGGGAGCCTGATGGCGGGGTGGTATTTCGCTGGGCCAGACTCTGAAAGCGCCACTGACCTGGAGAGAAACGAACTTTCGCGCCAAATCAACGCGATCCTGTCACGGCTTGGCAGCGGATGGATGATTCAGGTCGAGGCCATTCGAGTTCCAACAGTCGATTATCCCTCTGAAGATCGCTGCCACTTTCCCGACCGTGTGACGCGCGCGATCGATGCCGAACGCCGAGCCCATTTCGCGCGCGAGCAGGGGCACTTCGAGAGCAAGCATGCCCTGATCCTTACGCACCGGCCACCTGAGTCCAAGAAAACGGCCTTGAGCAAATACATCTACTCGGATGAGGACAGCCGAAAGAAGACCTACGCAGATACAGTCCTCGCCATATTCCGGAATAGCGTGCGCGAGATCGAACAGTATTTTGCGAACACCCTTTCGATCCAGCGAATGGAGACACGCGAGGTTGCCGAGAGGGGAGGGGAGCGCATCGCGCGATACGACGACCTTCTTCAGTTTGTCCGGTTTTGCATCACCGGCGAGAACCATCCTATGCGGCTGCCGGACGTCCCTATTTACCTCGACTGGATCGCGACGGCTGAGCTTCAGCATGGACTAACACCGAAGGTCGAGAACCGATTTCTCGGCGTCGTCGCCATCGACGGCTTTCCCGCCGAGAGCTGGCCCGGGATCCTGAACAGCCTTGATCTGATGCCGCTCACCTATCGCTGGTCCTCGCGTTTCATCTTCCTTGACGCGGAAGGGGCGCGGCAGAAACTTGAGCGCACGCGCAAGAAGTGGCAGCAGAAGGTTCGCCCGTTCTTCGACCAGTTGTTTCAGACGCAAAGCCGGGCCCTCGATCAAGACGCGATGAGCATGGTCGCCGAGACCGAAGATGCAATCGCTCAGGCGTCGTCGCAGTTGGTCGCTTACGGATACTACACGCCGGTCGTTATCCTTTTTGATGATGACCTAGAGCGATTGCAGGAGAAGGCCGAGGCGATTCGCCGGTTGGTACAGGCTGAAGGCTTCGGTGCACGGATCGAAACGCTCAACGCGACAGATGCCTTTCTCGGCAGCCTTCCAGGCAACTGGTACTGCAACATCCGCGAACCGTTGGTCAACACCAGTAACCTCGCGGATCTGGTTCCGCTCAATTCGGTCTGGTCGGGTAGCCCGGTTGCCCCTTGTCCCTTCTTCCCTACCAATTCTCCGCCACTGATGCAGGTGGCGACCGGCTCGACGCCGTTCCGGTTCAACCTGCATGTCGATGACGTGGGGCATACGCTGATCTTCGGCCCAACCGGCTCGGGGAAGTCGACACTGTTGGCGCTGATCGCGGCGCAATTCCGACGCTACGAGTTCGCCCAGATCTTCGCTTTCGACAAAGGCTATTCACTTCTGCCGCTCACGATAGCCGCCGGCGGGCAACACTACGAGATCGGCGGCGATCATGAAGAAGAGGGGAGGACGCCTGCGTTCTGCCCGCTATTTGACCTTTCGACGGACGGCGATCGGGCCTGGGCGAGCGAATGGATCGAAATGCTCGTTGCGTTGCAGGGGGTGACGATCACGCCCGACCACCGAAACGCCATTTCCCGCCAAGTCGGCTTGATGGCCAAGGCGACCGGCCGGTCTCTATCGGATTTCGTCAGCGGCGTGCAGATGCGCGAGATCAAGGACGCCCTCCACCATTACACCGTCGACGGGCCAATGGGTCAGCTGCTCGACGCTGAGCAGGACGGGCTCACCCTCGGTGCTTTCCAGACGTTCGAAATAGAGCACCTCATGAACCTGGGCGAACGCAATCTCGTGCCCGCTCTTACCTATCTGTTCCGCCTAATCGAGAAGCGGCTAGACGGCTCGCCAAGCCTGATCGTGCTGGACGAAGCCTGGCTGATGCTGGGCCACCCGGTATTCCGCAACAAGATCCGCGAATGGCTGAAGGTCCTGCGCAAGGCCAACTGCGCGGTCGTGCTCGCGACCCAGTCAATCTCGGATGCCGAGCGCTCGGGCATTATCGATGTGCTGAAAGAATCCTGCCTGACCAAGATCTGCCTTCCGAACGGAGCGGCCCGCGAGCCGGGGACGCGCGAATTCTACGAGCGGATCGGATTTAATGAGCGGCAGATTGAGATCGTCTCTACGGCCATCCCCAAGCGCGAATATTACGTCGTCACGCCAGAGGGCCGTCGGCTCTTCGATATGGCGCTGGGTCCAGTTGCACTGAGTTTCGTCGGGGCGTCCGGCAAGGAGGATCTCAAGCGCATCCGCGCACTCAAGTCCACACACGGCCAGGATTGGCCAAGTCACTGGTTGACAACGAGAGGAGTTCCCGATGCCGCGTCGCTGCTCAACATCGAGTAGGGTGTTTTCGGCCTTGGCTGCCGTCACCATCGTAGCCGGATTGCCGCCACCCGCGCGCTCCGGATCAGCGACGGGCGTTGCCACCGAATGGACCCAACTCGCCAACAATGCCCAACTCGTCGATCTCCTCAAGAGCAGTGGTTTGCAGGTCGAGAACCAGTTGACCCAGATCAGCCAGTTGGCCGACCAGATCCAGAACCAGCTGAAGATCTACGACAACATGCTTCAGAACACGGCACGATTACCGAACCACATCTGGGGAGAGGTGGAGCGGGACCTGAACCAGTTGCGCGGCATCGTCGATCAGGGGCAAGGCATTGCCTTTTCCATGGGCAACGCCGACGACGTCCTGCAGCAGCGCTTCAAGAGTTACGCAGACTTGAAGACGAACCTGCCTAACGGTGAAAGCTTCTCGTCGAGCTACCAGTCGTGGTCAGACACAAACCGCGACACAATCGCGGGCACTCTGAGGGCAGCCAGCCTCACCGCCGATCAGTTTGACACGGAGGAGGGCACCATGGATGAGCTCCGATCGATGTCGCAATCCGCCGACGGACAGATGAAGGCGCTGCAGGTCGGCCATCAGATCGCCGCACAGCAGGTCAGCCAGATCCAGAAGCTGCGCGGTCTTGTTTCGCAGCAGATGACAATGGTCGGCACGTGGCTGCAGTCCGAGCAAACCGATAGGGATTTGGCCCAAACGCGTAGGGAAGAATTTTTCGAGGCGACTGCCCCGCCCACAACCGGTGGCGAGAAAATGAAGGTGGAATGGTGAAAACAAAGATGATCGTGACCTCGCTCGCCGCCATCTTTTCACTCACCATCATGAGTGTTTGGCTTTTCATCTCAGAAAAACATACCGCCCATGACTCGCGCGCAAAGTCCTTCGGCCCTTTGCAGAAGTATCCAACGTCGGGCGGTGAGAAAATGAAGGTTGAGTGGTGATCCGATGACGTCAACGCTCCCTCCCAACGTCCGAACGGTCGCGCTTTTCGCAGCGATTGCCGCATTGGCGGCGCATCCCGCGATGGCTCAGGAAGGTTCGATTCTGACATCCCTGCAAAATCAAATCACAACGGCAGCCAAAAGCTGGGAAACTACGGTGATGAACGCGGCAAGATCCCTCTTCTGGATTTTGGCGACCATCGAAATCGGCATTGCCGCGGTCTGGCTCGCCTTGCAGGCGGCCTCACTGGACAGTTGGTTCGCCGAGCTTGTCCGGCGCATCATGTTCATTGGCTTCTTTGCGTTCGTGCTTGAACGGGGGCCCGCCTTCGCTAAGGCTGTTGTCGATAGTCTTTTCGAGATTGGAGCCGGTGGTAGCACGGCTTCGCCCGCGGATGTTTTCAACGCCGGCTTAACCGTTGCAACGAAGATGTCCGAGAAAGTGCAATTCGGGCTCTTCGAGGACAACGCACTGGCGATCTCAGCGGCCTTCGCCATGGTCGTGACGGTTATCGCGTTCTCCTTGGTTGCCGCAATCTTCGTGTCGGTCATGGTCGAGATGTACCTGGGCTTACTTGCCGGCATGATCATGCTCGGACTCGGGGGATCGTCTTTCACAAAAGACTTCGCTATTCGATATTTGGTTTACGCGTTCTCCGTCGGTATGAAGCTGATGGGGCTGGTGATGATTTCGCGTATTGGGTCCGAAGTTCTAATCGGCCTAGCGAACCAGCCGGATGCCGGCGACCAGTTCCAAACGGCGCTCGCAATCGCCGGTATCGCAGTCGTCGTCTTCATCATCGCGATGTACGTACCGAACATCATACAAGGCATGGTGCAGGGCGCCTCTGTGTCCGGCGGCATGGAAACCATCCGTCACGGAAGCCAAGCCGCGTCTTTCGCCGCTGGTGCGGCCTCGCTGGCGGCCGGCTCGGTTGGCGCCGGGGCCGCAGCGGCCCAGTCCGCTCGTGCCGCCGGCTCATCGATGACCGGCTCAGCGCTTCGCGGAATGGGGGCGGCTCTCGGCTCCGGGACGAAGGCGGCCGTGTCGGCGACGAAAGAGAAGGCGATCGGATCGCCCGGCGCCTATGCCGGGTCCCTGCTGGGTCTCGCCAACGCAAAGCTGGACCAGGCTCGCGGCCGTGGGGACGGAAAGACGCCCCTTCCTGAGCGAAACGAAAAATTATAGTCCGGAGGAACGACCATGACCGCAAACCGCGTCCCCGAAAACCCGTACCTTGCCGCGCGCCAGGAATGGTCCGAGCGGTATGGATCCTATGTCAAGGCCGCTGCTGCCTGGCGGACCGTCGGCATCCTTAGTCTGGCTATGGCCATCATCGGCTTCGGCTATGCGATGTATTTAAGCAGCCAGGTCAGGCTGGTGCCTTACATCGTCGAAGTAGACAAGCTCGGTACGCCGGTCGCCGCGGGTTTCCCTGAACAGATCGAGTATGCCGATGCGCGTGTGGTGCGCGCGATGCTCGGCAACTTCGTGACGAGTTTCCGAAGTATCTCTCCGGACGCGGTCGTCCAGAAGCAATACATCGATCGCACCTACGCCCTTGTTCGCACCGCGGACCCGTCCACCCAGAAAATCAACTCCTGGTTCCGCAGTAATTCCCCGTTCGAAAGGGCGAAGTCGTCCACCGTTGCAATCGAGGTCAACAACATCGTCGCGCTATCGAGCCAGACTTACCAGATCGACTGGACTGAGTTCGAGCGTGACCGGAAAGGGAAAGAAACCGGTATGCGCCGGTTCCGCGGGATCGCAACCGTTGCGCTGACCGCACCGCAGGACGAGGCGATCATCCGCCTCAATCCGATTGGCCTTTACGTCCAGGACTTTGACTGGACCGCACAGCTCTAAGGGCAGGGACATTTCAATGCACAAAACAGTTTTGAGCGCGGCCGCTGGCTGCATGGCTGGGCTCGCCTTCGCCGTGACAGCGGAGGCCCAGAGCATGAGTAAGAACGAAGCCAAGGGGACGAGTATTTCCGGCAAATGGCGCGGTTCTTCAGGTCTCGTCACGAAGGGATCTGACGGTAAGGTCATTTTCCTTTTTGGCGAGACCCAGCCTTCTGTCGTCTGCTCTCCTTTGCAGGTCTGCGATATCGAGCTCCAGGGCGGCGAGATTGTTCGTGATGTTCTCGTCGGCGATACCGTGCGCTGGAAGATTGAGCCCGCGACATCGGGGGCGGCTGGTGGCCAGGCAATCCATCTCATCGTCAAGCCATCCGAACCTGGCCTCGTGACCTCAATGGTCGTCACCACTTCGCGGCGCACCTATCATATCCAGCTCAAATCTCATCCGAGCCAATATATGGCGAGGGTGGGCTTCGAATATCCAGAGGACACCTCTCACAAGCTGGCCGACATCAACTCGCGCCTTGAGACCGGTAGCTTTGCCGGAGCAAGGCCGGAGGCTCTGAGCCTTTCCTATTCCATGAGCGGTAGCGCGCCATGGAAGCCAAAGCGGGTCTACTCCGATGGCGTCAAGACCTACATCCAGTTTCCGCGCTCCATCGCAGGTCAGGACGCACCAGTGCTCTTTGTCGTCAGCGGCGGCCAAAACCGCATCGTCAATTACCGCATGAAGAACGACATGATGATTGTCGACTACGCGGTTGAGAAGGCGGTGCTCGTTTCCGGCGTCGGCTGGCGCCGGCAGAAGATCACCATCCGGAGAGGGAGCTGACGATGCTTAAATTGCCCATGTTCTTTTTCGCGATCGCGCTGCTAACCGGTTGCCAGACGGGAGAAGAAGCACTCATCACGAACTCTACTCCGAACACGGTCACCGGGTCGGCCGCCAGTGCAATCGCCGGCGATTTGGCGAGCCGGTTCGCTGAACAGATCGGCTCGCCGGCGACGACAACGATCAAGCTCGATAAAGGAGAAACCGAGTACGCAATCGCCCTCGAAAAAGCCTTCAAAGGGTGGGGCTACACAGTCACTTCGGAGAGCAAGACAACCAAAAATGAAAGACCCCTCGAAGTTGCGTACTCGATCGACGCTTTTGACGGTGAGATTCTCGCCCGCCTGACGACTCCATCGATCGCTCTCGCCCGTACCTACACGCAGACGGCAGACAGTGCGACGCCAGCGAGCCCGCTCTCGGTCATGCGCCACAACTGAGGAGGAGAGAATGGCCCAGTCCCTTCAGCTTGGCGCTTCCGGCAATGACGATCAGCAGGGGATGCGTCGCGTCAATCGCCTCCCCATCATCATCGCGATCGTCGTCACCGTCCTGTTCTTCGGCATCGTGGTTCTTGGTCTTTCCTGGCGGGGGCTTTCGTTTAGCCGGAACAACGACCTCGGCGGCGCGGCGAGCACGCCAGCGACGAGTTTTGGCGATCAGCTCAAGCGCGGTGTTTCGGACGGCATCATCGGCGAGCCCGACAAGCAGGAGACCTTTCAACCGACACCAAGGACCGTTCCAAGCGAAAGTAGCAGGGAACCCACCGTAGAAAACCGTCCGATCAAACAACGACCGCAGCCCGAAACTGAGGAGGACTGGAAAACGCGACTGAAGCGGGAGCAAGATGAGCAGTACCTCCGGGAGGCGCAGCGTCAGAGAATGGCGCGTCTTCAGGCACGGGCCATCGCCTATGACTCGCCGTTGAAGGTGGATGTCGCGGATATCGAAGGTGCTTCCAACAACTCGAAGGCCCCCGTCACACGCGCAAGCGCTATGACGAACGGCGCGTCAGATCTCTACGCGGCTGCGCTCAACGCCGGCCTCATGAACCAAAAAGGCGACCAGAACGGCCAGAGCTCAAAAGAGGATTTCTTCAATCAGGACATCAAGGATCTTGGCTATCTGCCGAACCAGGTCGTTCCGCAGCTATCGCAATATGAATTGAAACGCGGCTCGGTCATCCCGGCCACCTTGATCACCGGGCTGAGCTCCGATCTACCGGGCCGGCTCACAGCCCAGGTCAGCCAGAATGTGTACGACAGTGCAACCGGTCACAGGCTCGTTATTCCGCAAGGAGCCAAGCTCTTCGGCCGCTATGACTCCAAAATTTCCTTTGGCCAACAGCGCGTACTTGTCGTTTGGACCGACGTGATCTTTCCAAATGGATCGACGCTGCAAATCGGTGGCATGGCAGGTACCGATGCCGAAGGATATGGGGGCTTTAGCGACAAGGTTGACCGGCACCTCCTGAAAACATTCAGCTCGGCGGCGCTGATCGCACTGATTGGGACGGGCATCGATATGTCGATGCCGGAGAGCTCGACGCGTGCGTCACAGGACACCGCGTCTGACGCTGCTCGACGAAACTTCGCAGAAACATTTGGCCGCGTGGCGGAGCAAACGATCTCGAAGAACCTCAATGTTCAGCCGACGATCCGCATTCGGCCCGGTTACAAGTTCAATGTGCTCGTCGACCAGGACATCATCTTTCCTTCTATCTACCGTGGATAGCCCCAGTCCGGACCGCGACGCGTTGCTCTCTGAAGATTTGTGAGACGTTGCAACCACAATGCTGCCGCTGGCACAAACATGCGGCTGCAATTTGCGGTAGCGTGACTTGAAAAATCGCTTCTCAGTCTTAGTGATATGCAACACGGGTCGAGCGAATCTCTCGACGCAGAACTACCAAAGGTTGCCAAGGGAATTTTTGCCAGATCAAGAAAACAGGAGAGATGATGTGAGTGACCACCTTCGCTCGTCCATCGACAGGCTGGAAGCCGCCTGCGATGAGCTAATGATAAAGAGCGCTCTCAAACACTTCGCGAATATGCATGGATATGAGCGGTTCGCCTATCTTCAAACTGACGGGTTTCAGGTCAAGACCTTCAACTCGTATCCCGGCCCATGGGAACGCGACTACCTTAAGAGCGGATACTCCACCCTCGACCCCGTCGTCATCGAAGCGAGGCGGATGCGAGAGATGTTTGAGTGGGCCGCGGACGATTGGCCAGCGCGCGGAAGCTCGGACCTGCGGCGATTTCGCGACGAGGCGATCGACCATGGTATTCGATCCGGTGTCACTATCCGCGTGGAGGGAAGTTATGGGTCCGCGATCATGCTGACATTCTCGTCGCCGGAAAAGAAAGCGAGCGTCTCAGGAGCACTCGATTCTAAAAAGGCGCTCCAATTGCTGATGGCCATCCATTACCAGCTAAAGGCTGTTGCAGCGAAAGCGACTTTCAATCCCAAGCGGGCCTTGTCGCCGCGGGAAATGCTCTGCCTCATGTGGTCTGCGAAAGGAAAGAAGGGGGAGGAAATCGCGATGATCACTGGCATCAAGCCACGCACCGTCCAACACTATCTCGATCAAGCACGTCACAAACTGGGTGCGGATTCAGTTCCTCACCTCGTCGCCATTGCCAAGGATCGGCGCCTCGTTTGACTCATGGTCGGCGTTGTCGATAGGCACCGCCGGCAAGAAACCAAGCATGTCTAGAATCTCCGACAGCGCCTCTTGCTGGGATTCGGATTGTTTTTGGCGTGCCAGATATTCGTCCTGGAGAGTCTGTAGGACTGCGCTGGAGATCGACGGATCGTCGGTTGCGCGCAGCCACTCTTCGTATACGGCCTGATCCGCCGCGAGAAGCGCGCGGTGTTCGCGGATGGCTGAAACTGCCAGCCTCTCCAATTCTGACTTGCTGATCGAGCCGTATCGAGATGTGCGCTCCGCTCCCTTGTCTTTGAAGGATCCAGCGTCTTCCATCTTCATATTCCCCAAGCTCCGTGACCTCGTTCGACCCGGTATGTAGTGGCCGTTTCTATGCCGAAGACCACTACTCTACTAAATCGTAACAGTGAGATGATCGACAGGTGCGTGATAGCACATGCATCGTCGAATCGGAACTATAGTTCCTGGCACGATAGTGCCGATTAGGGTTCCGCTCATGCGATGGATCTCAAGGAGGTCATGGCGATGAACTTGCGTCGAATACGTCATGGCAAGAAACTGACGCAGGAAGAACTGGCCCACCATACTGGCCTGAGCGTCCGGCATATCGGGGATATTGAACGGGCAAACGTTTCTGCCACCGTCACAGTTTTGGGGCAAATTTCGGAAGGATTGGGTGTCGATCCGAGCGAGCTTTTGGCGAACCCAAACTAGCCCGGCGCTCCCAGCAAAATGGGCCAGTGTTCGGCTATTTCTTCTATCCCGTCAGCTAGCTCGAGCCCGTCACAGAACGTTCGACCGCGACCTCGTTGCGACTCGTAGCACGACTACTCAACCCAAGAATCGAATACCAGTCGCGGCTTACACTTGCCTATCTTTCAATTGGACGTCAAAGAGATTTCAAATGGACGCTGCTTGACTTTCAATTAGACGCAGCACTAATTTCAAACAGTCAGATGAGGGGGAACTATGGCGTTATATCCTAGGCTCGCCGAACAACGAATTAACGATGCTATGTTGGATACGCGCGTCGTGTTGATCGTCGGCCCCCGACAATCGGGCAAAACCACACTGGCCAAGAAAATGGCTAGCGCGGAAATGGAGTATTACACACTCGACAATGCCACGACCCTCGAAGCAGCTCGACAGGACCCGGTTGGGTTCGTCAGAGGTATGAACCGTGCCATCGTCGATGAGATCCAACGCGCGCCCGAACTGTTGTTGGCAATCAAGGAAAGTGTGGATACCGACCAACGTCCGGGACGTTTTCTCCTGACGGGCTCAGCCAATCTCATGACGCTGCCACGCGTGGCGGACTCGCTTGCAGGACGCATGGAGGTCGTTCGATTGCTACCGCTCGCTCAAAGCGAAATCAGGGCAGGGGGCGGCGACTTCCTGCGCGATGCCTTTCGAAACGACGTCAAAGCAGGAGATTCGATCGTCGGCGACGACTTGATGGCTGCAGTTCTCGCAGGGGGATATCCCGAGGCATTGGGGCGGAAAACTTTGACCCGCAGACAGGACTGGTATGCGGATTACGTCCAAGCGATCGTTCAACGCGATGTTCGCGATATCGCGCAAGTCGAGCAAATCGCTCAAATGCCGCGGTTACTGCGCATTTTGGCGGAGCATTCGGGACAACTCGTGAACTATTCCGGAATTGGCGCCGCTATCGGGATGAATCACATCACAACGCAAAAATATGTTGGCATATTCGAGAGCTTATTCCTCGCGCGGACCGTACAGCCCTGGTTTTCCAACACGCTGAAACGCCTGACGAAGACGCCCAAAGTACATTTTCTCGATTCTGGTCTTCTTGCATCCCTTAGGGACCTCTCGCTTGACCGGCTAAGGGCAGAAAGAGGGCATTTTGGGCCGTTGTTGGAAACTTTCGTTTTTGCCGAGATCCTGAAGCTCGCGAGTGGCGCGGAAGAACGCTTTGAGTTTTCGCATTTTCGCGACAAAGAACAAAACGAAGTCGACATCATTATAGAAGACAGAAGAGGACGAATTGTCGGCATAGAGGTAAAGGCAGCGGCGACCGTATCGAGCACCGATTTTTCTGGATTGCGAATCTTGGCAGAAGCGGTCGGAGAGAAATTCGTTTCAGGCATTGTCTTGTACGACCATGAAAAGGTGATCCCATTTGGAGAGCGGCTATACGCCGTACCCTTTTCCGCGTTGTCGCGTTAGCGCTTCGGAATTGTGCTTCAAGTGTCAGGCTCTCAAGGGCGACCGCGCAGTCCCCGGTGTTCCAGCATCGCGCGAGGGCTCACGTGTCTACTTGGCTCCTATCCTCGTAAGATCGATCCGCATGTCCGCCGCTCCAATATCTGCCTTTTCCTGCAATGGATCAGCCGTCCGCTCGGCGCCCTCAGCTGCAGGCGACTGTTTCTCATGCCCCTGTTCGCCATTCGCGCCACCGGTTTCCACCTCGTCGCGCGGGTCTTCCACCTGAAACACTCTGACGCCTTCGAACTCCCCCGTCCTCCATGCATAGACCGCATCGTCGAATATTTGCGGAAGGGCTTCTTCGCTCTTGGGATTGCCGTACCACTTGGTGACAATTCTCAAGACCTTGGCAAACATCGCCGTTCCCTTGCGAAGGTTTTCGCAGGGGTCGACGAGCTCCGGCTTCAGGTCCGCGGCGTCTTTGACGCCAACGCCCGCCGGAAACTGCGTCAGTCCGACGCGAACCACCGATCGTCCGGCATGCTGGCGGATGATCGCCATTGCCTCGTCGGTCGATGATGGTTTCGGCACCAGGATTACCCTGCTGCCCGATTTAACGATCACGGCGAGGGGATCGGTGGAACCTGCGGCCGCTACGAACTGCTCGACGATTGCGGCTGTGAGAGACGGATCGGCACACTCTTTGATCAGGGCAGCGTCCACCATGACGTCTCCTCGGGCTTCAGGTGTTGAAGGCAAGAACAAGCGGCTTTGCGAACAGCCTTGCCCAGGCGATGGTGCTCGCCCGTTGAATCGCGACAATGGATGTCCCCTTGGTCCACCATCCGTTTCCGACGGCGACGATCAGGTCTGGATCGTGGAGCATCGATTGCAATATCGGCCAGACGACGAGCTGCTCATAGCAGATCAGCGGTGCGACCCGACGATCGCCCATCGTCGCAACTGGACTGCCAAATAAATGCGCCCGTGCGCCACCGCTCTCGCCGAACCATGACCGCCAAGGCTGCCACATCGAGCCAGGGACCGGCATCCGCTCGCGATAGAGAACCTTGCTGCCGCCCGCCGAGAGACCGATGAGCACATTGTCATATGTCTCTACGCCCAGCGTGGCCGCGCCAGCGATCACTGTGATGTCAGTCCGCTGCAGAGCATTGGCCCATAGTCGTTCAACGGTCGGCGTCCAGAAGCCCAGGGCGCTTTCGGGCAGGACAACGGTTTTGGCGCCGACGGATGCTCGATCTTTCACAGTTGCAACTAAAGCACTGTGACGCTCAAAACTCGCATCGCGGCCGAGCGAAGCCGCCAGCTTGAGATCGACGGCTAGCCAACCCTCGGGTAGTTTCGGCTCGGTCCAGTTTGCGGCGGACCAAAGCCAAAAGCCTGCAAAGGCGACGGCAACAGCCGGCCACGCACGGGTTACGAGACCCATGAGGCCGGCTGTGACCGCAAGCAATCCCCACCATCCCCATCCAGCGAAGAGAACGCCGGCCGCCGTTACGGGATGGGCCCAGCCTGTAATACCGAAGGGTGGAAGCGCCATGAGGGCGGTCGCCGCCAGATAGCGAAACGGTCGAGAGCCAGGGCGCTTCGTCCAGAGCACCGAGTGAACAGCAACAAAGCTCCCCGACGCACATAGCCAAAGCAGCAAGCCGGGCCAGAGGTCGGAAGCGTAGAAGGCCGCGACGCCTTGCGGCAAACCACGGGACGCTGCGAGAAAATACCCGGCGGAGATGAGCACCGCCACGGACCTCGTCTTTGCCTGTGACCAGAGAACCGGAAACGCAAACGCGATTGGAAGGAGCAGGACGTGGCCGCTCCACCCGATCCATCCGGCAACGATCGAAGCGGTGACCAGACGTGCCGGCCGGAGGTCGTTACGGTGCATAGGTCAACACCTCTTGCGCCAGGCCGAGGACTCCCGCTTCGGGGATCGGACCGAAGTAGCGGGAGTCGTAGGAGCCCGTGAAGGGTGAGTGCAGGAACACAGAACCTGCCGGCACAATCCCACCCGGGAACGGCGTCATCCGCCGTCCTTGTCCATCAAGCTGCACCACGTTGGATGAGGGAACCGAACGGCCGTCCACGCTCACGCCGGCTTCCACTTCGACACGCTGTCCGGCAACGGCGGTGATCGACTTGATAAGGGGCGTGACGCCGCCCGGACAGGGACCGGAGCGTAGGTACCCGCGCGCGCGTGCTTCACGCATAGTCGTGGTTTGCGGTGGACAAATGAAGACGAGATCGCCGACGGCGGCTGGCCGAGCGAGCTTGACTATACGCCAGAGACCAAGCGGCTCGCTCGGCGTGAGGTTGATCCGATAGTTTCCGAACCAGGCAATGGAGATCGCGCCGAGGGACGCCATTGTTGTCATGGCCAAGCCGAGTAGGAGCGGGTTATTGCGTAGCTTCGACCGCGCGCTTGCAATGATGGGGGCGGTCATTTCAGCGACATCCCCTGACTTTTGGTCTGGCGTAGCGTCTCGGCCTGTTTCAGTGCTTCGACCGTTCGCTCATGGGCGCTAAGTTGCTGCACTGTACGCATCATGCTCCACGCCGACTGGACCTCCGCGGTTTCACCGGGTTTCATTCCAGCTGTGATCGTCTTGAAGGTCTCTCCTTTCGTGTCCTTGGCAGCCAGCGGCAGGAACGTGCGCTCGCCAAAGCGCACGGCAATAGCTTTGGCAAAGCCGTCCAGTTCAGCCTTCACTCGTCCGTCGGCGAGAGTGAACCCCAACGCCGCGGGGAGGTCATTGCGATCGATGGCATCCCGCGCTCGCTCCAGCGTTTGGCGGGCGTCTGGGGACAGCGCCGGGATTTCGACCGCGACCTTGCGGCGGGCAGCCACTTCCTCAGCCCGATAATGTCGTTCCGATCTTTCGCGCTGGCGTATGTAATCACCCAGGCTCTCAGCGAGTGCTGAAGCATTGCGTTCCGCCCGTTCGCGGGCATGCCTGTCCGCGCGGCTTGCGAACAACCCGGTTTTGCCCTTAAGCGCACCAAAGCTTTCTGGCTGGCTGCCGATCTTCGTTAGCGTCGTTTTCGCAGCGGCCTCGTCCTTCAGTAGCGCGTCGACATCGACCGCCTTGAAGGCGGCTTCAGGCTGCGCATAGACGACATGGAAGCGGGTCGAGACATCCTCCCATTGCTTCTTCAAGCCCGGGTCCGCTTCGAGCCTGTCAGCGACCGCCTGGTCAAGCGATTTCGCGAATGTGGCGATCCCGGCAACCATGGGCCTGGTCTCCTTCAGGCTTTGCGCGTTGATTGTTTCGGCGCCGACGGCGAACCCGAGCCGCGCGCCGATATTGGCGAGCCGGCGAGCCAGTTCCGTTAGTTTCTGTTTCTGCCGAACCGTCCACTCAAGCCGGTCGCGGGTGATCGTCCGGGCGACATTGACGAGGTGGAGGCCACGTGCTTCGGCGAAACGCAGCGCTTGGCGATAGAAGGTCGACTTCTCGTAATCGAGCGTGGTTTCCTTCGAATTCTTTCGCGACAGGATCTCATTCAGTCCGCCGGCCTTGGCGAATGATCGCCGACCGTAATAGACGCTGAGATCCTCACGGTGTCGGGTCATCGCAACATAGGTCAAATGCCGATCGAGGGAGAGCGAAGCAAGCACCTTCACCCGGTCCACCGTCGCGCCCTGGCTCTTATGGATCGTGGTGGCATAGCCGTGGTCGATATTGTTGTAAAAGCGGCTCTCCACCGTCACCCGGTGCCGATGCCCTCCTTCGCCAATCTCCGCGACGATACGATTATGTGCAGCGTCAACGACCTTGCCGAGCATACCGTTCTTGACGCCCAGCGATCCTTCATTCTTGAGGAAAACGATCTGATCACCAGGCGCGAAATGGCGGTTCCCGTCCTCGGTCCGAAACATGAAACCGTCGTCGAGCAAGCCTCGCTCAACGAGCCTGGTACGTGCCATATCGTTGAGCATTCTCACATCGCGCCGAAGGTTGGCGAGGATCAGCATGGTCCTGGTTGGATCGTAATCCCGCTCCCAGTCCGCGATGAGGTTCTGGACCGCTTGGGCCTTGAACTCGGAGCCAACGATCATGTCATTTGCGCGATAGGCTTCGACCGCCTTGCCGACATCGCCACGGGCGAGATCGAGCGACGCGTCGCGCATCCACTGTTCGCGCTGTCGATAGATGGTCCCAAGCTCGGCGTAGCCGATGCGATCGGCAATGGCCCGGAAGGCGGCGCCCGCTTCAATGGGCTGCAGCTGTTCCGGGTCGCCGATCAGGACGAGCTTGGCGCCAGCCTTGGTCACGGCCTCGACGAATAGCGCCATCTGCCGGGATGATACCATGCCCGCTTCATCGAGAACGAAGACCGTCTTGTCGTCGAGCGGGTTTCGACCTTCTTTCCAGCGCATTTCCCAAGCCGAAAGCGTGCGCGAGACGATCCCCGCGTCCGTCTGCAGCCCTTCGGCGGCCTTGCCGGCGAGCGCACCACCGACGACGCGGTAGCCTGCTGTTTCCCACGCTTCACGCGCAGCCTCCATCATCGTCGTCTTGCCGGCGCCGGCGCGGCCAATGACAGCGGCGATCCGCTCGGGGCCCGCCACATGCTCGATCGCCGATTTCTGCTCCTGCGACAGGCGCGAATGGCGAGCGAACGTTGCCTGAAGCCCTGCCTCCCGAACGCCATGCGAGGATCGACGTGACAGCCAAACCGCGCGGTTTGCCATCTCCGCTTCCAGCCGGATCAGCTCGCGCGTGGTGTATTTTGCCGGCACCCGCACGCCTGTCGCAAATGAAAGCCGCTCGCGGTCAAGACGAAGCGCGTCCGGGCTTTGCAAAATGCGGGCCATCAGACTCCGGAAGAGACCAGCGTCATCGATATAGCGATGCAGGATCTTCGCCACGTCGCGTTCGTCAAAGACGCTCTTTTCACGCGTGATCCGGTCGAGCACGATCTCCGGCCGACGCTGGATGCGTCGGGCGTTCTCGCTTCGCCGATCCTCCTGAAGCTGCAGCCGCTCGAGCGAAGCTGCCTGTTCGTCCACCGCGGATTTCCGCTCGATGGCCCTGGTTCCGACGCCGAGATGAATGGTCGGCGCAAGCTCGATACCCTGCTTTTCGAAGGAACGACCATCGATGCGGATGTCGAGACCAGCAAGGGCCAGATGACAGTTCTGGCAGGCAAACCAGCCATCGCGAAACGCGTTAAAATCGTCGATGCTTCCGGCCCAAAGTTCGTAGACGATCTTGCCGTCAGCGTTGCGGACTGGATTGCCGTCCGGCCCTAAAACCGCGATCTTCTTGGCACCGAACCCATCCTCCGTCAGGGACCTCAGCGTCGACATCAGATGGACATGCGGGTTGCCCGGCGCACCGTGGTAGACCCAGTCGGCGACCATACCCCTGGAGGTAACGTGCCGCTCGACAAAGTCACGGATGAGCGCGATGTTTTGTTCAGTCGTCAACTCAAGCGGCAGCGCGATCGTGACATCCTTGGCGAGTTGGGCGTCGGCGCGCTTTTCGAGTTTCTCAACCTTGTTCCAGAAGGCTTCCGCTACGCTAGAGACGGAACGATCTGCAATCATCGACCGCAACCATTCGGGCGAATTGGCCGGAATGGCGAACTCCTCGTGCAGCAAACCCTGCTTGGCGCGATAGTCGATCGTCCTTGCCTCCCGCTCGTAGTCCATCTTGGCGCAGTGCCGATAGGCCGCCGAGATGACCGCGCTGCGACCGGAGCCGCGGGCGACAATACTGACGGAGAAATGGGGAACGGCCACGGCAGAGATCTTCCCGATTGCGAACAAACTCAAAGGGTTCGTGAGGGACGGCGGCCCCGCTAGGGGGAAAAGCAAAGCGTCGCAGCTGCGACGTATAATTGCGCACTTTGATGCCGCTCCTTCGGAACGGTCGTGATCATTCACAAAAGCTTCGTCTTTGGCGATTGTAGGATTCACCGTAGTGCGTTGCGCCCTCCGGTCCGCAAAACTGGCTCCGAAAGACAAGCTTTCTGAAGCCAGGGAGACGGACGGAATGAAAAAACCTTCTTCAAAAATTCGCGACGAAATCGCCAAACTGCAGGAACAGCTGAAGCAGGCGGAGACGCGGGAAGCCGAACGCATCGGCCGGATTGCGCTTAAGGCGGGCCTTGGCGAAATCGAGATCGACGAAGCCGAGCTTCACGCAGCCTTCGAGGGTCTGGTGATGCGCTTTCGCCAAAGCCAAGGGGTCATCGCTTCGACGGGAGGAAAGAGGAGCGCTGGCGAAAGTGGCGGACCGGCCTCGGCTACGACGCTCGCGCCTGGCACGGCTCAGGGCAGCCGTAGAGAAGCTTAAGCGGATGGCAAAAACAAGGACATCCGATGCCCGCAAAAAGGACACGCGGGAAAAGATTGAACTCGGTGGCCTGATCGTAAAGGCGGGCCTGCGATACGAAAAGCGCGCGCTTCTGCTTGGAGCGCTGGCCGAACTGAGCCTCAGACTGAAGTCCGACGAAGGCGAGCGGGCACGGCTGATCGCCATCGGGGCGGAGGCTTTCAGCAATGATGACCAATAGGCTTGCGCTCGCAATCATCCCCGTCGCGTTGATGATGCTGACGGTTGTCAGTATGAATGGGATCGGGCACTGGCTTTTGCCATTCGGCAAAACGGATGCGGCAAGGCAAACTCTAGGCCGCATGGGTATCGCCGCGCCCTATGTCAGCGCCGCGGCGATCGGCGTGATCTTCCTGTTCGCAAGCGCGGGCGCAGCCAGCATCAAGCTCGCGGGCTGGAGCGCTCTGGCTGGAGCCGCGGCAACGCTTCTGACGGCAACAATACGCGAGGCAGTACGTCTCTCCGCGTTTGCTGGAGAAGTGCCCCCGGGCAAGTCGGTTGCCTCGTACCTGGACCCTGCAACTATGATCGGCGCGGCTGCAGCGCTGATGGCTGGATGTTTCGCGCTCCGTGTAGCGCTGATCGGCAACGCGGCTTTCAAACGCGCCGAGCCCAAACGCGTGAGGGGACAAAGGGCTCTTCATGGAGAGGCCGACTGGATGAAGATGCCGGAGGCGGCAAAGCTCTTTCCCGATACAGGCGGAATTGTCATTGGCGAGTGCTACCGCGTCGACAAAGACTGCTCGGCAGAGCAGTCGTTTCGAGCGGATGAGCTCGATACCTGGGGCGCTGGCGGCAAACCGCCGTTGCTCTGCTTTGACGGTTCATTCGGCTCCTCGCACGGGATCGTCTTTGCCGGATCCGGTGGCTTCAAAACCACCTCGGTGACAATTCCGGCGGCACTCAAATGGGGTGGGGCGCTTGTCGTCCTCGACCCTTCAAACGAAGTGGCGCCGATGGTCTATCGGCATCGCGAAGCCGCTGCGCGGTTCATCCGCATTCTTGATCCAAAGCAACCGGAAACGGGGTTCAATGCGCTCGACTGGATCGGTCGGTTCGGCGGAACCAAGGAGGAAGATATCGCTTCGGTCGCTTCATGGATCATGAGCGACAGTGGTGGGGCGCGGGGTGTGCGCGACGACTTCTTCCGCGCTTCGGCGCTGCAATTGTTGACCGCGTTGATTGCCGACGTCTGCCTGTCCGGTCATACTGATCGGGAGAAGCAGACCTTACGGCAGGTTCGAGCCAATCTGGCGGAACCGGAGACGAAACTGCGCGAGCGGCTGCAATCGATCTACGACAATTCGGGTTCCGACTTCGTGAAGGAAACCGTTGCCGCCTTCGTCAATATGACGCCGGAAACCTTCTCCGGTGTCTACGCCAATGCGGTCAAGGAGACGCATTGGCTGTCCTATACAAACTATGCGAGCCTGGTGTCCGGTTCGACCTTCTCGACCGACACGCTTGCCAGCGGTAAGACCGATGTGTTCATCAACATCGACCTCAAGACCTTGGAGACGCATTCCGGTCTTGCGCGTGTGATCATCGGCTCGTTTCTCAACGCGATCTACAATCGCGACGGCGAGGTGAAGGGAAGGGCGCTCTTCCTCCTCGATGAAGTCGCGCGCCTCGGTTACATGCGAATCCTGGAAACCGCGCGTGATGCCGGCCGCAAGTATGGCATCACGCTGACGATGATCTACCAATCGATCGGGCAGATGCGCGAAACCTATGGTGGCCGCGATGCCGCGAGTAAATGGTTCGAGAGTGCGAGTTGGATTTCTTTTGCCGCGATCAACGATCCTGACACGGCGGACTACATCTCCAAACGCTGCGGCATGACAACAGTCGAGATCGACCAGGTCAGTCGAAGTTTTCAATCGAAGGGAACGTCGCGAACCAGATCAAAGCAGCTTGCGGCGCGCCCGTTGATCCAGGCGCACGAGGTTCTGCGGATGCGGGCAGATGAGCAGATCGTCTTCACCGCCGGGAACCCGCCGCTTCGCTGCGGACGCGCGATCTGGTTCAGGCGCGAAGACATGAAGGCTTGCGTCGATGCGAACAGGTTTCACATTATCGCACAAGACGTCTGAGCTTGCTGGATCGAGCCGGCGCGAAGAGCAACGAGCAAGGCTGATCCAGAAAAATGAAGAGTATCGGAGAAATCAGCATAGCGACGACCGAAGGGCGGGATTTCGGGAATTCTCGTCGTGCGCGGGGCGGGAAAAGGGCAGCCGCAGGAGCCTCAACTGAGTTACCCGAAGAGGAGGCGGGACCGACTGCACCCGGATCTCGCACACATTTTTGCTGCTCTCCCCGTAGTCAAAAATTGAGCGAAGGAGGCCCGTTTGGCAATCGGCTGAAGCGCTGACGAGGGAACCCATAGTGCGGGTAGTCGAATGGTTTGCCGCGCAATCCGCGGACAGGCCGCGCGGCCGAGTCACGGACGGCGCTTTCCATACATCAACGATGTGAATCAATTCACGCCAATCGATTCATAAATGTCGTTGGACGCGGCCGCCGGCATCGACGATTCTGGCCCCATGATCTCTCAACCCTATCAGCTTTACGTCGAGCGCTCCGATGCATCGAGAAACATGGCACGCTACTATGCCATGTCGATCGAACCGAACCTCTTCGGCGATATCTGTCTCTTGCGGAAGTGGGGCCGCATTGGAACGAAGGGACAGATGATGGTCCATCATTTCGGCCGGGAAGAGGAGGCTGTGCAGCTGTTTCTCGATCTGCTTCTGCAGAAACGAAAGCGCGGCTATCGGCCGCGAGCGTTGCTGCCAAAATGACGATCGGGGCGGGTTGTGGCGGCGCCCCGAGCGGCTTGAGTCTGAAGCGGTCCCCGGGCCTCCAACCCGGCAGACGTTGGCGCGGTGTTGGTTGCGTGCAAAAAGACCCCGTCAGAACGAAGGCTCTGCGCTTACCTGGCGATCTTGCTCCGCCAGGATGACCTCGCGCTCGGCCCGTGCGAGTTCAAGTTCGGTCTCGATCTGCCGACGCTCGCAAGCGCCAACGGCGTTGTTGAGCTCGGCCAGCAGTTCTTCGATGTGTTGTTCGATCGTCATCGTCGTCATCTCCTGATGTTTGAGAAAGATGACATCCGCGGTCGTGGCGAGAGGGCAGGGTCAAGGAGCGCCAAGCGCCCGCACCGCGGCGGGTGGGGGAGCCGAAATGCGTTAGCATTTTGGGGGAACCGTCCTTGAGGCGGTCCTTTAACCACGTCAAAATGAGATGATCTGAGCAAATCCCAACCTCTCGTGTGGCAGCAAAAAGCCGGAAACCGGCTCGATGCCTGTTTCCGGCTTCAAATATGAGGCTTGGCCCCGTTTGGTGGCGGGGCCGGTAGCTCCTCAATCCCGGTTCGGGCGGGACCAGATGAGCTGGTATCCGTCTTCGCTATCGACTTCCGTCAACGTCGCGTAGATCGGAGCCGGGAAGCTCGGGTCGTCGAGCTTGACCGAGAGGTAGTCGCGGTCCTGCTCCGAGCGCTTCTGCCAGGCGGCGCCCAGTTCAACGTTTTGCGGTGCACCGCAAAACGTCGACTGGACCGCGCCTGCCAATCGGGTTGGGCGTGATCTGTCTCGCTATGCCAAGGTGAGATCCGAACGCGCTCGCGAAGAGCTCATCGCAGAGCTCGGCAGTTGCTTCCTTTGCGCTGACCTCGGCATCGCGCCTGAGCTCGAGCCGCGGCCGGATCATGCGTCCTATCTACAGTCCTGGCTGAAGCTTCTTGCCGACGACACGAGAGCAATTTTTCAGGCGGCGGCGCACGCGCAGCGCGCGACCGCGTTTCTCCACGGGCTTCAGCCTGTGGACACGGACATCAGGGATTTGGCTTGAGGTTCCGTGGTCGAATGGCGTGCTAAGGCCGGTCGCCGCTTTCGGTGGTGGCCGGCTCCACACCAGCGTTCACGTGGTCCATGGGCTCTTCCGCCAGTCTCAGATCCAGTTTCCCCCAAATCGACGGTTTCTGGATCCCGGTTTTCGGCTTTCGGGACTGCTTGATCTCAACGATGAACGGCTTTGCCTGCTGACGCATTTTTCCTCCGAGCGACGAATCGCGACCTAACTCTATCGCTCCAAGTTGGTGTAGCAAGGGACCCTTGGCTGAGGATCGAGCGAGAAACATGTCTTGACCGTTGTGCTGGCAGTCAAGTTCAACGCGGTGCAGCTATCGGCTTGGGATCGTCTGATGTCGATCGCCACAGTCATATCCTTTTTCCTGACCGCTGGGGCACCATCCGCGGGCTCGATGGGGCATGTCTGGCCGGGGACCGGCTTCGCCTCGCTCTTGTTTCCGCAACGGCCCTCCGAAACTTTCATCCCCTGGCGGAGACCACCCCACTCTCGACGAAGTCGAGTGGGGACCCCGGATCACCGCCATTCCTCGCGAAACAAGAAAGTTTCTCCGTTCCGCCCTCCACGTGTGTTCCGGCCCATTCGGGTGCGGTCCGATCGTCCCCGGCCTTTGCGACTGCCATCGAGGCCGCAATGGAGCGGCCCGAAACAGCAAAAAGGAATAGGACAATGGCTACCATCGGCACCTTCACCGCAAACGAAAGCGGCTTCACTGGCTCGATCCGCACCCTCGCCCTCAACGTCAAGGCTCGCATCGCCCGCATCGAGAACCCCTCCGACAAGGGTCCGCAGTTCCGCATCTTTGCGGGCGCCGTTGATTATGCCGAGAACGTGATTATGCGGAGTTCTGGTCGCTGAAGTCTGGATTTGCCGGCGGTTGCGGCGGATTCTGCTCCGCATAATTCCGAGGGGGAAGAAGTGGGCGCCCCGCTTTGAGCGGAGCGCCGTTGGCCTGTTTAGCGGGACCAGATGAGCTTGTGTTCGCCCTTGTCGCCCTGGACGAGGGAGGCGTAGACCGGCGCCGTGAAGGAAGGGTCGTCGAGCTTGAGCGAGAGGTATTCGGCGCCCGTTTCGCGGGCCGTGCGGCTCCAGCCTGCTCCGAACTCGACACCCGTTGCTGTGACCCGGAAGTCGGGTGCGCGGTCGTTGTCGCGGTCGCAGGGCTTGATGGATGCCTTGACGTTGAGGGTGAGGGTCTTGATGGTGCCGTTGTAGGCGCCGGTTTCGTCGCGGGTGAAGGTGCCGATCTGAGCCATTGTCGTATCTCCTGAGGTTGTTCGAAGCCGCCCGATGCGGCCTCGATGGCGGTCGAGAGGCGACGGATTGGACGGAATGCATCCGCAGGACCGCAGCGTGAGCGAAGGACGGTGGCAGCCGAGCTTGTTGGCTCGCGAGGAATGACCGCTTGCGGTCAGGGGAAGAAGGTCGGCGGAGCCGTTGCAGGCCAGGGCCGGTGCGGTGCCAGACCAGCCCCAAAAGAGAGGCCGCATAGGGGGCTTTGCGCCATCAGCAGAGAACGGCGTGAATGATCGGTGCATCCTCATCAGCATGATCAGCGCCGCCGCCGGTGCGTTACCCCTCCCGCCGCCCCGGCCACCATCTCACCAGATCCAACAAAACACGCCGCGCGAGCCTCTTTTAACAAACCCAGGGGGTGAGGCTGGAAAAGCTGCCCGCCGACGCTGGAATGGCTTTGAAACCTCCGATTTGCTCCTACGCGCCGGACCTCCCCGGCGCCAACAAGCAAATCGAGGAAATCAGCGTGACAAAGCGAAAATACAGACATCGCCGCAGTGTCGATGTTCGGATCAACTGGTTGCAACCACATGTCGACGGCTTCAGGCACTGGCTTGTCCAGCGGAATTACTCGACCGCGACGATAGCGGAGGTGGTGCGTCTACTGGCATTGTGGGGTGATTGGGTACGTGCGACTGGCTTCGGCGTCGAAACACTTACCGCTGGTTTGAACGCATCAGCATCGGTGTTCCAAGGTAGCAAGACTGCCCGTGCGGCACAGGGCGCTGCCGCACTGTTCGTCGGGTATCTGCGCGAGTGCAACGTTCTGGGGCAGGAGCGGCCGTCGTCACCGGAGGGGACTTGGCCGGCACTGGCCGCCTTCGGTCGCTGGATGCGGGAGCAACGCGGCATCAAGGACTCCACGCTCAACACCTACCAGCCGATATTGGTCGATCTATTTATATCGCTCGGCACAGATCCTGCGGCTTATACGGCCGCCGCGATCCGCGACTTCGTACTTGAGCGAGCGAAGCCGCACGGGCGTTGGCGGGCGCGGGGCATCACTGTCGCCACGCGCGCCTACCTCAAGTATCTCGTCGCGATGGGGCAATGCCCCATCGGTCGGGAACATGCGGTTCCGAGCTTTGCGAACTGGCAACTGGCGACAACACCGCGCTTCCTTGGCCAAAGTGACATCGACCGCCTCCTTGCCACCTGTGAGGGCGAAAGCCGCTTACGCGACCGCGCTGTCATGCTGCTTCTGGCTCGGTTGGGCCTCAGGGCGAGTGAAGTCGCTAATCTCACTTTCGGTGACATCAATTGGAAGAATGGCCGAATAACGCTTGTCGGAAAGGTCCGGCGTGAGGAATGGCTGCCGCTGCCTCAAGACGTTGGCGATGCCATGTTAGCTTATATCGAGCGGGCAAGGCCGCGCGTTGCGACAACCCGGGTGTTGCTGACGGATATCGCACCGATCAGGCCGCTGAGCCGCATTGCCGTGAAATGTATTGTGCGTCGCGCTCTCGACAGAGCAGGGATTGAAAGCATCCATCGCGGCGCGCATGTACTGCGGCACTCGGCGGCGACTGCAATGCTGCGTGGCGGCGCAAGCCTTGCAGGCGTCGGGGCCGTGTTGCGTCACCGTTCTCCATCGACGACGGCGCTGTACGCCAAAGTAGACATCGGTCTCTTGTCCGAAATCGCGCAGGCATGGGGCGGGAGGCTGCCATGCTGAGCGCCGACGTCAACCGCTATATCAGTCTGCGCCGCGCGCTAGGCTACAAGCTTGTCCGGGCCGAACGGCATCTTCTCGCATTCGCGCGCTTTGCAGCAGAACGCGACGAGAGCCACATTCGCACCGCAACAGCTCTTACCTGGTTACCCACGGCTGCCAAAAGCCCAAACGCCATGGCCCATCGCCTGACGGACTTGATCCAGTTTGCTCGCTTCATGCAGGCGGAAGATCATCGGCACGAAATACCGCCCGCAGATATCAAGCGGATCACCAATCGACCGGTTCCCTATATTTATACTGCGGCCGAGATCGCCCGGATTCTCGATGCTGCCGGCAATCTAAGGCACCAAAGGCCCAATCCGCTGCGTCGCAAGCTCTATGTCATGCTTTTTGGGCTGATCGCAGCGACTGGAATGCGTGTGTCCGAGGCTGTTGCGCTCAGGCTCGACGATATCCTGCCCGACGGCGTGTTGCGCATTCGCGAAACCAAGTTCCGCAAGAGTCGGCTGGTGCCGCTACACCCGACCGTCGTTGAGGCGCTCAAACGCTATATTGGGGTCAGGTGCCAACTTGCGGGTGAGAGTGATTGGCTCTTCCCATCCGTAGAGCACCGACAAATGTGCTTGAGGATGGTGAATTATACATTCCGTTGCGTCACACGACGAGCGGGCATCGTGTCGGAGCGAAGTCAGCAGCCACGCATCCATGACCTCCGACATACGTTCGCAACCCGCGTCCTGGAACAATGCGGCGCCGGGCGCGGCGAAGTTGCTCGGCACTTCGTCGCCCTGTCGACATACCTGGGCCATGTCAGTATCCACAATACGTACTGGTATCTTCAGGCGACGCCGGAAATGATGGTCGACATCGCCGCGGCGGCGGAAACATTGGTCAGGGAGGACGCTGCATGACGGCGCTCGCCCCTCTCATCACCGGTTTCCTCCGAGACTACATGCCATGCCAGCGAGGCTATAGTCCACAAAGCTGCGAGACATATGCGTTCAGCTACAAGCTCCTGTTCGACTTCGCAGCTAAAAGGCTCGGAACTCGCCCGTCGCTGCTTACAATCGAAGACCTCGACGCGCCGATGATCGTGGCTTTCCTCGCGCACATTGAACAGGATCGCAGCAACGGCGCCTCAACGCGCAATGTGCGGCTCGCCGCCATCAAGGCGTTCATGCGCTACCTCGAGCACAAGGTGCCCTCCGCCTTGGAGCAGATCGGCCAGATCCATGCGATCCCGACCAAGCGCCATGACCAGAAGCTTATTCGTCATTTGACTATGGACGAGGTCCGCGCGGTTCTTAACGCGCCCGACCTCGCGACGAGATCTGGCATCCGTGATCGGGCGATGATGCATCTCTGCTTCGCCGGAGGCTTGCGGGTCTCCGAACTAGTCGGCGTTCGAATGGAAAACCTGTCGCTTCGACACGGCGCGAGCGTGACGGTTCTAGGAAAGGGCCGCAAGGAACGCTGCCTGCCGCTCTGGAAGGACACTGCGCGGGACCTTCGCACATGGCTGAGCGTCCGGGGCGAAGTCCGCGTTCCGGAGCTCTTTGTTAATGCACAGGGAGCGCCGATGACCCGTGCCGGCTTCGAGTATGTGTTGGACAAGCATGTCAACAAGGCGGCTGAGGGTTGCCCGTCGCTGCGTAACCGAAGCGTCTCTCCGCACCAGCTTCGGCACGGCTGTGCAGTCGTCATGCTGCAGGCGACCCGCGACATCCGCAAGGTCGCCCTGTGGCTCGGCCACGCCGACATCCGCACGACGGAGGTCTATCTTCGCATGGACCCGTCCGAAAAGCTGGAAGCGGTCGAGGCGGTAATTCCCCCTGAACTGAGGCGTGGCCGGTTCAAGGCACCGGATGCCCTGATCGCATCCTTGCTGTCAGACTTGGAAGTGCCCGCGCATACCGGGCGGGTCCGCACCTGAGCGGGTTCATCGCCAATACGGTTGGTGCCGCTCCATCTGATATCGCGCCCGACACGGTCTCGATCCCCTGTCGAGCGCGGCGTGTTTTGTTGGATCTGGTGAGATGGTGGCCGGGGCGGCGGGAGGGGTAACGCACCGGCGGCGGCGCTGATCATGCTGATGAGGATGCACCGATCATTCACGCCGTTCTCTGCTGATG
>Ga0102591_1001207_pt1 | contig 37613 bp, 33 predicted proteins | sample AraplaCol_mCL_r2_2_FD_76860 | JGI IMG/M metagenome (GOLD analysis project Ga0102591, IMG submission 76860) | Arabidopsis root microbial communities from North Carolina, USA - plate scrape MF_Col_mCL_r2 (SPADES assembly) (version 2) | ecosystem: Host-associated > Plants > Roots > Endosphere...
GACCGTCTTCCACATGGAACAGGTCGGCCTCGACGCGGTGCCGTTGGTCGCGTTGCTGTGCTTCCTCGTCGGCGCCGTGGTGGCGTTCCTCGGCGCGAACATCCTGCGCGACTTCGGTGCGCAGATCTTCGTCGTCGAACTGGTGAGCATTTCCTTCCTGCGCGAATTCGGCGTGCTGCTCACCGCGATCGTGCTCGCCGGTCGCACCGCGAGCGCGTTCACCGCGCAGATCGGCGCGATGGTCAGCCGCGAGGAAGTCGACGCGATCCGCACGCTCGGCATGGACCCGATCGACCTGCTGGTGATCCCGCGCATGCTGGCGCTGCTGGTGATGCTGCCGATGCTCACCTTCATCGCGATGGTCTTCGGCCTGCTCGGCGGCCTCACCGTCGGCGCATACAGCCTCGACATCCCGCCGCAGCAGTACCTGTCGCGCATGCACGAGACGATGGAGCTTCGCCATTTCCTCGTCGGCCTGGCGAAGGCGCCGGTGTTCGCGCTGCTGATCAGCCTCATCGGCTGCCTGGAAGGCCTGCAGGTCGAAGGCACCGCACAGTCGGTGGGCGAACGCACGACCTCGAGCGTGGTGCAGTCGATTTCGATGGTGATCATCCTCGACGCCTTCTTCGCCATCTGGTTCATGGAGATGGGCGTATGAGCAAGGTGTCGAGCCGGATGGCGAGTGCAATGTCAAGGACGATGCCGAAAGCAAGGTCCAGCGCGACGTTGAACGCGGTGCATCCGCTGTGCCCGAGTCGCGAAAGTGGCGAATCGGTCGTCCGCGTGCGCGGACTGGTCAACCAGTTCGGCGAACAGATCGTGCACGACGGCCTGGACCTCGATGTACGGCCGGGCGAGATCATCGGCATCGTCGGCGGTTCCGGCACGGGCAAGTCGGTGTTGATGCGCGCGATCCTCGGCCTGCGCGAACCGCAGGCGGGCCAGATCGAAGTGCTCGGGCTCAACGCGCTCACTGATGATGCCGAACAGCGCCGCGCGATCGAACGCAACACCGGCGTGTTGTTCCAGGACGGTGCGTTGTTCTCATCGCTTACCGTCGGCGAGAACGTGCAGGTGCCGCTGAAGGAGTACCACGGCGACCTGCCCGATTCGCTGCGATACGAACTGGCGCTGCTGAAGGTGAAGCTCGCCGGCCTGCCGGCCGATGCGCTGAACAAATTGCCGTCGCAGCTGTCGGGCGGCATGCGCAAGCGCGCCGGCCTGGCACGCGCGCTGGCGCTCGATCCGCCGCTGCTGTTCCTCGACGAACCGACCGCGGGCCTGGACCCGATCGGCGCCGCGGCCTTCGACCGGCTGATCCAAACACTGCAGCAGGCTCTGGGGCTGACGGTGTTCCTCATCACGCACGATCTCGACACGCTTTACGCTATCTGCGATCGCGTGGCGGTCATCGCCGATCGCAGGATCGTGGTGTGCGCGCCGATACAGGAAGTCGAACGATTCGATCATCCGTGGGTGCAGGAGTATTTCCACGGTCCGCGTGCGCGTGCCGCACGTACCACCCGCGACGCCACGAGCTGAAGTCATGGAAACCCGGGCCAATTACGTCCTCATCGGCGCGTTCACCATCCTGGTGACGCTGCTGTTGCTGCTGTTCGCGTTGTGGGCGGCGAAGTATTCCTCCGAGAAGGAATGGCGCACCTACGCGGTGCTGTTCAACGAGCCGGTGACGGGCCTGACCGAAGGCAGCTCCGTGCAGTACAACGGCATCTCCGTGGGCACGGTGCAGAACCTGAGCCTGGCGCCGGACGACCCGCGCCGCGTGATCGCGATCCTGCGCCTGCAGGCCAACGCGCCGATCAAGACCGACACGCGCGCCAAGCTGTCGATCCAGGGCATCACCGGCAGTCCCTTCATCCAGCTCACCGGTGGCGATCCCGCCAGCCCGCTGCTGGCCGACACCGATCGCCGCGAAGTGCCGGTGATCCAGACCGAAGCCTCCGCGCTGCAGAACATCGCCGATACCGCGAACCGGCTGGTCGCGCGCATGGACCAGGTCCTGAGCGACGAGAACGTCAAGCGCGTGTCCAACACGCTGGCGAACATCGAATCGATGACCGGCTCCATCGCCGAACAGCGCGAGGACCTGCGCGCGCTCATCGTCAACGCGCGCAAGTCCAGCGAGCAGCTTTCCGCCACGCTCGACAACACCAACCGCGCGGTGCAGAGCGTGGACCGCGAACTCGTGGCGAAATTGCCCGGCCTGATCTCCAAGCTCGACAGCACGCTCACGCGCCTGGATTCGGCGGCGAACAACGCCAACGGCGTGCTCACCGACAACCGTGCCGCGATCAACAGCTTCGCCAACGACGGCCTGGCGCAGCTCGGCCCGACGCTGTCGGAACTGCGCTCGCTCGTGCGCGACCTGCGCCGCATCAGCGACCGCCTCGACGGCAACCCGACGCGTTACCTGCTCGGACGCGACGGACCCAAGGAATTCGAACCCGCGGAATTCAAACCCGAATGACGACGCGCGCCGACATGATGAAGACCGCCTCCCGCTTCGCCCGCCTCGCCCTGGCCTCCGGCCTCGCGCTGGCGCTGGCCGGCTGCTCGATCCTGAGCGACAAGCCCAAGAGCACCAGCACGATCTTCGCGCCGGAGCCGGCGGTACAGGCCGACGCGTCGTGGCCGAAGGTCGACTGGCAGCTGGTGATCGCACCGCCCGCCGCGGCGCGCATCGTCGACAGCCTGCGCATCGCCGTGCGACCCACGCCCGGCGAGCTGCAGGTGTATCGCGGCGCGCAGTGGGCGCGTCCGCCGTCGGACATGCTGGTGGAAACCGTGCTGCGCGCGCTCGAAGACTCCGGTCGCATCAGCGGGGTCGCGCGCCAGGGAACGGGCGTGTCCGCCGACTACCGCCTGTTCTTCGAAGTGCGCCGTTTCGAATCCGACTACGCCAGCGGCGCGGTGCCGTCGGCGACGATCGAAGTCAGCGCGAAGCTGCTGCACGTGCCGCAGCAGAAGGTCGCCGCTTCGCGCGTGTTCCTGCAGGCCACGCCCGCCGCGAGCAGCGCCGTGCCCGATGTGGCGCGCGCCTTCGAAACGTCGCTGTCGAAGATCAGCGGCGACATCGCCGGGTGGACGCTGACCAGCGGCGAGGCCTATCGCCGCACGCTGCCGCCGAAGTCCTGAAGCGGAAGCCTCAGCGCGCCGGTGCGAGGATCCGCCGGAACGTCAGGTTGATGCGCGGCCCGATCGGCCGCGTCGTTCGCGGCAACGCATGGCGGTAATTGCGCTGCGTTGCCCCCGACATCACCAGCAGGCTGCCGTGCGGCAGGTCCAGCGCGAGCTTGCGACCCGGATCGTCGCGATGCTTGAGCGCGAAGCGGCGCGTCGCGCCCAGGCTGATCGACGCGATCACCGGCGCCGTCCCGAGTTCCGGCTCGGCATCGCTGTGCCAGCCCATCGCATCGCTCCCGTCCCGGTACAGGTTCGCCAGCACGCTGTTGAACGCGACGCCAAGCGTGCGCTCCAGGCGTTCGCGCACCGGGCCCAGCGCATCGGGCCACGGATGCGGCTCGAACAGCGTTCCCGAATAGCGGTAGCGCGCGTCGGGATCGCCGATCCAGCAGCTCAGGCGCGGCGAATCGACCTCGCGGCCGAAGATGCGGATGCGGTGGGTTTCCCAGCGGACATCACGGTGTAGCCCGCTGAGCAACGCATCGGCTTCGGGCGGGCCCAGCCAGTGCGGATCGAACTGCAACTGCGCGTCGGGAAGCGGCACGGGGGCGAGAACCATACGCCAAGCTAGCATGGCGTATCGGGCGAAACCGGCCGTATTCGGCCTTCGAACTTGGCGCGCGCGGCGCAAACCCGCGACAATCCACCCTCGCAATTCCCGAAATCCGCCAGCCGCTGTACGCCAGCCGCCTTTGGAGTGCCCGTCATGAGCCAACCCGATCCGAACGCCGTCGAACGCGACGTGATGGAGTACGACGTCGTCACCGTCGGCGCCGGCCCGGCCGGGCTGTCGTTCGCCATCCGCCTCAAGCAGCTCAATCCGGAGCTGTCGGTGTGCGTGATCGAGAAGGCCTCGACCATCGGCGCGCACATCTTGTCCGGCGCGGTGATCGAACCCGAGCCGCTGGACGCACTGCTGCCGAATTGGCGCGACAACCCGCCACCGATCTGCGTGCCGGCGAAGGAAGACGAGTTCTGGCTGCTCTCGCACAACGGCCACCGCCGCCTGCCGATTCCGCCCGGCATGCACAACGAAGGCAACTTCATCGTCAGCCTCGGCGCGATGTGCGCGTGGCTCGCGCCGCAGGCCGAAGCGCTGGGGGTCGAGATCTACCCGGGTTTCGCGGCCGCCGAAACGCTGCATGACGAAAGCGGCGCCGTGGTCGGCGTGCGCATCGGCGACATGGGCGTGGCGAAGGACGGTTCGCACAAGCCCGGTTACACGCAGGGCATCGACATCCGCGCCAAGGTCACCGTCCTTGCCGAAGGCGCGCGCGGCCACCTGACCAAGCGTCTGATCAAGCAGTTCAAGCTCGACGCCGACAGCGATCCGCAGGGCTATTCGATCGGCATCAAGGAACTGTGGCAGGTGCCGGAAGACCGCGTCACGCCGGGCAAGATCGTGCACAGCTTCGGTTGGCCGGCCGACAACGACATCTATGGCGGCGGCTTCCTGTATCACCTGGACAAGGGCCGCATCGCGCTGGGTTACGTCAGCGGGCTGGATTACAAGGATCCCGAATACAAGCCGTGGGAAGCCTTCCAGCAATGGAAGAACCACCCGCTGTTCAAGCCGCTGCTGGAAGGCGGCAGCATTCTTTCCGCGGGTGCGCGCGCGATCGTCACCGGCGGTTACCAGTCGCTGCCGAAGATCGAGATGCCCGGTGCGCTGCTGATCGGCGACACCGCCGGCCTGCTCAACGTGCCCAAGATCAAGGGCACGCACCAGGCGATCCGTTCGGGCATGCTCGCCGCCGAACACCTGGTCGCCTCGCAGCTGTCGCCGCAGGGTTTCGACGCGAAGCTGCGCGGTTCGGAAATCATGGCCGAGCTGAAGAAGGTGCGTAACTTCAAGCCGGGCTTCAAGCGTGGTTTGTGGTTCGGCATCGTGAATTCGGCGTGGGAAACCATCACCGGCGGTCTATCGCCGTGGACGCTGAAGAACAAGCCCGACTGGAATTCGCTGGACAAGGTCGCCGACCACGAAAGCCCGAAGCGCGACTACATCGAACGCACGCTCGCCCCGCGCGATCGCCTGCAGGGCGTGTACTACGCCGCCACCGAGCACGACGAAGACCAGCCGGTGCACCTGAAGGTGCGCGACACGTCGATCTGCGTCACGCGTTGCGCGGAGGAGTACGACAACCCCTGCACGCGTTTCTGCCCGGCGGGTGTTTACGAGATCGTGCAGGACACCATGCCTGATGGAAGCAGCGGCAAGCGCCTGCAGATCAACGCGGCGAACTGCGTCCACTGCAAGACCTGCGACATCAAGGACCCCTACGAGATCATCGACTGGGTGACGCCGGAAGGCGGGTCGGGGCCGAATTACCAGAATCTCTGACCTGCCCATGTCCGGCCTGAAAGAACTCATGCGCGGCGCGGCCTTCACGGGCCTGCGCACGGTGTTTCGCATCGTGCCGTTGTCGCAACGTACGCGCGACCGCATGCGGCAGGCGTTCCTGGACCGGTTCGCATCGCTGGTGCCCGAAGGCCCGCAGGGCCGTTCGGGATCGGGCCCGGAGTCGCGTCGCGCGCGCGATCGAACGGACCATCCCGCGACCGGGTTCGTACCACGGCGCCCGCACGCGTCTGTTTCGCTGCCGGCACGCGTCGTCGCGTTCTACCTGCCGCAGTTCCACGCGATCGCGGAAAACGATGCATGGTGGGGCAAGGGTTTTACCGAGTGGCGCAATGTCACGCGCGCCCTGCCCCAGTTCGAAGGCCATGCGCAGCCGAGACTGCCTGGCGACCTGGGCTTCTACGACCTGCGCAATCCCGGTGTGATGCGCGAACAGGCGGCACTCGCACGCGATTACGGCATCGGCGCGTTCTGCTTCTATTTCTATTGGTTCGACGGTCACACGCTGCTCGAAAAGCCGCTGGAGCAGTGGCTGGACGATGCGTCCATCGACCTGCCGTTCTGTCTTTGCTGGGCCAACGAAAACTGGTCGCGCCGCTGGGATGGGCGCGCCGACGACATCCTGATCGGGCAGAAGCACGGCGAAGCGGATGACCTTGCATTCATCGCGCATGTCGCCCGGTACCTGCGCGATCCGCGCTACCTGCGCATCGACGGGAAGCCGCTGCTGCTGGTGTACCGGCCCGGCCTGCTGCCGGATGCGAAGGCCACCGCGGTGCGCTGGCGCGACTGGTGCCGCGCCAACGACGTGGGCGAGATCCATATCGCCTACACGCAGAGTTTCGACCAGGCCGATCCGGCGGAGTTCGGCTTCGATGCCGCCGTTGAATTCCCGCCCAATCTTTCGACGCCGGCAAACATCACGGCGACGCAACAGCTGGTCAATCCCGACTTCCGTGGGCAGGTACTGGACTGGCGCGAGCTCGCCGACGACTACGCACGCCGCCCGATGCCGTCCTACCGCCTTTACCCGGCGGTGAACTGCGGCTGGGACAACGAAGCCCGCCGGGCCGGACGCGGACGCGTTTACCTCCACGCGTCGCCGCGTCGTTATCGCGACTGGCTGCGCACCACGGTCGAACGTCGCCTGGCGAACACCGCGCAGGCCGAACGCCTCGTGTTCGTCAACGCATGGAACGAGTGGGCCGAAGGGGCAGTGCTGGAGCCCGATGCACGCCTCGGCCACGCCTGGCTCCAAGCCACGCGCGACGCGCTGCTTCCCGCGCCGAAGGCACCGCACGAGGCCTGCGTGGTGCTGCATGCGTGGTATGTGGAAGCACTCGGCGAATTGCTCGCGTCACCGGTGCTGGCCGATCCCGCCGTCCGCCTGATTGTCACCACCAGCTTCGACAAGGAACGCGCGGTGCGCGAGACGCTCGCCACGCATGGAGTGCAGGCGGAAGTTGCGGTATTCGAGAACCGCGGCCGCGACATCCTGCCGTTCCTCCATGTCGCCAGCCGTTTGCTGGACGAAGGCGAACAGGTCGTCCTGAAGCTGCATACCAAGCAGTCCGTCCACATGGAACACGGAAACCGCTGGCGCGATGAGCTCGTGCAGCGACTCGCATCCGCGTCGCGACATCACGCGATCAGGAAGGCATTCGCGAGCGACGCCAAGCTGGGCATGGTCGCGCCTGAAGGCCACCTGCTCGCCCTGCACTCCTACGTGGGCGCGAACAAACCGCACCTCGAGTACCTGCATGCGCGCCTTGGCCTGCATGCCCCCTTGAACGCGAAGATGGTGTTCGCGTCGGGGTCGATGTTCTGGGCTCGCCTGGAAGCGCTGCGCCCGTTGCTGGACGCACACCTGGACACGTGGGAGTTCGAAAGCGAGGCCGGGCAGATCGACGGTACGTTCGCGCATGCGATCGAACGCATGTTCGCGGCCTGCGTCGAGGACGCAGGATTCCTCGTCGCCACGGCGTCCGAGGTCAGCGGCGAAGCCGATGCCACCGCACCCGGCGAGGCTTACCCCTACGCCAGGCGCGGCTGACGCTCGTCAGCAGGAGAACTTCACGCCCGTCTTCTCGCGCAGCTCGTCTTCGGTGACTTCCGGCGCAAGCTCGACCAGCTTCAGGCCGTCATCGGTGACATCCAGCACCGCAAGGTCGGTGATGACGCGGTTCACCACGCCCACGCCGGTGAGCGGCAGCGTGCATTCGGATAGGATCTTGTGCTCGCCGTTCTTCGCGGTGTGCTCCATCAGCACCACCACGCGCTTCACGCCGGCGACCAGGTCCATCGCGCCGCCCATGCCCTTCACCATCTTGCCGGGCACCATCCAGTTGGCGAGGTCGCCCTGGTCGGTCACCTGCATCGCGCCGAGGATCGCCAGGTCGATGTGACCGCCGCGGATCATCGCGAAGGAATCGTGGCTGCCGAAGTAGCTCGCGCCGGGGCGCGCGGTGACGGTCTGCTTGCCGGCATTGATGAGGTCGGCGTCGACCTCGGCTTCGGTCGGGAACGGACCGATACCGAGCAGGCCGTTCTCGCTCTGCAGCCATACGTCCACTCCGTCGGGAATGAAGTTGGCCACCAGCGTCGGCAGGCCGATGCCGAGGTTGACGTAGGCGCCGTCGGTGAGTTCCTGCGCGGCGCGCTGCGCCATCTGGTCGCGGGTCCAAGCCATGTCGTTGTTCCTATGGTCGTGTGGGGTCAGACGGCGCGCACGGTGCGCTGCTCGATGCGCTTCTCGGGCGAGGCGTTGACGACGATGCGGTCGACGTAGATGCCAGGGAGATGCACGTGGTCGGGGTCGATCTGGCCCACCTCGACCAGTTCCTCCACTTCCACCACGCAGACCGCGCCGGCCATCGCACAGGCCGGGTTGAAGTTGCGCGCGGTCTTGCGGAACACGAGGTTGCCGGCCTTGTCGGCCTTCCACGCCTTGACCAGCGAGACGTCGGCCTTCAGCGCGGTTTCCATGACGTAGTGGTGGCCGTCGAACTCGCGCGTTTCCTTGCCCTCGGCGACGACGGTGCCGAAGCCGGTGCGCGTGAAGAACGCCGGAATGCCGGCGCCACCGGCGCGCAGGCGCTCGGCCAGCGTGCCCTGCGGATTGAATTCCAGTTCGAGCTCGCCCGAAAGGAACTGGCGTTCGAACTCCTTGTTCTCGCCGACGTAGGACGAAATCATCTTGCTGATCTGCCGGGTTTCCAGCAGCAGGCCGAGGCCGAAGCCATCCACGCCGGCATTGTTGGAGATCGCGGTCAGCCCCTTCACGCCGCTGTCGCGCAACGCGCCGATCAGCGCCTCGGGAATGCCGCACAGGCCGAAGCCGCCGACGGCGAGCGTCTGCCCGTCGGCGACGATGCCGTCGAGCGCCGCCTTCGCGCTCGGGTAAAGCTTGTTCTTGCCGGTTTGCGTTGCGGCCATGACGGACTCCGTTCGGTTCTGCGCGATGGACTGGAGTTTACCGTGGCGGCGAGGACGTCCCCTACCGTACGTTCGGACAGTTCGGCGGGGTGAAGCTCGCCCCACCCGGGCATCGCGGCCCGATGCCGGCACCGACTAGACTTCGACCATGACCCGGATCGCCCTCGTGACCGCCATCGCCGCCGCCGGTGTCGATGATGACCTGACGCCGCTCCTTGACGCCTGCGCGCGCGCCGGCCTCGCCGTGCAGGTCCGCGCCTGGGACGATGCGACGGTGGGCTGGGGCCGCTTCGATGCGGCGATCCTGCGTTCGCCCTGGGACTACGTCCCGCGCCTGCGCGAGTTCCTTGCGTGGAGCGAGCACGTCTCGGCGCAGACGCGCCTGATCAATCCGCTGCCCGTCGTGCGCTGGAACACCGACAAGCATTACCTCGCCGAACTGGCCGCGCGTGGCGTTCCAGTCGTTCCGACCGCATTCGTCGAACCGAACATGGAACCGTTGCCGGCGCTGCAGGCGTTCCTCACCGCGCATCCGGATGCGGCGGAGTTCGTGGTGAAGCCGAGCGTCGGTGCGGGCTCGAAGGATGCGCAGCGCTACTGCCGATCGCAGGAATTCGCCGCGGCCAACCATCTTGCGCGCCTGCTCGATGCCGAGCGCAGCGCGATGCTGCAGCCGTACCTGTCGTCGGTGGACGAACATGGCGAAACTGCGCTGATGTACTTCGCCGGCGAGTTCAGCCACGCCATCCGCAAGGGCGCGCTGCTGCGTCCCGACGAAGGCCCGACGAGCCATCTGTTCGCCGCCGAATCGATCACGCCGCGTTTGCCGTCGCAGGAAGAACTTGCGCTGGCCGATCGCGTGATCGCCGCCGCGCGCGATGCGCTGCAGCTGCACGAAGCGCTGCTGTACGCACGCGTGGATCTCATCCGCGACGATGCGGGCCAAGCGTGCCTGCTCGAACTGGAGCTGTGCGAGCCGTCGTTGTTCTTCGCGCATGCGCCGGGGAGTGCGGACCGCTTCGCGGCGCTGCTGCTGAAGACGCTGGGCGGCGTTACCGCCTGACGGATGTCGCCAAAAGAAAACGCCCCGGTGAACGGGGCGTTTTCCATGTCTTGCACGGTTTGCTCAGGAACGTCCGTAGACGTCTTCCAGGCGAACGATGTCGTCCTCGCCCAGGTAGCTGCCCGACTGCACTTCGATCAGCTCCACCGGCTCGGTGCCACGATTGCGCAGGCGGTGCACGCTGCCCAGCGGAATGTAGGTGCTCTCGTTCTCGCGCAGGTCGAACACACGTTCATCGCAGGTGACTTCGGCGACGCCGGAGACGACGATCCAGTGCTCGGCGCGCTTGTGGTGCTTCTGCAGACTCAGCGACGCGCCCGGCTTCACCACGATGCGCTTCACCTGGAAACGCTCGCCCATGTCGATCGAGTCGTAGCTACCCCACGGGCGATAGACCTTGCGATGGAACAGGTGTTCCTGACGGCCTGCCGCCTTGAGGTGATCGACCACGGTCTTGACGTCCTGCACGCGGTCCTTGCGCGCGACCAGCGTCGCATCGGGCGTGTCGATGATCACCAGATCCTCCACGCCGATGGTCGCGATCATGCGGCGCTCCGACGCACGCACCAGGCTGCCCTTCGTGTCGATCGAAATGACGTCGCCTTCATGGCGATTGTCGTCGCCGTCGCGCTTGGCCACCGACCACAGCGACGACCACGAGCCGATGTCGCTCCAGCCGCAACTCACCGGCACGACCGCAGCGCGATCGGTCTTTTCCATCACGGCGTAGTCGATGGAATCGTTGGGGCTGGCGGCGAAGTCATCCTTGTTGATACGGATGAAATCCAGGTCGCGCACCGAGGCGGCATACGCCGCCTGCGCCGCATGGAGGATTCCGGGCGCCAGGCGCGCGAGTTCGTCGAGGAAGCTGCGTGCCTTGAACAGGAACATGCCCGAGTTCCACGCATACGTTCCTTCAGCCACGTACCGCTCCGCGGTTGCCAGGTCCGGCTTTTCCACGAAGCGATCCACGCGATAACCATCGCCGAGCGATTCGCCCTGCCGGATGTAGCCGTAGCCGGTCTCCGCATAGTCCGGCGTGATGCCGAAGGTCACCAGCCAATCCTGCGCGGCTAGATCGGTCGCGGCATCGACAGCAGCGCGGAAGGCCGACTCGTTCTCGATGAGATGGTCGGCCGGCATGACCAGCAGCGTTCCTTCGGCATCGGCAGCAACCACGTGCAGCGCCGCCAACGCGATCGCAGGCGCGGTATTGCGCGCGACCGGCTCCAGGAGGATGCCGCCGTTGGGAATACCGATGTCCTGGAGCTGCTCGCCCACCATGAAGCGGTGGTCCTCGCTGCAAACCGTCACCGGCGGCTGGGCGCCGGGGAGCTTGCTCGCGCGCAGTACGGTTTCCTGGTAGAGCGAATGGTCGCCAATCAGCGTGAGGAACTGCTTGGGCTGGTTCTGGCGGGACAGCGGCCACAGGCGGGAACCGCTGCCGCCACTAAGAACTACGGGGTGAAGCATCCTGGCTCCGGAACTTCTTGAACGGGACGCCAAGAATACCGGAGCGCATGGGCTGCGGCGGAATCGGTCGCGGAGAAAACATCCGTGGAGCCGGACGCCACTGCCGATACCATCCGCCAGCGTAGGGAGCCCCACTCCGCTAGAATCGGCGGTTCTCGGCCCGTTTCCGGCCGCGCAACCCATAGGAACCCCCGCACGATGAAGATCCTCGTCGGCTACAAGCGCGTGGTGGACTTCAATGTCCGCATCCAGGTCAAGCCGGACGGCTCCGGCGTGGTCACCGACGGCGTCAAGCTGTCGGCCAACCCGTTCGACGAAATCGCCCTGGAAGAGGCCCTGCGCCTGCGCGACAAGGGCATCGCGACCGAGGTCGTGGTCGCCACGATCGCCCCGGCCGACGCCCAGGCGCACCTGCGCAATGGCCTGGCGATGGGCGCCAACCGCGCCATCCACGTCGTCTCCGACCAGCCGATCCAGCCGCTGACCGCCGCCCGCACCCTGCTCAAGCTGATCGAGAAGGAACAGCCGGACCTGGTGATCCTGGGCAAGCAGGCCATCGACGACGACGCCAACCAGACCGGCCAGATGCTCGCCACGCTGTGGGGCCGCCCGCAGGCGACGTTCGCTTCGAAGCTGGAAGTCGCCGATGGCAAGGCCACGGTGACGCGCGAGGTCGATGCCGGCCTGGAGACGCTGGAAGTCGATCTGCCGGCCGTGGTCACCACCGACCTGCGCCTGAACGAGCCGCGCTTCATCAAGCTGCCGGACATCATGAAGGCCAAGAGCAAGCCGCTGGAGTCGATTGCGTTCGCCGACCTCGGCGTGGACACCGGCGACACGCTCAAGACCACGCATTACGCCGCGCCGGCCAAGCGCACCAAGGGCGTGATGGTGAAGGACGCGGCCGAACTGGTCGCCGCACTCAAGCAGAAGGGGCTGCTGTAATGAGCAAGGTACTCATCGTCGCCGAACACCTGGACGGCAAGCTCAACGCCTCCACCGCCAAGTGCGTCTCCGCCGCGCAGGCGCTGAAGCCCGATTCCATCGACATCGTCGTGCTGGCCGCCGATCCGGCCGCCGTTGCGAATGACGCGGCGCAGATCGCCGGCGTCGCCAAGGTGCTGACCGTCGCCAATGCCGCCAATGCGAACGCGATCGCGCAGGTGCTGGCGCCGCAGGTGGCGAAGGTCGCCGCCGGTTACAGCCACGTCTTCGGCCCGAGCACCACCTTCGGCAAGGACCTGATGCCGTGCGTTGCCGCCCTGCTGGGCGTCGCGCAGGTGTCCGACGTGATGGCCGTCGAAGGCAGCCACACGTTCAAGCGCCCGATCTACGCCGGCAACGCCATCATCACCGTCGAAGCGCCGGCCGACCACACCGTGGTCGCCACGGTGCGCACGGCCTCGTGGCCGGAAGCCGCGAAGGGTGGCAGCGCCGCCGTCGAAGCCGCATCCGTCGACGCGGCCCTGCCCTCTCACACCCGCTTCGTAGCCCTGGCCGCCGGCAAGTCCGACCGTCCGGACCTGCAGAGCGCAAGGCGCGTCGTCTCTGGCGGGCGCGGCGTCGGCTCGGCGGAGAACTTCAAGGTGATCTACGCGCTGGCCGACAAGCTTGGCGCCGCCGTGGGCGCATCGCGCGCCGCGGTCGACGCCGGCTACGTGCCCAACGAACTGCAGGTCGGCCAGACCGGCAAGATCATCGCACCGGAGCTCTACGTCGCCGTCGGCATCTCGGGCGCGATCCAGCACCTGACCGGCATCAAGGACGCCGGCACCATCGTCGCGATCAACAAGGACGGCGACGCGCCGATCTTCGAGATCGCGGACATCGGGCTGGTGGGGGATCTGTTCCAGCTGCTGCCGGAACTCCAGGAAAAGCTCGGCGCCTGACCGAACCGCCCGAAGTCAAATGCAGAAACGGCGCCTTGAAGGCGCCGTTTCTGCATTTACAGGCCGCGAAACTCAGGTCCGGACTTCGTCCGCGTGCGACAGGAACCACTCGTAGGTCGAGCGGACACCTTCGGCTAGCGGAATGCGCGCCTTCCAGCCCAGACCGTGCAGGCGGCCGACGTCGAGCAGCTTGCGCGGCGTGCCGTCCGGCTTGGTCAGGTCGTGGACGATTTCTCCTTCGAAGCCAACCACCGCGCGCACGAGATGGGCCAGTTCAAGGATCGTGAGGTCGTCGCCGACGCCCACGTTCACGGGCTCCTCGTCGCTGTACTGCGTCATCAGGTAGACAGTTGCATCCGCCATGTCGTCGACGTGGAGGAACTCGCGGCGCGGCGTTCCGGTGCCCCAGATGACGATCTTCGACTCGCCATTGCGCTTGGCCTCGTGGAACTTGCGGATCATCGCCGGCAAAACGTGAGAATTCTGCAGGTCGAAATTGTCTCCCGGACCGTACAGGTTGGTCGGCATGATCGAGATCGCATCGAAACCGTACTGGCGACGGTAGGCTTGGCATTGCTTGATGCCAGCGATCTTCGCGATTGCGTACCACTCGTTCGTCGGCTCGAGGGGACCGGTGAGCAACTCGGACTCGTGGATCGGCTGGTGGGCAAGTTTCGGGTAGATGCACGACGACCCCAAGAAGGCGAGCTTGCGTGCGCCGTGCAGCCAGGCCGAGTGGATCACGTTCGACTGGATCATCAGGTTGTCCCGGATGAACTGCGCCGGATAGGAGTTGTTTGCGTGGATACCCCCCACCTTGGCGGCCGCCAGGAAGACGTACTCGGGCTTCTCCTGCTCGAAGAAGGCGTCCACCTGAGCCTGACTGGTCAGGTCCAGCTCCGAATGCGTTCGAAGCAGCAGGTTGTCGTGCCCGGCTGCCATCAGGCGTCGCACGATCGCGCCGCCCACGAGGCCGCGGTGACCTGCGACATAGATGCGTGAGTTCGATTCCATCGCCTTACTCGTAGTAGCTGTACGCGCGATAGCCAGCCTCGGTGACGAGCGCGTCGCGCTTGGCCAGCCTAAGGTCCTCGGTCACCATTTCCTTGACCAGTTCGGCGAAGGTGGTGCGGGGGGTCCAGCCGAGCCTCTCTCGCGCACGGGTCGGATCGCCCAGCAGCGTCTCCACCTCGGCGGGACGGAAATAACGCGGATCGACCGCGACGATGCGCTGGCCGACTTTCACCGCCGACTCGCCCTCGACAGCCGCGACTACCGCAACCTCGTCGACGCCTTCTCCCTCCCACTCGATGAAGATGCCCAGTTCGGCGGCCGCCTTCTCGACAAACTCGCGAACCGAATGCTGCTCGCCGGTGGCGATCACGAAGTCTTCCGCGACATCCTGCTGGAGCATCAGCCACTGCATTTCGACGTAGTCGCGCGCATGACCCCAGTCGCGCAGCGCATTCACGTTGCCCAGGAAGATGCAGCCCTGCAGGCCCAGGTGAATCCGGGCCAGCGCGCGCGTGATCTTGCGCGTCACAAACGTCTCGCCACGCAGCGGCGACTCATGGTTGAACAGGATGCCGTTGCACGCGTACATGCCGTACGACTCGCGATAGTTGACCGCGATCCAGTACGCATAAAGCTTCGCCACCGCATACGGCGAGCGCGGATAGAAGGGCGTCGTCTCCTTTTGCGGAATCTCCTGCACCTTGCCGTAGAGTTCCGACGTCGACGCCTGATAGAACCGCGTCTTTTTCTCGAGGCCGAGGATGCGGATGGCTTCCAGGAGCCTCAGCGTGCCAAGGGCGTCGCTGTTGGCGGTGTACTCGGGGCTTTCGAAGGAAACGGCGACGTGGCTCTGCGCGCCCAGGTTGTAGATCTCGTCCGGCTGGACCTGCTGCACGATGCGGATCAGGTTGGTCGCATCGGTCAGGTCGCCGTAGTGAAGGATGAAGCGCAGGCTTTCCTCGTGAGGATCCTGGTACAGATGGTCGACGCGGTCGGTGTTGAACAGCGATGCGCGCCGCTTGATTCCATGCACCTCGTAGCCGCGATCCAGAAGGAATTCGGCCAGATAAGCTCCGTCTTGTCCGGTCACGCCGGTGATCAAAGCGCGTTTCATAGCTGTGTGTGTTCTACCTGAAGGAAAGGGGGAGTCGCGTGCCCGGCCGCAGCGCCCGCAGGGGCAACGGTCGTCGGTGCATGCCGTGGCCGCGGAGTCATCGGAAATGCCGCGCCGCCAGAGGCCAGAATAGCATCCGGAAACTGATATAAGCTCCGGTGATACCCCGGCGAAGTCCCGCCGGACCGGCAAGGCCGGGCTTGGACAGGCACACCAGGGAACTGGGTAATTGACGCTGAATCAGCAAGATCTTGCATCCGCGCTGTCCGGACGCTACGAGATAAGTCCGGAGTACCGTTCGCGCTATCTGGCCGAGAACGGCCTGCTGGAGAATTCCGCGCGGGACCTGGATTCGTTCCTGTCGGACTTGAGTGAAACCCAGCGTCTGCGCATCGATTACGCCCTCTCGCCCAATCGCAGGGGAGAGGCGGCCCGCCGCGACGAAGTCGCGAACATGGGCGCGCACACGCGGTTCTTCGTTGACCGGGTAATGGCGTCCGGCAAGGTGATTGCCATCGAGCCAGATCGCGAGAACGACCACCGGCTGGTCCAGGCCACTGCGCCGCTTCCCACCGTGACCGCGATGCAGGTGGCCGCATCCGTCGAGACCGGCCCGAAAATCCTGAATGTTTCCGGCAACCAGAACGTCGACCATCAGACGTTCGGCAGCGTGGCCGCATATCGCATCGACGATGCTGTCGCGGCGCGCTCGCACGCATGCGTCATCGGGATGGATATCCAGGGCGCCGACAGCATCGCCATGCGCGGCCCGCAGCACATGCTCACCGGGAATCCGGGAATCCCCCTGCGCTTCGAGTACCGCTCCGATGGCACCCGCCGCAGCGGAGATGATGCGGCAACACACCTGACGCAGTTTCACGCGTTCGAGCTCGTTCCCGCGGGCGATCTGCCCGAACGCGGCAACGACGCACACTGCAGCATTCTCGCGCACCGCCTCACTCACTAACGGTCAACCGCCATGAATGAGCAAACCCAGCATCATCGTGAGGCAGATACCAACTACGACGCGTGGCGTACCAAGCCACTGTTGAGGCGGGTTTACCACGACATGTTCGAAGAGTTGGCGCGGGAGCTGGCGGACGTCCCGGGGCCGACGGTGGAGATCGGCTCGGGCATCGGCAATATCAAGGAAGTGGTGCCGGACTGCATCCGCACCGACATGTTCCCCGCGCCATGGCTGGACCAGACGGAAAACGTCTACGCACTGTCGTTCGAGAGTGGCTCGGTCGCCAACTTCATCCTGTTCGATGTGTTCCACCACCTGCGCTATCCGGGAACGGCGCTGCGCGAGCTGGAGCGCGTGCTCGCGCCGGGCGGGCGCCTGCTGATTTACGAGCCCTGCATGGGCCTGCTGGGGCGCGTGGTCTTTGGCCTGTTCCATCCCGAGCCCATTGCCTTGGGCGAGCCAATCACCTGGCTTGCTCCGGAAGCATGGGACTCCACGGCACCGGACTATTACGCCGCCCAGGGCAATGCGTCGCGCACTTTCACACCGGAGGCGCTGCATCGACACATCGAAGGCCTGGAGCTGATTGGCATCAAGCGTTTCGCGCGCCTGTCGTACGTCGCCTCGGGCGGGTACTCCGGCCGGCAGCTCTACCCCTTTCGCGCCTATCCCGCAGTCCGTCAGCTGGATCGCGTGCTGGACCGGGCGCCGGCGGCGTTCGCGACACGCATGCTGGTCGTGCTGCAGAAGCCTATCGCCGAGGGCGTCACTCCGCCGGGCTGAAACGTACCGACGTCCGAGCCGCGTCACCCCATCCCGGGCCCTTGTCCGGCCGGAGCCCTTCCACTCTCACCCGCACTTCGCGGCTGCTTCCGGCAGGAACTGGGATGCGTTGCTGCCACCAGCCCGACCACGCCTCGTTGGCGACGTCGTGCCTGCGGACGGCCTGCCCGTCGATCTCGACGATCTGCAGCATCCGATCAGGGAATCCGCCAGGCGCGTAGCCGTCCTCCACTTCCAGAATGATGTCGCCACCGTGCCCGGAAGAAGAAAGCCGGCAAAGCAGATCCGCCGACTCGCCGGGTTCGGGGTCCGGGTGTGCGACGGCAAACGTGATGCCCGGAGTAGTGGAAGGCAGCAAACGTCCGCCACTCAACTGGCAAGCGGCTGACACCTTGCCGAAGTGGGCGCGGTACTGACGCGCGGTGCCCTCCTGCCACAGTGCGTCCTGCGCGGCCACCCACGCTCCCAGCCTTCCGAGGCCGGGCATCAGCAGCACCAGCAGCATGCCGCCGCCAAGCGCGACAATGCTCGCCCCCTTGGCGAGTTGCCCGGCGTGACGCAGGCGCATGACCGCCAGTCCGATGGCCAAGGCTTCGAGCACAAACACCACGAGGAAGAATCGCGCCTGGACGGCGACGACGAAGTGGATACCCACCTTGAGCAGTATCGCCAGGGTGATGACGATCAATGCCTTGTCGCGCGTCCTCAGTCCTACGTAGGCCGCGCCGAGGAACAGCGCGTGCAGCAGGATCGTCGCGTAGAGGACCGGATTGGTGAAGGACGCGCCCAATCGTTGCGCGGATGCGGCTTCGCTCGCACTGCGTCCGGAACCCGGATCGGCGATGAAGGCCCAGTACTGCAGCGAGCCGTCCCGCGTCATCAGCGTGTCGGCCACCGCACCGAGACGGCGCACCAGATGGAAGAACGGTCGTTCCCGGATCTCTTCCAGCGCAAGGTGTGCCGCCTGCCGACGAATGCCTTCCGCGTCCCCGACCAGTTCAGGAGCGTGCTGCTGGATGTAGCTGTCGTACGGGATCCAGCCGAAGCCCGCGCCCGGGACGTACGAACCCAGCAATGACGTGCTGCCGTGTCGCGATGCCAGCGAGAAGTCGCCACTGGCCGCCTGCCGCTGTCCGGCAATGCCGAGCATCAAGACCAGCGCAACAGCCGCGAACGAAGTGATCGCGCGTGCGTTGACCCGCGCCTGCAACGGCCATGCTGCCAGCACGGCGAGCGGCAACAACGCCACCAGCATTTCCTGGCGGATATACAGGGCGACGCACCAGAGGAACGCGCTCCACATCGGGTAGCCGTGGCCGTCGCCATACGCATTTCGCACGGCAAGGCAGGCCAGTGCCAAGGCCGGAAGCTGCACCCAGTTGTCCTGCGCCACGACGCCGGCGAAGACGATGTGCGAAGGCAGCAACATGATGATGATCGCGACGAGCAGTCGCGACCACAGCGGCAACACGCCGCGGAGCATTACCATCGGTACCAGTGGCAGCACGGAAATGACGGCGGCCGTGGCGAACCTGGCCACCAACGCGTCGTCCGCGCTGGACAACGCGAGCGGCACAGAAAGCAGCGTCGGCGCACCTGCACTGAACAGGTTCCAGTACCAGCCCGGCGCCAGAGGCCCCTTGTCTGCCATGTCTGAGGCGAAGCTGACGACACCCAGGAAATCTGAGACCAAGGGTGCCGGATGCAGGATCGGCAGCCAGAAGTGAATTGCCACGGACACCACCAGCACTGCGAACAGCGCGATGAGTTCCGTTGCCAGGCGCCTGTGCGTCCTGGCGTGCGTCTGGTCGCCGAACATGCCCGTGGCACTCATATGAACTTGAGCTTACGGCTGGCGAACACCAGCATCACGAGCAATAGCGCGCCGTGGCGCCAGCGCGAAATGTTGGTTTCGCCGTAGGTGCGTTCGCGATAGGTAATCGGAACCTCGATGACCTTCAACCCCATACGCGACGCGCCGAAGATCAGGTCAAAGTCGCCGAAGGGATCGAACTCCCCGAAGTACGAACGATTCGCGGCCAGGCGCTGATAGTTCTCGCGCGTCATCACCTTGGTGCCGCACAGCGTGTCCTTGAACCGCTGCCCCAGCACGAACGAGAACGCCGCCGCGAAGAACTTGTTGCCGAGCATGTTGAGGAAGCGCATTGCCTCCTTCTCCATCGGATAGACCAGGCGCGAGCCATTGATGAACTCGGCTTTGCCGCTGACCAGCGCGTCGTAGAACTTCGGAAGATCCTCGGGCGGCACCGTCAGGTCGGCGTCCAGGATCATCAAGATGTCCTTGGAGGCCATCGCGAAGCCCTTCCGGACTGCATCGCCCTTGCCCTTTCCTTCCTGCTTCCCAATCACGATGTTGCGGTCCGGATTGTCCTTCTGCGCCTGCACGATGCGTTCCCACGTGTCGTCCGACGACCCGCCCTCGATGAAGATGAGTTCGTCGTCGGGGCCCATCGACTTCACGCGATTGACGATGTTGTCGATGTTGCCGGCCTCGTTCCGCGCAGCCACCACGACAGAAACAGACGGACGCACCGATGCGTCTGCCACAGGCATGGGACGCGCCACATACACGTTTACGAGCGCGAGTCCACGCAGGCCAGGAAGCGGCGCGAGATAGCGGTTTGCCAGCGTCGACAGCAGCGGGATGTAGAACGGCATCAGGACGCGATCGTCCTTGCGCACGAGCTCGAAGTCCGTCAGACGCAGGAAGTTGGCGATGTCGGCATCGGCCAGCCAGTTCGATTCCAGCGTCTTGCGACGCAGGCCGAGCGCGGTCGCTAGCTGGATGATCGGACGCCAGAGGGCACTGTAGGTGACGATCAGCAGCCGCGTGTCATTGCGCAACGCGCCGCGGATGTCACGCAGATAGCTCTGGATGTCGGCCTCGTAGTGCAGATTCCCGTTGAAGACGAGGTAATCCGCGCCGACCGCCTCGGATTCGCTGCGCATCTGCGCACTGCTGACGCTGCGTGCATTGTCGAGGAATTCCCCCAACTCGTTCGAAACTGCGTCCACTTCCAGCACCCTGTCGTTGGGACGGGCGTATAGGCGGAGATAACTCGACAGCAGCCGATAAAAGTACTTCCTCATGAAACCACTCCTGAAATCGAGATCAATCAACTGCAGCTATTTGTTTACGACGCAAATGCCAGACGAACACGCCCGGCAGCGTAATGATCGCGTTTGCCAGCCCGAACAGCAGGGAGATGGCAAGCGCGGACTCCTTCGGCACGCTGAGCGCGGCGAGGCCTGCCACCATCGCCCCTTCGCGCACACCCCAGCCGTTCACGGAAAACGGCAGAAGCGACACGAACATGGCAAGCGCCACGATTGCCAGCAAGGAGGGGTACTGAGTCGACACGCCGATGGCATCTGCGATCAGGTGAACGCCGAGGATCATCAGGCAATAGATGGCGATGCTGATCGCGAAGGCCGCCAGAGCCTCGGCCGACGCAACGCTGCTTCGTACCGCCAGCACCAGGTCGATCAGCTTGCGACGCTTCCCGCTGCCACTGTAACCGGTGAGGAACGCGACCTTGTGCAACGACAGGAAGACGCATCCGCCCGCCACCGTGGCCAGCACGAGCCCCAGAGCAAACAGTTGCAGGATGTCGGGGAGCCTGGCCCAGATGACCGGCAGTCCGATGGCCAAAACGCCGACGACGCTGACCACACCGACCAGCCGGTCGAGCGCGATCGACTGGAGAGCGTTGGCAAGTCGCGCGCGCCTATGCATGAAGAAACCCAGTCGCGCTGCGTCGACCCCGAGTCCGGCAGGAAGGAACTGCCCCACGAACACGGCCGAATAAGTGGCCTTCATGTAAAACGTCAGCGGCTGGCTGATCTCGGACGCGCGCGCGGCGAAGCTCCAGCGCCAGGCCGCCAGCGCCACTGTCGGCGCCATCGCCAGCACGGCCAGCAGCAGATAAGTCGTATCCGCCCTCGTCACGGCATGGGTCACCGCGGACCAGTCCATCCACGCCGCCAGCCCCACGATCATTCCGGCGGACACCGCGAGCTTCAGGAACTCGCCCAAGTAGCGCTTCTTGCTCTTTGTCTCCGGAGGCGGACCGGGGATCTGGAGATCACTGTCGGTCATGGTCGTCCTTGTGCAGGCACCGCTCGCCCGCCAGCGCGTGCCGGAAAGGGCGCGACGGTTCGACGTTGGAGGACACCATCATCGCCTCACGCACCCAGGTCATGGCGAAGGATCGAGACGATGCGTTGCGATGCCTGGCCGTCGCCATAAGGTGACACGCCGCGTGCCATGCGCGCATAGGCCTGTCCATCGGTGAGCAGCAGGCTCGCCTCGCGGACGATCGCTTCGCGGTCCGGACCAACCAGGCGCACGACGCCCTCGGTGACGGCTTCCGGCCGCTCGGTTTCGCGGCGCATCACGAGTACCGGCTTTCCGAGTGCGGGCGCCTCTTCCTGCACGCCGCCGGAGTCGCTGAGAATGACGTGGGCGCGCTTCATCGCTGCAACGAACGGCAGGTAATCGAGCGGTGCGGTGAGCGTGATGGAGGGATGGCCTGCAAGGATTTCGTTGACTGTGTTGACGACGTTCGGGTTCGGGTGGACGGGGTAGACGACGTGGATGTCGTCGTGCCGCTCCACGAGATCTCGCACGGCAAGGCAAATCCCCTGCAGGGGCTGCCCGAAGTTCTCGCGGCGATGCGAGGTCACCAGGACGAGCTTCTTCCCTTCCGGCACGGGAATGCCCATGTCCAGGTCCCTGGAGGCCACCATCATGAGTGCATCGATCACGGTGTTCCCGGTGACGTGCACATCATCGCCGGCATATCCCTCGCGGATCAGGTTTTCCCTGGCGCTCTGCGTGGGCGCAAAGTGCCAGCGCGACAGGCGTCCCGCGACGACGCGGTTCATTTCCTCGGGGAATGGATTGCGGATGTCGCCGGTGCGCAGTCCGGCCTCGATGTGTCCGACCGGGATGTTGCGGTAGAAGGCAGCCATCGCGACCGCCATCACCGTGGTCGTATCGCCCTGGACGAGCACGGCATCGTAATGCTGCTGCTGGAACACCTCGTCCATGCCCAGGAGGATCCTCGACGTCAGTTCCGTCAAGGACTGGTTCGGGCGCATCAGGTTCAGGTCGATGTCCGTCCTGATCTCGAAGGCAGCCATGACCTGGTCGAGCATTTGCCGGTGCTGGGCAGTCGCCAGCACGGTCACCTCCGCCCACGGCTGTTCCCGCAGGGCGAGAATCACCGGAGCCATCTTGATGGCCTCGGGCCGGGTGCCGACCACGACCAGGATCTTCTTCTTGTGAATCACGTTCCAACTTCCTCATTCAATGCGCAATCAGGAACCGACGCCACGCCAAGGTCGAGCATCAGCTCGTCCCAATCCGACAGGAATGCTTCATAGCTGAAGGCCCTTGCAGAATCGCGCATGCGTTCCGACGCCTCCGGATAGTTCTCCAGCATCGCCTCTACCTTGTCGGCGCCAGACACGACATCGAGCGGCTCGTACAGGTGCCGCGCGTCGCCCCCCAGGAGCTCGGAGTGTTCGGGCAACCATGACAGCAACACGGGGATTCCGGCGGCGATGCTCTCTGCGGCCGCCAACCCGAAGGATTCCCCGAAGGACGGGGAGATCATGATGCCCCCCAGGTCGCGCCAAGCCGCCAGAAGCGTCGACGTCTTCAGGAACGACAGAGGCGGCATCTGAATGATCTTGCCGCGCAATCCGGCCCGGTCGATCCGCAACGCCATATCGTAGCCCGGCACTTCGGGGCCGACGACCAGCGCGAAGTACCGGCCCGGTGCCCGGCGGTCGAGTTCCAGGAACAGGTCGATGATGCCCTGCGGATTCTTCAGCTCGTCGAGACGGCCGAAGTAGAGCAGCGGCTGCTGTTTCCATGCTGGCAGGTTCGGCACTGACTCTTGGTGCGCCGGCGATACGCAATTACGGAGCAGTCGGATTCGTGGAGAAAGATTCGGCCATTCCTCGTGCAGCAAGTGCGCAAACGTTCGGGAGGGCACCACCACATGCTCGATTTCGCTGGGCAAGTTCGCCAGGTAACGGCGACTGGCCGGATACGAAGTGTGGCACTCCATCACCAATTTCGTCCGATCCGTCCGAACTTGTGGAATCAAGTCGGGCGAATCGATGACAAAGACGGCGGCGTAGCGATCAGGATCCAGCTGCGGCGTCACCCGAAGCCGATGTTCGAGGTTCTGCTCACGGATCGTGCGATTGAATGCAGCGAGGCCGCCCCCATCGGATCCGTAGTAGATCTCGATCTCGACGTCGCGCCCATGGGATTCGAAGGCCTGCGCGCGATTCAGGAACACGCGCTCCACGCCGCCGTAGGTGGCCCATTGATAGACGAAACAAACCTTACGCGACATACATCCCCCGAAGCCCCTCCGCATCCACCGCATGGAGCAGGGCATCGAACCTGGCTTCCCAGGTGGTGCCTTGCAGGCAGCTAGTCATCGCCGCGTAGTCCGGCACCATGTCGATGTTGTTGCGGCATGCCTCGACGAACGCCTCGACTCCCTCCACGACCGTGACTCCGGGCAACTCGCCCAGGTGCGGTATCCCCGTGCAGACGGTCGGCAATCCGAGATAGATGTACTCGTACACCTTGATGGGGTCGATCGCCACGGCGAGCGGTCCCGGCTTGAATGGCGCCAGGCCCACGTGCCAGTGCTGGGCATACTTCCACAGCTCCGATGGCGGAACCTTGCCGACAAGTTTCAGGTTGAACAACGTCTCGGCTGCATCGCGGACCCATTGCGGTTCGCCGTACCCAATGATCTCGAACTCGCAGTGCGGCAGTTGCCGGGCGGCGTCGAGGACCACGCCCCAGTCGAACCAGGCATCGGTAAGGTGGCCAAAATAGCCGATCCGCGTCGGCCCACCCGTCTTCCGGGCGGCCGCCGCGCAGAACCGGTTATCCAGGCCAAGTGTCGCAGGCGTGTAACCGTTACCGATGACGTGCATGTCCGTGCGCAGGTGACTGAACTTGGCCACCAGCGGCGGCGATACCGCCGACACAACGTCAGAGGCCATGACGGCCTCGTGCTCATGCGCCGCGGAATACCAAGGGGCCTGACCGACACTGTTGAACGCTTCCCACTCGTCGAGCATGTCGTACACCACCGCCATGCCGCACTTGCGCATCACCGAGTGGAGGTTGACCAGATCCGGAGCCGGTAACGTGATGAAGTAGGCCGAACGGGAGTCCGTGCGGCAGTTGAGGTTTGCCGCCTGGTCCATGAGGGAGTACAGATCGATCTGCCAGATGCCAGGCAGCACTTCGCGATTGGACTTCGAGAGTCGCTCATCGCGGGACCACTGCCATGCAGCAAACATCACGGTGTATCCGCGATTGGCCAGGTACTTGGCGAGGTTGATCGGGCGCTGGTTGGCCAGCTCGTCGAACTCGAAGGCGCACGGCACGATGGCGACCTTCTCGGCCTCGTTGGCCAGCGTGACCCAGTCCAGTCCGGGCTCGGCGCTGGCCGGTTCCATCACCACCCGCGCGTGCTCGACGAACGTTTCCCGCGCACCACCCAGTCGCGCCCTCAGCGCCTCCGGCAGCGCCCGATAGGCGGACCGCAGCAGGCGATAAATCAGCCAGTTCCGCTCCTGCGACGGCGAGGCCAGCAGGGCACGCGCGACTCGCAGCGGGCGCGTCACAGCCCATGACCGGCTCGCCAACATACTGTTCCGCTCGTTTGTGCGCTCGATGACGAGTCCTTCCAGTCGTGCCCGCTCCCTTTCGATCGTTTCGCGCTCCGTGTTCAGTTGGGAAACTTCTCGCATGAGGGCATCGGCAATGGCAATGCGCGACTCGACTTCCTTCCGGTAATCAAATTCCGCACCCTGCCTGCGGGCGACTTCTTCCCTCAGCCCGGCCACGCGCTCGCTATAGGCCTGGATCTCGCGTTGCAGCGTCGCGACCTGCGCCCTTTGCGCAGTCAACTCGGCCTCCGTTCGCGCCACCGCGGCCTCGGCGTCCACGACGGTTCGTTCGCTGCGACGCAGCTCGTCATTCAGCGACACCACCTTGTTACTGGACGCCGCCAGCCATCCGTCGCGACGGACCACCTGAGCCGCGAGATACCCCTCGCGCTTGGCGAATGCATCGTGCACGGCACTGTCCGTCCAGGCCCGGACCCAATCGAACGCGCCTGCGTCCCAGTGCATTCCCCCCGACCGGCTACGGGACGCATCAATGGCCGCGTGCAGCACTCGCTTATGCACCAGGGCTTGCTCTTCGAGTACGAGCACGCGATCCATCGACGCCGGCGCGTCGGAGGCCAAGAGCGCACGTAGCGTATCCCGCCACGCGGGCAGCGGAGCGGAAGGCACCAACCTCATCGACGACGGCAGGCCGATCATCTCCGAGACGCGGCTCATCTTCGAGTCGTACTCAACGCACATCGTCGGCCGAGCCAACTTCAGTGACAGGATCTGAGCGTGCAGGCGCATGCAAACGTTGAAATCGCAGCCGCGAAGCGCGTCCAGCACGTTGCCAGGGTCATAGGGGATGATCGTTTCGTGTTCGTACTCGCCCAGGTTGCTGATCATGTACTCCATGAGTGCGGCGTCCGCGCCCGAGCTTCCCGCTTCGCCGGCCTCGAACGGCATCCACACAAGGAGATATTCCTGCGGCGACACGACCTCGCGTAGCGCCGCCATGAACGCATCCTCCCAGCCGGAAACGGAGGACCATTCCCGCAAGACCAATCCGAGACGACGCTTGCCAGTCGTGCGCGCAGGCGCACTCCGGTCGACAGGCAGGGCCCACACCGGGTCGGGCGCAACGGGAATCTCCCGATCCACGCCGATCTCCCGCAAAAGTGCGCTGGACACGTTGTCCCGCACGCTCGCGTGCGAGGCGTGCGAGAACGCGTCCCGGACGATCGCTCGGGCCTGTTCGCCATCGAGCGGGCCAACGCCGTGCGCCCACAACACCGTCGGCACGCCCATCTGGCGCGCCATCAGCAGGGGGCGGGCGTAGCTGGCGATATCCCCAGGCCTGTATTCATACAGTCCCGGAATCGTGAAGCTGTGGTGGGTCTGGAACAGACCGCCGCCGCCGAGCACGAACAGGTCCGACTCAAGCATCGTCCGCGCCACCGCAGGGAGATCGAATGCATCCACGGCATCGATCCTGTGCATGATGCGAGTGTGGTGCGGGAACGGGCTTAGTGCGGAGACACGTGCGCCTGCTTCCTCGCACCACTGGATCAGCATGCGCAGCAAGAGTTCGTCGCCCACGTTGCCCGCGCCGTACCAGCCATTGGCCAGCACGCGAACGCGCTCGTCCCGAGAACCAGGCGTCACGACACGACTACCGTGGGCGCGCGGAACACCGGCAGGGGCGCAAGCCAGCCTGCGCCCGAATGGGGCTGCGACAACACATCGAAGTGACCCGCGTAGCTCACCCTATGGGTGCGTCGATACTCGCCGTTCACTATCTGGCCCACACCTACCGCCACCACGTATCGGTTACCCGAGAACGGAGTCTTCAGCTCCCACTCGAACCGATACTTCCCGGGTGCCAATGCGGCGACCTGCTGGCCCATCGTCTGGGTGGTTGCACTCCACAACGAGATGCCATCGACGCTCGACAGCTGGATGCCGAAGCACGGCTCAGACACCAGCTCCCGGACACTGACATCGACGCACACACGCAGCTCCCCGGAGAACGGAACGGCGGCGCATGGCCGTCCGGATGCGTCGCGCAGTGCGATGGATTCCACCGTGATGGGCGCGCTCGCCGGCGGCGCTTCATCATCGGCGACCACGACCTGCGCCGGAGCGTCCTCCTGCTCCTCGGAGATCTTGAAGTCGACGGGCTCGCCACCTTCGTCCAGGACGAGGTCATTCGCATATAGCTTGACAACGTCCCTGCAAGCCCCGTCCATCACCATCCTTCCCCGCTTGAGGAAGATCGCGCGGTCGCAGTACTCGATCAAAGCGTTGGTCGAATGCGTCACCAGCAGGATGGACACACCGCGCCGCTGGAGCTGTCGGATCCGGTCCAGGCACTTCTGCTGGAACGCGGCATCGCCCACGGCCAACGCTTCGTCCACGACAAGAATGTCGGGGTCGACGTGGATAGCCGTGGCAAACGCGAGCCGGACAACCATGCCGCTTGAATAGGTCTTGATAGGCTGGTCGATGAAGTCGCCGATGTCGGCGAAGCGGACGATGTCCGCGAACTTGTCGTCGATCTCTTTCGCACTCAGCCCTAGGACGGCGGCATTGAGGTACACGTTCTCGCGCCCGGTGAAGTCCGGGTTGAAACCGGACCCGAGTTCGAGCAGGGCCGCGATACGCCCCCGGACCCCGACTTCGCCGGAGGTCGGCGACAGGGTGCCGCAGATGATCTGCAAAAGCGTCGACTTGCCGGACCCGTTGCGCCCGATGATGCCAACCGTTTCGCCCGGCGCGATGACGAACGACACATCGCTCAAGGCGTGGAAATCGCTGTAGTAGCGCTTGACCTGGAGACCAAACATCTGACGCAGGCGCGGCACGATGAACTGCTTCAGCCTCGCGCGCGGCGAAGAGAACATCTGGTAGTGCTTGCTTACCCGATCGACGCGGATGACGTTCGCATCAGAGGACATCGGCGAATCCCTTACGCGTCGACTGGAACCATGCATATCCCGCCCAGGCGACCAGCCCCCCTACGGCCATTGCGATCAACCAGGAAGCGAAGTCCAGTCCGCGCCCCCAGATCATCACGTCCCGGGCCTGGGTGATGACCATCGTCAGCGGATTGGCACGCATGAGGGGCCAGTAAGTTTCAGGCAGCGTCTCCATGGCATAGAAGATTGGCGTCATGAACAGCAGGACCGTCGTCACGACGCCGACCACTTGGCTCACGTCCCGCAGGTAGACCCCCAGGGATGCAAGCAGCCAGCTGATACCCAACGTCAGCAGCACCAGCGGTGCGAGCACGACCGGAAGCAGCAGCCCCGTCACTGGCGGAAGGCCGAAAGAGATGAGGTAGAAGATCGTCCAGACGACCACGCTCACGAACAGGTGGAATAGTGCCGACAGCAGGCTCACCACCGGCAGGATCTCGAGCGGGAAGACGACCTTCTTCACGTAGTTCACGTTGTTGAGGATGATTCCCGGCGCGCGGTTCACGCAGTCCGAGAACATGCCGAACACCATCAGCCCGGTGAAGAGCACCAGCGCGAACTCGGTCTTGGACCCCTGCCCACTCGGCCAGCGAGCCTTGAACACGACGGAGAACACGAACGTGTAAACGGCGAGCATCAGCAACGGATAGAGGAACGACCAGAGCAGCCCCATGGCCGAGCCTTTGTAGCGGCCTAGCACTTCGCGCTTCGTCAACACCACGATCAAATGTCGGTTGTCCCGCAAGGACCTCGCCAGTCCAAATGGACTGGTCGAGGGAGAATGACGTTGGCTCATTCCCCGACGCCTCGCGCTTCAGTGCCTTTGGCTCGCGTATCGAGCGCCTGGTCCAGGCTGTGCCGCAGGTCCTCGAGGTCCTCGACACCTACGCTGAGACGAACGAGATTGTCCGCAATCCCCAACGCTGCACGCCGCTCCGCCGGCACCGACGCATGCGTCATGATCGCTGGGTGGTTGATCAGGCTTTCGACGCCACCGAGCGACTCGGCGACGGTGAAGTACTCACAGCGCTCCATCATGCGACGCGCCGCGGCTTCGCCGCCCTTGACGTAGATGCTGACCATGCCGCCGAAACCGTGCATCTGGCGCTTGGCCAGCTCGTGCTGAGGGTGCGACTTCAGGCCGGGGTAGATCACCTTCTCGATCTGCGGATGCTGCTCCAGCCACTCGGCCAGCGCCTGCGCGTTCTCGCAGTGCGCCTTCATGCGCAGGTGGAGCGTCTTCAGGCCACGCAGCGCGAGGAAGCTGTCGAACGGGCCCTGTACGCCACCGATGGCGTTCTGCAGGAAAGCCATGCGGTCGGCGATCTCGGCGTCGTCGCCGACCACCGCCATGCCGCCGACGATGTCGGAGTGGCCGTTGAGGTACTTCGTCGCCGAATGCATGACGATGTGCGCACCCAGCTCGAGCGGGCGCTGCAGCATCGGCGAGCAGAAGGTGTTGTCGACGACGACGATCAGGCCACGCTTGCGCGCGATGGCGGCGATCTGCGCGATGTCCACCAGCTTGAGCAGCGGATTGGTCGGCGTCTCGATCCAGACCATCTTCGTTTCGGGGCGGATCGCCGCTTCGAACGCAGCCGCGTCGCTGAGGTCAACCCAGCTGAAATCCAGACCGGCGGAGCGACGACGCACGCGCTCGAACAGCCGATAGGTGCCACCGTAGACGTCGTCCATCGCGATGACGTGGCTGCCCGAATCCAGCAGTTCCAGGATCGTCGAGGTCGCCGCGAGGCCCGAGGCGAACGCAAAACCGCGCGTGCCGCTTTCCAGGGCGGCGACGCAGCGCTCGTAAGCGAAGCGGGTCGGGTTGTGACTGCGCGAATACTCGAAGCCCTGGTGCACGCCCGGGCTGCTCTGGGCATAGGTCGAGGTCGCGTAGATAGGCGTCATTACCGCCCCGGTGCTCGGGTCGGGGGCCTGTCCGGCGTGGATCGCGAGGGTACCAAGACCGGGCTTCCCCGCCCCGTCGCCGGCATGTCGTTCAGTCATTACGTCCTTCCAGTTCCGCTAGCATGGGCGGCCGACGATTCTAGCACCGCCCATGACCCCTCCCAGGCGTTTGCCCCCGGACTTCAGCCGTAGTGCAGCGTATCCGCTGTTCGCGTTCGATCCGGCCGAAAACCGGGCCTGGGTGCTGCATTTCGACGCGGATGACTACCTCCGCGCGAGCTTCCTCGACCAGCGTTCGCTGGGCCGCCGCGACATCTCCGGCTGGACCGTCGATCGGGCCGAACTCGAAGCCGCGCTGGTCTCGCCGCCCCCCCTGCGCGAGGTGCACTGGCTGTTCCATATCGGGCACTGCGGCTCCTCGCTCGTGAGCCGGTTGCTGGATCTGGTGCCGGGCGTGCTGGGTTTGCGCGAACCCCTGCCCCTGCTCGTCCTCGCCCACGGCCGCGAGGACCCGGCCGTGGCGCCGTGGGAGGCTTCAGTGCTGGCGCTGCTGGCCCGCGGCTTCGTCGACACCCGCGCGGTGATCGTCAAACCGACCAGCGTGGTCACGACCATCGCCGACCGGCTCCTGCCCCACACCGGCCGCGCCTGCCTGCTCTGGGTCGACTTGCACACGTGGCTGGCGACGATGCTGCGCGATGCGCAGCTCATCGAGGGCGTCCTTTCGACCGAGCCGCTGCGCCTGGCGCATCAGCCTTCGCTTCCGCCGGCCGACAGCGATGGCGCCCGGCTGGCCCGCGCCTGGTTGATCGAGCAACTACGCTGGCGCTCGCTGGCGAACGACCCGGCGCTGGCCGGGCGGCTGGTCGATCTCGACTTCGCCGCGGTCCTCCGCGACCCCGCTCCGGCGATCGCGTGGCTCGCCTCGCATTACGGCATGGCCGTGCCGGACGACTGGGCGCAGCGCATCAAGGCATCCGAATTGCTCAGCCGCTACGCCAAGGACGGTGATGCCCATTTCGATGCAAACGCGCGCCGGCGCGAACTCGCAGCGGCCGCCGCGGAACATGCCGATGGCATCGCCGACGGAATGCGGTGGGCGCAGCTCGCGCTCGAGTCGATCGAAAGTGCGGACCTCGCAGCGCGCCTGCGTCCGCGCGCCTGATCAGGCCAGGAACGTGGTCATCGCGTAGCGCGTGCCGCGTTCGACCGGCCGCACTTCGTGCAGCATCGAACACGAGAACACGAGCGCGGCGCCCGTCGGCGGCGAAAAAAGGTGCGGCCCGAACTCGGGGTAGCGGAACTCGCCACCCGTGTAGTCGCCCTGGTTGAGGTTCACGGACAGCGCGAAGCGCCGATGCGCGACGTCGGGCGTCTCGTTGTCGCGATGCGCATGGAAATAGCCCGCGTTTTCCGGATACGCCAGCAGCTTGAACGGATCGCGCCGGCGCACTTCGAAATTGAACACGCGCACGATCTCAGGCAGCGCGCGGCGCATCAGTCGCTCATGCATGCGCGCTTCGAGTTGCGGATCGCGCGGAATCGTTTCGCGGCGCTGCTTGATGCCCGGATCGACCTGCAATCGCTGCTCGCCGTCCTGCATCACCAGCACCGCGGAAACATCACCACCGCCGCAATCCACTTCGAGATGGCGGATCAACGCCGCGCACAGCTCCGGCTCGAACACGCCTGGGACCTGCAGCACAGGCGCGATTCCAAGCGTTTGCGCGGCCGGCAAGGGAAGCATCGCCGCCGCCGGTCCGAGCGTGGAGCGAACTGGAAGGACGTGACGCTCCAGCAGTCGAAGGTTGGCGTCGACCCGCCAGAGCAGGTCAGTGCCGAGCCCGTCGCACCACCGCGGGTCCGCCGCGAACGCCCGCCACGGTGCCGGTGCACCGATAGGGGCCTCGGGGCCAACGCACAACGCCGTCACGCCTTCCGGCGGCAATGGAAGCCTCGCTGCCGCCTCGCCGGTCGATGGCGTCGCGATCCAAAGCGGTGCGCCCGCGAAGTCGCCATGCAGTGTCCAGCGTCCATCCTCCGCGACCCGCAGGTGCACGTTGGGGAGGCGATCGCCAGGCAGCCAGTGCCCAGTGCCAGCGCCGTTCACACCGGTACCGTGCCGGGATGACCGACGAAGAATTGCAGATACCTGCAGTCCATCAGACATGCCTCGTGATCTTGGAGTGCAGCAGCGCTTCGAGACGCCCCGCAATCCGGTCCCAAGCGTAATCCAAGACCTTTTCCTCGGGCGAGGGGGCGAACGCAACGGAGTGGTGCACGATCGAATCCAGCTGCTGCGCAATGGCATCGCGGCGATTCTCCACCACCCAACCTAGACCGGTCTCGACGACGATGCCCGCGACCTCATCGCTGCCGGGTGTCTGGCTCAGGTGGACGATGGGCTTGCCCGCGCCCAGATACTCGAAGAATTTCCCGGGGATTTGCGTCGGGTCCTCGTTTCCGATGTTTACCAGGACGTCCGCATCCTGTTGGGCCGCCAGGATCTCCTCATGCGGCAGGAAACCGAGCAGCCTCACCTTCTCGGGATGACGCGAAGCGTGATCCAACACGACTTGGGGGACATCGACTGAGGCGATGCTCAACCTCACGCCCTCGGTCGCGACGACCGCGGCGAGCAGTTCGTGTGGCTCCCGAAACGGGTAGAAGCGTCCGCTGTACAGGAGCTCGAGGACACCGGTCGCATCCCGCTTCGCCCGCGGCGGGCGCCGCCGATACCCCTGCGTCAACACGGAGATCCTCGACGGATCGCCACCGTGCCGCTCCAGCAGCAGTTGCTTTGTTCCCTGGCTGGTCACGGTTATGGCGTCAGCGTACCGGCAGACGTGCGCTTCCAGATGCCGCGCATACGTCCGCCATCGACGCGGCGTGTAGGGTGCGAGCACAGGATCCCCGAGGTCGGCCACCCACGGCACCCCCGCCGTGGCTGCAAGCCGACCCACCTGGAGCGAGGTCGCAGGTTCGTGGGAGGCGATAACGATATCTGGCCCGATTCGTCTGAGCAGGTCCTTGAAGGCGCGTCTCGCTGGAAACAGCCACTCGCCCCGGATATCCGGAAATATAGCCTCGCCACCCCATCGCATCACGCGTTTGAACAGGCGCCCTTTCCAGTTCAGGTGTTCGGGCGCGTCAACCTGCTGCGCGGCCCCGGGTGTCATTTCGACTTCCGTCGCGGGGGAGCGGCGCTGTTTCCGGCGGACCATCGCCATTTCCAGCCCGCGCAATGGGCCCGGAAATGCCTTGTGCACCTGAACGCCTTCCGGAAGTGCGAGTGCGACGGGAGGCGGTAGAACGTCCACCGTCAGGACGTGGACTTCGTGCCCCAGGTTCGACAGCCCTTCCGAGAGGTACTTCCAGCGGAGCGATTGGGGTGACGGATTCGGGGGGAATTCATGGGCGACGATGAGGACCTTCATACCACCTCACCCGTTCGTACGTACCAAGACCACCCGACCAGCCGCCTCACGGCGGCCGCCTGTGATGCGTGCGGACTCCCTCACTGCACGCGCCTGCGCAGGTAGTTGAGCAGGTCGATGCGCGTGATCAGGCCGATGAACTTCTCGCCGTCGACGACGATGGCGACGTGCCCGCGATCGAACACCGGCAGCAGCGTTTCGATCGGCGAACGTACGTCGATCTTGTCGAGCTTGCTCACCATCGCGGTCGATACCGGATCGCGGAAGCGCGATTCGTCGCCGTAGACGTGCAGGAGCACATCGCTCTCGTCGACGATGCCGACGATGTTGTCGCCATCCATCACCGGCAGCTGCGAGACGTCGTACAGCTTCATGCGCTGGTACGCGGTGACGAGCAGGTCGTTCGGACCGACGACGACCGTGTCGCGCTGGGAGAACGGCCGCAGGATCAGGTCGCGAAGATCGCCCGTGGGCTGGCGCGCGAGGAAGCCGTTGTCCAGCATCCAGAAGTCGTTGTACATCTTCGACAGGTACTTGTTGCCGGTGTCGCATACCAGCGTCAGCACCTTCTTCGGCGTGGTCTGTTCGCGGCAGTACTTCAGCGCCGCGGCAAGCAGCGTGCCGGTGGACGAACCGCCGAGGATGCCTTCCTTCTCCAGCAGTTCGCGCGCGGTGAGGAAGCTTTCCTTGTCGCTGATCGCGTAGGCCTTCTTCACCCGGGTGAAGTCGGAGATCGGCGGCAGGAAGTCTTCGCCGATGCCTTCCACCATCCAGCTCGCCGACTTGTCCGACAGCGTGCCGCGGTTGATGTATTCCTCGAGGATCGAACCGACGGGGTCGGCGAGGATCAGTTCGGTGTGCGGGGACTGCTTGGCGAAAAAGCGCGACAGGCCGGTCATCGTGCCGGAGCTTCCGCAGCCGAACACGATCGCGTCCAGTCCGCCGACGTCGCTCATCTGCCCGAGGATTTCCGGGCCGGTCACGAACTCGTGCGCGGCGGGATTATCGGGATTGCCGAACTGGTTGATGAAGTACGCACCAGGCGTCTCGCGCGCCAGGCGCTCGGCGAGGTCCTGGTAGTAGTCGGGATGACCCTTGGCCACGTCCGAACGCGTGAGCACGACCTGCGCGCCCATCGCCTTGAGGTTGAAGATCTTCTCCCGGCTCATCTTGTCGGGCACGACGAGGATCAGCTTGTAGCCCTTCTGCTGCGCTACGAGCGCAAGGCCGATGCCGGTGTTGCCGGCCGTGCCTTCCACCAGCGTGTCGCCGGGGCGAATCTTCCCGGCCTTCTCGGCCGCTTCGATCATCGACAGGCCGATGCGGTCCTTGATGGAGCCGCCCGGGTTCTGCGATTCGAGTTTGAGGTAGAGCTCGCAGACGCCGGTGTCCAGGCGCTGCGCCTTGATGATCGGCGTGTCGCCGATCAGTTCGAGTACGGATTGATGGATGCTCATACGTCCAGTGTAAGAGCCCGGCGTGAAGCGCGGAAAGGGCCGCGCGGAGCCAGCGGTACGTGCGGGGCGCGCGCCGAGGGGCGCCCGACCGTGCGGGCGCCTGCGGGAGGGAGTGGATCCTTCGCACCGGGGCGGCTGCTGGACGCAGCCGCCCCGGTTCTTCGGAGACGCGGGCGGAGAGACCGACGAGGAAGTCGCCACCCGCGGCGAGGAAAGGGTGGGCGTCAGTGGTGCTGCAGGTCGTACATGCGGACCAGTCGGTCCTTCGCAGCCAGCTTTTCGCGCTTCATTTGCGCCAGGGTGATGTCGTCGATGGGAAGCACGCCCAGTTCGGCGTCCATGACTTTCTTGTCGAGATCCTTGTGGCGTTGATAGAGCTGCTTGAATTCGGGGTTGGCCTTCATCAACGCGTCGATCTCCGGCTGCGGTCGTTCTTCGAACATGTAGAGCCTCCTTCAGCGGGTAGGGAAGCCCCGGCGCATGGCCGAGGCCCGTGCGGAAGGCCCCGCAAACGAAAACGCCCCGGTCGTCGTCGGACCAGGGCGTCGCGCGGGGTCATGGAAGAGCAGGTCGGGGGCGGCGGCCTCACAAGGACCGGCCCCGTACTGACGTGGGGCTGCGGGGTCCTTCGGAAGGTGCTTTGACGTCATCGACCAGGCTCATCGCCAAGCGGAAAACAGGCCGCTTGGAGTACCGACCCTACTCCTCACTCCCGAGGTCGGCAAGGGCGACAGATGCGGTATGTGAGTCGGGTCGCGAAGATCGCGACGAGCGGAAGGCGGCCTGCGCCGCGCTTCCGCGCATTCATCGCAAGTGATTGATTATGCTTGATTTACTTCGACTGAACGACAAGCTCGGTGCGATCGGCCTTACCGGCTTTGCCCGTAACTTGGACCTGCCCCTGCGGCCAGCCGCCAGCGACGAGCGCGTCCCGCACAGCCTCGGCCCGGCGCTGTGCGAGCTTTGCGTCGGCGGCGGTGACTTCGACCTTGACGCCGGGCGACGAGGACGCCTGGGCGTACGCCGCGACGGTCTTCACCGTGGTCTGCGCGCTGCTGCCGAGGCTGTCCTTGCCGGAGCCGAAACTCGCCTTGTCCAGCGCGAACACTTCGCCGCGGCTGTCGCGCTTGGCGGTCGGCAACTTGCCGCCGGTGACCAGTTCGGCTTCCTCGCGGGCCAGCTTGGCCTGGCGATCGCGCGCGGCATTGAGGCGTGCAGCCTGGGCGCCGGCGACGCCCTTCAGCGCCGTCTCCACGTCCTGCAGCGAAGCCGCGTCGGCCTCGCTCTGCACGCGCAGGCGCTCGGCTTCCTCGGCCTGCATCTGGGCCTGCAGGCGCAGGCGCTCGTTCTCGGCGCGGGTGCGGGCGGCGTCGCGCTGGCTGGCTTCGACCAGCAGCTCGGCGCGCTCGCGGTCGAGCTGGTCCACCTGACGCTGCATCGCCTGCGTGCGGGCAGCAGATTCGGCGATGGCGACGCGGCGCTCGGCGACGTACAGCGCGCCGGGGCGGTCGCGCTTGGCGGCCTGGTCGAGGGTGCTGACCGCCTGACGCGCCTGCAACCGCTCGTAGGCGGCGAAGGTATTGAGCGTCGAATCGGCATCCAGCGCGGTCAGGCGCTGCGAAAGACGGGCGGCGTCGGGGTTGTCGGCGGCCATGGCCGGCGCGGCTGCGAAGCACGCGGCCAGCGCAGCCGTGAGGATCATCGGGCGGAAGGTCACGGCTGGGCCTCCTGGAGGCGACCGCGAAGCTCGGTGACTTCCGCGCGACGCTGGTTGAGTTCGCCCGTCGCCAGCGCCTCGCGGCTCTTGGCCCAGGCCAGGTCGGCGTCGGCGGCGGAGGCCAGCGAGAGGCGGCGTGCCTCGTCCTGGTCGCCGGCGCTCATCGCGGCCTGCGCCTGCGAGAGTTCGGTGCGGGCGGTGCCCAGTTCCTGCGGCGCGTACTGGTCGGCGTCCGCCCCCTCGGCACGTGTCACGGCCTGGCGGGCCGAAGCCAGCTCGCCGGTCGGCGGGGGCATGGACGCGCAGGAGCAGAGTACGGAAGCGAGAACTGCAGCCAGCAGCGGAAATCGGATTTGTGCGAAGCTTGGGCGCATTGGGGAGGCCGTGCCTGTTGTAGGTGCCCGGCCATTGTCGTAAAGCCGCCGCCGCGCTTGCAACGGGCACGTCGACGTTAGAAAAGGGGTTTCTTGCATGGACATCGGCTATTTCCTGAAGCTGATGACGGAAAAGAACGCGTCCGACATGTTCCTGACCACGGGCGCGCCGGTCTACATCAAGGTCGAAGGCAAGCTGTATCCCCTCGGCAATACCGGCCTGCCTCCGGGCATGGTGAAGAAGATCGCATACTCGTTGATGGACGAGGGTCAAGTTCCGCTGTTCGAGCGTGACCTCGAACTGAACATGGCGCTCGCCCTTCCCGAAGCCGGTCGTTTCCGCATCAACGTGTTCAAGCAGCGCGGCGAAGTCGGCATGGTCATCCGCGCCATCCGCAGCGTGATCCCCTCGATCGAGGAACTGCAGCTGCCGCAGGTGCTGAAGGACATCATCATGGCCCCGCGCGGCCTGGTGTTGATCGTCGGCTCCACCGGCTCGGGCAAGTCGACCACGCTCGCGTCGATGATCGACTACCGCAACAGCAACATTTCGGGCCACATCCTCACCATCGAGGACCCGATCGAATACCTGCACAAGCACAAGAAGTCGATCGTGAACCAGCGCGAAGTCGGCCTGGACACGCACGCCTTCCACAACGCGCTGAAGAACGCGATGCGCGAGGCGCCGGACGTCATCCTCATCGGCGAAATCCTCGACGCCACGACGATGGAGGCGGCCATCGCGTTCGCCGAAA
>Ga0102591_1001209_pt1 | contig 37584 bp, 17 predicted proteins | sample AraplaCol_mCL_r2_2_FD_76860 | JGI IMG/M metagenome (GOLD analysis project Ga0102591, IMG submission 76860) | Arabidopsis root microbial communities from North Carolina, USA - plate scrape MF_Col_mCL_r2 (SPADES assembly) (version 2) | ecosystem: Host-associated > Plants > Roots > Endosphere...
CTCGCCCTGCAGGTGCAGGCGGTACGAGTAGTCCAGCGGCTGGCCCGGCGCCGGCTGCTTCGCCGGGACCCAGTAGGCGACGATGTTGTCGTGGGTCTCGTCGGGCGTGTGCAGCGACATCAGCTCGACCCGGCCTGGCCCCCAGTCGCTGGTGGGCTCGACCCAGGCGGAGGGCCGCATCTCGTAGCGCGCTTCGGTGTCCTCGTAGCTCGAGAAGCGGCGGTCGCGCTGCATCAGGCCGAAGCCCTTCACGCCCGGCAGCGTGAACGAGGTCGTCAGCGTGCCATTCGGATTGATCAGCGGACGCCAGATCCATTCGCCGCTGCTGCTGGCCACCATCAGGCCGTCGCTGTCATGGACCTCGGGCCGGAAGTCGCCCTTCTGCGGCTGGTTCTCGCCGAACAGGTACATCGAGGTCAGCGGCGCCAGCGCCAGCGTCGCCACCGGCGCGCGCAGGAACAGCCGCGCGCGGGTCTCGACCACGGTCTCGGCGCCGGGCTTGATGACGAAGGTGTAGGCCCCGGACGCGCGCTGCGAGTCCATCAGCGCATGCACCGTCAGCGTGGTGGCCTTGGGGTCGGGGCGCTCGATCCAGAACTCGCTGAAGCGCGGGAATTCCTCGCCCTTGCCGCCGACCGTGTCGATCGCCAGGCCGCGGGCCGACAGCCCGTAATGCTGGTTGCCGCCCAGCACGCGGAAGTAGCTCGCGCCCAGGAAGACGGCCAGCTCGTCCTTGTATTTGTCGTTGTTGAGGTGGTAGTGCGCGCGGAAGCCCGCGAAGCCGACATCGCCCCACTTCTGAGGCGACAGCTGGCTGTTCTTGCCGTAGTCGAAGTCCTCGCGCTTGAAGGGGACAGGCCTTGCCTGGCCGCCGACGATCTCGTTGATGCGCACGGCCTGGGTCTGGTAGTGGCCCAGGTGGAAGAACATCAGCTCGAAGGGGAGCTGCTGGTCGCGCCACAGCGCGCGGGCCGGCTTGAACCGGATGTCGCGCATCTGGTCGTAGTTGAGGTTTTTCAACTCGGCCGGCAGCGTGTCCGGCGGCGCGGCATAGGGCTTGGCGGCGAGCGCCTTGGCGCGCTCGGCGACCTCGTCGAAGCCGAAGGCGTGCGCCGACGCCGCCGCGGCCAGCAGCGCCGCGCCGGTGGCCAGGGCCATGAACGATCCGATCCACCGACGCTGGTCGGCCGTGCGGCGAACGCTGGTCGCCGGGAATCGAGCCTGGAGGGAGGGGGTGTGAATAGTTCGCATGTGACCGGACCTTTTGCAAGGCCCGTGCCATATGCGATTTCCCAGTCAAATCAAGGACTTGCGGACTTTGTGCGCTGCCGCACAGCGTCATTTCTGTCGCCGGGCGGCGACGCGTCTGGCGCCATTTGCTGCAAGTCCTTGATTCGCAAGGACTTTTCTTGTCGCTAATCGGCGACAGGCCCCTCGGAGCGGAACATCGACGGCTCGAGTCCGTTGCGCTGCAGCAAGCGGTAGAACTCGGTCCGGTTGCGGTCGGCAAGGCGCGCGGCATCGGCCACGTTGCCGTCGGTGAGCTTGAGCAGACCCACCAGATAGTCGCGCTCGAAGCGCTGTCGCGCTTCCGCGTAAGGAAGTACTTCGACGCTGGGCGAGCGCAGCGCGCGCTGCACCAGCGCCAGCGGAATCAGCGGCGAGGTGGCCAGCGCGCTGACCTGTTCGACGACGTTGTGCAGCTGACGGACGTTGCCGGGCCAGGTGGCCATCGACAGCGCCTTGAGCGCGTCCGGCGCGAAGCCGTTCAGGCGCTTGTCGTACTTGAGCGCGAGCCGCTGCAGGAAGTGCTGCGCCAGCAGCGGGATGTCCTCGCGGCGCTCGGCCAGGCTGGGCAGGGTCAGGCTGACGACGTTGAGGCGGTAGTAGAGGTCCTCGCGGAACTGGCCCTGGGCGAGGGCGGCCTCCAGGTCGCGGTGGGTGGCGGAGAGGATGCGCACGTCGACCGGCACCGCCTCGCTGGCGCCGACGGGGCGCACCTGGTGCTCCTGCAGCACGCGCAGCAGCTTGACCTGCAGCGGCAGCGGCATGTCGCCGATCTCGTCGAGCAGCAGCGTGCCGCCGTCGGCGGCCTGGAACAGGCCGCGGTGATTCGCGAGCGCGCCGGTGAAGGCGCCCTTGACGTGGCCGAACAGTTCGGACTCGAGCAGCGGCTCCGGGATGGCGCCGCAGTTGACCGCGACGAAGGGCCGGCCGGCGCGCGGGCTGGCGGCGTGGATGGCGCGGGCCAGCAGCTCCTTGCCGGTGCCGCTCTCGCCGCGGATCAGCACGGGGGCCTGCGAGGCCGCGACCAGCCGCGCCTCGGCCAGCACCTCGGCCATCACGTTGGAGCGGCTGACGATGGACTCGCGCCAGGCCTGGTCGGTGCTGTCGTCCTGGCGCGCGGCGGTGAGGGTCAGGGCTTGCGCGATGGTCTCGAGCAGCGCGCGGCCGTCGAAGGGCTTGGTCAGGTAGGTGTAGACGCCCTGGGCGGTGGCGGCGACGGCGTCGGGGATCGTGCCGTGCGCGGTCAGCAGGATCACCGGCAGCGCGGGATGGCGCTCGCGGATCACGTTGAACAGCGCCAGGCCGTCCATGCCGGGCAATTGGACGTCGCTGAGCACCAGCGCGGGGCGCTGCACGTCCAGCTGCGCCAGCGCCGCTTCGGCGCTGGCGACGGCGGTGACCTCGTAGCCGGCGGCCTCCAGCCGCATCGAGAGCAGCTTCAGCAGGTCGGCATCGTCGTCGACGATGAGAAGCCGCGTACCACTGCTCATGTGAGCCCCTCGTCCACGTGCCGTGGCCGGTCCCCCGGGGGGACGTGAGCTTGCTTGGGGCGGCCCTGCGCGGCGCTCATGGCTTATCCAAAGCCGAACGCGGTCCACCGAGGCTGCGTTCAATCGCCTTCAGCGCCTCGAGCTTGCGGTTGGCGTCGTCGAGGCGGCGCTGCAGGTCGTCGCGGGCCTGGCGGGTCTTGTCGAGTTCGGTCTCCATGCGGCGCTGCTCGGCGACGCGGTCGACCAGCAACTGCGCCATCGGGCGCCACTCGTTGGCCTCGGGCCGGGTGTCGCGCAGCACCTGATCGAGCAGGGTCTGGGCGCGGAAGGTCTCGCCGTTGTTGTGGCTGAACATGAGCGCCAGCGCCAGCTGCACGGCGTTGCCGGGGGGCAGGGCGGCGTCGTCGCGCGGCGCGACTTCCTGGGCCAGCTCGAGCGGGCTGAGCTGCCGGATGCGGTCGTTGGCGTTCAGGATGATGCGGGCGGCGTTGTCGGTCGGGGCGACGACGGGCACCTGCACCGGCACTTCGACGCGGACCTCCTTGACGATGACCTTGGGGGGCTGCTGGGCGCAGCCGGTGGCGAGAAGGACCGCGAGCAGGGCGGCGTGAGTCCGGACCGGGATCGGGATCAGGCGTCGGCGGACTTCGGGGACCGGGGCGTGTGGGCGCATGGCAGCGTGACTCTGAAATGGGCGCCCTGGGTGGCGGGCAGCAGGTCGATGTGACCGCCGTGGGCGGCGATGTATTCCTTGACGATGGACAGGCCGATGCCGGTGCCCTTGAGGGCGTCGTCGGGCTGGCGTTCGCCGCGATAGAAGGGCTCGAAGATGCGGGCCTGGTCCGCCGGCGCGACGCCCGGGCCGTCGTCGCGCAGGTCGATGATGAGCTGGCCGTCCTGGCGCGCGAGCGTGATGTCCACGCGGCCACCGGGCGGGGCGAAGCGTATCGCATTGGAGAGCAGGTTGCCGAACGCGGCCGCGATCTTGGCCGGGTCGACGTCGGCCTCGAGCGGTCCGCCGGACAGGTTGACCTGCAAGCCGCGTGCCTGCCACTGCAGGCGCTGGTGATCGATCGTGCCCTGGATCAGGGACATCAGCTCGGTGCGGCGCGGCTTGAGGTCGCGGGCCTCGAAGGCGGCGGCGTTGAAGCGCAGCAGGTCCTCGATCTGGCGCTGCAGCACGGCGGTGTTGTCGCGCAGGATGCGGGCGACCTCCTTCTGCTTGCCGTTGAGGGGGCCGGCGACTTCGTCCTCGAGCAGCGCGGTGCCCTCGCGCAGCGCGGCCAGCGGGGTCTTGAGCTCATGCGAGACATGGCGCAGGAAGCGCGCCTTGTCGGCGTCGAGTTCGGCCAGCCGCAGCCGCAGCCAGTCCAGGCGCTGGCCGATGGAGCGCAGGTCGGCGGGACCGGGGATCTCGATGCGGTCGTCCAGGCGGTTCTCGCCCAGGCCGGCGATGGCGCGCTCCAGGCGCCGCAGCGGCCGGGTGAGGAAGATGCCGAAGACCAGCGACAGCAGCGCGGCGAGCGCGATCGCGCCCAGCACCTGCTGGCCGAGCAGCACGCGGCCGTTCTCGAGCTTGTCCTGCAGCACGCGGTTGCTGGTTTCGGCATGGCGGCGGACCTCCTCGGCGAGCGTGCCGGTCTGGGCGCCGAGCTCGCGGAAGCGGGCGAGCAGGTCGGTCTCGCGTTTGCGCGCGGCCAGGGGGTTGGGCGCGCGCGGCGTGTCCATCAGCGCGCGGACTTCGGCGAGCTTGCGCTTCCAGGCGTCCAGCGGCGGGGCGGCCAGGCCCTGCGCGCGCAGCTGGCCGATCAGGTGCTCGGCGTCGTCGGCGTCCTCTTCGAAGCGCTGGCGCAGCGCGTGGTCCTCGAGCACGGCGTACTGGCGCGCGGCGCGCTCCATGCTGACGCCGCGGTCGCCGAGCTGCTGGACTTCGCTGCTCATGCGGGCGGCGCGCACGACGGCCTCGCGGCTTTGCACGGTCAGGCGCTCGAGCGTCAGCAGCCCGCCCAGCGAGGCGGCCGCGAGCAGGCCGGCGATCGACAGGAAGCCGATCAGCAGCATCTGGCGGAAGGAGATGCGGTTCAACATCGGGCGGCATGTTAGCCGCGGCGGCGCTCGCTCCTCTTGCCTCCTCGCCCGCTTGCGGGAGAGGGCGGGAGGGCCAGCTGCGGTGGAAGTGCCGATCCTCGCGGGTGAACCCTCCCCGGCTTTCGCGAACGGTGAAAGCAGTCCCCGCCACTCCCGCATTCCGTTTTCGCGCCGGGCTTCCCAGAATCCGTCCTCGACAAGGAGACATTCACCATGGAAGCTGCGCAAGGGCTGCAGGCGTTGCAAGGACTGCGCGTCGTCGAGATGGGCCAGCTGATCGCCGGGCCGTTCGCCGGCAAGACGCTGGGCGACTTCGGCGCGGACGTGATCAAGATCGAGGCCCCCGGCAGCGGTGACCCGCTGCGCAACTGGCGGATGATCCGGGACGGCACCTCGGTGTGGTGGCAGGTCCAGTCGCGCAACAAGCGCTCGATCGCGCTGGACCTGCGCCAGCAGGAGGGCCAGGACATCGCCCGCGCGCTGATCGCCGAAGCCGACGTGCTGGTCGAGAACTTCCGTCCCGGCACGCTCGAGGGCTGGGGCATGTCCTACGAAGAACTGTCCAAGGCGAATCCCGGCCTGATCATGCTGCGCATCAGCGGCTACGGCCAGACCGGCCCGTACCGCGACCTGCCCGGCTTCGGCATGATCGGCGAGGCCATGGGCGGCCTGCGCCACCTCACCGGCGAGCCCGGCCGCGTGCCGGTGCGCTGCGGCGTCTCGATCGGCGACACCCTCGCCGCGCTGCACGGCACCATCGGCGTGCTGACCGCGCTCTATCACCGCGAGGTCAACGGCGGCCGCGGCCAGGTCATCGACGTGGCGCTGACGGAGGCCGTGCTCAACGTGATGGAGAGCCTGATCCCCGAGTACAGCGCCTTCGGCGCCGTGCGCGGCCCCGCGGGCTCGGCGCTGCCGGGCATCGCGCCGTCCAACGCCTATCCCTGCGCCGACGGCGTCGTGCTGATCGCGGGCAATGGCGATTCGATCTTCAAGCGCCTGATGCAGGTGATCGGCCGCGACGACCTCGCCAGCGATGCGTCACTCGCCGACAACGCCGGCCGCGTCGCCCGCGTCGACGAGATCGATGCCGCCATCGGCGCCTGGTCCGCGTCGCGCAGCGTCGAGCAGGTGCTCGCGCAGCTGGCCGAGGCCAGCGTGCCGGCCGGCCGCGTCTACACCGCCAAGGACATCGTCGAGGACCCGCACTTCCGCGCCCGCGACATGATCCTGCGGCAGCAGACCCGCGATGGGCATGAGCTGGAAGTGCCCGGCATCGTCCCCAAGCTGATGGGCACGCCGGGCGCGGTGCGCCGCGCCGCGCCCAGGCTGGGCGGCGACACCGACGAGGTGTTGCGCGAGATCGGCCTCACCGCCGCGCAGATCGCCGCATTGCGCGAGCGCAAGATCGTTTCCTGAGGTCCGCGATGGCCTCCTCTCAACGCCCTGCGCCGCGCCCCTCAGGCCGTGGTCGCCAGCAACGGCGGTGAAGGCGGCCGCACCGGTGGCGCGAAGCTGGAGATGCCCGCGCTGCCGGCGTCCGGCTGGCTGGCGATCCCCTGCTTGAGCAGTTCGGCTGCCTTCTGGATCGAGCCGGCTTCCGTGACAGGGTCAGCGGGAGCCTCGGTGGCCGGGGCCTCGCCCACGGGCTCGGGGCCCGCCCCGGGCTCGTTCACAGAGTCGGTCTCGGTCTCGGTCTCCGCGCCGCCGGTGCTGAAGCTGACGTCCAGCAGTTTCAACAGCTGGGCCCGCTCCAGAGCCGGACGCAACCCGGCGAGCAGGGCGCGCACGCGCACCGCTTCGGTTGAGGCGCCTTGCGGTTCTTGAAGATCGAGGCGCATGCCCGTGACGGAGGCTCGCAGCGCTTCCAGCTTCAGGTACAGCGGGTCCATGGCTTGCGCCACTTCGTCGCTGCCGTGACCCTTCTTGAGGAGCTCGGCTTCAATCGTGTCGTAGAAGCGCTTGACGATCCTCAGCATGACGTAGGCGGCCCCGTCCGGCTTGGACACCTTCGCCCCGCCTTCGCCCGGGATCAGGCTGATGGATGGGCCAAGTCGGTCTGGCACCCAATCACTCGATTCAACGAGCGACGAATCGTCGTGGACGAAGGAGCTGTGCCTTCCCCGGACAAGGGCATCGGTCAGTGCATCGGGCCCGAAGATCCAGTGCGCGCTCGCCATCCTGACGAGCGAGCGGGAGACGGTGCGCACCGAAAATGGGTTGGTGGCGAACTCCGTCAACCATCCGATGACCTGCTCGCGGAACGTGAACAGGAAGTCGTCGTGGAGCAGCGGGGACCCCGTGGAATCCCATAGTTGAGCGCTCAGGATGGAGACTCGCAGCGTGCCTGGCAGGCGTGCGTCGTCCCCGGCCTCAAGACTTTTCTGGATGTCCTCTGCGCTTGCCAGGCCTTGCCCGGCCAGACGCTCGATCTGCTCGATCCCTGCCGAGATGGCGGGGTTGTGGACCATCTTCACAACGGCGTCCTGCGGCAGATCGCCAAACAGATCGCGCAGTCGAATGACCCGTTCGACCTGTTTCAGCGTCGTGATGCCGCCGAAGAACAGCGCCTCGGCTTCATCCCTGCCGATTCCCGCGTTCCTCAGGCGCGTGATCGGCTGGCCCGCTCGTCCCTCGGCATAGGCGGCTGTCAGCGGTGTTCCAGCGGGTGCGATGTACAAGGTCTTGCCGTTCACCTGACGCGTCGTCCAGGGCTTCGCCGCAGAGGCGGGAGGAATCGTTGAGGACAAGACGGCGTCCAGCAATCCGAGAGCCATTTCCTGCTGCAGCAAGGGAAGCTTTTGTTCGATGTCGCGATTCAAGACGACCGATTGCCGCGTGGTGTCCTGCGAGGGTTTGACGTGGATCTCGTACCCGTAGGCCGCTGCGGCAAGCACCGCCAGTTGGAAGCGCGTCGTGGACATGTAGGCCAGGTCGAGGCCGTGTCTGCCGTCCTCGCCCAGTTGAGCGTCTCCGGCGTCCAGGATGCGCCGCGCGAGGTCCAGGACCATCCGGATCTCTGCGCCGACAACCGGATCATTCGCTGGTCCCTCCTTCGGGACCAGGGCGAGCTGGTCCTGCAACCAGGCTGGCACCCATGCCGAGGCATCGACCTTGGTGAGGCTCTCGGGGAGTGGTGCCAGTTTTCCCTTCATTCCGCCAAAGGCGGGGCTCAGCCAGTTGCCCTGACGCATCGTCGCGTCGATGACGTCGTCGGCGATCTTTGCGATCAGGTCCTTGTCTCTGACCTTTTCCGCAGGATCCCACGCATCGGTCAACCACGAAGCCACCTGCGCCCTCAGCGAGGGGGCCACCGTCGTCCGGGTCCGATGGAACTCGACCCTGCGGTCGACGAGCTGCACGAGGTGGTGACCCGAACGATGGCGGACGGCGTCAAGGTACTCCTGGTGACGCCATCGGTCCGCCATGTTGACGCGGATGAAGTCAAGCAGGTCGAGATTCGTCTTGTCGAGGCGCGGATGGGTCTGGACATCGTGCGCGATCAGGTCCCATGGCAACCCGCCATGGCGGCGCAGCTCGCCCGCACGCGCGATCTGCTCATCGGATTGAATGCCGCGCAAGGCCAGCGACCGGGATTCCTCGCCGGTGAAGCCGGCCTTCTGCAAGCGGTCGATCAGCGTGCCGGCGCCGGCTTCCGTCGTGGTGAATCGAACTTCGTCGAACCAGACATACGGAAAGTTGCCGCTGACGCCGACGATCTCGTATTCGGAGTAGGGAACGCCATTCGTGCTGATCGCCATTGACTTGGTGTAAGCACCATTGGCCGTCTCGAAAGTCTCGGAAACGTCGACCCGCGTCTTGTCCTTCCGAATGGCCTGCACCTTCCAGCGCGCGACCGGTACGGACGCCGGCCCGGCTCTCCGCGCGGCTTCCAGCCATTGCGTCATCGGAGCGTCCGTGCTGACGCTCAGCTCCAGGGACGCCAGGGCGACCGGGTGCAGGAACTTGAAGCTGATCGATTTGTCCGGAGTCACGGACGGCTGTAGACCTTGAGTGGCGGCGGGCCGCCAGGAGGAGACCTCCTCCGGCAAAGTGTCCCCCGCGAGACCGTGGCCATCGACGAGGTTCTCAGGAAGGGAGCGCTTCTCCCATGCGCCTGGGACCGTGACGGGCTCATGGCTCAGCAGCCCTTGTTGCCAGAGGGCCACGACAGCGGGAAGGGGGAAGTTCCCTCCCTGCTCTGTATTCGCATTCTTGACGTCAGCAATGGGCGAGCTGTTCTCTACGCTGCTGTAGTAACTGTTGTTGGCCTTCTTCTTTGCTCGTTCGGCGTAGTACTCCGCACGTTTCCTATTGCGTTCCTCGATATGTGGGCGGGGAGCTCCCGGCGACTGCCCGTCTGAATTGAGCACCTGACCAGGCTCGATGTCGTAATCGATTCCGGGCTGGCGTGTCTCGTGCTTCAGTGCGAACTCGGCGCCCGTCTCATCGAGCTTCATGTAGAGCTTGGACACGTACTGGTGATTCGTCGTGTCCGGGCTCTTGAATGTCGGTGCCTCAACGGTGATCCACGCCGACCGATCCCCTTCTTCGTAGGATTGTCGGTTGGCGTTGCTCAGTACGATGTCCTGCGCCAAGATCCCCGCGTTCCACAGGCGCGCCAGGACGGTGTACTCGTACACCCCCGCCAGATGCATATCGGCGATCCAGGCGTCATCCTTGATACCAAGGGCCATCATGGTTCGCGCCAGACGTTCCGCTGCCGTTGCCGAACGTCCTTTCAACTGCAGGACCGCGACCAGCATGGCGGATGACGTGCCCTTGGAAGGAGCCTGTTTGCCATCCAGGAGGTTGATGAACTCGGTCAGCCGCTTGGTGGCTTCTCGCCAGTCTGACAGTCCGATGCCGCCGAGATGATCTGCAGCCCAGGACTCATAAGCTTGGAGCTCGGTCATCGACAAGGCTCGGCGCAAGACCTGCTCGTTGTAGGCCCAAGGCATGTGCCGCCATCCAGATTCCTGAGAATCTCTCTCCATCACGAAATCCAAGGTCCGCGATGCGAGGTGGCGCAGCAGCGCCGCCTGACCAGGAGACACCTTGATGTCACTTGCAGCAAAGCTGTCGATGAATGAAGCCGGCAATTGCCAACTGCCACCGTCCGCGACGATGGCGAGCAACTCGTGGATTCGCTGCAACTGCTGAAAGGTTCTGCTGCGAATGCCCAGGGTGATTTCCATCGGCATTCCTCTCATGCGCAGGTAGCCGTTCACGTCCCTTGTCGTGTAGGCGTCATCGCCGCTCTGTCTGCCGTTCTTGAGGTCGGCGGCGATTCGATTCGCTCCTTCGCTGACCGGCTTGGCGGGTGGCTTCACGGCATCGCCGGACTCATGACTCACGAGTTCCCAAGCTTCGGGTGCACGGTGATAGTCCAGCAGCGTAACGACGGACGGCCTGTCCCCCGAGATCTGTGCTTCCAGCGCGTGACCATGCGAGCGGAAGGCGCGTTGCCGGCCCATCCAGACCTTTCGCGCCTTGGCCGTGAGGTCCCAGGGCGCAGCGGGCTTGGACATGACGATATGTGAGCCCGGTGCGGTGGCAAGAATGTCTCCCTCGTCGGTGGACGGCAGATGCACCATGCAGCCGTTCTCAAAGACTGGAAGCGCGAAGCGCTGACCATCGACTTCCACCGACAGGCGGCGCGCCTGAGGTGCCGTGGCGTCGCCGAGGATCGTGATCTTGCCGCCCGAGAGTTCGAGCACGAGATCGGCGTCCGAGCCCGACAGACCTATTCCATCCAGGAATTCCTTCTTGCTGATGCCCTCCAGTTTGAGCACGTCCAGCGCCCCGTCTCTCGCAAGGCTGTTGATCACAAGCGATTGCCCGGCCCTGATCAGATAGACGTCCGCCCCCTTTCCGCCCGAGAGGACCGACCCATCGACAAGATTCCGCGCGTCGATCTGATCGTCCTTGTCGGAACCTTGGCCAGGATCCTGCTTCGCCACATCCTGTGTGGAGGGGGGATCGGAAGGCGCATCCTTGGCGTCAGTGCTCGCGATCTGGAAGGGAGGCTCGGAACGAATGGGCCCTTCAGCTGGATCATCATGTCCGGGCATGACGAGGATGACGGGTTTCCGGTCCTTGTCGTTCGCCCACACCCTCGGCTCATCAGGTGCGTCCTTTGTCGAGGCAAGCCTATGTCCGGATAAACGCAACCGCAGCGGCGTGAAGGCCTCTGCGGCGTCCGCGGGCGCAGTCTCGACGATGATCACGTCGTTGCCATCGACGACATGACGAAGGCGATCGACCGGAATGTCGAGCGAGATCTCGATGGGCGTTGACATCGCCGGATCGACGCGGAACTCACCGGATCCCGAGGACAGGTGATACCGGACATACGCCCGGCCTGCCGACAATGTCCGCCGCGAGTTGGGGGTGGCCTTGCCGTGCATGACATGCTTGTCCAGCAGAAGGGAAGTCACGCTTGCGTCCTTGATCACCGAAGGTGTGATCAGAATGACGGCGGTTCCTACCGCATCGACGAGAGTGAGCGGATTTGTAGGTGTCGTGACGCCTTCGGTTGCCGGAGCGACTCGGTCGAAGTAGCGCTCCAGCGTCAAGGAGTCCTTGTCGACGCTGAGGATCAGGTGCTGGCCTTGTCGGCGATAGCTGACGGCCTCGTGCAGTACATCGAGACTCAGCAGCAGCTTGGACGAGGCGTCGCCGACATCGACGACGGCGCCGCTGATCCCACGCAGCCAGATGGCCATATCGGTCGAGGTGCTGAAGATCCGATTGCCGTTGCGAATCGTGTAGGTGTTGTTTCCGCCATGGCCTCGGATCTCCGCGGACTTGGACAGGATGTCGAATTGCTCGTCATCCTCGTGACCGAGAACTTTGACGTTGCCGGCATTGCGGATACTGATCCGATGCATCCCATAGGCGAGCGAGTCTCCAAGTCCTGGCAATTGGATCAGATGGGTGTGCTCCCGGCCGTCCCGGGTCTTGTCGCCCGTGATCGCCACGTCAGAACCGTCCGCATCGATCTGGACTTCGTCCTTGGCAGGGTTTCCTTGACCTCGTTCGGGGTGACCCCACAGTGTGATCGAGTCAGGCTTTGTCACTTGAAAAATGTCTTCGTGGATGCTCCCGTAGAGGGCGTTGTTGCTCAGGCGTCCCCCTTGAAACAACTGTCGCTTTGGCTCGCGGAGGCCAAACACGAAGCCGAACTCCCCTTGAGGGGGTGTGTCAAGCGCGAGCCACGCGGTCGCAGAAGACGAGTCGGCGGAGGGGCGCCTGTATTCAGGGAAGGACCTTGCAACGGACCTCTTGGCCTGCATGACGAAGTTGTAGTACTGCGTCGTCGTGATGTCGCGAAAGACGGTGCTTTTGACGGGAGTCTCGACGTCAGGAACAAAGAACCTGCCAAAGCCCTGCTTTGCGAGACGCTTCATCTCGAAATGCATGGAGTCCTTGAACTGTTCCGTGAGATTCCTTGAAAGTGCCTTCTGCGCGGTAACGGCTGCCTTCGCCACCTCGGCTCTCGCCGCCGCCTTCGTCTGAAGGCCAATGGACTTCGCATAGAGGGCCTCAACCTGCTCCCAAAAGGTGGTCGATTCGTGGAAGTAGTCGCCGTACTCACCATGCCACAGCAATGTCCCCGCCAGCAGGCCGGCGGAGATCAGGATCACCGCGAAGGGCCCAGACGCGGCGCCCATGAAGGCTGCCGCGCTGGCGAGGGCGGTCTTGGCGGCGAGGGCCGCCCCCGCCAGAAACACCTTGATTCCGATGACGGTGCCTGCAACGGCCATCCCGACAGCGGCCCCGGTCATCACGGTGTTGGCGATGAGACTCTTGAAAGCGTAGCTGTCCGTGCTCTGCCCGCTCTTGACGAAGGCGTCCCATTCCGCGATGCACGCGGCCAAGCCGACGCCGGCCATCAAGACATTGCCGACGCCACCTGCCAGGCCGGCGCTCAGTCCGCGGAGCAGCTTGAAGCGTGCGACGACGCTGAGCGTGCTCAGCTTCTTGCCCAGCAGCATGAACAAGGGAGACGCCACGACGCTGCTCAACTGGATCGTGGTGAGTCCGACTGCAGCAGAGGTCATTTCCCGCCCATGCGACAGCAACTGGAAGATGCCCATCACGGTGTCGACGAGGTCGACCGTTCCGTCCATCTGTCTCATCAGCTTGGGCGGCGGCTTGGGTTGATTTCGACTCCTGTGCATGAAGGTCCGCACGTCATCCGATGCCGACTTCCAAAGCGATCGATACACCCCCTTGGGCAGCTTGCGCAGCGCCCGGTCCGCGTAGGCCAGCTTCACGCCCGGCTGGCCATCCATGAGCACTTTCAGGCGCTCACTATCGAGCGTCACGCCCTGTCCATCGACCTTCACCAGCCCGATCTCCCGAAGACTGGCCAGCGCATTGGTCTTGTTCACGCCCTGGATCTTCTCGAAGTCGATGTCCAGGTCCTCGCCTTGCGCCGCCCGACGGCCGATCTCCGCGATCGTTTTCTCGACCGGATCCAGGGCCGCCTCACCGGGCGACGAGGGCGCCATCTTCAGCAGGTCCTCGGCCTCGATGCCCGCGCGCGCCATCCACGCCTCGAATCCCGCGCGCGTCGTGTCGTCGAGCTCGCTGAAGATCTCCCCGAACAGGCTCGACGGCCTGGCGTCCTCGCCCCGCAGCGCCTTGAGCATGCCGGCATCGCTGGACTTGGCGTCCTCTGCCGCCGCGGCCGTCAACCGGGCCGTGAGGGCCTCGACCGCCGCGGGCGCTTCGCCGATGAACACGGAGCCCGCGCCGTCATGCGTCTTGCGCTGCGCCAGCCACCGGCCCAGCGCGCGAGCCCGCGCCGCGACGCCGGCGTCGACCTTCTCCGGCACCAGCTTCGCCCATTGCTCGAAGAGCTCCGGATCGATCTTGAGCCCCAGCGCCGGATCGCTCGGATCGTCGGCGATCGATCGCAGCAGGTCGCCGGTGATGGGCTTCCCATCGATCTCCCCGCCCAGCGACGCCAGGAACTCGGCCGGCACGTCGTGGCCGGCCAGGCGCACCGCGTGACTCGAGAGCGAATCGGCCGGGGAATCCGGATCGGGCAGCGCCGGCAACGGCCTTGCGTCGTCGACCTTCACATCGGCCGGCGTCTGCAACTGCTCGATCCGCTGCTTGCGGCGGGGCAGCAGCGTCGACAGCAGGTCGCCGCGATGCACCAGGCTGCCATCCGGATACTTCTGCCACCCCGACGTCCCCTCAGGCGCGGTATCGGCCAGATAGACCGGCGCGGGCAAGATCCCCTTGCGGGCCAGTTGCACCGCCGCGCCGTGGACGACGTCCAGCACACGCAGCACCGCATGCTCGAGGCCGCCGGCCTCGATGGACAGGGCGATCTTCGTCACCGCGTCCGCATCGATGGTGAACGGCCGGCCGCTCAGCGCCGCCTGCACCAGCGCCAGCGTCTGGCGAGCCAGCGCCCCCCGGACCGGGTTCCGCGCGGCCTGCCCCGGCAGCGCCTCCATCGCGCGCACCGCGGACTCCATGCCGCACAGCAGGGCCACGTCGGCGAGCGGCATGTCGGCGGCCTTCAGATGCTTCCACAGCAGCTTGCCGGGAAGCCGGACCTTGTCGATCAGCCCCATGGGGAGATCGCTCCAGGTCACGCGCGCGACCATCGGGCCGCGCTCGCCATACAGACGGGAAAAGGCCAGAGTGGCTTCGCGCAGTTTGGCCGGATCGCGCGACCACAGGCCATCCGCGAGCGACCTGGCGGCGCTGGCCAGCAGGTCCGCGTCCACCTCGACCTGGTCGCCGTACATCGATGCCAGGCGCTGCTTGACGGCCTCGAACACCTCATCGGGTGCCTGTCCCTCGAGCGTCGCAATGCCGGCCCTGGCCTGCGTCTCCTCCAGCGCGGCCCACAGCTCGGAGAGCTTGCCGGCCTGACCCGGCCGGACATGGCCGGCCTCTTCCCGAGAGACCGCCTTGAGGGCGGTCAGCCCGTATCCATCGGCGTCCGCGAGCGGGTACCTGTCGAGCAGGACCGCAGGCGAGGGATCTCCGTGGCCGCGGGAGCTCGCGCCATCGGCAGGCAGCAGGGCGTCCAGACCGTCGTCCGCCGTCGTCGCCTCGGCAGACGCGTCGTCCGTGCGAAGCCGCTCGATCGTTTCCTTTCGGTCGGACAGCAAGGTCGGGAGCAGATCGCCCCGATGAACCAGGATGCCGTCCTCATGGAGCTCCCATCCCGCGCCCGATCGTTTCGCGTCCCGGGTCAGGTAGATCGGCGCCCCCATCACGCCGTGTTCCGAGCGCTGTTTCACCGTGCCGTGCACGGCTTCCAGCACGTCGAGTCCGGCGCGTCCCGCCGGCGTGTCTCTGGACAGCTGGTCGAGGCTCTCCAGTTCGACCACATACGGCCGGCCGCTCAACTCCGCCTTCACCAGCGCCAGGGTCTGACGGCCCAGCGCCGGCCGGGTCGCGGCCGACCCCGTGTCGGGCGACAGCCGCTCCAGGACAGGCAAGCCGGCCTCCAGACCCTGCATCAGGGCGCCTTCGGTCCGTGAGATCAACAAGCTGTCCGGTTGCTGCGCGATCAAGTCCTTGGGCAGGTTCGTGTCGCCGACCAGTCCCATGGCGCGCTCGAGCGACAGCGGCCATTGCCAGCTGCGCTCGCTGTGCGCGAGAGGGATCCGGTCGAGCGCTCGCAGGCTCTCCTGGAATTTGCGCGGGTGCTGGCGCCAGAGGCCCTCGGCGATCAGGCGCGAGGCCTCGCGCAGGACGCCCGCGTGCTCGTCGCCGACGCCTGGATACAGCGTCTTCAGGCGCGAGTGGACGGCGTCCACGAGTTCCGCGGGGGCCGGATCCGCGAGCGGATTGATGCCGGCCTTGACCAGATTCTTCCCGAGAGCGAGCACGGTGTTGCGCAGCCGGCCGGACGGGTACTTGTCTTCAACGGTGATCGCTCCCGAGACCTTGTCGCGCTTGAAGATCACGGTCACGTTCGGCGCGTATCTCAGGAGCGGCGCAGCAAGGTGCCGAAATGTGGCGCGATATGCCCTCGATCCGGTGCTGGTCCAGAGCCCATGCCTGAACGTCGTGACCTCGGCCGAGTCGGTGACCAGTCCTTCTTCATGGGCGATCTCCAAGAAGGGACTGCCGAAGCTCTTGCCTGCGAAGCCCGATTCCAACTCGCATCCCGTCAGCACGACCTTGTCCACGAGCTGGGTGATGCCATATCTGCGCAGAGCAGCCGTGGCCGCCATGACCAGACTCTCCGCGTCGTAGCCCTCCTGCACCGTCATACCGCCACCGTTCCACAGCCGTTCTCCATGGCCATGAATGGTCAGCTTGATCTCGGTGCCCGGGCCAATGCGCTTCTCCAGGCCCGCGCCGTGAACGACGCGCGAGGACTCTTCCCGGTCCCATTGGATCCAGATGCTCTTGTCCGGGTTCTTCGCGACCCACGCTTCAGTGATCTTCTGGATGGTTTCGTCGCCGCTGATCTGGAGGTCGATGAGCACGCGGTCCAGCGGGTCGGTCGTCGATGCCGCCGTTGCCATCGATCTGCTGGGTTTGGACCAGTCCTTCAACGGCAGGTAGGTCACGCTCGCCCATCTGGCCTTAGAGTCGTTGGAGGTTTGAAGGATGTCGTCCAAATGGAACCTCCATGCGCCGGAGGGGGTCCGTTCGGCCAACACGACGCCTCCTGCCTTGATCTGGCCTGCATCGAGGCGCAGCTCGTGGGGAAGGTCGCGCATGCCCCGGAAGTGGGAGACGCAGAATTCCTCGAGGAATCGCAGGCTGGCGTCCTGTTGCCGCAGCGCCGCCTCGCCGTCATCCGGCGTCCATGGCTGGAATCTGACCGTCTTGCTGAAGGACTGCCGGCCTTGGATCGTCGTGAGCGTGAGCGTCCCGGCCGCGCGGTCCAGTGTCTGGACGAACTTCTCACCCTCGAACTCGAGCAACTTCCAGGGCCCGCTGTCGTCAAGGTCGGGCGCACGCGCAAGCGAGGGGCGCCCCGGTACGTTGGTCAGTACGTCGTTTTGGCTGGGGACGGTCCATCCATTCGGCAGCTCCCAGGTGATCACGGGGGGGTCGAGCGCCGCGCCATCGGCCATCTGGCGCAGGTCCGGATAGAGCTTCCAGAACGCAGCCAGCCGGGCCTGGTCGGCCGGGTCCGCGGAAGCGGCCAATGCCCGGATGAAGTCCGCGTCGATCGTCAGCGGGTTTCTCATCAACACGGATCGCAGGACCTCCTCGATCTGATGGGAGAGTTGCCCCTTCATGCCCGGGCTGACGACGTCGCCGGTGATCTTTCCTTCCGCCTTCATGGCCGCGATGCGCCGGTTGATCGCGCGTATCCCTTCGAGCAGCAAGACGTTGGCGCGGCCCACCATGCGCTCGGTGTCGGGCGCGCTCAGCATGTGGCGGGAGCGATCACTGGCGCTCGCTCCCGGGCGTGCGCCGATGGCATACAGATCGCGCCATGTGGACCCTAGCGCCTGGGCGATCTTCGTGAGCGAGAGGTCGATGAGCAGGGGCTTGGCCCCCCACATGCCGTCCGCCAGATGCTTCGCGGCGATGTCCAGGGCCTCGGCGGCCTTTGACTCAACGGCGCTCATCTGCGCCTCGAACGCTTGCCTGGCCGCCGTGATGAGGTCGTCGGGGACGGGCGAGGGGGAAACTTGCGAGGACTCGGACGCCCAGGACCGCGCCCATCGCTCCATCAGCGGCGACAAGGGGCCGTCGCCGAAGACGTTGTCCTCGAAATTGTTGTGTTGCCCCACAAACCGGTTGCCGCCGTCCGGAAGGCCATCCCAGTCGGTGGCCAGGACACGCGGCGGCGCGGCCCATCGGTCGCCCGCCCGCTTGGCGATCACGAAGCGGCCGAGCTTGAGTTCGTCCCCTTCATAGGTCAGCACGTCGGGCGTGAAATTGCGCGGCGAATCGGCCGGCTCATGCAGGAAGTTGGCGACGATGAAGTCGTCCATCGCGCGGATCGCGTCGTTCTGTTTGCCGCGCTCGATCGACAGCGGATCGGCGTCGGAGGGCATGAACTTCAGCAGCGACTCGTTCCGCGCTTCCTCCGGCGCGGCGGGCCAGACGATCTTGATCGTCCCCGCCTTGCGGTCCAGCGTCTGCGTCGCGCCCGGCATGAATCTGGCGAGGCTGGGCAGCGGACTGGCGTCGTTGAACCCGGTGTCCAGTGGTGTGCGCAGCCGCTCGATCGTCGAGCGGTATCTGGCCCGCAGTTCCGGAAGAAGATCGCCGCGATGGAGGTGGAGGCCTTCTTCGTGCGCCTCCCATCCGGCATCCGGGCGCCTTGCGGTGCTGGACAGGTAGATCGGCGCCTCCATCAACTGCCTGCGATGCAGTTGCATCGCCGTGCCGTGCGTGATCGCGAGGACGCTCAGCGCCGCATGGTCGTGCGGGCTGTGGGATCCGGCCATGCGTTCCACGGCATCCACATCGACGGCGAACGGCCTGCCAGTCAACGCCGCTTGCACGAGCGCCAAGGTCTGACGGGCTCGCGCCAGATCGTCCGGACCCGAGCCGGCGCCGGCCGGCAGCTTGTGCATGGCCCCGACCGCTTCCTCCGCGCTGTCCACCAACGCCGCTTCGGCGATCGGCATGTCGAGCTCAGCGGGATACTTCTTCCGCTCCTCGAGCGGCAGCCGTGCCTTGCCGATCAACCCCATCGGCAGATCGCGCCACGTGGTGAACGCCACGAGGTCGCCTGCTGGGCGGTAGTGCCGGACGAGTGCATTGAACGCCTCGCCAAGCTCCGCGGGCGCGTTGCGCCACACTGCGTTCGCGATCGATGCGGCGATGCGCCCCAAGTCGCCATTCAGCTTGAGCGTGGTGTCGTAGGACGTGAGAACTTTCATCACCGCGTCGATGACCCCACCGGGTGCTGCGGCCGCGCGCGCCTTGATGCCGCACCGCTCCAGCGTCGTCTTCAGCGTCGACACCAGTTCTGACAGCGCACCCGCCCGGCCGGGACGGGGACTTGGCAACTGCGAGCGAGGGCCTATCGCGACCGTGGCCAACCGGTTGACATCGGCGAGGCCCGGCTCTTCGAGCGGGGCCGGAAGGGTCGGCCTGCGAGCGGCGGCGTCCTTGCCGGAGTCCGCGCCTTGCGTGCGAGGCCCCGAAGGCGCCTCGTCTTCGCCGCCCATCCAAGCCGTCGGGCGCTTCGCGGGCTGTTCCGCGAGCTCTTCCGCAGACCCGGTCGCGTCAGCCGCATTGTCGGGATGCTTGCGCTTCTGCGCGCCCGCCGGCTGCTGTGGATCGGACGTCTGCGGCGCCGGGCCCTCGCCGGAAAGCCATTCGGCGCTGCGGCGATGCGCTTCGGAGACCGTCAGAGCGCGGGGTATCAGTCCCTCCGCGACGAGCTGTGAATGCACCTGGCGGATCGTTTCCAGTCCGTCAGTCTGCCCGGTGGTTGATGGCTCCCGCCATTGCCCGTCCGCCAACGCGCTGTCTTCGACCACGAAGGGCGTCGACAGGATCCCGGACTGGAAGAACATCGCATGCGCGAAGGCCATCAAGACCCGGTCCGGCTGGCGACGGATATATTTCAGATGGAGCTGTGCAGTCACCGTCCGCATCGCGGCGATGAAGGCGGCATCCGCCAGCGCCAGCGGCTTCGCATAGGTGGGGGCCGGGGATCCCGGTGTCTGCCCTGGCCAATACCGGCCGGGCAGGTCGCCACGCACCGTCACGACCGGGAGCATCAGGCCGCGTCTGGCCAAGTCGAAGCCCTGGGAGATATTCGTGTAGGCGTCGAACAGTTTCTTTGGATCGCTGTTTCCCAGCCCCGCGAGCAGTTGGCTTGCCGCCGCCGTGAGCAGCCTTTGGATCTGCCCGACCAGTGCCGGGGTCAGTCTGGCCTCGACTGCCCGCTGCGCCGCCCGCCGGGCCTGCTCGGGCGAGGCCGTTGCCGGCGTGTCGACGTCCCATGCCAAGAGTTGCCAGAGTGTCGCCAACACGAACGGATCTCGCAGGCGGACCGGTGACTGGTCCAGGCTTGATGCGAACGAAGGGCGGCTCAGGTGAAGCGCTTCGGCGAGTCGCTTGATGCGGTCCTGAGCAGACCGGAGCTGCAGGAGGGCGGTGACTTGATTGGACGCCCTCTCGAAGATCGGCCGATTCATGGGATCCCGCCGTTGCCGTGGCGCGCGCCACCATTTGGGATGCTTGTCCCGGCGCTCGACAGCATTCGTCTCACTGTTGAACGTATGGACGAAGGTCGTGGCGGGGTGGTGGTACTCGAAGTCGTTCCCGCGCATCAGCCGGGTGAACCGCCCTCCCGCCGCGGAGATCGCAACCCCAGCGGCGAAGGCCGTCATTTCCGCGTCCTGCGAGATCAGGTCCGCGTGGCGGGCTGCGGCGTGGAACTCGTCAGGAAAGTTGCGGCTCAGGACCGGTGAATCGAGGTAGCAGGAGAACAGGGTCACTCCCCTGGCCCGGCGCCCGGGAAGCACCGTGTCGAGCGCCTCCCGTACCCTGGACGCCAGCGCGACCGCCGAGTAGTCCTGCAGTGTCATCTCGTCGGTCGAGTCGATGCGTGCGCCATGGCCGAGGATCTCCAGCTTGACTTCTGTGTCACTGGTGACCTGCGTCAGCAGCCCACGCCCCGCAACGATCGTCACCGGCCCACTTTCCGGGACCTGGATCCAGACCGTTTCATCGAGACGATTTTCCTGAAGACCCCTGGCGGTCGTCGTCGAGGAATCGTCCGATCCCATCTGGAGGAGGAGACGTATCCTCGCCAGCGGCCCCTGGACCCTGGGCTCCACCGCGGTGGTGGTCTCGGTGAAGCGACGTGATCCTGGCGACCGGATGGTCAGGACGTTCAGTGCGACGTTCACCGCGCTGCTCGAGTAAACCCAGCGGTCCCCTTGTTGCGTCGCCACGCGCCAGTTGCCCACCACGATGTCTCCATCGCGCAGACCGATCGTCGGTGGCAAGCTGTTGTACGCAAGGTCCACGCGGGTGATGAAATGCGCGAGGAGAAAGTCGTCGAGCAGCCGGATCTGGCGGTTCTGGTCCTGAATCTGCGCCTGTGTCGCGTTGTCGGGGACGGGGTCGAACGACACCGTCATCCGCGCCCCCTTGCTGCCATCCCGCCACGTCAGCACGACGGAACCGAGCCTCCGATCGAGCACTTGCGTCACACGCGGCAGCAAGTCCGCGATGTGTTGCAGCGGCGCTGTCTCGACGACCTGCAGATCCCTCGGATCCTCCGCCGAGGGGCGCTTCCCGGCGGCGGGAGGCCGCGCGGCAGGCAGATCGACATGGTCGATTTTGTTGCGGCCGGCGCGCCAGTCCGCATGGCGGTCCTTGGCCCGCGAGGAGGACTGGATGGGCGGCAGCAGTCCTCGGCTCGAGAGCCGCGAATGCACGGAGGTGATCACTTCAAGAACAGAGTGGTCGATCTGGCGCGAAGGATCGGACTTCGCTTCCTTCGTCATCAACGCGTCCACGTCCATGACGAAGGGAATCGACAGGATCACCGATTCGAAGAGCTGTTGATGAGCCAGCGCCTGACGGGCCGGAAGGTCGTCGCCGAACTGGGTGGCGATCTGATTCACGGCGTCCGACATCGCGGCCAGGAAGGCGGCATCCGCCCTGCGCAGCGGTTTGTCGTAGCTCAGGCCGCCGGTCTTGCGCGGATCATTGCGCAGGCCGGCGTACCAGCCGGGGAGATCGCCACGGATCCTCACGACGTCGTTCGCATCGAGCGTCGAGAACAGGGCGTGGGTGTCGCGATAGACCGCGTACATCTCCTGGGCGTCGAGGCGTTCCATCGCCGAGGTCAAGCGCCTTCCCAGCGCGTCGACCTCGCGTTCAATGTCGTCGTAAGCGACGCCGTCCGGCTTGTTGAAGATGTCCTTGAGCGCCTCCCGCGCCGAACCTGTCGCCTGCGCGGGTGTGCTGGCCTCCAAGGCCTTGTCGCTCTTCGCACGCGCCAGGAGGTACCAGAGCGTGGCCGTCGCCGGTTTGTCCGAGACCATGCCGTCGCTCAGCAGGTGGGCCGGCACGCCGTCGAGCAGATCGTCGATCCAGCTGCTGGAAAGGTCTTCCAGGGTCTGCTCGAACGAACCGGTCGCCAGATCGAGCGCGTCGTCTGGCGACTGGGGCCTCACCTCATCGGACAACGCTTGCGCGAGCAGTCTGACGCGGCCTTGAGAGGGCAGTGCGTTGATGCCGTCAGCGTCGCCCTCGGCGCCCTTGACGAAGTTCGGCTGGCCCTGACGATCGCGCCGCTGCTCCGGCGCCGTCCACGTCCATGCGGTATTTGACGGCGGTTGAACTTGAGCTTGAGCGGGAGGCTGCTGCGTTGCGAGGGGAATCTGGTGGGGCACGGGATGCACTCGGGAACGGGTTGTCGGAAGCCCCATGAGTGGTGAACTTCCGGCAATGACCCCGTGCGACACCCTTTGAATGCGCGTGTCTCCTTTCCCGTTTTTCCGCCGCTCAGATCGCGACCAGCCCTCGGACGTGCGCCGACTGCATGTCGCGGTGGTCCCCGCGCGCGATGACGCTGCCGCGCTCGAGCACGAGGTAGTCATCGGCCAACTCCGCGGCGAAATCGAAGTACTGCTCGCACAGCAGCACCGCGACCGGATGGCCGTCCAGTCCCTCGTCGGCGAGCCGCCGGATCACCCGGCCGATGTCCTTGATGATGCTGGGCTGGATGCCCTCGGTCGGCTCGTCCAGGATCAGCAGGCTCGGCGATGCCGCCAGCGCCCGCGCGATCGCGAGCTGCTGCTGCTGGCCGCCCGACAGGTCGCCGCCGCGGCGCCCCAGCATCTGCCGCAGCACCGGGAAGAGCTCGTACAGCGACTCCGGCACCGGCGTGCGCCCCGCCTTGCCGGCCAGGCCCATGCGCAGGTTCTCCTCGACGGTCAGCCGCGCGAAGATCTCGCGCCCCTGCGGCACGTAGCCGATGCCGGCGCGCGCGCGCTGATAGGGCGTTGCGCGGCTGATGTCGGCGCCCGCCAGTGTCACGCGGCCCGAGCGGATCGGCACCAGCCCCATCAGGCTCTTGAGCAGGCTGGTCTTGCCCACGCCGTTGCGGCCCAGCAGCACGGTCACGCGGCCCGGCGCGGCGCTCACCGACACGCCGCGCAGGATGTGCGAGCCGCCGTAGTACTGGTGCAGCTCGACCGCCTCCAGCATCGGCGCGGCGGCGGGGACCGTGGCGGCCCCGGGTGGAAGTTCAACGTCCAAGGTACACCTCGATCACGCGTTCATCGGCCTGCACCTGCGCCAGCGTGCCCTCGGCCAGCACCGCGCCCTCGGCCAGCACGGTGACCTTCTCGGCGATGCGGCCGACGAAGCTCATGTCATGCTCGACCACCACCAGGCTGTGCCGGCCCTTCAGCGTCAGGAAAAGCTCGGCGGTGCGCTCGGTCTCCTGGTCGGTCATGCCGGCGACCGGCTCGTCCAGCAGCAGCAGCTTCGGGTCCTGCACCAGCAGCATGCCGATCTCCAGCCACTGCTTCTGGCCGTGGCTCAGCAGCCCGGCGGCGCGATTCATCCGGTCCTGCAGGCGGATCAGCGTCAGCACCTCCGCCAGCCGGTCGCGCTGCGCGCCGGTGAGCGTGCCCCACAGCGATGCCCGCAACGCGCGCGAGCCCTGCAGCGCGAGCTCCAGGTTCTCGTAGACGCTGAGCGCCTCGAACACCGTCGGGCGCTGGAACTTGCGGCCGATGCCGAGCTGCGCGATCTCGGCCTCGCCATGGCGCAGGAGATCGATGGTGCCGCCGAAGTAGACGGTGCCGCGATCGGGCCGTGTCTTGCCGGTGATGATGTCCATCATCGTGGTCTTGCCCGCGCCGTTCGGGCCGATGATGCAGCGCAGCTCGCCAGGCGCGATGTCGATCGACAGGCCGTTGATCGCGCGAAAGCCGTCGAAGCTGACGTGCACGTCCTCCAGGTACAGGATGCGGCCGTGCGCCAGATCCAGCTGTCCCGGCGTGACCACGCGGCCGTAGCCGGGGCCGCTCGCGGCGCGCAGGCGCTCGCCGCCCTGGTCGAGCAGATCGGGGCTCATGCCTGCTCCTGCGCGTCGAGGGCGGCCCCGCGTCGGCCGAGTTTTCGCTTGAGCAGGCCCGCGATGCCGTCGGGCATGAACAGCGTGACCGCGACGAACAGCGCGCCCAGCAGGTAGAGCCAGTACTCGGGCGCGAACTGGGTCAGCCAGCTCTTCGCGCCGTTGACCGCGAAGGCGCCGGCGATCGGCCCCGCGAGCGTGCCGCGGCCGCCGACGGCGGCCCAGACTGCGATCTCGATGGAGCTGGCGACGCTCATCTCGCCAGGGTTGATGATGCCGACCTGCGGCACGTACAGCGCGCCGGCCAGGCCGCAGATCAGCGCCGACAGCACCCAGGCCGCGAGCTTGTAGGGCAGCGGCGGATAGCCGCAGAACATCAGCCGAGATTCGGCGTCGCGCACCGCGCTGAGCACGCGGCCGAAGCGGGCGCGGGTCAGCCAGCGCAGGCCCAGGTAGCAGCCGGTCAGCGCGAGCGCGCTCAGCACGAACAGCGCCATGCGCATGCCCGGCGTCGTGATCGGCAGGCCCAGCAGGCGCTTGAAGTCGGTGAAGCCGTTGTTGCCGCCGAAGCCGGTCTCGTTGCGGAAGAACAGCAGCATCGCGGCATAGGTCATCGCCTGCGTGATGATCGAGAAGTACACGCCCTTGATGCGCGAGCGGAACGCGAAGTAGCCGAACAGGAAGGCCACGCTGCCGGGCACCAGCAGCACCAGCAGCAGCGTCGCCAGGAAGCTGTCGCTCAGCGCCCAGTGCCAGGGCAGTTCCTTCCAGTCGAGGAAGACCATGAAGTCGGGCAGCGCGCTGCGGTACTGGCCATCGGTGCCGATCTGGCGCATCAGGTACATGCCCATCGTGTAGCCGCCGAGCGCGAAGTACAGCCCGTGACCCAGCGACAGGATGCCGGCGAAGCCCCAGATCAGGTCCATCGCCAGCGCGCACATCGCGTAGCAGCAGAACTTGCCGAGCAGGCTGATCCAGTAGCCGTCCAGGTGCAGCGGGCTGCCGGCCGGCACCAGCAGGTTGAGCGCCGGGATGACGGCGCAGGCGACGGCCAGCGCGGCCAGCACCGAGAGCCAGCCGGCGCGGCCGAGCAGGGGAGGGCGCGCGGGGAGCCGCAGCGCCTGAGGCTGCAAAAGAGGCTGCAAAGGCGGAGGCGAAGGAGGCTGCGAAGGGGGCTGCGCAGGAGACATGGCGAGAACCTCGGGATCGGCGCGCATTCAGGATTCCTGGGCGCGGCCCTTGACCGCGAACAGGCCCTGGGGCCGCTTCTGGATGAAGACGATGATGAACAGCAGCACGGCGATCTTGGCGAGCACCGCGCCGACGACGCCCTCCAGCGCCTTGTTGGCCAGGCCCAGGCCGAGCGCCGCGAGCACGGTGCCGGCGAGCTGGCCGACGCCGCCGAGCACCACGACCATGAAGGCATCGACGATGTAGCTCTGGCCGAGGTCGGGCCCGACGTTGCCGACCTGGCTGAGCGCGCAGCCCGCCAGGCCGGCCAGGCCCGAGCCGAGCGCGAAGGCGTAGGTGTCGACGCGGGCGGTGGGGACGCCCATGCAGGCGGCGATCGGGCGGTTCTGCGTGACGGCGCGCACGAACAGGCCCAGCCGCGTGCGCGCGATCAGCAGCGACATGCCGCCCAGCACGGCGAGCGCGAAGACGATGATCGCGAGCCGGTTGGCGGGCAGTGCCAGGCCCGGCAGCAGCGCGATCGAGCCACCCATCCACGAGGGACTTTCGACGGCCACGTTCTGCGCGCCGAAGAGCGATCGCACCGCCTGCATCAGCACCAGGCTCAGGCCCCAGGTGGCGAGCAGGGTCTCGAGCGGCCGGCCGTAGAGCCAGCGGATCACGGTGCGCTCCAGCGCGGCGCCGACCAGCGCGGAGGCGAGGAAGGCGGCGGGAATGGCCACCAGCAGATAGGCGTCGAACCAGCCCGGCAGCCACTGGCGGAAGGCGACCTGGACGAGGTAGGTCGCGTAGGCGCCGATCATCATCAACTCGCCATGGGCCATGTTGATGACGCCCATCAGGCCGTAGGTGATGGCCAGGCCGAGCGCGACCAGCAGCAGGATGCTGCCCAGGCTGATGCCGGTGAACAGTGCGCCCAGGCGTTCGCCCCAGGCGAGCGTGTCCTCGACCGCGCGCAGCGAGCGCTGCAGCGCGCGCTTCACGGCCGGATCCTGTTCATCGGCCAGGCGCTGGTTCAGGAGCAGGCGGGTTTCGGGGCTGTGCGATTCGCCGAGCTGGCGGGCTGCGTCGAGCCGCCTGGCCGCGTCGGGGCTGGCGGCGAGCGCGGCGGCGCGGGCAAGCTTGAGCGCGTCAAGGACGGCGCGGTCCTGCTCCTTGGCGATGGCGGCGTCGAGCAGCGCGACGCGGGCGTCATCGCCGCCGCTGTCGAGCAGCGCCTTCGCGGCGGCGAGCCGCTCGGCCTTGTCCGCGCTGGACAGACGCAGCGCGGCGAGCGCGCCGTCGAGCTCGCCGCGCAGGCGGTTGTTGAGCATCACGTCCTCGAGCGAGGCCTGCGTGTCCGGCGCCAGCGTCACCGCGGCGCCGGTCGCGGCATCGACGAAGCCGGCCCCGGTGGTGATGAGCACGCGATGGCCGGCATCGAGCTTGAGACGCTCGTCGGCCATGGCCTGCAGCAACGCGGCGGTGCGCGCGTCCGGCGCGGCGGCGAGCCGGCCGAGCGCGGCGATGCGATCGTCGGTCTCGCCCTGTGCGACGGACAGCGCCTGCTGCTGCGTCAGCGCATGGGCCGCCGGGGCGAACACCAGGATGACCGCTGGCAGGCATGCGGCCAGCCAGCGAAGGGGCCGGTTCATCGGGCGCTCACTTCTTCGCCGGCTCGTCCGGCTTGCCCTCATTCCCCGCGATGTACGGGCTCCACGGCTTGGCCTTGACCGGCGCGGGCGTCTTCCACACCACGTTGAACTGCCCGTCGGCGCGGATCTCGCCGATGAACACCGACTTGTGCAGGTGATGGTTCTTCTCGTCCATCGTCGACGTGATGCCCGACGGCGCGCTGAAGGTCTGCCCGCCCATCGCCGCGATGACCTTGTCGACGTCGGTGGACTTCGCCTTCTCCACCGCCTGCTTCCACATGTTGATGCCGATGTACGTCGCCTCCATCGGATCATTGGTCAGCGGCTTGTCCTTGTGGCCCGGGATGCCCTTGGCCTTCGCATACGCCGACCACTTCTTGATGAACGCGTCGTTGGTCGGGTTCTTGATCGACATGAAGTAATTCCACGCCGCCAGATGCCCCACCAGCGGCTTGGTGTCGACGCCGCGCAGTTCCTCCTCGCCGACCGAGAACGCCACCACCGGCACGTCCTTGGCCTTCAGGCCGGCGTTGCCCAGCTCCTTGTAGAACGGCACGTTGGAGTCGCCGTTGATCGTCGACACCACGGCCGTCTTCCCGCCGGCCGAGAACTTCTTGATGTCGGCCACGATGGTCTGGTAGTCGCTGTGGCCGAAGGGCGTGTACTTCTCGTCGATGTCGCTGTCCTTGACGCCCTTGCTCTTCAGATAGGCGCGCAGGATCTTGTTGGTGGTGCGCGGGTAGACGTAGTCGGTGCCCAGCAGCACCCAGCGCTTGGCGCCGCCGCCGTCCTTGGACATCAGGTAGTCGACGGCCGGAATCGCCTGCTGATTGGGCGCGGCGCCGGTGTAGAAGACGTTCTTGCTGAGCTCCTCGCCCTCGTACTGCACCGGGTAGAAGAGCAGGCCGTTGAGCTCTTTGACCACCGGCAGCACCGACTTGCGCGACACCGAGGTCCAGCAGCCGAAGATCACCGCGACCTTGTCCTGGGTCAGCAATTGGCGCGTCTTCTCGGCGAAGAGCGGCCAGTTGGACGCCGGGTCGACGACCACCGGCTCGAGCTTCTTGCCGAGCACGCCGCCCTTGGCGTTGATCTCGTCGATCGCCATCAGCACGGTGTCCTTGAGCACCGTCTCGGAGATCGCCATCGTGCCGGAGAGGCTGTGCAGCACGCCGACCTTGATGGTGTCGGCGGCGAAGGCGGGCAGCGCGGCCAGGTTCAGGCCGGCCAGCGCGCCGGCCGCGGCCAGCGTCTTGAGGGCCAGGCGGCGAGGGGATTTCTTCGAGGGCGAGGACATGGGGGAGCTCCGGTGGATGAAGGGGACTTCAGCGGACTTCGCAGGACTTCGGGAAGTGACCGGATGCTAGGAACGCGCCGCCGCGGGGGATATACGGCGGATGGCGTATGCGGCCGCCTGCGGCGGCCGGGCGGTGACTCGCCGTAACACCTTGAAGGGACGTTCGTCCACCGCCTGATCTTGTTCGCCGTTGAGGCAACATGCGACACCCTGTCCGCCGAGGCCGATCGGCGGGACGGGATCGAGAAAAAGCCCAACGAGATGAACGCAGGAGGTTCCGCGATGACGATTTCAACCTTGATGCCGGCCTGGCGGCCGGACACCGCGCCGGCGCGGATGCCGCGGATGCTGAAGGCGGCGCTGATGCTGCTGCTCGCGCTGATGGCGCTGATGACCGGCTCCCGAGCCTTCGCGCGCGATGACGGCGAGTGGATGATCGAGCGGGCGAGCTACGGCACGCCGCTGCGCAACATCGATGTGACGGACACCCTGCGCCAGCTGGCGCGCCGTGACGACCGTGTGCGTGTGACCAACGCGCTGTTCGACAACAAGGACCCGGCCTATGGCCAGGAGAAGAGGCTGCGCATCGAGGCTCGCAACCGGGTCGGCGAGACCCGGACCTTCGAATTCCGCGAGGGCAGCATCATCGACGGCAATGATTTCGTCGGCTGGCGCGACGGGAACTGGGGCCGGGGTGACGGCAACGGGTATGGCAACGGGTATGGCAACGGGTATGGCGACGGCCGGGACGACGGCACGTACGTCATCCTGGGCGCCCGCTATGGCGTGCAAGGCGCTCACATCGACGTGACGAAGGAGTTGCGCCGGATCGCCCGGAGCGACGCCCGGGTGCGTGTGACCAACAGCCTCTTTGATGACGATCCCGCGGTGGGCCGCGCCAAGACGCTGCGCATCTTCGTTCGCAACCGCAGCACGGGCGAGGAGCGCTACCTCGACTACCGCGAGGGCTCGTGGATCGACGGCAATCAGTTCGTGGGCTGGGGCCGGGGTGACTGGGGCCAGAGCGGCTGGAACGGCGGCTGGGATGGCCGGCCGGGCGGTGGCGACGACTACGGTCCGCCGAGCGAGCGCGTGACGATCGTGCGGGCCACTTACGGCAGCGGTGGCCGCTACGTGGACGTGACGCAGCGCCTGCGCAACATCAGCCGGGGCGGCCGCCTCGACGTGCGGGTCGACAACGACCTGGCGGACAGCGATCCGGCCTACGGCGAGCCCAAGGTCCTGACCGTCTACTACGTGATCGGCCGCGGCCGCGAGCAGACGGCCGTGGTCCGCGAGGGCGACCGCCTGCGCCTGCCCTGACGGCGGAGGCGATCGACGATCGCCTGTCGATGAAGGACGAAGCAACGAAGGCCCCGCAAGGGGCCTTCGTTGCTTCCGCGCCGTGGTCTCATGAAGTGTGGCAGAGTGCATCTTTTGAGTGCAGATTGCTGCGGAGGTGCGATGAGTTCGAATTCGATCAGGATCAGCAATCAGCTGTTCCGGGACGCCCAGGAGACCGGCGAGTACGTGGCCCGTTCCGCAGCGCAGCAGGTCGAGTTCTGGGCGCGCATCGGCCAGGCGCTGGAGAACTCCGGCGTCCGCTCGCAGCTGCTGCTGGAGCTCTTGCGGGGGGACCACGGCACGCAGGCCATGGCGCGTATCGAGGACGACCTGCGAGCCGCCAAACGGATCGAGCAAGCGCGGGACATCGAGGCGATCAAGTCCGGAGCGTCCAAGCCCTCGGAGTCGATCTTGTTCACCGAGGAGCGGGCCAAGAATGCGAAGGCCCTGGACTCACCGTACTGACCATGACGACGCGCCCGCGACTGCCCGACGAAGAAGCTGCTCTCGAGGGGCGTTTGCTCGATCGGGTGCTCACCAGCCTGCCGGCTGGCGTCATCCTGGTGGGTGGTCAGGCCCTGGGCTTCTGGATGAAGCGCTACGGGATATCGGCGCAAGGCGCGGCGATCACTGCTGACGCTGACGTGATCGGTGATGTCGCGGATGCCCACGAGCTGGCCAGGCGTCTGGGCGGACGCGTGGAGTTGCCCAGGAAGACGGCGCGGACCTCTCTGGTCGCCCAGGTCAGGATCCCGGCCCCGGCCAGGAAGGAGGGCAATGTCGACATCCTCCATCTGCTGTTCGCCACGGGCGGGTTGGAGAAATGCGGGGTGTTCACTCGGCGGGTCATTGCCGGATGCCTGAGCTTCGAGATCGCCGAGGGACAGGTCCTGCGGGTGATGAGCCCTTTCGACGTGCTGGAGTCGCGCGTTCACAACCTCGCGGGGCTCCGGGACAGCAAGGGCTCGCACGTTGAAACCCAGGCGCGTTGGGCCGTGCAGGTCGCCAAGGCGGCTCTGTTCTCGCAGGCGTGCGGCAACGCCGAGTTCGCAGCCCGCCTCGGGACGGCGATTCAACGGGTCTTCCAGCTCGCCAAGAGCTCCGCTGGGCGCCGGGCCCATCGCCAATACGGCATCGACATCCTCGAGGCCATCGATGCCGACCTGCTCGAGGCCATGGTGCCCGCCTGCGCGGCCCAGTTGGATCCGGTCCGGCGGCTTCAGGAGGAGCGGGCGACCGGCGGCGCGTGAGCGCCGCCGGCGCCTCACACCTCCCACTGCGGGTGCATTTCCCTGACCCGCGTGAGCGCCATCGCGGCGGCCGCGGTGCGGGTTTCGACGCCGAGCTTGGCGTGCACGCGCTCCAGGTGCTTCTTCACCGTCGCCGGGCTGGCGCCCAGGATCTCGCCGATGTCGCGGTTGATCTTCCCCTTGACCACCCAGTAGAGCACCTCCGCCTCGCGCCCCGTGAGGCTGAACGCCAGGCCCAGCGAGCGGATCACCGCGACGTCCGACACCTCACGCATCACGATCAGCCAGTCGCCGCCGGGCGCGCCGCCCAGTCCCGGCTCGACGTCCGCGCCGATGCAGTGATGCAGCCGGAAGCTCAGGCGCCGCGCGCCGAGCTCGGCGCACAGCCGCGGCGGCTCCGGCGGCGGCGGGCCGTCGCCCGCGCCGGCCGGCGCCATCTCCGCCAGGCACTTGCGCAGCCACGCGAGCACCGGCGCCGGCGTCTGCGGCGCCACCGTGCCGTAGTAGAGCTGCAGCAGCTCGCGCGCCAGCGGCGTCTGCCACAGCAGCCGGCCCGACGAAGACCGCACCGCGATGCTCGCGTAGCCGAAGGCGTCCAGCGCCTGCCGCGTCTGCCGCGCCTGCCGCGCGCCCTGCAGATGCACCTGCATCCGCGCCAGCACCGCGCGCGGATCGAGCGGCTTGGTGACGTAGTCGACGCCCCCGGCCTGCAGCGCGGCCACCAGATGCTCCGTCTCCGTCAGCCCGGTCATGAACACGATCGGGATGTGCGCCGTCGACGAATCGGCCTTGAGCCGCCGCGCGACCTCGAAACCATCCATGCCCGGCATCATCGCGTCCAGCAGCACGATGTCGGGCCGCGCCTGCGCCGCGCAGGCCAGCGCCGCCTCGCCGCTGGTCGCCGCCAGCACCGTGTAGCCGTGCTCGTCCAGCGCGTCATGCAGCAGCGACAGGTTGTCGGGCACGTCGTCCACGAGCAGCACGCGGTCGCCAGCCTGGCGGTCCAGCAGCGCAGCCACGGAGGAGGGGAGCGGAGGGTTCATCGTCGGTCGTCCATTGCCACCGCTCACGCGGGATCGCCGCCACGCGCCAGGCCGCGCAGCATCGCCTCGAATTGGAACTGCAACGCCATCGGACGCTGCGCCTCGCAGAACCCGCGCCACGCGGGATCGGCGGCCTCGATCTCGTCGAGCTGCCGCAGCACGCCGCGGTAGTAGCCCAGTTGCAGCGCCTCGCGTAATCCGGCGAGCCGCTCCGGCGGCGGCACGTCGATGGGCTCGGCGCGGGCAGGACGAACCGCCCGTTCGGTCGGCGCGGCGGCCCCGGTCGCGGCCGTCGAGACCGTCGAGATCGTTGAGACGGGCCACTCGCCATGCAGCTCCGGCAGGAACAGCCGCACGCGGAAGGTCGAGCCGCGTCCCGCTTCGCTCTCCACCGACATCTCGCCGCCCATCAGCTCGGTCAGCATCTTCGCGATCGTCAGACCCAGTCCCGCCCCGGGCGCGCCCGCGGTGGCGCCCACCCCGCGGGCGAAGGGCTCGAAGATCCGGGTCAGTTCCTCGGCCGCCATGCCCGGCCCGGTGTCGCTGACTTCCAGCGTCGCCATCTCGCGGCCGTGCCGCGCGCGCAGCGTCACCTCGCCCGTGGTGGTGAACTTGATCGCGTTGCCCAGCAGGTTGATCAGGATCTGGCGCACCCGCTGTCCGTCCGCGCGGACCCATTCGGGCAGCGTTCCCTGCGTCTCGAAGCGGAAGCGCAGCCCCTTCGCCGCCGCCTGCGGCTCGACCAGATCGGACAGCTCCCGCAGCAGCTCGGCCAATCGCAGCGGCGCCGGCGTCAGGCTGAAGCGGCCCGCCTCGATGCGCGCGATGTCCAGCGTGCCGTCGATCAGCTGGATCAGATGCTCGCCCCCGCGCCGGATGACCTGCACCGCATGGCGCCGCTGCGCGGGCATCGACGCATCGGCGGCCATCAGCTGCGCGTAGCCGAGGATGCTGTTCAGCGGCGTGCGCAGCTCGTGGCTGATCGTGGTGATGTAGCGGCTCTTGGCCTGATTGGCCGCCTCCGCCGCGGCGCGCGCGCGCTCGGCCTGCTGGCGCGCTTCCTGCAGCGCCTGATCGGTGCGGCGGTGGGAGTCGATCTCATGCATCAGCGCCTGCGTCTGGCGCCGGGACTCCTCGCGCGCGACCTCGCGGCTCTGACGCGCCAGCACCAGCCACCACGCCACGGTGCCGGCCACCAGCAGCAGCACGAAGAAGGCCTTCAGCAGCCCCGACTGCATGGCCTCCCGCGCGGCGGCGTCGATCCAGGGCAGTTGCCGCAGGTGCCGCCACTGCTGGTGGTGGAGCAGACCGAAGAGCGCCGCGAGCAGCGGCGTGATCACGGCCATCAAGAGCAGGTAGTGGCCCAGGCCCGCGTCGAGGTAGGGCCAGCTGCGCCGCGGCAGCACCCGCCGCAGCGCCGCGGACCACTGCGCCGCCAGACTGGCCCCCGGCTTGCACAGGTCGCCGCAGCGCGCGTCCAGCGTGCAGCACAGCGAGCAGATCGGCCCGCGGTAGGCCGGGCAATGAGCCATGTCCGGGCCTTCGTAGTCGCGCTCGCAGATGACGCAGCGCCGCGTCCCGCCAGCGGCCGCCGCGCGGATCTCTTCAGCCGGCCGGGCGAGGTAGTAGCGCCCCTTCGTCGCCCACGCGATCAGCGGCGCGGCGGTCAGCGCCGTCACCATGGCGATCGCTGCCGACCAGGCCTGCGCCAGCGTCCCCATCAGGCCCAGATGGGCAGCCACCGACAGCACCGAAGCCAGCGCCATCGCGCCGACGCCGACGGGGTTCACATCGTGCAGATGCGCGCGCTTGAACTCGATGCCCGGCGGCGAGAGCCCCAGCGGCTTGTTGATCACCAGGTCCGCGACGACGGTCATGATCCAGGCGATCGCGACATTGGCGTAGAGGCCCAGCACATGGCCGAGCGCCTCGAACACGTTCATCGACATCAGCATGAAGGCGATCAGCGTGTTGAACACCACCCACACGACGCGGCCCGGATGGCTGTGCGTGAGCCGCGAGAAGAAGTTGCTCCACGCCAGCGAGCCCGCATAGGCGTTGGTGACGTTGATCTTCAGCTGCGAGATGACCACGAACAGCGCCGTCGCCGCCACCGCCCAGCCGTAGCGCGGGAACACGTACTCGTAGGCGGCCAGGTACATCTGGTTGGGGTCGACGGCGCGCTCGGGCGGCACCGCGTGGCTGACCGCCAGCCAGGCGAGCAGCGCGCCGCCCAGCATCTTCAGCACGCCCAGCACGATCCAGCCCGGCCCGCCGGCCAGCACCGCGGCCCACCAGCCCAGCCGGTTGCGGGCGGTCTGGCGCGGCATGAAGCGCAGGTAGTCGGCCTGCTCCCCCATCTGCGTGATCAGCGCGACGCCCACCGTCAGCGCCGCACCGAAGGCGTGCAGGTCGAAGGCCGCCGTGCCCGATTGCGACCCAACTTGGGTCGTGACGCCGTCGAACGCACCAGGATGACGCCAGCCCACCCAGGCGAAGGGCAGCACCAGCAGCGCCAGCCACAGCGGCTGCGTCCACAGCTGCAGCCGGCTGATGGCGGAGATCCCGTGCGTGACCAGCGGGATCACCGCCAGCGCGCAGATCAGGTAGCCCCACTGCGGCGGGATGTCCAGCGCCAGGTCCAGCGCGTAGGCCATCACCGCGGCCTCGAGCGCGAAGAAGATGAAGGTGAAGCTGGCGTAGATCAGCGAGGTCAGCGTCGAGCCGATGTAGCCGAAGCCCGCGCCGCGCGTCAGCAGGTCCATGTCCACGCCGTGCCGGGCCGCGTAGACGCTGATCGGCAGGCCGGCCAGGAAGATGATCAACCCGGTGGCCAGGATCGCCAGCGCCGCATTGGTCCAGCCGTACTGCAGCAGCAGCGTCGCGCCCACCGCCTCCAGGATCAGGAAGGACGCCGCGCCGAAGGCGGTGTTGGCCACGCGCCAGGGCGACCAGCGCCGGAAGCGCTGCGGCGTGTAGCGCAGCGCGTAGTCCTCCAGCGTCTCGCGCGCCACCCAGGCGTTGTAGTCCCGCCGCAGCGCGATGACATGCTGCGGGGCGTCGCGGGCGGGGAGCGGGGCGTCCATGGTCGGGATGAGGCTCCGATTGCATGAACCGTGCCCGCACCGGCATGGGGCTTGCTAGAGCCTGGGCAGCAACCAAGAATGGCGCATCGATCGCCACTGCCGCCCGTCATGGAACTCACGCCCAGAGAGAAAGACAAGCTGCTGATCTTCACCGCCGCGCTGCTCGCCGAGCGGCGCAAGGCCCGCGGGTTGAAGCTCAACTATCCGGAAGCCGTCGCCTTCCTCAGCGCCGCCGTGATGGAGGGCGCCCGCGACGGCAAGACCGTCGCGCAGATGATGAAGGAGGGCCGCGAGCTGCTGACCCGCGACGACGTCATGGACGGCGTGCCCGAAATGATCCCCGACATCCAGGTCGAGGCCACCTTCCCCGACGGCACCAAGCTGGTCACCGTCCATCAACCGATTCCCTGAGGAGCTCCGATGAGCCGACGCCTGATCCGACGCACCCTGGCCGCGACGGCCTTCGCCGCGCTGCCCGCCCTGGCCTTCGCCCATGCCGGCGACGCCGCCCACGAGCATGGGCTGGCGGCCGGCTTCCTGCATCCGTTCACCGGCCTGGATCACCTGGCCGCGATGCTCGCCGTCGGCCTGTGGAGCGCGCTCACGCAGACCGGCCGCCGCATGCTGGCCGCGCCGCTGGCCTTCGCCGCTCTGCTGCTGGCGGGCGCCTTGATCGGCACCGCGGGCGTGTCGCTGCCTGGCGTGGAGCCGGCGGTCGCCGCCTCGGTGCTGGTGCTCGGTCTCATCGCCGCGGCGCGCTGGCACGTTGGCGCGGGCGCCTCGGCCGCGCTGGTGGGCGCCTTCGCCGTCTTCCACGGCCTGGCCCATGGCGCGGAGCTGCAGGCCGGGGCCGCGCTCGCCGGCATGGTCGCCGCGACGGCGCTGCTGCATGCGCTCGGGCTCGCCCTTGGGCTGAAGCTGCGCGCGCTGGCGCCGGTCTGGTCGCGCGCGGCCGGCGGCGCCATCGCGCTGCTCGGACTGGGCCTGCTGACCCGGCTGGTGATCGCATGAACGCGCGCCTCATCCCGGGCGAGCTGCTGGTCGACGAGGGCGAGCTCGCCCTCAATCCCGGCCGCCGCACTGCGACGCTGACCGTCGTCAATGGCGCGGACCGGCCCATCCAGGTCGGCTCGCACTATCACTTCGCCGAGACCAATGGCGCGCTCGTCTTCGACCGCGAGGCGGCGCGCGGCATGCGGCTGAACATCGCGTCCGGCACCGCCGTGCGCTTCGAGCCCGGCCAGCAGCGCACCGTCGAGCTGGTCGACATCGCCGGCCACCGCGAGATCTGGGGATTCCGCGGCCTGGTGCAGGGAGCGCTCTGATGGCCCGCATCGGCAAGCGTGCCTACGCCGAGATGTTCGGTCCCACCGCCGGCGACCGGCTGCGGCTGGCCGACACCGCCCTGGTGATCGAGGTCGAGCAGGACCTGACCCTGCGCGCCGGCGGTTACGGCGAGGAGGTCAAGTTCGGCGGCGGCAAGACCATCCGCGACGGCATGGCCCAGTCCCAGCGCACCCGCGCGCAGGGCGCCGTCGACACGGTGCTGACCAACGCGCTGATCCTGGACCACTGGGGCATCGTCAAGGCCGACATCGGGCTCAAGGACCACCGCATCGTCGCCATCGGCAAGGCCGGCAATCCGGACACGCAGCCGGGGGTGGACATCGTCATCGGCCCCGGCACCGAGGTCATCGCCTGCGAGGGCGCGATCGTCACCGCCGGCGCGATCGACTCCCACATCCACTTCATCTGCCCGCAGCAGATCGAAGAGGCGCTGGCCAGCGGCGTGACAACGATGCTGGGCGGCGGCACCGGCCCGGCCACCGGCACCTTCGCCACCACCTGCACGCCGGGTCCGTGGCACATCGAGCGCATGCTGCAGGCGGCCGACGCCTTCCCGATGAACCTGGGCTTCCTCGGCAAGGGCAATGCGAGCCGGCCCGAGGGCCTGCTCGAACAGATCGAGGCCGGCGCGATCGGGCTGAAGCTGCACGAGGACTGGGGTACGACGCCAGCGGCGATCTCCAACTGCCTGGACGTGGCCGAGGCCACCGACACGCAGGTCGCGATCCACACCGACACGCTCAACGAAAGCGGCTTCGTCGAGGACACCGTGGCCGCCTTCAAGGGCCGCACCATCCACACCTTCCACACGGAAGGGGCGGGCGGCGGCCATGCGCCGGACATCCTCAAGGTGGTCGGCGAGCCCAACGTGCTGCCGAGTTCCACCAACCCGACGCGGCCCTACACGATCAACACGCTCGACGAGCACGTCGACATGCTGATGGTGTGCCATCACCTGGACCCGGCGATCGCCGAGGACCTGGCCTTCGCCGAAAGCCGCATCCGCAAGGAGACCATCGCGGCCGAGGACATCCTGCATGACCTCGGCGCGATCAGCATGTTCAGCTCCGACTCGCAGGCGATGGGCCGCGTGGGCGAGGTGATCCTGCGCTGCTGGCAGACCGCGCACAAGATGAAGCAGCAGCGCGGGCAACTGCCTGGCGATTCGGATCGCCACGACAACGGGCGCGTGAAGCGCTACGTCGCCAAGCTCGCGATCAATCCGGCGATCGCGCATGGCGTCTCGCACGAGGTCGGCAGCATCGAGGTCGGCAAGTGGGCCGACCTGGTGATCTGGAAGCCGGCGTTCTTCGGCGTGAAGCCGTCGCTGATCCTCAAGGGCGGCGTGATCGCGATGGCCGCGATGGGCGACCCGAACGCCTCGATCCCGACGCCGCAGCCGGTGCACTACCGGCCGATGTTCGGCAGCTTCGGCGGATCGCTGGCGCGGGCCTCGCTGAGCTTCGTGTCGCAGGCCGCGATCGCGGGCGGCGTGGCCGGGCGCTA
>Ga0102591_1001210_pt1 | contig 37580 bp, 49 predicted proteins | sample AraplaCol_mCL_r2_2_FD_76860 | JGI IMG/M metagenome (GOLD analysis project Ga0102591, IMG submission 76860) | Arabidopsis root microbial communities from North Carolina, USA - plate scrape MF_Col_mCL_r2 (SPADES assembly) (version 2) | ecosystem: Host-associated > Plants > Roots > Endosphere...
GGTCACGCGCTCGCCGACCTTGCCGACGACAGGCACGTCCACGATCATGCGAAACGGCGAGACGCGCTTGGTCCGGCAGGCGAAGGTGCGCAGCTTGCCCTCGCAATCGTACCATCGCGGCAGCGAGTAGCTGCCGGCCACGCTGACTTCCACTGCTCGTTGCCTGAGGAACTCGGTGACGGACATGCGCGCCAATCGTGGTTTGGGATCGTTTCCGTAATTCCACGGTAGCAATCAAATTCTAAGCAAATGATACCAGCGCTCAGGAGCAGGGGTAAATTTCCGGTAAATGCGCGCCTCGCTCCCAACGCGAATAGCGCGGCAAGAGGACCCTTTTTGCTGCAGGCCCGCTCACAACACCGTCATTGAGCGCACGGTGAACAGCGGGCAGGGCGGCTAAAGAAATTCCGACAGGGCGAGGACACCGAACGGGATCGCGCGTGGCCGATGACGTCGCTGAGAACGATCTTGAAGCTGCCGCTTGCCGGCACAGGACAACGCCTGCTTGGCGGCCGTCGCGTGCGCACTGGCGCTCCCTAGCGGAATCGAACCGCTCTCTCCACCGTGAAAGGGTGGCGTCCTAACCGATAGACGAAGGGAGCAAACACAGGGCCTTGCCGTTTGATCGACACGGCCGCTGGCCGGCCGAACAGGGCCCGGCGGCTTGCAGCGGGCGAACGTATAGTGGCCTTTCCGGCTTCGGGCAAGCCGTTCCGAGCGGTCTTTTGACCCCGGTGGACAGCGCCGGCCCAAAGAGCATTCGGAGGCGATTTCAACGGTTTCTTAGGGTTCCCTGCGTAGCGCTGGAGTGGGAGATCTTTCACCTATGCCACCGCCGAAAAAGCGCGCAGCCCGCAAGCTGCTGTCGCAGCACGCCTGGATCACGCTCGACGGCGGATTCGCCGCGCGGCATTGCCTGGTCCAGGACATCTCGGATTCGGGCGCCAAGATCACGCTGGACGAGGACGCCAGCCAACTGCCGGGCGTGATCCGGCTCGCCTTCGCGCGCGATGCGCGCACTGGGCGCAGCTGCCAGGTGGTCTGGCGCCGCGGCAAATCGGCCGGCATCAAGTTCATCTGATCGCGGCCGCGGCTACCCCGATGGCGCGCAGCGCCGGTCCGGGCTAGAACGCCGCCATGCGCACGCCGCTCCTCATCCTGATCTCGCTGCTGACCACATCCGCCGCCGCCGCGGAAGCCCTGCGTCTGCCGCCAGCCGAGCGGACTCAGGCGGGCACGACCGTTCCGCTGAAGGGCGCGGCCGGCAAGGCACGCGCGGGCTCCTGTGCGACGTACGGCCCGCGCTTCGTCATGGTCGAGGGCACCGGGACCTGCGTGAAGATCGGCGGCTCGATCAGCATCGACACCACCGTGAGGCGTTAGCGGCCATGCCGGCAGATCTGCTGCGGCTCGACCTCATCGTTCCCGTCCTGATGTACTGCGCGTTGCTGTGGTGGGTCGGCCGCGGCATGAGCTGGACGGCGCGGCTGGCGACCGCGGCGGTGACGCTGGTGCTGATCGCCTGCGTGCTGCTGGTCGAGCGCGGCTGGCGCTAGGCCAAAGACAAAAAACGCGAAAACAACCCCATGCACAGTAGCCGTCAAGTGCCGGGCTGACGCTCCTCGCCTGCGCCGAAACGCGGATTCTTCGTGCCTTACGCCGCGCCACCGGCTCACGACATCGGCGGTGCGACATGTTGGGCAAATCCGGGCCGTTTGCCGAGCTCGGCGAGCCAGCGGGTCAGATGCGGCTGCGCCGGCCGGGAGATGCCCTCGACGCCGAGCCAGCGCCGCGCATAGGAGCCGAGCGCGATGTCGGCCAGCGTGAACGCATCGCCCTCCATGAAGCGGCGCGAGGAGAGCAGGCGGTCGGCGATGGCCCAGACCTCGGCGGCGGCATCGGCATCGCGCTGCACCTGGATCATGTCGCGCTCGGCAGGCGCCGTGCGTACGATGCCCCAGAACACCGGGCGGTCAACCGGCTGCACCGTCGACAGCGTCCAGTCGAGCCAGCGGTCGACCGAGGCGCGCAGCTTCGGCGCTTCGGGATAGATCGGCGTGCCGCGTCCATGCGCGAGGCAGAGATAGCGCATGATCGAATTGGATTCCCACAGCACGAAGTCACCCTCGACCAGCGTCGGGATCCGTGCATTGGGGTTCATCGCGAGATACTCGGCCTCGCGCGTCTTGCCGTAACTCATGCCGGCGTCGATGCGCTCATAGGGCAAAGCGAGCTCGGTGAGGCACCACAGCACTTTCTGCACGTTGACCGAATTGGCGCGGCCCCAGATCGTCAGCTTGGTGTCAGGCATGGAGCGTCTCCCCGCATTGTTCGGTGGCGTAGCCCGGATGGAGCGAAGCGCAATCCGGGGCCGGCGCCCCGCATTCCGCTGCGCTCCATGCGGGCTACAAATCCACCTTGCCGCGGGTGATAGCGGAATTCGGCGCGCCGAGCGATGCGCGATTGCGGCGCGCCTCTCATGCAAAAAGCTCCGCACGCGGCGGAGCTTTCATGGCAAGGAAGTCTTTGATCCCGTCGCTCAGCGGCCGAAGAACAGCCACAACAGAATGATCACCGGGATCGGCACACCCAGCAGCCACAACAGAATTCCGCGTCCCATGGTTTCCTCCTCCAATCGGATTGTCGAGGAGTGAACGCGGGCGGCGAGGGCTTGTTCCAGTCGCGCGCCTACCAATGGCCGGTGTTGGGCATCGATGCCCAAGGCTCCTGCGGCGGCTTCGGCTCGCCCTTCTGCAACAGTTCGATCGAGTGCAGGTCCGGCGAGCGGACGAACGCCATGTTGCCGTCGCGCGGCGGCCGGTTGATGGTGACGCCGGCCTTCTGCAGCTTCTCGCAGGTGGCGTAGATATCGTCGACCTCATAGGCGAGATGGCCGAAGAAGCGGTCCTCGCCGTACTTCTCCTCGTCCCAATTCCAGGTGAGCTCGACCAACGGCGCGCCGCGCGTTTGCGGCTGCTTCTTCAGCGCCTCGAGATCATCCGACGAGCACAGGAAGACGAGAGTGAACCGCCCCTTGTCGTTCTCGATCCGCCGCACCTCCTTCAGCCCGAAAGCATCGACATAGAATTTCAGCGCGACATCGAGATTGCGCACGCGCAGCATGGTGTGGAGGTATCGCATGGTTGTTGCTCCCTGGGGGTGGAGGGTTTTGCTTTGGGCCGGGACGGTGGGGGAGGGATAGCAGGAAACGGGGACGAGGGGCAGGGGGCCCAGGCAAATGTGTGCGTGAGAGGTGTCGGTTCGGCTCGAGCTGCATCACGTTCGAAGCAGTGCCGCCATCACACGCGCGAGCGCCGTCGGCGGATGAGTGAGATGAGCTAAAAAATGCACTGAACTGCACTTCTGAAGTGAGATACGATAATTGCGGTGACAGTGCTAGACTGCATTCTAGGCCACACTCATCAGAAAGTGCTCGGACCAATTGGCGATGCAGAATTCGCTTTTCTCCCCGAGCATGTCCCTGGCCGATATGTACCAGCAGATCTCCAAGTCCAGTTCGTCGTCGACCTCGAGGTCCGGCCGCGATGCCTTCAGCGCCACGACTGTGTTCGATAGTTGCTCGGTATCGATAGACAGGTTGACGGCGTAGCCGCCTTCTACGAGCAGCAGGTGCGGCGGCAGCTTTTCATAGTCGCTCCAATCTACCGTGTACTGATGTGCGAGCGGCTCTATGAAGTCATCGTAGACGTTGCTGGTCGCGTTCGTGAATCCATCCTGCAGCCGGCATATCGTCTCGGAGTAGACCCGGATCGTGATGGGGCCGATTTTTGGAACCATATCGTCCGAAATCTCATCTTCGCTTCGCTCGTAGAAATCGGCGAGGAAATTGTGCTTGAGCGTTGCGACGCGGATATTGCGCGCGGTCGCGACGATGCGAATCTTGCCATGTCGCTTGATGACCGCACGCCGCTCCAGCGCGCTCGAGTATTCCGGTGCGGTAACGTTGTCCTTGCTGTAGCGGAAGATGTCGCCGATCGCCACGACCCTCCCGGCCCAACTCGAATCCAACAGAAGCTCATTCCGGGATCGGCGCGTCAAGGCGAATATCTCTTTCATCAATTCCCAGGCATTGTTCCCGTGAATGACGGCTCCCGGGTAGCGAAATCCTTCCGCGCCAGGTGTAATGCTGTTCTCGTCGACGGCAGCCACGATACCAGGCGAATTGTACGCGGCGGCGACGAGCTGCGCGAGGTTGCGGGCCTTGTCCGATAATGACGTTCCCTTCACGTAGAAATATGCGTCGTCCGTCGACGTGAGATCGTCGATCGAAGGCAGGCTGAAATCCAGGCGTTTTTGCCAAGGATTGTCCTTGTGGTCGGCCATCTCCTTCAGCAGGCGTCTGATCTCCCGCGCGGCGGCTTCGATCGCGTACTGGGGTGTCCGAAGTCTTTCGAAGCACAGATTCCAGCTTGCGAGTGCCTTGTATTCCGCAAGCGTCTTTCGCGGTGGCGGATCCGGATATTTTGCCATTTCCAGATCCAGCGCATGTCGTTCCGCCGCCTGCCGGTTCACCAGCTCGTCGTCGCCGGGCTCGCTGGTCAACCCGTGCGCCAATGCCGTGTCGACCTGGATTTGGGCGATGCCGATCGAGCCGTTGATCTTCCAGGCTTCCTGCAACTCGTCGATCCAGTTGATCTGCGCCAGCTCGTTGAGGACGACGACGGCCAGCAGGTCCGGCGGAATCTTTTGAGACTTGGCGCTTGCGTTGATCTGGGCAATGTAGCCACCGAGCTTTCGCTGATACCAGGCGAGGCGGTCCTTCGCGGCCATCTCCTGAACCGTGTGGGTCTCCATCCGTTCCAGAGTGATCTGCGGGAGCGGGCTGCCTTGCTGTTTGGACTCCTCGATCGTCGGTTCCTGCTTGGGAAGCGCCTCGAACCCGAGATCGAGCGCGCTCTCGTCGCCGTCGACGAGATGCTCCGAGATTTCCTTGAGATCGCTGGAGTAGATTGCCTTCGCCATCGAACCGGCCCCCATGCCGGTGCGGACGAGAATCGCCGCCTTGGGAGACCATTTTATCCGTGTATCGGAAGCCGCCTTGCGGCAGATCAAGGATCGCTGTGACGGTCCAGCACTGTACGAGTTACGGTGACAGCTCGTAGGATGGGTAGAGCACTTGCGAAACCCATCATGTTTCGTCACGCAACGAGGCCCTCGATGGGTTTCGCTTCGCTCTACCCATCCTACTAGCTGCATCACGTTCCGAGTAGTGCCGCCATCTCTTTCCAATGATAGGTCCGCACCTTCTCGGTTTGATGCCGCGCGGCTTTGGCGATGGCGTGCGCGATGTCGTTTCCGGTGAGCCCGCGATACCGGTCGGCCGGGCCAACGAGCAGCGGATTGAGCGCGCCCCATATTGCGATGATGAGGCGTTCACGCGGGCGGTCCTCGTCGCGCGCGCCGAGGATCATCGACGGGCGGAAAATATGCGTGTACTCGAAATCGAGCGAGAGAATGTCCCGCTCCACCTCGCCCTTGGTCCTGAGATAGAACACGCTGGAAGCCGCGTTGGCGCCGACGGCCGTGACCAGAAACACCGACCGCGCGCCGTTCGCCCTGGCGATCTGGGCCGCCAACACCGGATAATCGTGATCGATCTTGTAATACTCAGCCTCGTCGGGCGTGTGCTTGCGCGTTGTCCCCAGAGCGATGAAGATTTCGTCCGCAACCAATTGCGGCTTGAGTGCGGGCAGGGAAGCGAGATCGCCGATCAGCGCCGTGAGCTTCGGATGGCTCACCGCCAGCGGCTTGCGGGCCACCGCGACAACCCGCGAATAGTCGGAACTGTCCAACAGGTCGCGCAGCAAATGCGAGCCGATGAAGCCGGTCGCGCCGAAGACGAGTGCGGATTTCATTCAAGCTACCGTTTTGCGTTGATTGCATGATCGCTTGTTGAAAGCTCGTAGATGGGTAGAGGACTTGAGAAACCCATCATGGTTTGGAGCGCAACAATTATTCATCTCCGGGAAGCTCATCGGGCCACTTCTGGGCGCCGTGGAGGATGCGCAATATCCGGATCGAGCTTTCCGTTACGGCATAGGCCGCGACATAAGGCGTACCGACAATGACGAGCTCGCGTGTGCCGGCCACACGGCCAGGCCGCCCACTCTCGGGAAACTCGACAAGTCGATGCGCAGCGGCAGCGATCCGCTCGTCGAGCGCTATGGCTGCCCGAGGATTTTCAGCCACGATGTGGGTGAAGATGCCGTCGCGGTCCGACAGCGCGAAGGCGGACCAGACGAGCTTCACGACTTTGGTTCGTCGGCCCTGCGCTGAGCCGCCGCGCGCCGCTTTGCGAAATGCGCTTCAGCCTGTTCGTCGGAAACATCGGGTCGGGTATCGTTCAGCGCCGCCATAACCTTTGCGCGGAACCAGTCGTCATGAGCCTTGCTGTTCGTGACGAGTTCGAGCGGTAGCGCGCCCTCATTGGCGGTCCGGGTCAGCAGGATGCGAACCGCGTCCGATACCGTTAGCCCCATCTCCTCAAGGACGGCGGAGGCGCGATCACGGACTTCGGCGTCGATGCGGGTTTGGACAAGGGCATTTGCGGCCATGTTCGCCTCTTCGGATGCGATATAGCAATGTAATTCAATTGAATGACGAGCGCAAGGGTTGCCGGGGCCCGCGGCACCGACGCGCTGAGCGTGCGGAGCCTCGTAGCGGCTTGCGTTTGCCCGATCGAGATACCGCGATGACCGCAATTGCGGTGCTACTGCACTCAACTGCGCTGCAGATAGTCCCTACTTGCACTCAAAACTCGCCGCGCTCTCCGGATCGCCTTGGCCCTTGTACTGCGCATGTTGCGGATAGGCGCAAAGCGGCCGGCTGCGGCCGGGAAAGGCTGGTCCCGTCGCGACCACCGCATCGGGCGCCTTGCCGTCTTCCACCCAGTTCACGACCGCGCTGAGGAGATCGAAACGATCGAGCGTTGCGCCGCTCGAGCAGTGCCCCATGCCGGGCACCAGGAAGCCCCGGCTCGATTTCTCCCGCACCAATTCCATGCCGCCGGAATCCGCCGCCATTCGCTCGTAGTAATTCACGGTGTCGTTTGCCGAGAACCAGGGATCGCTCACGCCGTGGTAAAATAGCAGCTTGCCGCCATGGCCGAAGTAGCTCGAAAGGTTGGTCCAGTAGGCGGTGTTGGTGAGGCGATCCATCCCGCTCGCGTTGACCCGGTCTTCGAGTTGATCGACGTCGATGCTGTCCCAAACTGGCGGTCCGACCGGACTGCGCGCGCCTGTTGTCAGGATGCCGGGAATGGCAACGCCTTCGGCTGCCACGCCGCTGTCCCACGGGAATGGCGGGTAGACCTGCACGCCGCGTGAATTCTTCGGTCCGGCAAAAGCCTTCTTCAAGGCATCGACTTGCGGCGGCGCCAAGCAGGAATCCGTCTTGTCATCCGTCTTGTCGCCCTTGCAGGCGAGGACCGCGGCATCGAATTGACAGGCCTTGCCGTCGAAGATCAGGCCGTCCTTGACGCCGTCCTTGGCGTCGCAGGCATCGAGGATCGCGTTCGTGACCAGCTTGCGCTCGGCCGCGGAAAACGTCTTGGCCGGCTCCGGCTTGCCGGACGGATCTTTCGGCGCGATCTGGCTGAAGGCAGCGTTGGCCCAGGCGAGACCGATGTTGGAGTTGCCGGTGCGCATCGCAGGCGCGCCGGCGACGATGCCGTCGAATTGTTTGGGATAGCGCGCCGACGCCAGCATGCCTTCGCGGCCCCCGGTCGAGCACCCCGTGAAATAGGAACGCTTTGCGGGCTGGCCATAGTAATGCGCGACGATCGCCTTGGCGGCCATCGTCACCTTGCCGACCGATGCATTGGCGAAGTTGAGCGCGGCTTCCTGGTCCTTCAGGAACGAGGCATCGAACACCGCGCCTTGATGACCGCTATCGGTCGAGACCACGGCAAAGCCGCGCGCCAACGCCGGCACCTCGCCGGCCGCCTGGTAACCCAGCGGCGGCCGGATCGAGCCGTTCAAACCGCCGCCGCCCTGAAACAAGAACCGCCCATTCCAGCGATCGGGCAGGGCAACGGCAAAGCCGATCGCGTAGGACTTGCCCTCGACGCCGACGCGCTGATCGATCACGCCATCGGCGCGGCAGTTCGGCGGCAGCGCCACCGAGACGGTGGCCGGTGCCGGCGGCGACGGCTGCACGGTCCCCGGCGGCGCCTCCGGCACCAGCTCGGCCTTGGTGACTGTTGCCGTCGATCCCGGCATCTTCCAGCCGGTCAGGTCAGCGCATTTGAGCGCGGGCGGTATGTTGGCGGAATCGTCGGCGCGTGCAGGCGAGATCGCAATGAACATGATGGCCGCTAGCAGACCCAGGCCCGCCATCGCATCATCAAGCGCCACGTTTCTTTTTCGCTGCATCGTTCCTCCCTGCCGCTTTCTGAATTTTATTGCGGCGCATTTAACTCACGCTGGCCGCCGGCCGATCTGCCGCACTGAAACTATCTTGTGTTATTCGGGAAGTGCAGTCCAGCGGCGCAAGCCTTCGATCGCTCTCGCCCTTCGCCCTTGCCGATGAAGTCGATCGAACAGGATGGCGGATGCTAAGTCGCTTGCAGACATCGGTTACAGAGCGACGCTGCAGTCTCGGTGAACTGGCCAGCGACCTCACGGCTCGTTCTACGGCAGTCCCGCTTGCGCGGTATCTCCGCCCAGATAGGCCAAACCGTCGGCACTTGAACCCGGCCAGCGGCGGCGCCGACCAAACGCCATGGCCGCATTCTTCGCAGAACTTCTGTTTGATCTCGTCAGAGCCCTCGTGGGGAGCTGGCTGAGGCAGGCTGCGGTGGCCATCTGTGCGTGGCTCGATACCAAGATTCACAGCCGCACTGCACGCCTTGTCGTCGGCCTCCTGCTCGGGGCCGCCGCTTTCTTCCTCATTCCTGCGATCACCGGTCTGCTGGGTCTTTGATGCCCTCCGTGAAGACGCACCTCGTCATCGCATTGGCCGTCGGGGCGCTCATCTCTGCGGTGCTCCTTGTCCTGGAGCCGCTGACCGACTTCGCGTTTCTTTGGCTGGAGTGGCCGGGCATCAGCGCAGCGTATGTCTTCAGGGGAGCGGTCGGAGGGGCCACCTTCCTCGGCATCGCCACTTGCTGGGTCGTGAATGCGCTGACCTATGGCCTGGGTGTATTCGTCATTCTCAGCGCCTTTAAGGCGCTGAGGGAAGCATGAAGCGTAGGCTCCAAAGCATCACGGCGCTGGCTCACGCCGCCTTCTCTTCACCCTTAGCGATGATCTCGACTTCGAAATAGCCCATGTCGCGGAGCTCGGCGGCCTTCTTCTCGGCCGCTTCCTTGGTGTCTCGTTTCAAAATGATCTGGCCCGCTCCGTCGCGGGCGCAAACGAAATAAGGCATTTTCGATTCCCAATTTCGTTTGCATACACACGGCGGCCGGGTGCCGCAATTGTGCGGGTCAGTCCTCCAGCCCGGCCTTTTGCCGCATCTTGTCGATCAGCTCGGAGGCCTCGGCCTTGGTCAGCTCGTCCTCGGGCGGGCTCTCGTGAGCCTGCTCGGCGAGGGTCTCGAGGTAGGATTCCTGGGCTCCCGTCATCGGATCGTCCCCGGAAACCCAGCTTTCCGGGTCCTTCTGGGTGTTGTCGGCCATCGCAGATCTCCTTTTTCCGTCTCCGTACAACGTCGGACTCGACTCGTCGTTCCGTTTTTGTTCTCATGACTTCCTATTCAAATCGCGAGGCGGAACAATGCCGGACCTGGACACTGTCAGGCAGGAAATCGAACGGATGCGCATCCAGATCGGCAGGCAGAGGAAGGAGATCCTCCAGCTGCAACGTGCGGGCATCGGCACGGCCTCGGCCGAGGCGCTGCTGTCGCGGATGGAGGCGAAGGTCGAAGGTCTTTGCGCTGAGCGTGACGCGCTGAAGGTTGCGCAGCCGCGCCAGAGCAGGGGCAGGGTGCTGGGCGGGAGGACATGGTGAGCAGGCGATGGTTCGACGACGAGCGAGAGCTGTCGCCTTTCCTGACCGCGCTCGAGGACGTTCGCCGCAGGGCGACGCGGGAAGGGTGGTGCTATGCCCACGTCCAGGCCATCATCGTGGCCATCGACCAGTACGCGGAAGCCGCAACCGGCAACCGCGAGTATTTCCTGAACAAGCCGGTCTCGATTGGGAGCAGCCGGAAGACCGGGGATATTCCGTAGAGAGCTGTGACGTCGACTGTTGCAGTTTCAGCGCGTTGTTTGAGACGATCGTGATGCCGGTCACAGCGCAGGCGCGCCGATATCGGCACGCTCCGACAAGGAGTGTGTCATGCGATACGCCACCATCGCCTTGCTTGTTCTTGCCGGCCTACAGGCTCTGCGCGGCGGATATCTCAGCGTACCTCTCTTCGCTCTCCTGGCGGTTGGCGGCTGCCTCGGCGCGATCACGCCGAGGAAATCGTGATGGGAGGACGACAGCGGCTAGATTTAATCCGATGTCGCCGAACCACAATGACGACGGCGCGACCTATACTTATGTTTCAAGTCTTGCCCAGTGCGGTCGTGGATCATCTGTCAGCCGCATGCAGCGCCGTCGTCAGGTTGTTCGGCCGGGAAAACGCCGTCGAAATGGCGACGGCTGCCTTCGGTCTCGGCTGTATCGTGATCGGCTCTGCGGTGTTCTTGCTGGAGCGCTGACGAGGGGGTGTCGTGAAGACGATCACGTTGCTTGCGATCGCGGCGATGCTGCTGCTGGAGGTCTTCGGCTCGACGTCGAGCGTCGGCGGCTCGATGAGCTTCATGCTGGTCTTCGTCGTCGTGATGCTGGCGGTCGCGATTTACGAGGCCTGGTCGAACGGGCGTGGCGTCATGGGGTGGATCGTCAACCTCTTCGCATCAGCTGTTGGCGGCCTGACGGCGGTGGCCCTGATCGGAATGGCCATGGAGGCCGCGCTCCCTCACTTTCACCTCGAAGGTTCGCTCGCCTCCTGGCAACATCCCCTGAAATATGTCGTGGTCGCGGCTATCGCGCTTCTCATGGTGCTGGGATCATGGATCCCGCTCCAGGTCTTGAATCGGCTCCGCGGATAGGACCTCGGCAGTCCCAGCGGACGACAGCCGAGTCCGACGCCGCCCAAGCAGGATCCGGAACAGGGCGCAGCGCGCTTTAGGCCGCAATCCGTTGCTCGACCGGTGCCGTCAGCAGCTTCAGCGCCTGGGCGTGCTGCAGGTCGGGGACCGCGATGGCCGTGTGGCTGTAGATCGCGTGGCTGCGTGATTTTGCAATCTTGTCCAGGATCTCGCCGCCCTTGATGACGTGAAGGCCCATGCCCTCGTCAGTGGGGAAGATCGCCAGAACCACGTCATAGGCCGCGATGACAGCTCTGAGCGCTTCGGCCTTGTCCTCGGCGACGTCGACGAAGACACGAACATCAGCCGCGAGTTCACGCAGCTCGTTAAAATCCAGCACTTTGGGGATACTCCAACGCAACGATACTGATCGGAGCTTGGCGGCGTTGGGTTACTGAAGTGTCAACAACGCAAGCCGACCCACAAGTTTCACGCTGAGGTGACGTCACGCCCTAGCGCTTTGCGTCCTCCTTGCGGAGCCGGGCCGCCGCGGCCTCGTCCACGAGGTTCAAGGCGAGGCCGTCATAGCTCAGCTTGAGCCCGCGGCCGACGATCCAGGTCCATCCCTCCCGGTCCTTGAGGGCTTGCGCGTTGAACTGGTCGGAGATCGATTTGACGGCAGCTTCATCCGCCCCCGGATTGTTCAACGTCGCATTGACGCGCCAGATCGGGTGTCTGGCGTCGGCCTCGTCGCTGTCGACCGTCACCTTGGCGCCGTTGATGTCGCATTCCAGCGTGTGCGAGCCGCGGCTCTGGCGGCAGAGATAGTGGCGCTGACTGACGAGCTTGCTGGCCTCCTCGAACGTCATTCCGGGCGAGAAGCCGAAGATGTCGGACTTCTTCACGAGGGCGAGGGACGCGGGCTTCAGGAAGTTCGGCTGGATCGCGACGAGAGCCGTCACGACAACGACGATCAAACCTGCGACGACGATAGCGACCTTCATGAGCACCCCACGGGAAACCGTCAGACCATTATATCAACCCGGGCGTTCTGCCATGTCCCGAAAAGCGAAAACCCCGCCTGGGGGAAGCGGGGCCTTCTGGTGGGGTGAAGCTTGGGGACTTCAATGATAAGACGCGCCAGCCGCCGAATGGTTCAAAAAGGCCAACGGTATGTCCTGCGGCATCTTGCACAGGAAGCGGGGAACCCCGCAGAACCCCTGCTTGCGTTTTCGGCCTCGATGGGTTCTAAGCCCCGTCACTTCATGACCTCTGGCATGAAATCAGCAGCGCGTCCCCGCGCTTCAGGCCGCGTCCACAGCGAAAGTTGCTCGCGCGCACAAAAGGAATTCAGACATGGCGAAGATGACGAAGACCCAATTGATTGATGCAATTGCCGAGGGCACGCAGCTTTCGAAGAACGACGTGAAGTCGGTGATCGAGTACATGGCCACCGTCGGCTACAAGGAGCTCAACGAGTCCGGCGAGTTCGTCATTCCCGGCTTCGTGAAAATGTCGGTCGTGAACAAGCCGGCGACCGAAGCCCGCATGGGGGTCAATCCCTTCACCAAGGAGCCGATGCAGTTTGCCGCGAAGCCCGCGAGCAAATCGGTCAAGGCCTCGCCGCTGAAGGTGGCCAAGGACGCCGTCTAAGGCGCAACGCGTTGCCGCCGGCGTTTTCGCAAGGCGGCGCAACGATCAGCGGCTGAAGACAAGGTGGTGCTCGGCGACGGCGATGCCGAACATCACCACGACGATCAGGACAAACCACAGAGAGCGCCGATCGGCCTGTCCGGGCGCGCTCTGCGGTTTCCCGCAAGCCGGGCAGACCGAAAGTCCGATCGGGATCTCGCTCTCACAGAACTCGCAGACCATCGGCGCCTCGCGCGTGAACAGCGCGGTGCAGGGCGTCCGGAGCTGGCGCGGGATCGCGCGACGGACGGCACCGCTTTCATGCGGCCGGTCAATGCGAAAGCGGAAAAATTCGTTCCCGAAGGCCACGACCCGCGCATCTGGCAGAAAGCGACGGCCGCAAAGAAAAACCCCGCGCTTTCGCACGGGGCTCTTCTGGCTGACGGCGTTGGGATTTCAGCGCCTGGCCGCCAGCCGTACGCCTAACTTAAAGTTGAAAATCCAAAAAGCAACAGCGCCGCGGCGACGGAATATGTTCGTCCACTGCGGCGCTGCCATATCACTGGGCGCTGAAATCCCCAGCTCCCATAGGTTCGCGCGCCGCCGAAAAGGTTCAACGCGACATGCCAGGGAAATCGCCGGCGAGGGCTGGACTTTTTGTTCTCATTTTGTTCTAGTGAGGCGCCTTAAGGTCAATCGCTTGGAGGTGACTCATGACCGTCGAAAAGCAGCGTGAAGTGATCAGGCTCTGGAACGAGCTCAGGAAGCTCGAGGGCCCCGCCGCAGAAGAGCTCCGCATCCAGATCCTGGAATGCTTCTCGCCGAAGGGCAAAGCGAAGCGGGCGGCTTGACTGGACGGCTCTCGCAGCGGGTGGGGCTGACAGCTGAAGCCTGCTTGGGCGGGCTTCCCGGATCACCCGCCAGCGTTCGCCGCCGACGTCTTGGACCGAACATGTACCATCGGCGTTAGCCTGCATGACATGCCCGCGATGCGCCAATCCGATGACGGCGATCTCCGCCAAGAGTTTTCGATGTGAACCTTGCCGCGAGATCGTCATCGTGTTCGCGGTCGTCTCGAAATTCCTGTCGCCGAAGATCGTGCCGCGAAGCGTTGAAGACGTCGCGTCGCGCGCTTTCATCGATCGTTAGGAATCGCTCCGCGCCGATTTTTCCGACTCCGATTCGTTCTTCGAGAACGAAATGGAGTCGGATGCAGAACATGTTGCGCTTGCCGGCGGCGATGCCGCCGCGCGTGTCAGAACGAGACAGCGTGAGGCCTCGCACAGTCCCATCCACGTCGCTTCGCTAAGGAGTGGGCGAGGAGAGCGACATGGATGAGTGCTGGTTTCTCGCCGAGATCGCCAAAGTGTTCTGGTACGATCGGCACCCGCGTTTGCGCAAAGCCAAGCCGTCGGTGCCGCAAGTGCAGCCGCCGGGATCGACATCTGCTGATGCTGCGTCTCGCGATGAGGAGTCGCCCGATGCGACGTGATCGGACCGTGGTGCGCATTCCCTGCACGTTTTGTTAAGTCCTGCTCTCTGCCGGTTTCTTCGATTCCGATTCGTTCCTCGAGAACGAAATGGCGTCGAAGCTGGAACATAGCCGGTCGGCAAGCTGCGCAACTCTGCTTCGCTGTATGGAAAGCGGCTCGCCGTGATCGAAAGGCGCGCGGCAAACTCCTAACGAATGTTTGCGCGGAAGCCGATAACCCTATTCGGTTAGGTTAAAAGCCCAATCGCGTTGCGCTTGCCGCTGCTTGGGATAGGTGTCTGGCAACGACAAGCAAGAACGACTTTGCCAAGAAGCCATTTTGTCATGACACCTTTTTCAGAGCCCTCCTTCTACCAAGGCGACCGGCACACCTATCGGCGCGTCGCCGTGGTCGGCACGCTGTTCTGTCTCGCGTTCGTGGTGATCAGCTTTTCGCTGCGGCCGCAGGTCGAGGACACGCGCGTCGCGGTCAAGGCCGACCGGCTGGTGCGCACGGCGGGCCAGGCGGCTCACGCCAATTAAAGCGGCGCACGTCAATTAGCGCTCATCGCTGCAAATGCGATCGTCGGCCGGCGCCTGCGAGCCCGCGGTGCCGCGCGAGGCAAGCGCCACGAAGCCGGCATAGCCGGACAGGTTGAGCAGGACTTCGAGCCACGCGGGCATGTCGGCCTCTTCCGGTCTTGGTGAAGAAACTCAACGTCCGCGCGCAATCCTGGTTCCCTGCTCTCCGGGAAGAACTCAAACCGGGGAGGAGGGATCCAGCCGGCGCCCGAGGGTCGCAACGGATTGGCTCGACGGCTGCTCTTTCAGGAACTCGGCGATGGCCCGTGCCAGCTCGCGGTCCGTCATCGGCGTTGGAGGCGGGTGCAGGGCGCCGATTCCGAAGCTGCGAACGATCTCGTCGTAATGCTGATCGTCGGATCTGGGAACCAGCTTGCGGATACGGGCGAGCAAAGCAGATAAGGGCAACACGTCCTCCTCGATCATTTGCCCCGCTGGCAGACATCGTCGTGTGCTGCCATCTGCTCCCTCGAAACTGAAAACCCCGCCAGCATCGCGGAGATGCTGACGGGGCTTCGTGCCGTTGCCTCAACCCGGATGGCGGAGGCTCCCGCACTTGAGGTGGCAATGCGCGCCCGGCGATTTTGTTCCGGCACCATCGGCTTTTTTTTTGCAGCGGCCGGTTCCGCACCCTGCGCGCAACCATCGCAGGCGCTCGTCGTTATCTCCGCATGACGCGAAGGAGGAGAGCATGAAGAAGACACTGGCAGTTCTGGCCACCGTCGCAGCCGTCGGCGTAACCGCGGTTGCAGCCCCGGCGCCCGCCGAGGCGCGCGGTCGCGGCATCGGCCCGGGCCTCGCATTCGGTCTCGCCGCCGGCGCGATCACCGCGGGCGCGGTCGCAGCATCGCATCCGTACGGCTATTACGGTCCGCGCTACGGCTATTACGAGCAGCCCGGCTACTATTACGGGTCTGGCCCCTACGCTTATTACGGCGGCGGACCGTACTACCGGCACCATCACCACTGGCGCCATTGGTAACGCCTGACAAGCGAAAAGCCCGGAGCGATGCTCCGGGCTTTTTTCATGCGCGTCGATCAGAGATGTCTTACGGCCAAAGCGAGGGCCGTTCGACCTTGCGGGCGTTCTCCAGCGTCGACACGAAATACTCTTCGCGCTCGCGCTTGAATTTTTCCTGCGTGGCACGGAAGGCGGCGACACGGGCGGCGATCTCATCGCGCTCACGGGCTTTGCGTTCTTCGTCTTCGGTCATGGCCATCCCCTCTGGTTACTACTGAACTCAAGCACAGCCGCCGCATCACCTTGAGTCGCATTCGCACATCCATTGATGCTTCTGAATGGGGCGTCAATGGGGAGGAGGCATTGCAGGATTGTGATATGCGAAGGTCGGAAAAAATTGCCGAGCGCAGCGCATTAGCGCTTGATAAGAGCGTCAACAATCTTGCCGCTTGTGCCTATGGATGCCAGGCGAAACGAGTCGGAGATCGCCATTGATTGCAACGGATCTTCAAAGCGGCGTCGAACGGCTCGGCGACATGATCGCCGAGGCCAGGACCATCGTGCCGTTCACCGGCGCCGGCATCTCGACAGAGTGCGGCATTCCCGACTTCCGCTCGCCGGGTGGAATCTGGACCCGCCACCGTCCGATCGAGTTCGGTGAATTCGTCGCCAGCCAGGAAGCGCGCGATGAATCCTGGCGCCGCCGCTTTGCGATGGAAGAGATCTTTGCAGCGGCGAAGCCCGGCCGCGGCCATCGCGCGCTGGCCTCGCTCTACCGCGCCGGCAAGGTTCCCGCCGTCATCACCCAGAACATCGACAATCTGCACCAGGCTTCCGGCTTCGCCGCCGAGCACGTGATTGAACTCCACGGCAATACCACTTATGCGCGCTGCATCGGATGTGGGCAGGCCTATCCGCTCGACTGGGTGAAGCGTCGCTTCGACGACGACGGCGGCCTTGCGCCCAATTGCACCGCCTGCGACGAGCCGGTGAAAACCGCCACGATCTCCTTCGGTCAGATGATGCCGGACGAAGAAATGCGGCGCGCAGGCGCGTTGGCGCGAGCCTGCGACCTCTTTCTCGCGATCGGTTCCTCGCTCGTGGTGTGGCCGGCGGCGGGCTTTCCGCTGATGGCGAAGAACGCCGGTGCACGTCTGGTAATCATCAATCGCGAGCCGACCGAGCAGGACGACATCGCCGACCTCGTCCTCCACCACGACATCGGCGAAGCGCTCGGGCCCTTTGTCGGCAATTGAGGCATCAATTTGATTCGCGGCTGTGCAAGCTGTTCATAGGTTCCGGCGAATCTCTTTTTTGTCTATGCCTCGCAACCGGGAGTGTTATCTTTTGAGTCGAAAGATTCGCGTCGCGTCCAATTGAGAACATTCTCTTAAGACGCGTGATTCGAGCGCCGCCGATGTGGCGGGTTGCATGGCAGTGTGGGGTCCGGGGTTATGGGGTCGTCGGACGGATTTGAGTCCAAGAAGCTCGGGGTTCCCGGGCAGGGAGTATCGTCCGGGCGGATCACGCCGGGCGAACACGGCGGCGGCGGGCGCGACAGCGCGCTCAGTCCTTTCAGCGGGCTCGGTGAGGCCAGCGCCAATCTCGTCGAGGTCCACGGCGTCATCAAATGGTTCGACGCTTCCAAAGGCTACGGCTTCATCGTTCCCGACAACGGCTGGCCGGACGTGCTCCTGCACGTTACCGTGCTTAGGCGCGACGGCTTCCAGACTGCCTACGAAGGCGCCCGCATCGTCGTCGAGTGCATTCAGCGCGCAAAGGGTTACCAGGCGTTCCGCGTGGTCTCGATGGACGAGTCGACCGCGATCCATCCGGCGCAGATGCTGCCGCCGCGCACCCATGTCACGGTCACCCCGACCAGCGGGCTGGAACGGGCCCAGGTCAAATGGTTCAACCGGTTGCGTGGCTTCGGCTTCCTGACCTGCGGCGAGGGCACGCCCGACATCTTCGTGCACATGGAAACGCTGCGCCGCTTCGGCATGACCGAGCTCCGGCCCGGCCAGTACGTCCTGGTCCGCTTCGGGCCCGGCTCCAAGGGCATGATGGCTGCCGAGATCCATCCCGAGACCGGATCGCCGGGCTTGCAGTCGCACTGAAGGCGCCGAACCCCCGATCGTTTAGTCCCGCAATCGTGAGCAATAGAGGCGCGCCGGCAGACCGGCGCGCCTCTGGCTTTTCCGGCGACCGTTGCGTAAGGACTCCCTCCAGTCCCACGCCTCGAGTGTCCCCCATGAATCCTGATCGAAAGGCCGCCTGGTCCGCTCTGAAGGGCTGGCTTGCCGCCATCCTCGTCATCGCCGGCTGTGTTGTCGCCGGCGCGCCCGCCGGCGCCGCCAGCTTCCAGCCCCTGGAGATCGTCACCAAGAACGGCGTGCAGGTGTTCTCGGTGGAGATGGCGACCACCGAGGAGGAGAAGCAGACCGGCCTGATGTACCGCAAGGAATTGGCGGACGGCAAAGGCATGCTGTTCGATTTCAATCCCGAGCAGGAGATCTCGATGTGGATGAAGAACACCTATGTCTCGCTCGACATGATCTTCATCGGCGCCAACGGCCGTATCCTGCGCATCGCCGAGAACACCGAGCCGCTGTCGACCAAGATCATCTCGTCCAAGGGGCCGGCCCGGGCCGTGCTGGAGGTGGTGGCGGGAACGGCGCAGAAATACGGCATCCGCCCCGGCGACCGCGTCGGCCACCCGCTGTTCGGCAGCAAATAGGGGCGGGCCGGGGAGGGCATTGGCAGCCTTGCCAGCGCCAGTTTGTAAGCTTGCTGGCGCCTTTGGAAGCGTGTATCGACGGGGCTCGCCGGACATTCGGGGTATAGCGCAGCCTGGTAGCGCGGCAGTTTTGGGTACTGCAGGTCGTTGGTTCGAATCCAGCTGCCCCGACCAGTCCCGAGAGGCGGTTCTGGACCTCGTCTCGCCTCATCCCCGCGAAGTTTCAAGGATTTGGGCCCCCTGACTGGGACAGAATTCCCAGGCTTCATCGAACCTTTGGCTGTCGCCGTAGACATATCTGTGTTGGGGATTTCAGCGCCCAATGTCTAAACGGACGCCGCCAAGCGATGATATTCCGCTTGTGCGGCGTTGCGCGTTCCGGACGTCATTTTGGCAGATCCGGCCGATCAGCCCGAAGCGTGCCAGCCCGGCGGAAACGGCACGAACGGCCAGACCATCTGGTTGTCGTTAGCGGCTTGCGGCGGCTCATGCGCCGGCGTCTTTGCGACCGGCGTCATTCGCACCGCCAGGCGCAGGCGTGCACATTGCAAATTCATTTTGGTTGTCCCTACGAATCGTCTCGAAATTCAATTGCAAAATCTGACGTCAGCTCAATCGAATTGCCACACGCACAGCGTGGCCTTCTCAAATCAGGAACACTCTAAAAAAATCGACGCTCTCTTTCAACCGATTACGGTCGGAAGCGACGAGAAGTAAGGTTGACCGGTTAGGTTAAGGATGAGCGGTAGTTGCGGCCGCTTGGACGATCGTTATCAGATCGCTCCTGGCCTGCTGGGCCGCCTGCAATTCGTGCTCACACGAGGTCATGGTTCGTCGTAGCGCGCGTATCAGTCGAGTTTTGCGTCATGTCTTTCGATCGCAACTTCAAAACCGCCGGTCCGCAATCGAGCTGGAGCGAGATCTGGCACCTCTGGACGGTGATCGTGCCGCGCCGCTCGATCAACGGGCAGCTCGTGGTCGGCAAGGTCTGGCGCCGTCATGACGGCCGCGATTGGATCTACAAGAAATTCACCGAGTTCGACGGCGAGGAAGCGGCCTGAAGCGCGATGAGCCCGCAATGAGCCGTCATCGCGCCCTGGGTTTGTCGCTGAGGCCGTCCGGCCCCTGCCAGAATTCCGTTCGCCCGGCCTATCCCGGCGCCTGCACGCGCGGCAGCGGCAGTTTGAAATGTCGCTTCGCGTAGGCGATGATTTCGGCGTCCGAGGGATGATCGGCCGCTTCCACCGCAGCAATCCGCTTGGCGATATCGGGCGCGTTCGCGCGAATGTGGTTGGCAAGCTCGGTCTTTGCACTCGCCGGGCCGATGATGAGGATCTCGCCGGCATCGGCGAGGGCTTTGCTCACTTCAGCGTAGAACGTCTTGTCGGGAGCGGCGTGGCCGCTGCCGATGGCGTTGGCCTTGTGATGAAGATGGCGCGTCGCCAGTTGCGGGTGCAACGTGATTTCGTCGGAGCCGCTCAGGCCGAGATGGAAGATCCGGGCCTGCGAATGGTCGATCCACACCACGGCGTGAAAATGAGACGGCATGTGCTTTTGGCCTTGTCTGAGGGGAGGCCGCCGACATCGGTGCGGCGGCGCGTGTCGCGACGACATTAGGCCGGTCGGCGCCACCCCCGGTTGACCCAGGTCAATCGATCTTGGCCCACGGCCGTCGAGCCGACCGAACGGCGCACGCCGCGAACGGTGCGCTCCGAGGGGAGGTGTCCCCGGCTCAGGCCGCCTTCGCCGCGGTTGCCGCCGGCGTGGCCGGCGGCGGCTTCAGCGGCTTGTCCTGCTTCTTCGACCACGAGATGTAATAGGCCACCGTCGTCATGATCGCGATGCCGGCGACGCTGACGAAGATCTGCGCGAGCAGCGAGCCCGAGCTCATCGACAACTCGAAATGGCCGACGAAGGACAGGAACACGCCGACGCAGAACACGGCGAGCGACTGCTGGCCGCAGACGATCAGGGGATCGAACACCTTCCATTCCAGCCCCGGCCATTCCTTGGGCACGAAGCGGATCACCAGGATCACGATCACCACGAAGTGGATGAAACGATAGGGGGCAAGGTTGGTCTTGTCGTTCGGGTTGAAGGCGGAGAACAGCCATTCCGGGAACATGCCGCCGAAGGCGGGGAAGCGGCCGGCCATGGTCATGACCAGCGCGAACAAGAGGTAGCCGAGGCACAGATAGAGCGTGACCGGCGCGTTGATCAGTGTCATCGAGCGGCGCGCGCCGCCCATCGCGCACCAGGCACCGAACACGAACAGCACCTGCCAGCAATACGGGTTGAAGTACCACTGGCCGGCCGGATAGGCGTTCAGATTCCAGCCGAAATGACGCGCCGTCAGCCACAGCACGATCGACAGCACCATGGTGACGTCGGGCTTGCGCAGCATGAACCACAGCACCGGCGGAAACAGCCCCATCAGCACGATGTAGAGCGGCAACACGTCGAGATTGAGCGGCTTGAAACGAAGGAACAGGCCCTGGCGCAGCGTCTCGGTGGCGTTGTCGACGAGGCCGGCGACGTTGAACTCGTTGATCATCTCGGAATCGCCGAAGCGCAGCGCCAGATAGCTGATCGAGGCGATGTAGATCACGAACAGGATGATGTGGGCGACATAGAGCTGCCAGACCCGTTTGGTCAGCCGGGTGGCGCCGACGATGAAGCCGCGGTCCAGCATCATCCGCGCATAGACGAACGAGGCTGTGTAGCCGGAGATGAAGACGAACAGGTCGGCGGCGTCGGAAAAGCCGTAATTGCGCGTCGTGATCCAGTTCACGACATTGTCGGGGATGTGGTCGAGGAAGATCGCCCAGTTCGCGACGCCGCGAAACAGGTCGAGCCGGAGATCACGGCCTTTGTCGGGGAGCGTGGCGTTGATGTTCAGGAAGGCCATGCGAGGAGAGCTCTCGAAGGGGGCGGACAGGCTGCGGTCGGGGAGGCGGTGCAGCCGGGCGGGATCCCGGCGCGGAAGGCGGGTACGCAATTGTCACGGTGCAGCATAATGACTATACCGTCGCAGAGGCTACAGGGGGCCGGAATCAACAATCAGTTCCCAACCGGTGTCTCTATACTATCCCTGAGCTTTGCACCAACTGCCACCCTGACGCATCGAAATCGAACGAAAAGACGAAAACGAGGCCTGGACCACCCATGACCGCACGCATTTTCAAGCCCGCCAAGAACGCGATGCAATCCGGCCGGTCAAAGACGAAGGAATGGCAGCTGGACTACGAGCCCGAGCAGCCGCGCTCGGTCGAGCCCCTGATGGGCTGGACCTCGTCCGGCGACATGAAGCAGCAGATCACGCTGCGCTTCCACAGCAAGGAAGAGGCGGTCGCCTATTGCGAGCGCAAGGGCATCGCCTATCAGGTCATCGAGCCCCAGGATTCGATCCGCCGTCCGGTCGCCTATGCGGATAATTTTTCGTTCCGCCGCGGCGAGCCCTGGACGCACTAACAACTTGCATCCACGCGCGCCGAATTCGTCATGCCCGGGCTTGTCCCGCCGGCGCGGCCGAAGCCGCTCCGGCGAGGCGAAGGTCCGTGCATCCACGTTTTTGGATGCCTGAAAGAACGTGGATGGCCGGGACAAGCCCGGCCATGACGGAGAGGGGCCGGGGGCCTCTTGGCACCAATTCCGCCCCATGCTTCGCTGCCCCGCATGACACGACCATAACGAGGGTAGGGCATGGCGGGGCGGGACCAGCTCGACAGCGTCGATCTGAAGATCTTATCCGAGCTGCAGCACGACGGACGGGTTCGCAACAACGAGCTGGCGCTGCGCGTCGGCGTGTCGGCGCCGAACTGCCTGCGGCGGCTGAAATCGCTGTTCAGCCGCGGCGTGATCCGGGCGGTACGGGCCGTCATCGACGAGCGGCGGCTCGGCTATGAAGTGGTCTCGTTCGTCTCGATCCAGCTCGGCAGCCAGGCCCAACCGGTGCTGGAGGCGTTCGAGGGCTCGATCGCCGCGATCCCGCGCATCCAGCAATGCTGGCGGATTTCCGGCGACACCGACTATCTCCTGAAATGCGTGGCGCCGAGCGTCGAAAGCATGCGCCAGCAGTTACTGCATTTCGCGGCAATGCCTGACGTGAAGAATGTGCGCAGCTTCCCGGTGCTGGGTGTTGCCAAGGATGTCCCGCTTCCGTTGCAGGACATCGCAGCCGCGCCGGCGGGATAGAGCGTGATGCGATTAGGATGAATCGCCATCGCGCTTCCGGTTGTTGTTTGAGCATGATCTTTTCGGAAAACCGCTGCGCCCTTTTCCGGATCATGCCTTAGCAGGCCGCGCCAACTGGCAGCCTGCATTGCATTTGGTTCAATTCCGAAGAACTGGAAGGCGATCCTCGGCCGCAGCCGAGCTGCGCGGGCCCAGCGTATCGGCACTATAATGCTGAGTAAATAACCTAATTGAGAAATGTGATTATTACATCCCTGCAATGCGCTGAACCGTGATTGATGGTTCCCTGGGTTGGCCTACATGCGGGGTGTGAGCCTTAGCGCGCATCGCACGTCGAGGGCTCTTATGTGGGACTCCTCAAGCAGGACAAGACAACATGAGCTCGATTTCGAAGACGTTCGCAGTCTCCGCCGCGACGCTGTTTGCGTCTGCATTTCTGGTGCTGACGGCGCCGACCGCGAAGGCGGAAGAATACTGCATCACCAACGGCGCGCAGGCTGCTCACGGCTGCGGCTATGCGACGATGGAGGCCTGCCGCGCCGCCGCCGGCGGTATCGGTGGCGTGTGTGCGCAGAGCGGTGCGAAGAGCACGAACGATTCTCTCGCCTATCAGCCGAAGCACTCGCAGTCGCGCAGCAAGCTCCGCCCGGGCGGCCAGACCAACTCCAACTGAGTATCGCGCTCGAACCGGTTTAGAGATTTTGCGGCCTCCGAGGGTTGACTCGGGGGCCGTAAATTCGCGAGAGGCGCGCGACATCGCGTGTGCAAACCTCAGCCTCTGCGATGGGTAAGTATCTCGGCCCCAAAATTAGGCGTGGCCGTGTGAACTCCCTCACAGAGCGACGGTCCGCGCAGGTCCATGCTTCCCGGAGGTCACCCGAATTGTGGACAGGGCCGAATTTGTAACAAGGGGAAGCGCGTCATGGCTCCCAACCCGATTTTCATCAGCCACCGGTTCGAATACAGCCGGATCGCCCGTGCGATGAAGAAGGTCATCGAGACCGCTTCGCATGGACAAATCGACGTCTTCATTTCGGAGGATATTCCGCGCGGCAATGAATGGCGGCCCTTGATTGAGCATCATCTACGGACGGCGCAAAGCCTGTTCCTGCTTTATGGCGCGCCTTATGAGGACTGGTCCTGGTGCTTCTATGAAGCCGGATATTTTGCCGCCGCAGAACCGGCCGTCGCCGATCGCCGGATCTTCTGCCTGATCCGCCCGAACGTGAACCCGCCGGGTCCACTCAGCCATCTGCAGATGCTGACGAGCAAGGATCAGCTCATCAAGGAGCTGATCGGCATTTTCGAGAGGAACGCTCTCGACGTCGATGCCAACGAATTGCGCGGGCTGGTCGCCAAGCTGGATAGCAGTCTGTTCGGCGAGATCCGCGAGTTCGACGGTTATCCGCGCGTGCATTTCGTGGCGTCCGACGCCGAACTCGCCCAGGGGAAGATTCCGCCTGCGGCCCAGTTCACCGGCGACGACAATGTGCTCGGCGATCTCTTCACCATCCAGGCGCGATCCGTACCCTGGTGCAAGGTCCAGAAGCTGGCAAATACGGAAAGTGGAAAGCTGAACTTCGTCTACAAATGGCTCGAGGAAACCGCGCAGATACTGCTTGCGGCGCGCGAGAACGAGTTCGTCGCGCCGCAGGCCGTGCTGATCGGGCGCGGCGGCCGGCGCTACCGGACCCTGCTGCACCGAGCGCGTGTCCAGGGCGATGGCGATTATCGCTGCGAATTCCTGGCGATCGAGGAGGTCGGCGGACCGCTGACCGGGCTGTCGAGCAAGCAGCTCTCGCTCTTGACCGCCATCCGCATGGGCTACCGGTTCAGGTCCGAGATCATCCAGAAATTCCCTGCCGATTTCGACGCGCAGTCGTCCGACGAGCGCGAGCGCAGGATCCAGCAGATCCCACGCGTGATCGAGGATCTCACGGTCGAATCGAAGACGCGCGGCAATATCAGCACGGAAGACTTTCTGGCGGCATTCGACGACGTCGAAAGCGAGAAGATGTCGCGTCTGCTGGACTACTGGCCGATCCTGGCGCGCGAGATGTACAAGTCGCTGGGGCTGTCGAGCGACGGAAAGACCGTCATTCGGCCCGGCCTCGTCGGTTCGGACGTCGAACGTTACCGTACGGCCCTCAAGGGCATGCGGCTGCTCAACATCGAGTTTCTGTCGCGGAGCTGCGCGCGCGTCGCGCAGATGATGAAGCGATCCGAGCAGGAGCTGACCGACAACGCCAAGGCGCTCGAAGATGCCGTCAAGGCGCTGACCGGTCCGGACATCAAGACGGCGGCGTGAGGCCCGCGCGCCTCAGCGATACCTGTCGCGGAACTCGCGCGGGCTCGCGCCGGTCCAGCCGCGGAAGGCGCGGGAGAAGCTCTTCTCGTTGCGGAAGCCGGCAATCTCGGCGATCCGCTTGATCGGCGTGCGGCCGCGCATCAGCTCCTGCTTGGCCAGCTCGAATTTTGCCTCTTCCTTGAGGTCGCGCAGCGAGGTGGCTTCCTCGCGCAGGCGACGATGCATGGTGCGGGTTGAGAGCGCAAGCTCGCTTGCGACGTCCTCGGCCCCGAGGCTGCGTCCGCGCGCATTGCGCAGCACGCGGCGGACACGCTCGACCAGCAGGCGGTCGCGCCGATAGGGCAGCACGGTCAGCCGCAGCGCGCCCTTGAGCATGTTGTCGAGATCGGCGGCGCTGCGCGTGAGCGGCAGCGAGAGATAATGCTTGTCGAAGATGATGCGGGCGCCGTCCGCATCGAAGCGGATGGTCCGGCAAAAGATGGTCGGATAGACCGAGACATGGCCGGGTTCGCGGTAAGGGAATTCCGCCGCGCGCAGCGCGATCTTTGAATCGACGGCCCAGCAGGAGAAGCCGAGCACGTAGCGGAGCAGTGTGACCAGGCAGAATTCGCGAAAAGCGCCGAGATCGCGCAGTTCCCGGATGGAGACCATCGCGGTCTCTTCGCCCACCTCGAGATCGAGCAGCACGTCCTCGGTGAGCAGGCGATGATGCCGGCACCAGCGCTTGAGCGCGACCTCCAGCGTGGGCGCCGTGATCGAGGCGCGGCACAGCATGCCGTAGGTGCCGAAGGGCAGGCGCCGCGAGAACCAGCCCAGCGCCTCGTCGTCGAGCTCACGCATGGCATGGCCGGCCAGGGCCTCGAACTGGGCGGCCGTGACCCGCCCATCCCGAGAATTGACAAGCTCTGGCGCTACCTGACCCCGCTGGAGGGCTTCGGCCGGGTTCAGTCCGTACCGCGCGTAGGCGGCAACCACGCCGCGGACAAAGGCGGCAGGGGTGACGGCGCGGCGCGGGATCGCCGTTGCGGCTTGAAAGGGCATGCGAAAATCCTCGCCAAGTTTGGCGGAAAATGCAACCTTTTCGACCGCAAGAGGACCTCGACCCCGCTAGGTTCGGTCCCCAAAATACGGAGGACTCGCCTTGAACATCCCGAGCATCGATTTCGATCTGGGCGAAGACATCAGCCTGCTGCGCGACACGCTGCGCGCCTTTGTCGAGGCGGAGATCACGCCGCGGGCCGCCGAGATCGAGAAGGCCAATCTGTTCCCGGCCGACCTGTGGAAGCGCTTCGGCGACCTCGGCCTGCTCGGCATGACCGCGCCGGAGCAATATGGTGGCTCCAGCATGGGCTATCTCGCCCACATCGTCGCCATGGAGGAGATTTCGCGCGGCTCCGCAGCCGTGGGCCTGTCCTACGGCGCCCATTCCAATCTCTGCGTCAACCAGATCCGCCGCAACGGCAACGACGCGCAGCGCCAGCGCTATCTGCCGAAGCTGATCTCCGGCGAATATGTCGGCGCGCTCGCGATGTCCGAGCCGGGCGCCGGTTCCGACGTGGTCTCGATGAAGCTGCGCGCCGACAAGCGCGGCGACCGCTACGTCCTCAACGGCTCCAAGATGTGGATCACCAATGGCGGCGATGCCGACGTGCTGGTGGTCTATGCCAAGACCGATCCGGACGCCGGCCCGCGCGGCATGACCGCGTTCCTCATCGAGAGGGGCTTCAAGGGCTTCACCCACGGCCAGCATCTCGACAAGCTCGGCATGCGCGGCTCCAACACCTATCCTTTGTTCTTCGACGATTGCGAGGTGCCGGAGGAGAACGTGATGGGCAAGGTGGGTGAGGGCGTCAAGGTGCTGATGTCCGGCCTCGACTATGAGCGTGCGGTGCTGTCCGGCGGCCCGCTCGGCATCATGGCGGCCTGCATGGATGCGGTGGTGCCCTACATGCACGAGCGCAAGCAGTTCGGCCAGCCGATCGGTGATTTCCAGCTGATGCAGGGCAAGCTCGCCGACATGTATGCGACCTGGCAGGCGACGCGCGCCTATGTCTATGCGGTGGGCAAGGCCTGCGACCGCGCCGACCATGCGCGCAGTTTGCGCAAGGATGCTGCTGCCGCGATCCTTTATTCCGCGGAGAAGGCGACGTGGATGGCCGGCGAGGCGATCCAGGCGCTCGGCGGCGTCGGCTACACCAGCGAATTTCCCGTGGGGCGTCTCTGGCGCGATGCAAAACTCTACGAGATCGGTGCCGGCACCTCGGAGGTCCGCCGCATGCTGATCGGCCGCGAATTGATGGCCGAGACGGCTTAAAACGTTCACCTCATTGGAATCATCATGCCGCTCCATTCCAGCATCGATCCGTCTTCATCAGACTTTGCGCGCAATTCCGAGGCCATGCGCAACCTCGTCGCTGACTTGCGCGAAAAACTCAGCCAGGTCGCCGGCGGCGGTGGCGAGGTCTCGCGCAACCGCCACACCGCGCGCGGCAAGATGCTGGCGCGCGAGCGCGTCGACCTGCTGGTCGATCCGGGCACCTCGTTCCTGGAACTGTCGCCGCTCGCAGCCTATGGCCTCTATGGCGGCGACGTGCATTCGGCGAGCGTCGTGACGGGGGTGGGACGCATCGCGGGGCGCGAATGCGTGATCGTCGCCAACGATGCCACGATCAAGGGCGGTACCTATTATCCCATGACCGTGAAGAAGCATCTGCGCGCCCAGGACATCGCGCGGCAGAACAATCTTCCCTGCGTCTACATGGTCGATTCCGGCGGCGCGTTCCTGCCGCTGCAGGACGAGATCTTCCCGGACGAGCGCCATTTCGGCCGCATCTTCTACAACCAGGCGCAGATGTCGTCCCAGGGTATCCCGCAGATCGCGATCGTGATGGGCTCCTGCACCGCCGGGGGCGCCTATGTCCCGGCGATGTCGGACGAGAGCATCATCGTTCGCAACCAAGGGACCATCTTCCTCGGCGGCCCGCCGCTGGTGAAAGCGGCGACCGGCGAGGTGGTGAGCGCTGAGGAGCTCGGCGGCGCCGACGTGCATTCGCGGCAGTCGGGCGTGACCGATCATTACGCCCAGAACGATGCCCATGCGATCGGCATCGCGCGGCGCATCGTCGGCACGCTGAAGCCGTCGACGCGGCCGAATCTCAACATGCATCCGCCACGCGATCCGCTGTTCGCCGCGGAGGAGATCTACGGCGTGGTGCCGGTCGACGGGCGGAAGCCGTTCGACGTGCGCGACATCATCGCGCGCGTGGTGGATGGTTCCGAGTTCGACGAGTTCAAGAAACTCTACGGCACGACGCTGGTCTGCGGCTTCGCCCATATCTGGGGCTATCCGGTCGGCATCATCGCCAACAACGGCATCCTCTTCAGCGAGAGCTCGCTGAAGGGCGCCCATTTCATCGAGCTGTGCTGCCAGCGCGGCATTCCCCTTGTTTTCCTGCAGAACATCACCGGCTTCATGGTGGGCAAGAAATACGAAGCCGGCGGCATCGCACGCGACGGCGCCAAGCTGGTGACGGCGGTGGCGACCGCGTCGGTGCCGAAATTCACCGTCGTGATCGGCGGCTCCTACGGCGCCGGCAATTACGGCATGTGCGGCCGCGCCTACTCGCCGCGCTTCCTCTGGATGTGGCCGAACGCGCGCATCTCGGTAATGGGCGGCGAGCAGGCCTCGATGGTGCTGAGCCAGGTCCGGCGCGACAATATCGAGGCCAAGGGCGATAGCTGGTCGAAGGACGAGGAAGACAAATTCCGCAAGCCGATCCGTGACCAATATGAGAGCCAGGGGCACCCATACTATGCGACCGCACGGCTCTGGGACGACGGCGTGATCGACCCGGCCGACACGCGTCTCGTGCTCGGCCTCGGCCTCTCGGCGGCGTCGAATGCGCCGATCGAACCGACGAAATTCGGCCTGTTCAGGATGTGATGCGATGGACCGCTCAAAGCTCTACCGGCGTTTCCGCACGCTCCTGATTGCCAACCGCGGCGAGATCGCCTGCCGCGTCATCCGCACCGCCCGCGCCATGGGCCTGCGCACGGTCGCGGTCTATTCCGAAGCCGACCGCGACGCGATGCATGTCGCGCTCGCGGACGAAGCCGTGGTGCTCGGGCCGGCACGGGCCCGCGACAGCTACCTCAATATCGAGCGGCTGATCGAGGCGGCGCGCAAGACCGGCGCCGAAGCCGTGCATCCCGGCTATGGTTTCTTGTCGGAGAATGCCGAGTTCGCACAGGCCTGCTACGAATCCGGCCTCGTCTTCGTCGGCCCGACCGCCGAGATGATGAATGCGATGGGCTCGAAATCGGGATCCAAGGCCCTGATGGAGAAGGCCGGCGTGCCTCTGGTGCCCGGCTATCACGGCGAGGCCCAGGACGATGCGACGCTGGCGAAGGCGGCCGAGAAGGTCGGTTTCCCGATCCTGGTGAAGGCGTCCGCCGGCGGCGGCGGCCGCGGCATGCGCATCGTACGCTCGGCCGACGAACTCGGTCCCGCAATTGTCAGCGCCAAGCGCGAGGCCAAGGCCGCGTTCGGCGACGACCGCATGCTGATCGAAAAATATGTCGACAATCCCCGCCACATCGAAGTGCAGATCATCGGCGACAGCCACGGCAATCTGCTCTCGCTGTTCGAGCGCGAATGCACCTTGCAGCGCCGGCACCAGAAGGTGATCGAGGAGGCGCCGTCACCGACGCTCAATGCGGCCCAGCGCGAGACCGTCTGTGCGGCTGCGCGAAAGGCGGCGGGTGCGGTGAACTATGTCGGCGCCGGCACGATCGAATTCGTCTCCGACGGCAAGGACGTCTTCTTCATCGAGATGAACACGCGCCTGCAGGTCGAGCATCCCGTGACCGAGCTGATCACGGGCATCGACCTCGTCGAATGGCAATTGCGCGTCGCCTTCGGCGAGGCGCTGCCGCTGAAGCAGGACGAGATCAAGCTCAACGGCCATGCCGTCGAGGCGCGCGTCTACGCGGAGAACCCGACCAAGAACTTCATGCCGTCGGTCGGCAGGATCTCGACCTGGCGGCTTCCGGCGGAGACCGGCGGCTTGCGCATCGATGCCGGCTATCGCGAGGGCGATACGGTCTCGCCGTATTACGACGCGATGCTGGCCAAGATGATTGCCTGGGCTCCGACGCGGGATGTCGCGATCGAGCGGCTCAATCGCGGGCTGGAAGAGTCCGACGTTCGCGGCATCGTCACCAATATCCCGTTCCTGTCGGCGCTGATGACGCATCCGAAGGTGCGGACCAATGCGATCGACACCGGCTTCATCGAGCGCGAGCTGGCGGTGCTGACGTCCGCATCGCCCGCGCCCGGCGAGCTCGAGCTGTGCGCTGCGGTCGCTGCTGTCATCAACGACGAACAACAGAGGGCACAGGCGGCGGCGAATTCGCCCTGGCAGACTTTCGGCTGGCAGCCGGTCGGGCGCCGTCAGCGCAGCTTTGCCTTCCGCGTCGGCCACGGGGCCGAGCAGAAGGTCACGCTGAACTATGGCAGCGGGCCGTCGACGCTGGTGATCGGCGAACGCGAACTGGCCTTCGCGATCGCGCCACGCGAGGGCGGCTTCGACCTGACGCTCGACGGCGTCAAATCGTCAGTGGCGGCCGTCATCGACGGTCATGAGCTGTATTTGCGCACGCGCAACGGCCGGTTCGACCTGCACTGGGTCGATCCGTTCGGTGGCGAGAGCGAGGAGCAGACCGGCGCGGACAAGATCGCGGCGCCCTTGCCGGGAACGGTCGTCGCGGTGTTGGCCGAGGAGGGCGCGACACTCGAAAAGGGCGCGCCAATCCTGACCCTCGAGGTGATGAAGATGGAGCAGACGCTGCGCGCGCCCTATGCCGGCGTGCTGAAGTCGATCAAGTGCAAGGTCGGCGACATCGTGCAGGAAGGCGTCGAGCTTGCCGTGGTCGAACCATCAGGCGAATGACATGAGCGATCAAGTCCGCATTATCGAAATGGGGCCGCGCGACGGACTCCAGAACGAGAAGGTTCCGGTCAGCGTGGAGGCCCGCATCGCCTTCATCGAAGCGCTGGTCGCGGCCGGTCTCGATACGGTCGAGGTCGGCGCCTTCGTCTCGCCCAAGGCGATCCCGCAAATGGCGAGCTCCGATGCGGTGCTGCGCGGCGTTGCTCATGTGAAGAACGCAGAGTTCCACGTGCTGGTGCCGAACGAAAAGGGCTACGACGCCGCGCGCACCGCCGGCGCCAAGGTCGTCTCGGTGTTCGCGGCGGCCTCCGAAGGCTTTTCCCGCGCCAACATCAATTGTACCGTTGCGGAGTCCATCGAGCGATTCAAGCCGGTGCTGGCGCGCGCCAAGTCTGACGGCATTCCGGTGCGCGGCTATATCTCCTGCGTGCTGGGGTGCCCGTTCGACGGGGAGATCAAGCCGAAGGCCGTCGCCGATCTCGCGAGCACGCTGTTCGACCTCGGCTGCTACGAGATCTCGCTCGGCGACACCATCGGCGTCGGCACGCCAGTCAAGGCGAAGGAGATGCTACGCGCGGTTGCCGCCCACATCCCGCCGGCCAAACTCGCGATGCATTTCCACGACACCTACGGTCAGGCGCTCGCCAATCTCTATGCCGGGATGGAAGAGGGTGTCCGCGTCATCGACGCCGCGGCCGGCGGTCTCGGCGGCTGTCCCTACGCACCCGGCGCGACCGGCAACGTCGCAACCGAGGATGTCGTCTACATGCTCGAAGGCATGGGCGTGAAGACGGGCATCGATATGGAGAAGCTGCTGGCGGCCACCAACGTGATGGCCGGCATGCTGGGCAAGCCGCCGGTGAGCCGCGTGGCGTCCGCGCTGAATGCGAAGAAGAGGCGGGCCAGTTCGTAGTGCCGTAGGGTGGGCAAAGGCGCGAAGCGCCGTGCCCACCATCTTTCTCAATCACTGGCAGAAGGTGGGCACGCTGTCGCTTTGCCCACCCTACGAAACTACGTCCTCAAGCCGCCTTCAACCCGACGTCCGGCAGACGCGGCCGATTCTTCAGCGCCTTGGCCATCATGGCTTCGACCTCGGCCTTCTCATGCGGCAGCAGCGCGAGGCGCGGCGGGCGGGTCAGCGCGGTGCCGCGGCCCATGATGTGCTCGCACAACTTGATGCACTGGACGAGGTCGGGACGGGCGTCGAGATGCAAGAGCGGCATGAACCATTCGTAGAGCGGCATCGCCTCGGCGAAGCGCCCCGCCTTGGCCAGGCGGAACAGCGTCTCGCCTTCGCGCGGGAAGGCGTTCGACATGCCGGAGACCCAGCCCACCGCGCCCATGGCGACGCTCTCGACGATGACGTCGTCGAGCCCTGCGAACAGCACGAAGCGGTCGCCGACCATGTTGCGGGTGTCGATGAAACGTCTGGTATCGCCGGAGGAATCCTTGAAGCAGACGACCGTCTCGACGTCCGCCAGTGAGGCCAGGATGTCGGGGGTGACGTCGTTCTTGTAGATCGGCGGATTGTTGTAGAGCATCACCGGCAGATCGGTTGCGCTGGCGACCGCGCGGAAATGCGCGGCGGTCTCGTGCGGCTTGGAGGAGTAAACCAACGCCGGCATCACCATCACGCCGTCGATGCCGACGCGGGCGGCCTCCTTGGCGGTCTCGACCGCGAAGGCCGTGGTGAATTCGGCGATGCCACACAGTACGGGCACGCGGCCGGCCGCGACCGACTTCGCGGTCTCCATGATCGCAATCTTCTCCTTGCGCTCCAGCGAGGTGTTCTCGCCGACCGAGCCACAGACGATCAGGCCGGACACGCCATCGCGGATCAACCCGTCCATCACCTTGGCGGTTGCCTCGATATTGAGCGACAGGTCGTCGTTGAATTGGGTGGTGACGGCCGGGAAGACGCCTTCCCAGGAAACGTGGCGGCTCATGAGTTCACTCCAAGTGTATTGCCGGCGGGGGATGGGGCCGCCGACTGTTGTTAAGTCGATGGCGGATGGAATTAGAGCGTCGCGCCGACCTTGCGCAGCTCGGCGAGGACGGGGGCCTTGGGCAGCCAGAGCTTGTCGAACTCGGCGATCACGGCTTCGGTGTCGCCGGCCGGGACCTGGCGGATTGGGATCGGCGCGTTCTTGAAGTTCTCGATCAACGTTGGCTCGTTGCCGGCCAGCTCGTCGATCTGCGCGTCCAGCGTCGACTTCACCAGCTTGGTGATCAGCTCGCGATCGGCTGGCGGCAGCGACTGCCAGACCCGGCCGGAGACGACGGCCGCCATCGGCATGAAGACGGCGTTCATCTGCAGGATCACCTTGGAGACCTTGTCGAAGCGCTGGTTCCAGGAGAATTCGAGATCTGCCTCGAGGCCGTCGACCTGGCCGTTCGCCATGGCGTCGAACACCTGCGGCGTCGGGATCGGGGTGGGCGCGGCACCCAGCGAGGAATAGAAATCGCGATAGACCGGCGTCGGGTTGATGCGCAGCTTCATGCCCTTGATGTCGGCGAGCGAATTCAGGTCCCTGGACGAGAACACCGCGCGCATGCCGGTGATGCCCCAGCCGAGCCCGATGGTGCCGGTCTCCTGCGGCAGCACCTCGAACAGTTTGACGGCGGCCGGATGCCGCACGAATTTCGCGACCGCCGGCGTCGAGCGGACGATATAGGGCGCGTTGATCGCGGCGATGTGCGGCACGCGCGAGCCGAGCTCGGCGGCCTGGATGAAGCCCATGTCGAGCGCGCCGGACTGCAATTGCTGCATCATCGCGGGCTCGTTGCCGAGCTGACCGGAGTGGAACACGGTCAGGGTCAGCCGGCCATTGGTCGCGGCCTTGAGCTCGTCGCCGAATTTGATGGCGGCCTTGTTCCAGGAATGGCCGTTGGGCGTGATCAGGCCGAGGCGGAATTCCTTGGCCTGGGCGAGCGCCAGCGACGGCGCGAACACCGATGCGGCTGCGCTGGCGGCGAGAAAGCGGCGACGAGAAAGCGACATGGTCGGGCTCCTTTTGGATGGGCCTATTTGATGAGGATCAGCGAGAGCGACGGATAGAGCGAGAGCAGCACGAGGAGGACGCAGGAGATGACGAAGAACGGCAGCGTCACCATGAACATCTTGCCGGGCTTGGCGCCGGTGACGGCGGCCGCGACGAAGAAGCAGAGCCCGACCGGCGGCGACAACAGGCCGAGCACGAGATTGATCACCACGACGACGCCGAAATGCCGGGGGTCGATGTGATAGACCTCGGTGGCAACCGGCAGCAGGATCGGCACCGTCATGATCAGGCCGGGAATGCCGTCGATCACCGTGCCGATCACCAGCAGGATCACGTTGCAGATCAGCATGAAGCTGACAGGGTCCTTGGCGGCGGTCTGGATCCAGGCGGCGGTCTCCTGCGGCACCTTGCCGAAGATCAGGACCCAGGAAAACACGGCTGCGGCCGCGACCAGGAACAGCACGATCGCCGAATAGATCGCGCTGCGCAGCATCATCTGCGGCAGTTGCGAGAACTCGAACTCCCTGGTCCAGTATTTTCCGACGAGTGCGGCGGCCACCGCGCCGACCGCGGCGGATTCCGTGGCGTTGGCGAGGCCGCTGAGAATCGTGCCGACGATGACGATCGGGATCAGCAGCGTCGGCGACGTCCGCAGGATAGTCATGACGCGCTGGCGCGGCGTCTGATAATCCGCGCGCGGATAGTTGTAGACGTATCCCATCAGCGCGATGACGAGGCAGAACATCACCGTGAGGATCACGCCCGGCACGATGCCGGCGATCAGCATGTCGCTGACCGAGACCTGTGCGAGCACGCTGTAGACCACGAACATCACCGAGGGCGGGATGATCGGCCCGAGCATGCCGCCATAGGCGGTAAGTCCCGCAGCAAACGTCTTGTCGTAACCCTTCTTCTCCATCTCCGGCACCATGATCTGGGCCATGATCGCGACCTGCGCGGTCGCGGATCCCAGGATCGAGGAGATGAACATGTTGGCGAGGATGTTGACGTAGGCGAGCCCGCCCTTGAGCGAGCCGACGAATGCCATCGCCATGTCGACGATGCGGCGTGTGATGCCGCCGCCATTCATGATCTCGCCGATCAGGATGAACAGCGGAATGGCGATCAGGCCGTAACTGTCGACGCCGCCGAAAAGCTGCAGCGGATAGGACTGGAACAGCACGGGATTGCCGGATGCCGCGATGTAGACGAGCCCGGCGAGACACAGGCAGAGGCCGATCGGCACGCCGACCAGCATGAAAACCATGAAGGCCGCTGACGTGATCATCAGTTGACCCCGTCGAGTTCGGAGAGCTGAAAACCCTTCGGCGGCACGCGCGGCACCAGTTCGAGGTCTTCCAGCAGATTGGCGAGGCCGTGGACGGTCATCGACACCGCGAAGATCGGCAGCGTCAGATAGAGCACCCAGGTCGGCCAGTTCAGCGTCTGGGTGCGCTCGGTGTAGAGGAAGTTGAAGGTCTCGGCCGCGAGCTTGCGGCCGTCGAAGCAGGCGCGGGCGAGGCCGATCGGATCCATCCAGAGCACGCAGGTGACGATCAGGGCAATTCCGAAAACGACGACCAGGCCGGTCGAGATCACCTTCGCGATCTTCTGGTGCCGTGCCGAAAGACGCTCCGTCAGCATGGTCACCGCGAAATCGAGCCGCAGCCGCGTCATTGCCGAAGCGCCGACGAAGGTCAGCCAGACCACGCAATAGACCGCGGATTCGTCGATCCAGTAGATCGGAAAGCGCGCGTAGCGGGTGACGACGTTCACCAGGATCAAGCCGGTGAGCAGGTACATCAGGCCCATCAGCGCGATGCGTTCGACGGCGAGCAGGGCGCTGGAAGCGCGGATCACCAGGCGTCGGGCGCTGAATGCGCGCTTGGCCGGCATCGTCTGCTCGATCATGAAAGAAGCCCCAACCCACGAAGATTTGTCGTGCGATTGCCAAATGTATAATTTATACATTTTGGGTGTCAAACGGAGATTGCGGTCATTTCGGCGGCAGGACGCGCGTTTGCTGGGCAGTCACTTTTGCCGTGCTCAGCAACATGCAAGAGAGAGACCGCTTCGACGGATGAGTCGGGAAGGACAACAGAAGGTCAGATGAAACAGCCTCTGAAGCATCGCACCCTGTCGGCCGCGATCGTCGACCAGCTCAGGCAGGCGATCCTCGACGGCACCTATCCGGCCGGATCGCAATTGCGTCAGGACGCGCTTGGCGAAACCTATGGCGTCAGCCGCATCCCCGTGCGCGAGGCGCTATTCCAGCTCGAGGCGGAAGGGCTGGTGCGGATCGTGCCGCAGAAGGGCGCGATCGTCTCCGAACTGTCGCTCGACGAGATCAACGACGTGTTCGATCTGCGCTGCATCCTGGAGCCGAGGCTGCTGGCGCAGTCGGCGCCGCGCTTCACCGCCGAGGATTTCGAAGGGCTCGACGACATCCACAAGAGCTTCGAGAAGGCGATCAAGGCGAAGAACGTCAGCGACTGGGGCCAGCTCAACGCCGACTTCCACATGGCGCTCTATGTGCACGCGCCGCAGCCGCGCACGCGCGCCATCGTGCTGTCGCTGCTCCAGACCAGCGACCGCTACACGCGTCTGCAGCTCTCCAACACCAAGGCGATGGGGACGGCCGAAAAGGAGCACGCCCACATGATCGCGCTCTGCCGCGCGCAGAAGGTGGAGGAGGCCTGCCGATTCCTGGAGCGGCACATCGAGGCGGTGCGCAAGGATCTGTTGCAAGTGGTGGCGGGTAGCGTGGCCGCGCCGAAGCTGCGGCGGAAGAGCAAGTAGCTTCGTAGGGTGGGCAAAGCGTAGCTTGCCCACGATTTCTAGCGGGATTGCAGAGAGTTGGTGGGCACGGCGCTACGCGCCTTTGCCCGCCCTACGGCAGTCGTGATTGCCGCTACCTGCTTCCGTCCGGCCCCATCACCAGATCCGGCAGGCCGGTCGAAATGCCCGGGAAGAAACACAGCAGCAGCACCGCGAGCATCATCAGCAGCACGAACGGCAGGGTGCCCCAGATCACCTCGCGCAGCGGGATGTCCGGCGCGACGTTGCGGATGACGAAGATGTTGAGGCCGACGGGGGGATGGATCAGCCCCATCTCCATCACGATGGTCATGACCACGCCGAACCAGATGATGTCGAAATTCGCGGCGCGTAAGGGCGGCAGGATGATCGGCGCCGTCATCAGGATGATCGAGACCGGCGGCAGGAAGAAGCCGAGCACGACGACCATGACGAGGATCGCGAACAACAGGCCCCAGCGCGGCAGGTGCATCGCGACGACGGATTCGGCGACCGACTGCGAGATGTGCAGATAGCTCATCACGTAGGAGTAGAGCAGCGACATGCCGATGATCATCATCAGCATGGTCGATTCCCGGATCGTCGACTTCATGATGGGCGCAAGGTCGCTCGGCCGCCACACGCTGTAGATCGCCGCGATCAGCGCCAGCGCCAGGAGGCCACCGAGGCCGGCGGTCTCCGACGGCGTGGCATAGCCGCCATAGAGAGCAATCATGACGCCGGTAAGCAGCAGCACGAACGGGATCACGCGCGGCAGCACGCTGAAGCGTTCGGCCAGTGTGTAGTCGTCGCGGGCGAGGATTGCGGCTTCCGGTCCGCCATTCCTGTAGATGGCTTCAGCGGCTGCATATTCCTGGCGGAAGCGGATCACGGCATAGGCGCCG
>Ga0102591_1001213_pt1 | contig 37500 bp, 35 predicted proteins | sample AraplaCol_mCL_r2_2_FD_76860 | JGI IMG/M metagenome (GOLD analysis project Ga0102591, IMG submission 76860) | Arabidopsis root microbial communities from North Carolina, USA - plate scrape MF_Col_mCL_r2 (SPADES assembly) (version 2) | ecosystem: Host-associated > Plants > Roots > Endosphere...
CTTTTCGTATCGTTGAACGTCTCTCTTGCTGTTCTCGATGCAGATGCACAGATTGGCAAGAAATCCCTCATGGACGCACAGGAGCGTGCGAACTCCATCGTTGCCTTGCAGCAAGCACCTCTTCTGGTCGTGCAAATCGTCGAGGACGTGATTTCCCAGACGGCTGCCCCGAGGGCCGCCGAACCTACGTTGGATCAGGCGCCGGACGTTGCAACGGATCATGTTGCAAAGGAGGTGCCGCAGCCCCAGTCTCAGTCTCAGTCTCAGTCTCAGTCCCAGTCATCTTGGGGTTCGCAAATTTCAGCCGCCTGCCGGGCCGCCGTGAATGGCCATTATCCGTTCTTCGATGGCCCTGACGCGGACATGGACGAGGTCGCACGGATCTTCGCGCCGGAGGGCACGATCGAAAAGTATTTTCGGGCGCAACTGGCACATTTGATGGACACGTCGGCGACACCGTGGCGTTGGAGACCGGAGGCGCGGCTTTCCGGCTATACACCGGAAAGCGCAGCATTCTTGCAGCGGGCAGTGGCCCTTGGGCAGGCTCTGTTCCAACAGGGAACACCGCCCAATGTCCCGATCGTGCTGGAAGCGCTCGCCCAACGAGGAGCGGCGACCATCTCAATCGGCGGCGCTCATGCTCCGGTCGTCACTTCGGGGGAGGCAGTGACCTTGAAATGGCCAGGAGCGTCACCCGCTCGCGGATTTGAGATATCCTTCGATAACGGCATTGCAGTCGACAAGAAGGGCGAAGCCGGACCATGGGGCCTCCTGCGGTTCCTGGACGGATCACGGTTGCGGCCCCGCGACGCCGGCCGGCGGTTCCTGATCGATGTGCGTGCCAAGGGAGCGCGCGCCTATCTGCAGATGTCCTTCGCCGGGCCTGCCAATCCGGTGTCGGCGCGCTCGCTGATGCGCGGCCTGACCTGTCCGCTGGCATTGTGAATTTCACTATCCTATCTTTCGCACGCGGGCGAAAACCGCGACGGCAAGCACGCTGTCTGTCAGGACACGCGAGTACCGATGCCAAGATCATGTTCAAGGACGGATGCGTCTATGTCGGTGCTGCATGTGCGGACCCACGGCGTCGTGCCGCTGCCACTGCGATTTGGAAGACGGTGACCCCGACCGCGATCTTCGCATGACGCTTGCCTGGCGCTGGAAATAGAGGCTGGTCAATACGCCTGGCGAAATTGCCGAGGCATTGCCGGCTGGCCAATCGACGATGGTGAAGACTACATCGTCGCCGTCAGGGCATGTCTGACATCAACGGAAATGCATCCGCCTGCGAGGCGCGCTCAGCCCTCATCCAGACGGGCGACGGAATGGGGATCTATGATGACCGTCGTTCGCTAAAGCTGCCGAAAATGCTTGGCAGCCCGACGTTTGGGACCATCACTTTCAAATTAAGGTGAGGTCGCAAGAGAGGCGTTGTATGGACCTCGATCCGAGTCGAGAATGATCAGGCGTCGATGACCATACGGTGCAGAAAGGCCCGGCGCCCTGTCCGGCAAATGCAGAGCCCAACTTAAAAGCCGCCTTGCCGAAACGCTCCCGATACCAGCTTGAAGTTCCGACGATCCGGACATTGGCAACGAGGCAGCGGACTGTGTGGACAGCGTGAAGCCAGACGTCGGAGCTTCCGTGAGCAAAGGGAGGAACTTTCGTGTATTTTGCTCCGGTTCCGCGGCACCGGTAGATGCCGTCTGAATTTCATCAATCGCTGCACCCACCGCCTCTTCCGGAGGCCGGAGATTCGGGATCGGAACGGCATACAAGGAAAGATCCGCGATTGGCGCCTGGCCGTTCGCCCGGGCAGTGACCGAATTTGGGCCTGCCTGGTGGGAAAGGGCCCTCTCGACGCGGCTGGATGGGACTGGAACGAGTGCGACCTCAATGGGGCCGGCCGAAGGGCTCGCCTGGCCGGGTTCGACAGCATCTTCCTCATCGGCTGTTGCAGCGTTCTCGATCGAGCCAGATTGAATGCGCTTGTTGTGGTTGGCAAGAGCCTGGGCATAGCCCGGAAGGGGTCTGCCGTCAGCCGGGACATGCATGGTGCGGCCATTCGGGAATATGCTTGCGAGTTCCTGCCGCGACATCCGCGGCCACGCCCTTACTCGACCGACGTCAAGGTGCACGAAGGGGGACCCGGAACGGGGATAGTATCCAACACCGCCGATCTGCAACTGCATGGCAAGCGCCCGCAATGTCTGCAGTTTCACACCAGGGATGTAGAAGTCCATCGCTTTGCCAAGCATATGCTGGCTTGTCTTTGCAACGCCGGAGCTTCGAGAACGCGAGCGCAGCATCTTGTTCGTCGTCGGAGATCTGTAAGCTGATACAACGTGGATATAGTCACGCGCACCGCTGCGATGATAAACCTCCCAGACGAGATCGAGCAGACGCGGATCCATCCGCGTGGGTTCGTTTTTCCGCCAGTCACGCAAAAAGCGATTGATCTGCGCGAGCCCTCTCGGATCAAATCTTCCGTCGCGTTTGAACGTGATCGTGGTTCGCTCTCCGGTGTGCGTAAAAAAGAGCTTCAAGGCACGATCCTCTGCCTCGGCCGTCATTCCTGATAGGAGAATGGCGAGTGTTGCGATCGCCGCTTGCCGAGCGCGTCTGGCGATCGACCATAGCGTTCTGCCGACAGCACCGAAGATGCACGGCGTCAACCGCCTTTCCGGATCATCAGACATGGCCAACCTCAACCCTTTGGCCCGGCGGGCGTGCAGACGGTTTGCAAAGCCAGGCATGCGAGAGGCAATTATGGTCAACAAAGTCCTAACAACCTGTTGACGCATCCTGGGGGATTCGCCTTTTGCTGCATGCCTGGCGGGTAGAGGAAGTGACCAGGCGTAGAAGCTTACGCCTTATACCTTTCCAGCGCAGTCAGGTGCTGGACCGGCGGGTCGGCATCGTCCCAACGGTATATTTCAGTTCGCAGGAAGTGAAGTTCGTCTGCCAGAAGATCCTCGTCGACTTCGATCCACCAGGACTTCGGACGACCGTCGCTCCCGTCAGACCAACGATATCCCCGTGCTTTGAGGTGATCCTTCATGTCGAAAGGACTGTGTTCGGCAAACAGACGAGCGCGCGATCGCTCGGAGGCCCTGAGCAGTTCAGCGAAAGGCTTCTCAGCTTCCGCTTTCTGATGGTCGAGGACTTCCAGCAGCGCGAAGCAATCGTCAACGGCGCGATGGCCAACGTGGAAATAGCCTGCCTGACCGACAAGGTAGCCGAGCTTTGTGCCCTCGAAACCGCGCGCGCTCCAGTCGATCTCAGAGACCGAACACGCCCAGGCCTTGTCTTTGAAGTCCGGAGAAAACCTCTCACAGAAAGGGCGGTCAAAGCCGGCATTATGGGCAATGATGAGATCTGCCGGTTCGATAATCCGCCGCAACGACGCCATATCGATCTGTTGCCCCGCCACCATCTCGTCGGTGATCCCCGTCAGTTGGGTAATCCCCGGGGGAATCGCGGTTTGTGGCTGCTGCAGTCCAGAATAGACATCAACGATGTCCCCGATTTGGCCTTCGTCATCGAACGTGAAGCTTACCGCACCTATCTCGATGATCTCGTTCTTGCGGTGATCAAGGCCGGTCGTCTCGGTGTCGATGAGAACGCCCAGGCGTCCAAATTCCGGTCGGCGACGTGTGGGAGCGGAACGGGGAGCAAGCCTGCGTAACACGCGGTAGTCCCCGGTTGCCTCCAGGCATTCAACCATTTCCTCTGCACTCCAACCGATCGACTTCCGATCGGTTCGGCGAATACGCTCGATTTGCAGTTCGCTGGCCGCCAGCGTCGAAGCAAACATATCGAGTTGTTTTGTCATTCAGTCCTTCGTTCAGCTCAGCCGCATTTTAGAACGTGGCGCCGTCCCACATTACATAATGCAAAGCCAGGTGTTTCTCGATGACGGACAGTATCCCCACCTTTTCTGCATGGAACGGGGTCACCTCCAGGGGCCCCCGGGGCCCGTCCAATGGGATCGCGCCTGCGAATTCCCGTGCTCATCGTATGCAACCAGCTTCGGTCCGTCCTTGAGCGAAATTCGGTGAACTCCAGCATTCATCACATTCGCGCCCGGCCAGATCCAGTTACTCTTGACCTTTTCCGGGCGATCAGCCGGAGCGACCAGAATGTTGACGGTCCGACAGATCGTCAACAGGTTACGCGCTTTGCAATAGGCGTGATTACGTCGTCCAGCAACAGAATGAACGGCCATTTCGATCACAGCATTTAAATCTCCGCGTCTGTGCCAACGCAGTTCATCGCTCCTACTCCGGCGCCCTGTCGGGACCGTGCAGTACTGTTTTCTCGATAGATAGCTCGTGTTGGTTCCCGTCTCGGCGCAGCCGTTTGTCTCGACCCGCAAATCTGCGAGTTCAAATCTCTGTCACCTCCGTTCACGCTGATTGCGTAACCCAAATTGCGGAGGATTTTGATCATGCAGGCAGTCGCACTCAGTCAACCCCGAACATCCCGTGACCTAGATCTCCTTGAACAAATGTATCGGCTGCGCGCCCGTGTCTTTGCGCAACGCTTAGGTTGGGTCGCGTGTAAGGGCGAGCGCGAGTGCGACGAATTCGACGCGCTTGAGCCGACCTACATTCTGGCAATCGATGAGCAAAGCAATGTCGTTGGCTGCGCGCGCCTTCTCCCTGCCTGTGGCCCAACGATGCTGCAAACTCTATTTTCATGCTTGCTTGGGGGTGGTGACACGTTCCGCCCCCATGCGTCCATGATCGAAAGCTCGCGCTTCTGTGTCGACATCGACCATTGTCACGGAATGGAGGGGCGTCCGCTGCATCTGGCGACCCGGACCATGTTTGCCGCAATTGCGGAATGGTCCTTTCTCAACGGCTACAACGAGATCGTCACAGTAACCGATGTCCGGCTCGAGCGACTTCTCAATCGCTCCGGTTGGCCGATGAGACGTCTGGGAGAACTTCGCCTCATCAACGAAACGCCAAGTGTTGCGGGTGTTCTCGCCGCCGACCAGGCAACCTTCGAGCGGATCTGTCCCGCCGACTACCATTCTGAATTCGTCGAAAGGGTGAAGGTGGCGTAAGGCAGACATTGGATCGGCGTCCGGCGCATCCGCACTTGAGGGATGTGTTCATCTCGCCATCAAGAGACGCCAAAGGACTGTTCGGCCGCGGTGGCCGAACAGGTTCTTCGATAGGCACTGTCAGATCAAACCCAGTTGCAGCGCCAGGGAAAGTGCCTGTTTCAGGTTCTTTACGTTGAGTTTCGCGCGGATGTTGTCGAGATCCCAGCGAACGGTGTGGTAGTTCAAGCCAAGGATCTCGGCGATGTCCTGCATCGACTTCCCCGCGGCTATCCATCCCAAGCACAGCGCCTCGCGGTCGGACAATCCTGGCTGACGCTGCGTTGTCGGACAATTCGTCGAGACGAGACGCGAATGCAGAAACGTTGCCGAGGTTGCGGCGACGGCACATTCGGTTTCGCAGAATTCTCTTGGACGCAAATTTTGAGAGGAAGCCAGGGTCAGCATTGCAACCTGCCCGTAGCACACGCGTATCGGCACAGTCACCCCTGCGCGAATGCCGAACTGCGACGCCGCGTCCCAGAAACCGCGCTCGTCTTTCGTCGCCCGTCGTCGTTGCTCATCGACGCACCACTGAAACGCCCGCATCATCCGTTTGCCCATAGTGACGACGGGATCCAGCGCCATGTATGAGCGGCCGAAATACATCGCCTGCCAGTCCTGCGGATAGTTCGATACGGCAAAGCTCCTGGCGCTTACGGCGTCGAGATTGAGATATGCGAAGCGCTCGAAACCATGCTTGGTGGTGATCCTCGCAACGGCGGCGCGAAGCGAATCCTCCGTGGACGTTGTCGCGGTCGAATCGATCATTTCGTGAAAAAGAGTACGCATATTCATAGCCGATAAGCTCCCCCAGGATGCGCAAAGCTCCATGTGGACGCTGATGTCGACGACCACCCTTGCGCAATTCAATGAACCCCGTCGTCGCCTGCGCGACGCCAACCCAGCTTTCAGCCCGTCCATGACGATCAGGCGTGCATACGATTAGTTGCATGGTTCTCGCGCATCAATTGGAACGGTGTCCGGAAACAAAACTTAATATTCGCGGACATGACCTAGCCCGCCATCACGTCGGCCGTGAAAACATATCCTCCAAGTCTCACTGTCTTGAGCAGGCGAGGGTTCGGCGGATCATGTTCTATTTTTTGACGCAGACGGCTGATGTGGACGTCGATGCTGCGCGTCACGGGTCCTGCAACACCGGCATGCGTCGATGTCAGCAACTCTTCGCGTCGCATCAGCCTTCCCGGGTTCCGGCACAGTGCCAGCAGCAGATCGAATTCTGCAGAGGTGAGATCAACGATCTGGCAGTCCGGACCCCAAAGCTGGCGTTCAAGCACGCTGAGACGAAAGCCGGCGAAGGTGAATGCTAACGGTTGCCGATGTGTGGGAATGCGGGCGTATGAGGCACGTCTCAGAAGGTTGTTGATCCTGGCGACAAATTCAGGGATCGAGACGGGAGGTGACATGCAATCATCGGCCCCGGCTTCTAGCGCCAACACGATCAGATCCGCCTTGAAGGGCTCCACAATAAGGAAGATCGGGATGGCGCTGCTGGTCCTGATTTGGCGACAGAAGTCGATTGCTTCGTTTGGCGATGAAACGGCATCGACAATCACCGCGTCATATTGCGATCGATAGAGATGCCTTCGCAGTTGAAGGATGGAGTGTACCACCGACACAGCCATCGCCTCCCTTTCGATTGCAGCAATGATTGGATGAGCATCCGTGCCGCCGTTATCCGCAAAGATGATCTTCGCTTGAATGAGTTCTCTCCGCCTGCCCTTATGGACTGAATGCCATGTCGGAAGCGTATGACAGGCCCGACGACAATCCCTCTAAGGTTGCGGTCAATATTTACTCTTGCCAACTCGCATAATTGCTAATCCCGCCTTCTCAGGCATTTCGATTAATCTTTAAAGGCGATTGACAACCTTTGCGTGTTACTTATGTCGAGAAGACTAAACTCAAGATGATCGGCACTATCACTCGATGGGCTCATTCGTTGGGGCCGTGCCTTTGGCGGTGCCGTCCAGCTGCGGCTGAGCCTTGCGTCCTTTACAGGAGAGGTTGCGACAGGTCACGCAGGGTAGGGGTTTTGCTGCCACATGGGGATCATTGCAGTGCTCCTCATCCTCCAGTCTGCTTTCTTCCGACGACAAGTTCGACATTTCCAAAGGGGTACACATCTGGTTCTCCGGAGGGACGGGGTGAGAACAAAATTATGCAGCCGCTCCTTTGCAGCCTCCAATTTCACGACAAATCAATTCATTGGCCATTCATATCAATGGAAAGCCAGCACTTGGGGATACCAAGGCGTAATGTCCGACAGGTGCCGTCTGCTTCGTCCCGTTCTTAGATGTCGTGTGAACATCGAAGAAATATTTCTTAATCGAGCGCTGGACATCAATGTTTGAAGCGCACCCTCTCTCGTGAGATTGTAGGGGTGCCAAAACACAACAACAGCGACAGTATGCCATGAGACCGACGATTGTTATCGGCTCAGGAGACGGCGATCTGTGCTTCATTGCCCGCCACCTTCTAGAGCATTCCGGCTTTGCGACGAGCCTGCAGTCAGAAGCCAATGACATCGTTATCGCTGCGCGCCAAGACAACGTCTGTGCGCTTCTGATTGACGGCCGGGTCAGGGACGCAGTTTCGGCCTGTGCGCAGATTTGCGATCTTCGAGCAGGCAGCGCGATCATCATTGTCGCCCTGGTTGACCCGGGGGCGCATGGCCAGGGTCTTGCCTTCCTCAACGCAGGCGCCGATGAAGTCTTTACCCGACCGGTTCCGCCCAGTCATCTGCTTCGGGCATTGATGACGCAAGGCACGACACAGCGCCTGAGATTTGGCGACATCGAGATGGACGTGGCGGCCCGGCGCGTGTGGCGTGCCGATTGCCCCGTCTACCTTCCACGGATCGAGTTTGCCATCCTGCGCTACTTCCTTCTTCAGCCCGACAGGATTTCCGACCGCAGGGAGATCATCAGGCAGTGCTGGCCAAGTGGAACATACGTCGATTGCAAGACGGTGAACGTCCACATCGGGCGACTGCGCAGGTGTCTGAGGGTTGAGGGAGCCCCTGACCCCATTCGTACGGTGCGCGGCATCGGCTATGGCATCGGCTCCGTCTCCCTGCCCGAAAGGAGAGCGCGATGGCGTGCGAAACCTTGATCCTCAATGGCCGCGTTGTCACGGGAGATGGATCAACAGTTCACACCCGCGGTTCCGTCCGTGTTCGCGGCAGAACGATTGTCCAGGTCGCGGAGGGTCAGCTTGCGGCCGCCGCAGGATCGCTTGTCATCGACGCCGACGGCTACACGATCATTCCCGGCATTATCAACGCGCATGCGCATGGGTGCGTGCACGGCCCCTCGATGCCGAGCGGGTCCAAGCCCTTTCGGTCGAGCGACGTCGATTACTTTCGCAACCGACATCTGCTTTCCGGCACCTCTACTCTCCTGAATGTCTGCGGCCTCGCCCTTGCCGATGAAATCGACGATGTTACGCGAAACAACCATCCTCTCGACATACATATCACGAGCGCGCATACGCCGAGCAACCTTCGTGCCGCACTTGCAATTGACGGCGCCGGTCTCCGCGACCGTCATCATGCAGCGACCATCGAGACGATGATAAGTGCTGGGGTGCGAGCGCTTGGCGAAGCCGGCGGTGGTCAAACGCTTGGGGGAGGGGCCCAGGACTATCGCTTCATACCGGACGCGATATTTGCATTAACGGGCATCAGGCTCTCCCCGAAGTGGGCGCGAAGTCTCAAAGAAGCAGTCCTCGGACGCACCCTCGACGGTAAGGACGCAGCCCCAACTGAACTGATCGAAGCACTTCTCGCCGAATGCGGTCTGTTATCGATCATGTCCGTCCAGGATCTTGTGGAGCTGATAACGAAAACCGTTATGCCCCCTGTCGCGCTCTCCTTGAGAGGACTGGACGAGATTGCCGCAGCCAGTGCGCACTATGGCCTGCCAGGCATATTCCACCACGCGCTCCCAACAGCACGAACATTACTGAACCTGGCAGTGCGATATCCATCAGCCCGCATTGTGGCGGCTCACGCCAACCATCCCTCGTTTCGTCCGGATGAATGTGTTGCCTCCGCACGCGAACTCAAGAAGCGTGGCGTCGTCATCGACGTTTCAACACTCGACTGCATTACAACCCGTTGGCGCAACGACGCGACCAACATCGACCTCCTGGTCCGTGAGGGGCTTGTCGATACCTTGTCTACCGATTTTGCCGGCGGCGATTGGGACAGCATCCTTGCAGCGATCAACCGCATGGTGCAACGAGAGCAGACGACGTTGCCTTGCGCGATTGCGCTTGCAACCGGCAACGTTGCTCGGATTTTCCCCGAGTTTGCGGGAGACAGGGGTATTCTTGCGCCTGGAAAGCGTGCCGACGTTGCGATTGTCGAAAGCCACAATCTTGCTCGCGTGCGGCACCTGATGATCAATGGCCGCTTCGCCGTTTGGAACGGTGCGAGAAGCGACAAAATCCCCAAGAACCCATGAAACGACCGGTTCCAGCATAAAGACGCAGTGTGCCCACACAACGCGCTCTACATTGCGATGAACCCTGTCAATCCTCGTGCATGTCCAAATACTGTGGCATTTCCGCAAATAGCGGTCCTGCCTCACCCTGCGCCAGTGCCAGCACGCCGTCGACAATGGCTTGTCGCTTCCCCGGCGTAAGCCTGGCGGCTGTCAATCGACAGAACTTCTCCTCTATACCGTGCCACAGCAGCGGCAAACCGGGATCTCCGAGTGGGCCACCCAAGTCGGAAACAAACTTGCCATTTTTTGTTTGAACAGTGACGCGTGCCAGGGTTTCGGCCGGAAAGAGGCGGTCACTCTGATGATGAACCAAGAGCTGAACCTTCTTTGCAACAGCAACGAGATCCGGGCGTGCAAGGCACTTGGTCGTTATCGGCAACAATCCGGAGGAGCCGTCAACAAGGGCAATCGCGAGACAGTAGGGAAGACTAAACTGGACATCGACGAGATTCTCCGGCGACGTGCGATTTGCAAGCCGGAGGGCCCAGCCGAACGTCTCGACATCGATCGAGATGACGGTCTCTGACGTCAGGCCATAGCGTTCGACAAGCTCAAGAAGCCGATCGAGAGCCGGATGTATGTAGCGGCAGCACGCATAGGGTTTGAAGTAAGTGCCGAGGATCTCCCAACGGCGACCGAGTTCTCCGAGTAACAGCCGCGGGTCGTAGTAGTCAGGGTAATCAAACAGATCAGAAGGACCCGTAAAACCGCGACGCGCAAGCTCGAGAGCCATAAGCCCCGTGGCACTACTCCACGGGATGCCTTCCTTGACGTCGTTGCCGGTCATCTTCGAGTAACCCGAGCTACCATTTGCCTGCTGGTTCGGGGCAAGCACGCCGGCAATCGCAAGCGCCTGAGTGGTCACCGCTGGTGAAGCCTTGAGCAAGACCGCCGCTGTTGCGGCGGATGCGATGGCCGCCCAGCGTCCCGACTGCCGCGTGGAAATAGTTTGCGGGTTCTGTGCCGCTGCCGTCCTCACTCCAATGTCGTAGCCTGCGACAATTGCTGCGATGATGTCGTCGCCGCCAAGCTGTTGTATCGAGCCGATGGTAAGGGCAGTCGTTACCACGGAGGCTCCGGGATGGCCTCGTGCTGCCCGGTGACCATCGTCGATATCAAGGGCGCAGGCCGCTGCTGCGTTACAGAAGAGGGCGCCGACAGCGGCCAATTCCTGTCCCGAAAACCATATCGGCGCCTCGCCTTTGCCAAAGAGGGTTGCTGCGGATCGGCGCGCTGCCGTTGCACTGTCGGAGGAATGACCGACGATGGCAGCACCGATAAGATCAAGAACACACCGGATTGCCATGTTGCGCGTCTCGGCAAGGGGAGGTCGAGCGGCGACAGCCGAGATATGTTCGGCGAGTATTTCGGAAAGGTACAATGAACCGCCTCCCTTTGATCAAGTCCGGGTTGCCAGCATGTGATCGTTGTACGCACGGTATTTTTTGTAGATCGCCTGTGCGACATAGAGATCGAGCATCGGCAGGCCAACGCAGGTGACGCAGGTCGGACCTTCCTGATCGACGTGCAAATCACCGGAGCCTGAAAGCTCTGCTACTCCGATCAACGGGCCGACTTGCTCGAGGGAAAGGCCGCGCCTGGAGAAATGCAGCGCAATACTTTGCGAATTTCGGCGAGAGACGGTCGCCACGTCATCGCAGACGACAAGACCCGATCGAAGTGCTCGCTGGAGGTAGGCATCTGGGACCTCATCTCCACCGAGATGCAGCGATATGGCGCGTCGATGAAGGGCGCAATCGTCAAACAGAGGTGTTCTGGCATTCGTGGCCGTGATCACAAACCGACAGAACGGTAGGCGTGTGGTGTCGCTTGCAGGGATGACTGGGATCCTCGTGCAACCCGCGATGTCTGCCATCAGTGCCTCAAGGCCTTCCCTGCTACGCCCACGCACCACGATCTCTTCGATCCTGTCTGCGAAACGGAAATCAAGGCACTCAATCACGCTGCGGGCGATTGGGCCCGACCCGAACAAAAAGACTGATAGCTTGTCCGTTGGATTCGTGAACATGCCCAGAACCGTCGTTGCATATGTGCCCGTACGCCGGGCGGACATTGCGGTTCCGTCCAGAACCGTCACGAGGCGCAGGGTTCGTTTCTCCAGCAGCAGTACGGTCGAGGTCGATCGCGGAAAGCCGAGATTGCGGTTGAACGCGTTGGCACCGATGATCTTGACGCCGCCGAATTGATCATTGACGCTGTAGAGGCACGACAATTTCCATCCCAACCGCTCGTTCTCAAACTGGGACTTGAATGGAGCGACGCTTTCGACCTCCCAGAAGGATTCCTCTGGCAGCGACAGCACGGACTTGCCACCAAACGATTTTCCTGACCGGATGTCCCGCCAAGCCGCATCTGTTGCGTCCAGAAGCTCCTGCGTGGTCAGGTCGGCGCCTGCGGCGCGGATCTCTTCACAATTGAGAAATTTCACGTCGCGACTAGCTTGAATGTTCTGTTCCTGCATGGACGGTTTCTCCTTCTCGCCAATCGGAAGAACCTAGCGATCCGGAGGAAACGGCAGGATGAAGCTTGGATAAATTCCTGGGAAAGCAAAGCGCCTGCGAAACGCCGGCGCTACATGCGTTCCGGCTTGATGTGGAGGTGCTTGCCATCAAGGAGCACCCGATGCTCTGACATCGGAATCAGGCGCCGTACTTCGGCAAGGCGATGCGGATCGATTTCGACCTGGAGAACTGCCGGAAAGTGGCCGGCTTTGCCAATCACCGTTCCCCAGGGGTCGCAAACAAGAGAACGGCCTAACGTTTCCCGGCGCGGGCCGCCGGGGGTGGGGTAACTGCCACATTGACCACATGCGACGAAGTAAGCCTGATACTCAATCGCCCGCGCCCTGCATAGCACCTCAAAGTGCGCGCGTCCGGTTTGGCGGTTGAACGCAGCAGGGAGAATGAAGATATCGACCATCTCGCTGGCCAGCCGATCGAACAGGCGCGAGAAACGAAGATCGTAGCAGATCACGCATGCGATCCTGTATCCATTCAACTCGTAGATAAGAAGATCATCGCCCGGCGTCACAACCGACGATTCAGCGTATTTCATCCCGTTCGGCGCCGTAATGTCGAACATATGAATCTTCCGATAGCGGCCGACCTCCTCGCCGCGCGCATTAAACACGATCGTCGTGTTGTGCACGGGTCCGTCGTTGCGCTGCCGTTCCAGCAAGCTGCCGGCATGTATCCAGACTGAATTGTCCTTCGCAAAACGCTCGATGAAACCGTAGGCCTCGCCGCCGGGGACGCGATCGGCGGCGCGCCGTTTGTCATCTCCGGTTCCTCCCATCCAATCGAAGTGCTCAGGGAGAACAATCAGGTCGGGAGTTCCGCGCATCGCTTCGTTCATCAGCCGCTCGGCCTGAACCAGGTTCCGGCGGCGGTCCGGTTGCGAGTTCATTTGAATCAACGCGATTTTCACGATCCGGTCTCCGGCTGGAATTCAAAAATCGATCTGCCTGCCGCCAGATGCGTTCGCACGGCGACCGATCTTTGCTGGCGTTGCCTTGCTGCTTCAGCGATTTGGCGCATCCGGTTGGCATCGGCGACGAACACTCCGGAGCGGTCGGCAAGTACGGCCTGGCCAGGCAACACGGCGGTACGTCCGCAGGCGACGGGAACATTCAAGCAACCACCGATGCTGAATTGACGATTGGTGGTCTTGGAGGACACACCCCGGCACCAGACCGGCAATCCAACTTCCCCGATCTCCTCGACATCAGTACATGGACCGTCCACGACGATGCCAACGGCGCCCTTCGCCATGGCAGCCGTTGCCACCCCGCCTCCCACGCAGGCGATGTCATCGCCGTCGACACGAGAGATCACAAGCATATCGCCGGGCATGAGCTGGTCGATCGCCTTGTAGATGATAGAACCGTCGCGGCCGGGGGCCGCGACGGTTACGGCAACTCCGGCCGCATGAGCCGGGAACAGCGGAAGGACCTGACTTCCCACAAATCCCACATGCTCCACGTGGCCGATCGTTGCCGTCTCTACCGATGACAATAGTTCGATCAGGTCAGGATTCAGGGGTGGATGGCGATCCATCAGTTGATAGAACATTGTCACGGATAGCTCTTCGTTTTGGGGATCAGACTGGCCGTTCGCCTGAGGTCGTCGTACGGTGCATGATCCGGATGAAGGCCGGATCAAATGAATCGCGACGATGCATCGTGCATCGATTGTCCCACATCATGATGTCTCCTTCGTCCCACTGCTGCACAAAGACTTGCTTGGTGCTGGTCGTGTGATCCCACAGCTCGGCCAAGAGCGCATCGCTCTCGTCGCGGCTCATTCCGACGATCCATGCGCCGTCAATTGTTCCGCCGAGATAAAGTGCCTTGCGACCCGTCTCGCCATGAGTGCGAACAAGTGGGTGCACGACGCCGCTCCACTCGCGATAGTCCTGGCTCTTCGGGGTCGATTTTCCCAGCCGCAGCTTACCCGTTTTGTCATAGACGTTCTGGAAGAAGATCTGCCGTCCATCGACGGCTGCTTTCAGTGTCGCCGGCAGTGTTTCGTAGGCAAGATAGGTCGACAGGAAGTAGGTATCACCGCCTGAGGGAGGGACTTGAACTGCACGCAAAATCGCCCCAGCCGGAGGCTTCTCGTAGAACCATGTGTCCGTATGCCAGGTGGCCTCACTGTTTCCCATGGCTCCACTGGGCTTTCCGTCGGTCATTGCGTTGCTGATGACAAGAATTTCCCTGTGCGTTGGATGTCCCCCTTCCTGCAACTGCTTCGGGTGGATGACAAACTCGCCGAAATGCCGTGAGAATTCCACCTGCTGCGCGTCTGTGATGCGGGTCTGCTTGAACCGTATCACCCCATACTGCAGCCAGTACCCTCGGATCGCCTCGATGTCGCGGCTGTCGTATCGGTCGAAATCAAAACCCTCGATATCCGCACACACGTTGCTGGAATGCTGAATGGCCTTAAGCCGCTCCTTTGTAAGCATTTTCATCTCCTATAGTGACCTTCTCGATTAGGTCACGGTGATCCTAAAGCGGGCCCCTGGGAGATCTCCAATATGAACCCCGAGGCATTGATGCGGCTGCTTTATCGATCGCTGCTCAGTCGGCCAGGAGTTTCAATGCACAGGCACGAATGCCGAGCTTCAGCTGTTGCCCAGGGGCCGGCAATGCGTCCGACCCTGCGGAAGGAACCAGAACGCTGACGTGAATTTCGGGCGCGAGTTCAACGAGCACTTCGAGCGATGCCCCAAGATTGATCACTCTTTTCAGCATACCTCTAAGCACGTTGAAATCCTCCGGAACCGGAGCGTCGTCGACAAGCGGCTGGATGTCCTGGGGTCGAATGACACAATAGCGGGCATCTCCCTTTCCGCGCGTCGCGCGAAGTCTTATGTCGCACCTGTCGATTGCAGCATCCCATGCGGTTCCAGTCCACGTTACCTCCCTCAATGTCAGAATATTGGACTTCCCGATGAAATCGGCGACAAAAGTCGATTGTGGATCGCCATAGATGGAACCGGGATCCCCTTGCTGCGCGACGGCCCCCTTCCACATGACGACGATGCGATCGGACATTGCCATCGCTTCTTCCTGGTCATGGGTGACGTAGATGAAGGTCATACCCAGTTCCTGCTGCATCTCCTTCAATTCCGCACGCATTGCTTCGCGCAGCTTCAGGTCAAGATTGGATAACGGCTCGTCGAGCAAAAGAACCGAGGGTCGTGGCGCAAGTGCCCGCGCCAGGGCGACGCGTTGCTGTTGTCCGCCCGACAGCGCTCTGGGATAGCGGTCTGCCAGTGTGTCGAGATGAACCCTGCGAAGTGATGATTGAACGATTGATCCGATTTCGCCCTTTGGCGTGCCCTTCATTCGCAGGCCGAACGCAACATTTTCGGCGACGGTCATGTGTGGAAAAAGTGCATAGTTCTGAAAAACGAGGCCAATGTTTCGGCGTTCGGGAGGAACATCAACCTGGCTACGGCCGCGAATACGGATGTCGCCGCCGGACGGCGCGCTAAACCCGGCGATCATGTTGAGGGTTGTGGTCTTCCCGCACCCGGACGGTCCGAGAATACTGACGAATTCTCCCTTCGGAATCTTAAGATCAATGTTTGTGACGACCGATATCGGACCGAAGGATTTGCTGACGGAGATCAGCTCCACGTCGATTGCACTCATTTGCTACCACCATGCAGTTGGGCGGAAAAACCGCCGAGTTTTTCGAAGCTGAAAATCACGATCAGAATGAAGGCCATGGATGCGACGTTGACCGCAGCCATCACGGGGTCGAGGCTGTATTCGAGATAGTTTATGACGGTGATCGGCAGCGTGGTTTCTCCCGGTCGCACCAGAAACACCGAGAGCGGAATATTGTTGAACGAGATGATGAATGCGAATGTCACCCCTGAAAGGACACCCGGCTTGATCGCAGGCAGGAGGATGAACCTGATCCGCTGCCATTGATTGGCCCCGAGAATCTGGCCCGCTCGGAAGAGGTTGCAGTCAAAGTTTGCAATCGACGTGGCAACCATGCGAACCACAAAGGGAAGCGCAAGCACGCAGTGACCGGCAATGAGAGCCGGCGTTCCGAGCAACGGCTGTAGTCCGATCACGGACAAAAACAGAACCACTGCCACGCCCTTTACGATCTGCGGCACGGAAAGCGGCGAAAGGAGTGCGGCCATGACGACCTCGCTTCCTGCGAACTTCTCGTAAGCGACGACATAAGCAGCAACGGTCCCGATCGCGCCACTTACGACAGAAACGACAATGGCAATTTTGACACTTAGCCAAAACGGTCCAAGCCACCGCTCCGACGCAAGATCGAAGTACCATTTGACCGTCCACTCCCACGGTCGAAATGTCACGTCGCCGGTTGGGCTGAGAGACGCTGCAAAGACCACCACAATTGGCAGCGCGATGAAGGCGATTACCAGTGCAAGAGCACACCAAAACAGCGCGGATATCACTCTGTTCATTTCATACCTCCTGCGACGCTCTGATACTTTTGGCGACAACCCGCCTCGAAACGAATCCCGGCGTACGAGATCACGAGCATGAGGATCAGCAGCGCATTCGCCATGACGGCTGCGAAGGACCAATCGATATAGAAGAGGACCTGCTCGGAAATCATGGTCGCCAGGACCTTGAAGCTGGCTCCGCCGAGCAGTGCGGGCGTCGCATAGGCGCTAGCAGCCATTGTAAAGGAAAGAAGGAATGAGCTTATGAGACCCGGAACCGACAGAGGAAGCAGGATGTGCCAGACGACGGCATGACGCGGCGCTCCCAAGATCTGGGCTGCACGTTCGAGGTTGTCGTCGATGCCTTGGATACTTGTCGTCAAGGACAGGATTGCGAAAGGCAACACGACATGGGTCAGACCGATGACCACCGCAAACAAGTTCTTCGACAAGGGAAGCGGCGACGAAATCAGCCCCGCGTGAAGTAGGACATCGTTGATGAAACCCCTGTCTTCCAGGATGATGAGCCATCCATAGGTTCGCAGAACGACACCGGCAAGCTCGGGTGCGAGCGCGATGGCAAACACGATTGAACGCCACCGCCCTCTCGAACGCGCCAGATAGTAGGCAACTGGATAGGCGAGCAAGGTTGCCGAAATCGCAACCAGACTCGACATGAGAGTTGTCCTCCAAAAGCCGAGGAGTGACAGGCCGTCGGTAAAAAAACGCGAATAGCTAAGAAGGCTCACTCCCTGCGATGATGGATTGTGAAAGCTCATTCCGATCATCATTCCCATCGGCAGAGCGAAGAAAAATACGAGCAGACAGGTCGCTGGTGACAATCCCAGAAACCTGATCCAACCCCTGGCAAACACTCGCGGTTTGCCAGGCATCTCCAAGGCAATAATAGTCATGGGACCCCTCAATTTGCGTGCGCGACAACGTCGCGTTCCCACTGTTCCGCCCATTTGGGCAGGCGTTCTGCGACGGTGGTCAGGTTCGGCAAATGAAGGGAATTCAAGTTTGCATCTGAGGTGATCTGGCGTGCTCTTACCGCGGCCGGAACATCGATGTCGGTGCGGGCGCTTCCCACCTTGTAACCGCCCACCCACGCTTCCTGACTGGTCTTCTCCAGGAAGAAGTCAATGAACTTTCTCGCAGCATCCTTATGCTCGGCGCCGATTGGAATGTTCAGCGTGGCGACAAGCGGGATGGTGCCCTCCTTTGGCTTGACGTAATCCACAGGCAAGCCGCTATCGACAAGCAATTGCGCCCGGCCGCTCCAGAAAGGCATCGCCCAGACCGTTCCATCCTTTATGTAGCTCTCGAGAATTGCCGAACTCTGTTCGAAGCCGATCGATTGCTTGGCGATTACGGCCACTGCCCTGAACCCAGGAGCGAGATTGTCGACGAGGTCGCCGCCATTCATCAGTGAGAACATTTCGACAAGGTAGATGGCCATGGTGTTTTGAAATGTCGGCAGGACGACCCGACCCGCGAGGTCGCTTGAGGCAAGTGCTGACCAAGATACCGGCGGCGTTGCCAACTTGTCCGTGCGGTAAAGCAACGACATGTACTGGACCTCGTGCACAGCACCGCAGGGACCGGCCGTTTCCGTCAGTCTTCGCGAGAGTTTCGCAAGGTTCGGGATGCTATTTGCGTCAAGCTTTTCCAGAACGCCGTCCTTACAGCCCTGCAGCGATTGAGAGGCGGTCATGACGACCACGTCAAAGCCGGGCCGGCCCCTGGTCGCCTTGATCTTCGCATAATCCTGCGACGCTGAGCCGACGGGGTCATAGACGACATCTATCCCAGTTCGCTGCTCGAATGGCTCTATGATGGCCTTGCGGATGATGGCTTCGTAAGGTCCTCCATAGCTGTTGACGACAAGCGTTTCCGCGCGCAGCGGCGTGGCAAGAGCTGCGACCGCGAAGGCCGACACAGTGAAAATTAGTCTTGTTCTTCCCATGACATGATCTCGCTTCTTGGCGTTGTTCCCATGGGAATGGTCTTCAGCGGACCGCCAGTGGTCCAATATCGGATTTCAACGATTCATGTGCTGCGCAGATGAATTGGCCCTCCGTAGGACCCCGAACGGGCCGAGCACTTCTGCCGTCATTAGTTTCCGAAATGGATCGGAACCAATCGTTTGATGCCTGCGCGGGGCCCGGCTCCTTGCCAGCGTCGCGCTCCGACTTCGGCCAAGTTCCGCCCACGGACCGCGGGTTAACGAAACATCGTCGACGAGAAAGCACTAACAAGTTTGCGAGTGGATATCGGATCGCAAGTGGGCAATTTTCACCTCCAACCGCACTTTCCCGGTGCGAACCAGCAAAACGAAATTGCACTCCAACCGAAGGTCGCATGGTGACAATGCAACATCCTGCTCAAGTTCGTTTGATCAGCAAATTGCGTCATGCCCTTGGCGACCGCCTGTGTGCCGCAATTGATGACCCGAGTGTCGTTGAAATCGTCTTGAACCCTGACGGCAAGGTCTTTGTCGAACGGTTGGGCCAGGGGTTCTCACCGCACGGCCAAGTGGCCTCAGCGGCAGCGGAAATCGTCATTGGTACGGTCGCACACGCGCTGCAGTGCGCTGTCGACACCGACCACCCCATCATCTCGGGTGAGCTCCCGATTGGCGGCCACCGCTTTGAGGGGTTGCTGCCTCCGGTGGTCGCAAAGCCGACATTCACGATACGCCGAAGGGCGTCCTCACTGATCCCGTTGGACGAGTATGTCAGCTCGGGAACCATGACAGAAGCGCAGGCCGCGACCATCCGAAATGCGGTCAACTCGCGTTTGAATATCATCATTTCGGGCGGAACTGGTTCGGGAAAGACGACACTTGCGAACGCTGTCATCGACGAGATCGTCAAGTGCGCTCCTGAGGATCGCCTCGTTGTGCTCGAAGACACCGCCGAGATCCAGTGCGTAGCCGACAATGCGGTTCTGCTGCACACCAGCGACGCTGTTGACATGGCCCGGCTGTTGAAGAGCACGATGCGCCTGCGCCCCGACCGTATCGTTGTTGGTGAAGTCAGAGACGGTGCTGCGCTCACGTTGCTGAAGGCATGGAACACCGGTCATCCGGGGGGGGTGGCCACGATCCACTCCAATACCGCAGTCTCGGCGCTACGCCGCCTGGAGCAGCTTACCGCTGAGGCAAGCATGCAGCCAATGGAGGCAGTCATCGGGGAGGCAGTCGATCTGATTGTCTCTATTGAACGCACTCCGCGGGGCCGACGTGTGCGCGACATCATTCGGGTCATACGTTTCGTCAATGGCCAATACGAAATCCAATCCGACCAACCAACCGAAGAGCAGGAGCGTCGCCGTGCCACATAGGAAACTTCCGCTTGCTATCGCTTTTTTCAGCGCAACACTCCTTTTCGTGACAGTGATGCCCGCGCTCGCCAGTTCCGGCGGCGAGCTTCCCTGGGAGGGCCCGCTCGAACGGATCCAGCAATCGATCACGGGCCCCGTCGCCGGTTACATTGCGCTGGCTGCCGTCGCGATCGCCGGGGGGATGCTGATTTTCGGCGGCGAACTCAACGATTTTGCGCGACGTCTGGTGTACGTGGTCCTTGTGGCCGGTGTCCTCCTTGGCGCTACGCGGATTGTCGGTCTGTTCGGTGCAACAGGCGCATCGATCGGATGGATCGATGATCAACGCTCCTCATCGAAGGTGTTGGATCGAGAGGAGAAAGCAAATGGCTGAATCCCTGTCCGGCTTGCGACGAAACCGCATCCATCGTGCATTGTCTCGCCCAAATCTTCTGATGGGCGCTGACCGCGAACTGGTGCTGATTACTGGCTTGGCAGCAGCCATTCTCATCTTCGTGGTGTTGACTGTGTACTCTGCAGTGTTCGGCGTCGCGGTGTGGATTGTCGTCATCGGCCTGCTACGCATGTTGGCGAAGTCGGATCCGCTCATGCGTCAGGTCTATATCAGGCACATTTCATACAAGCCTTTCTACAAACCAACCACCGCGCCGTGGCGCAAATACTGAGGAGGTGGGCATGGTTGCTTTGAGCGCATTCAGGATCACGGGTCCCTCTTTTGCAGATCTTGTTCCCTATGCAGGCCTTGTCGACAACGGCGTGCTACTCCTCAAGGACGGGAGCCTTATGGCTGGCTGGTACTTTGCCGGACCTGATTCAGAGAGTGCGACCGATCTGGAGCGCAATGAGCTTTCGCGACAGATCAACGCCGTTCTGTCGCGACTTGGCAGTGGATGGATGATCCAGGTCGAAGCGATCCGTGTTCCGACCGTCGACTACCCCTGCGAGGACCGCTGCCATTTTCCCGACGCGGTCACGCGAGCAATCGATGCCGAGCGTCGCGCTCATTTCGTACGAGAACAGGGGCATTTTGAAAGCAAACACGCAGTGATCCTGACCCATCGGCCACTTGAGGCTAAGAAGTCCGCGCTCAGCAGGTACATCTATTCTGACGAAGAAAGCCGCAAGAGGTCTTACGCGGATACAGTGCTCGCCATTTTCAAGAATGCGGTGCGAGAGGTCGAACAGTATCTTGCCAATACGCTCTCTATCCGACGCATGGAAACACGTGAGACAAGCGACCGGGGTGGGACGACGGTTGCCCGATACGACGAACTTCTGCAATTCATCCGCTTCTGCATCACGGGTGACAACTATCCCGTCCGCTTGCCGGATGTGCCCATGTATCTTGACTGGCTTGTAACGGCACAGCTTGAACATGGGCTGACGCCGAAGGTTGAGAACCGATTTCTCGGTGTGGTTGCGATCGACGGGTTGCCCGCCGAAAGCTGGCCGGGGATCTTGAACGCTCTCGATCTGATGCCGCTGACCTACAGGTGGTCATCGCGCTTCATTGTCCTGGACGCGGAAGAAGCCCGCCAGAAACTCGAGCGCACCCGGAAGAAATGGCAGCAAAAGGTACGACCCTTTTTCGATCAGCTGTTTCAGACGCAAAGCCGCTCCATAGATCAGGACGCTATGGCCATGGTGGCCGAAACGGAGGACGCGATCGCACAAGCCTCATCCCGGCTTGTCGCCTACGGATACTACACGCCGGTTGTCATCCTCTTCGACGGGAACAGCGAGGCGTTGCAAGAAAAAGCCGAGGCAATCCGCCGGCTGGTGCAGGCAGAGGGTTTTGGAGCGAGGATCGAAACGCTGAATGCAACGGACGCCTATCTCGGCAGCCTACCCGGCAACTGGTACTGCAACATCCGTGAACCGCTTATCAACACCAGTAATCTCGCAGATCTCATTCCCCTTAACTCCGTGTGGTCTGGCAACCCGACGGCACCGTGCCCGTTCTACGCGCAAAACTCTCCACCGCTGATGCAAGTCGCCAGCGGCTCGACGCCCTTTCGGCTGAACCTGCATGTCGACGATGTCGGTCACACGCTGATCTTCGGTCCAACAGGCTCAGGCAAGTCGACGCTACTCGCACTCATTGCTGCTCAGTTCCGGCGTTACGAGGGTGCACAGGTCTTTGCCTTTGATAAAGGTCGTTCTCTGCTTCCACTGACGCTTGCCTGTGGTGGCGATCATTACGAGATCGGCGATAGCGAAATGCAAAAGCCGGCGCTTGCGTTCTGCCCTCTATCTGATCTCGGCACGAACGGTGATAGGGCCTGGGCGATCGAATGGGTCGAGATGCTCGTCGCACTTCAGGGGGTTACCGTCACCCCGGATCTTCGCAACGCGATTTCCCGTCAGATTGGGCTCATGGCGACTGCTCCCGGCCGATCGCTTTCGGATTTCGTGTCTGGTGTTCAGGTCCGTGAAATCAAGGATGCCCTTCATCCCTACACGGTCGACGGACCCATGGGTCAATTGCTCGATGCCGAAGAGGACGGGCTGGCGATTGGTGGATTCCAGTGCTTCGAGATCGAACCTCTGATGAACCGCGGCGAGCGCAATCTTGTCCCTGTTCTCAGCTACCTATTTCGACGAATCGAGAAGTGTCTCGATGGCTCGCCAAGTCTGATCCTCCTTGACGAGGCGTGGCTGATGCTTGGCCATCCCGTTTTCCGGGACAAGATTCGCGAATGGCTGAAGGTTCTCCGGAAAGCGAATTGCGCTGTCGTTCTCGCCACGCAATCCATTTCTGATGCCGAGCGCTCTGGAATCATCGACGTTCTGAAGGAATCCTGTCCGACAAAGATCTGCCTTCCGAACGGTGCCGCCCGTGAACCTGGCACGCGCGAGTTCTATGAGAGAATTGGATTCAACGAACGCCAGATCGAGATCGTCGCGAGCGCGATCCCGAAGCGGGAATATTACGTCGCATCACCGGAAGGGCGGCGTCTGTTCGACATGTCGCTCGGTCCCGTTGCTCTTAGTTTCGTTGGGGTTTCAGGCAAGGAAGACCTCAAGCGCATCCGGGTATTGAAGTCCAATCATGGTGAGGACTGGCCAGTCCGTTGGCTTGAGTCGAGAGGAGTCCACGATGCCGCATCGCTATTCAATATCGCATAGGAGGCTTGCCGGACTGATCGCCTGCACGCTCATCTTGGGTTCGGCCGCAACCGCTTCTGCAGGTTCGGTCACTGGCGCGGCTACCGAATGGACACAGCTCGCCAACAACGCCCAGCTCGTCGATCTTCTGAAAAGCTCGGGCCTTCAGGTCGACAATCAACTGAGGCAGATCAGCCAGTTGGCAGAGCAAATTCAAAATCAACTGAATATCTACAAGAACATGCTGCAAAACACCGCATCGCTTCCCGATCACATCTGGGGGCGGGTGGAAGACGACCTCAACCAGCTCCGCGGCATCGTTGACCAGGGGCAGGGCATCGCCTTTTCGATGGGCAGCGCGGACGATGTGCTGAAGCAGCGGTTCAAGAGTTATGCCGAGCTTCAGGGCGCCCTTTTGAAGGGCGAGGATCTTTCTTCAACATACCAGACCTGGTCCGACACCAACCGGGGCACAATTGCCGGCACATTAAAGGCGGCCAGTTTGACCGCCGACCAGTTCGACGGCGAAGAGAGCACGATGCGCTCGCTCCGCAGCATGTCGGAGACGGCGGACGGGCAGATGAAAGCCCTGCAGATAGGTCACGAGATTGCCGCGCAACAAGTCGCCCAGATGCAGAAACTGCGCGGCCTCGTTTCGCAACAGATGACCATGGTGGGAACCTGGCTTCAATCAGAACAGACCGAGAATGACCTGGCGCAGAAGTTGCACGAGGAATTCTTCTATTCAATCGCTCCGCCTACATCCGGTGGCGAGAAGATGAAGGTGGAATGGTGATCCCATGAACCAGGCGCTTGCCCAAATGAGAACCGCTGCAGCACTCGCGGCCTTTACAATCTTGCTGGTGCATCCCGCGCTTGCCCAAGAGGGGGCTGCCCTGACTTCACTTCAGATTCAAATCACCTCCGCTGCCAAGGGATGGGAAACGAAGGTCATGGACGCCGCTCGCTCGCTCTTCTGGATTTTGGCGACTATTGAGATCGGAATTGCCTCCATATCGCTCGCGCTACAAGCGGCTTCGCTGGACGCCTGGTTCGCTGAACTCGTTCGGCGGATCATGTTCGTCGGCTTCTTTGCCTTCGTCCTTGCCCAAGGACCAACATTTGCAAAAGCCGTCGTCGACAGCCTCTTTCAGATTGGAGCCGGGGGTGAGGCGGCCTCGCCGGCAGACGTATTCAATACCGGACTCGCCGTCGCGACCAAGATGGCGGAAAAAGTTCGCTTCGGGCCGTTCCACGAGACCGCGCTTGCCATTTCAGCGGCTTTTGCGATGGTGGTGAGCGTCATTGCTTTCTCTTTGGTCGCTGCGATCTTTGTGTCAGTGATGGTCGAGATGTACCTCGGCTTACTCGCAGGCATGATCATGCTCGGTCTTGGAGGATCATCCTTCACCAAAGACTTCGCCATACGATATCTCGTATACGCGTTCTCTGTCGGGATGAAACTCATGGCACTTGTCATGATCTCGCGCATCGGGTCCGATGTCCTGATCGGACTGGCCGATGACCCGGACTTTGGCAATCACTTCCAAACTGCGCTCGCGATCGCCGGCATAGCTGTCGTTGTCTTCATCATCGCAATGTACGTGCCGAACATCATACAGGGTGTCGTGCAGGGAGCCTCGGTTACGGGCGGTATGGAGGTCATTCGACACGGCGGTCAGGCCGCTTCAGTCGCCTTGGCCGGCTTCTTTCTAGGTACGGGCGCTATCATCGCAGGCTTTGCTGCTGCAAAGGAAGCTCGCGCCGCCGGGTCCTCGCTTGCCGGGGCTGCCGCGCGCGGCATCGGTGCTGGCGTCAGCTCCGCCGGCAAAGCAGTCGCATCGGCAGCGAAGGAAAAGGCGATCGGCTCGCCCGGTGCCTATGCCGGCTCGATACTCGGCCTTGCCAATGCCAAACTCGATGCCGGCTTGAGCGGTCGCGCTGGCTTTAAGCCACCTCCCGAACGCAGCGATAAACCGTGATCCTTAGGAGAGAAATCGAATGGCAGCAAACCGGCCTTCCGAAAACCCGTACCTTGTCGCCAGGCAGGAATGGTCCGAGCGCTACGGCTCTTACGTCAAGGCCGCTGCTGCATGGCGGACCGTCGGGATCCTCGCTCTCGCCATGGCAGTGACGGGCTTTGGGTATGCTTTGTACCTCAGCACTCAGGTCAAGCTGGTCCCTTACATCGTCGAGGTGGATAAACTTGGCACCTCGGTCACGTCAGGTTTCCCGGAGCAGATCGAGTATGCCGACGCACGCGTGGTCAGGGCGGCACTTGGCAATTTTGTAACCAGCTTCCGGTCGATTACGCCGGATGCCGTGGTGCAGAAGCAATATATCGATCGCACCTATGCCCTTCTACGAACTTCCGACCCCTCGACGCAGAAGGTAAATGCTTGGTTTCGCGGCAATTCGCCGTTCGAGAAGGCCAAGACATCGACGGTTGCCATCGAGGTGAACAACATCGTGGCACTCTCGCAGCAAACCTATCAGATCGACTGGACGGAGTACGAGAGGGACCGCAAGGGCAAGGAAACCGGCACGCGCCGTTTTCGCGGGATCGCAACGGTTGCACTGACCGCACCACAGGATGAGGCAATCATCCGCGTTAACCCGATCGGCCTTTACGTTCGGGATTTCGACTGGACGGCACAGCTTTAAGGGCAGGGGAGTTTCCGAATGTACAAAACAGAACTGATGGCAGCCTTCGGCTGCATGGTCGGACTCGTCTTCGCAGGCGCTTCGCTTGCGCAAGGCATGACGCCAAATGAGGTCAAGGCGACGGACGTCTCGAGGAAGTGGCGAGGAACGCCGGCCCTTGTTGCAACGGGTCGGGACGGGAAGGTCATTTTTCTCTTTGGCGAAGCCCAGCCCTCGGTCGTCTGTTCTCCACTGCAGGTTTGCGACATCGAGCTTCAGGGGGGCGAAATCGTACGCGACGTCCTCGTCGGCGATACTGTCCGATGGAAAGTCGAGCCTGCGACATCAGGTGCAACCAGTGGGCAGGCGATCCATCTTGTCGTCAAGCCGTCGGAGCCTGGCCTGTTGACGTCGATGGTCGTCACGACGTCCCGCCGGACCTATCATATCCAGCTCAAATCGCACCCAAGCCAGTATATGGCGCGCGTCGGTTTCGAGTATCCGGAAGACGTTTCGACCAAGCTCGCCGACATCAATGCGCGACTGCAAACCGGAAGCAACCTTGGCGCAGCCCCTGAGAGGCTGAGTTTTTCCTATTCGCTCAGCGGTTCGGCGGCGTGGAAACCAATGCGCGTTTATTCCGACGGGGCCAAGACCTACATCCAGTTTCCAAAGTCGATCGCGGGTCAAGACGCCCCTGTACTCTTTGTCGTTTCCGGTGGGCAGAACCGGATCGTCAACTATCGCATGAAGAACGACATCATGGTCGTCGATTGTGCGCTCGACGAAGCAATCCTTGTATCGGGCGTCGGTTGGCACCAGCAGAGAATTACTATTCGGCGTGGAGGCTGATCAATGCACAAATTGGCCCCCAGCTTGCTTATCACGTGCAGCCTTTTTTCTGGATGCCAGGCGGCTGGCGGACCGATTGACACCTATTCGGCACAGGGAGCCGCCGTCGGGCCAGTCGCCGCAAGTGCCATCGCAGGCGATATGGCAAGCCAGTTTGCCGAGCATATCGACAGACCGGTGAGGACACCCATCAAGATGGATGCGGACGGCTCGGACTATGCAAGCGCGCTTGAGGCAGCACTGAGGGGATGGGGTTTTGTCGTCATCACGGACGGGAGAGTCGGCAAGAGCCAAAAGCCAATCCAACTCACCTACTCGATCGATAGCCTCAATGGTGAGGTCCTTGCACGCCTAATGACACCGTCGATCGCGCTTGGCCGCACTTATGCGACGACACCCGCGGGCGCCACGCCCGCAAGTCCGCTCTCCATCATGCAACGACAGTAAGAGAGACAACAATGGTCCAGTCGCTTCAGCTTGGCGCTACGAGCCACGCGGTCGATCAGCGAGCTATGCGCCGCCTCAATCGCCTGCCGATCGTCATTGCCATTGTCATCACCGTGCTGTTCCTCGGTGTCGTGGTGGTCGGACTTTCCTGGCGTGGGACAACGTTCAATGGTGGGAATGATTTCGACACCACGTCGAACACGCCGGCAACGAATTTCGCAGACCAGCTGAAGAAAGGTATTTCCGACGGCATCATCGGCGAGCCGGAAAGGCAGGAAATATTCCAGCCAACGCCGCGGGCAATCGAGAAGGAGCCCGTCAAGCAGCCGGTTGCCGAACATGAACCGATTGACCGACAAGAGCGGCGACTTAGACTTGAATCTGAGGAGGAGTGGAGGACGCGGCTAAAGCGCGAACAGGACGAACAGTTCTTGCGCGAGGCACAAAGGCAGCGCATGGCACGCCTTCAGGCACGCGTGACCGCCTATGACTCTCCGTTGAAAGTGGATATTTCCGATGCTGAGCAGACTTCCACAGGCACCAAAACCGGTGATCCACAGAACCTTAACGACGGCACAAGTGGCGCATCCGATCTTTATGCGGCGGCGATGAAGTCGGGCCTGATCAGCCAGAATTTTGATCCGAGCGGTCAGGTCTCGAAGGAGGCTTTTTTCAATCAGGACATCAAGGACCTTGGTTACCTCTCAAAGCAGGTCGTGCCGCAGTTCTCGCCGTATGAGCTGAAGCGCGGTTCTGTGATACCGGCAACTCTCATCACCGGTCTCAATTCCGACCTGCCCGGGAGGGCAATTGCTCAGGTCAGCGCAAATGTCTACGACAGTGCAACCGGTTACCGCCTTCTCATCCCGCAAGGCGCCAAGCTGTTCGGACGCTACGATTCCAAGGTCTCGTTCGGCCAGCAACGCGTCCTCGTTGTGTGGACCGACATCAGTTTTCCGAATGGGTCAACGCTGCAGCTCGGCGGCATGGCGGGCACCGACGCTGAGGGATACGGCGGGTTCAAAGACAAAACCGATCGTCACCTATGGCCTACCTTTGGGTCGGCGGTTCTTATCGCTCTGCTAGGGACCGGGATCGATATGGCGATACCAGAGAGTTCAACGCTTGCGACACAGGACACTGCCTCAGATGCTGTGCGACGCAACTTTGCGGAAACCTTCGGTCGGGTGGCCGAGCAAACCATTTCCAAGAATCTGAACGTTCAACCGACGGTTCGGATCAGGCCTGGCTACAAATTCAATGTTCTGGTCGATCAGGACATTATCTTTCCCTCGCAGTACGTTGAAAACTAGCCTTTGCCTCGGCAACCGACATTTTGAGTGTGGAGAATGGAGACGTGTGGCGACGTTTTGGGCAGTTGGACACCCACTGATAATATTGAGCATCGAGCAGCGGCGAGTGTATCCGACGTTGTGATTTCTAGCTGCAGTGCCTCGAGCGTGGCTGCAAACCGGAAACTGTTACCGCTTCAGTGGTGGCGTTGAATAAACTCTGCGATTGCCGCTCGGAGGATGCAGCCTCCTGTGAGCCTGTAGATAACCGCTATCGGAGGTGGGCTCTTCTTGCTAGAGAGGAGCGTGGACATGATGCGTCCTCCCATTTATTGTCGCAGGGGCAGCACCCGTTGGCACCTTTGCGGTCCGACCATCTTCCGGGGTCTGGGACGATTGTCGTTCAGGCACTTCCGGTGGAGAAGACCAGCAGCATATTGTTGGTAGGCATCTCGATCGTCTCGCGGAGATTAAGGCCAGCGGCCTCACCCACTTGTTCAAGATCAGCGATGTCACGCACACCCCAGGATGGGTTTTGCTCCTTTAGAGCCGCGTCGAAAGTAGCGTTCGAGGGGGCGTTGTGTGCGCCGTCGCGCATGAATGGGCCGTAGAGAACCAGAAGTCCACCAGCGCGCAGCAAACGGCCAGCTCCTGTGAACAATCCCAAGCTTGCCGCCCATGGCGCGATGTGGATCATATTAATCGACACGATAGCGTCAAAATGCCCCCTTTGTTCGACGCCCCATTGTCCTGAGCACACATCAATATCCCTCGGTGCCAGCACATTCTTCAGCCCTGCGAATTTGATCCAGCTAGACGTGCTGGTACGGGCATCGGCATCCGGATCGCTCGGCTGCCAGGTGAGGTTGGGCATTGCTTCCGCAAAACACACGGCGTGCTCGCCGGTCCCACAGCCAATCTCCAGCACGGTGCCATGTTTTGGCAGGACACGTTTTAGGACAGCGAGGATCGGCGCCGAATTTCGCGCAACAGAAGGCGAGAACATCCGCTGGTCGGCGCTTACGTCGCGCTTTTCCAGCGCGACAGGCGAACGGTCCTCCACCCAGCATGCGTCGGATCACCCCGCCCGCCAGGCTCAAGGTGAAGCGAGGCGACGCGCTGGCCAAACTGATCGGGACACAGAAAGATGCTTGGCAAAGTGCCGAACCGCACGATAGAAATAGTCGAGCGCTGCAAATTCTCGCTTGAGGAGCTGACGTACCAGTATCCCGAGGAAGCCATCGTACCGAGTATGGATGCCCAGCAGTCGCTCGAGCATTACGTCCGCGAATGCATCCCCAACCGATACCCGGAGGGGCTCCCGCAGAAGGTTGTCCGCGCGGTGAAGCATGAACTCGAGCTGATCAAGGAGATGAAGTATGCACCGTACTTCCTGACGGTCTTCAGCATCGTGAAGTTCTTGAGGAGCCAGGGTATCTTGTGTCAGGGTCGCGGATCGGCAGCGAATTCCGCGATTTGCTACATCCTGGGGATCACTTCCATCGATCCCGAAACCAATGACCTTCTGTTCGAGCGCTTCGTTTCCAAAGAGCGCGACGAGCCACCTGACATCGACGTCGACTTCGAGCACGAAAGGAGAGAGCAGGTCATCCAGTGGATCTACAAGACCTACGGCAAGGACAAGGCTGCACTATGCGCAACCGTTACCCGCTACCGCGCCAAGGGAGCGATCCGCGATGTGGGCAAGGCGCTCGGGCTCCCCGAGGACGTCATCAAGGCGTTGTCCAGCGGCATGTGGTCCTGGTCCGAGGAGCTCCCGGATCGAAACATCCGCGAACTCAATCTCAATCCCGATGACCGTCGTTTGGCGCTGACACTGAAGCTCGCACAGCAGCTGATGGGTGCGCCCCGGCACCTCGGGCAGCACCCGGGCGGTTTTGTCCTGACGCATGACAGATTGGACGATCTCGTCCCCATCGAACCCGCTAGCATGGTGGATCGGCAGGTAATCGAGTGGGACAAGGACGACGTCGAGGCCCTGAAATTCATGAAGGTGGACGTACTGGCGTTGGGCATGCTCACCTGCATGCAGAAGGCCTTCGACCTGATCCGCGAGCATAAGGACGAGGACCTCGATTTGGCCAAGATCTGGCAGGAGGACGCGGCGACCTACGCGATGATCCGCAAGGCGGATACCTTGGGAACATTTCAGATCGAGAGCCGCGCACAGATGGCAATGCTTCCGCGAATGAAGCCGCGGACGTTTTACGACCTCGTCGTTCAGGTGGCCATCGTGCGGCCCGGCCCAATCCAAGGCGATATGGTGCATCCGTACTTGCGCAGGCGCGAGGGTAAGGAGAAGGTCGAATGCCCTACGCCGGAACTCGAGGCCGTTCTCGGCAAGACGCTAGGCGTCCCGCTTTTCCAGGAATCCGCGATGAAGGTGGCGATGGTCTGTGCTGGATTTACCGGAGGCGAGGCCGATCAGCTGCGCAAGTCGATGGCGACCTTCAAGTTCACAGGCGGGGTCAGTCGCTTCAAGGACAAGCTCGTCAGCGGCATGATCAAGAATGGTTACTCCGCCGAGTTCGCCGAGAGTGGGCGATGCCAGAAACCATGGCGTCGAGATCCGTCCGGTGTGCATCAATCGGTCTCGGTGGGACTGCACGCTCGAGCGCATTGGCAACACCGACCGCCATGCAGTGAGGCTGGGGATGCGCATGGTCAAGGGACTGGCCGTTGCCGATGTGGCCCGTATCGTCGCCGCCCGCATGAACAAGGCCTTCGAGAGCGTCGACGACGTCTGGCGCCGTTCGAATGTGCCAACCGAAGCCCTCAACCAGCTTGCCGAGGCGGATGCGTTCCTTCCGTCGCTGAAGCTGCAACGCCGCGACGCCGCGACGCCATCTGGGCCATCAAAGCCTTGCGTGATGAGCCATTGCCTTTGTTTGCCGCCGCTGCCGAGCGCGAAGCTGCAGTCATCGCCGAGCAGCAGGAGCCGGAGGTCGAGCTCCGCCAGATGACGGACGGCCACAACGTGGTCGAAGACTACAGCCACGTTGGCCTGACACTGCGAGACCATCCTATCGCGTTCCTCAGAAAGGATCTCCAGAAGCGCAACATCGTAACGTGCTCGGAGGCCATGAACGGTCGCGATGGAAGGTGGCTGATGACGGCGGGACTGGTACTCGTCCGGCAGAAGCCCGGCTCGGCGAAGGGGGTAATGTTCATCACGATCGAGGACGAGACCGGGCCAGCGAATGTGGTCGTGTGGCCGAGCTTGTTTGAGAAACGACGCCGCGTCGTGCTCGGATCTTCGATGATGGCAATCAACGGCAAGATCCAGCGGGAAGGTGATGTGGTGCATCTCGTCGCGCAGCAGCTTTTCGATCTATCGGGAGACCTGTCAGGCCTGGCCGACCGCGATATCGACGTGAAGATCCCGACGGGAAGGGGTGATGAATTCGCTCATGGATCGCCTGGAAGTCCAGACTCCCGCGACCGTCCGAAGCCCGTGCCGCAGCCAAGGGACATCTTCGTCAGGGATTTGCACATTGATACGCTCAAGGTGAAAGCAAGGAACTTCCACTAAATTTAGGCTTCCAAGCTATGGCGTTGTTGCTGCGGACCTGTCGTTGTCGAACTCTCGATACCGGGCCACCTCGCTGGCGCTTAACTCGTACCGGGTCTCCCTCTGACCGATAGCGACGAGGATCCCGTGGCCGCAGAGCTCCGCGGTCAGCGCTTGCACTTCTGAAACTTGTAGGCTTGTGCCTACAGCGATTTCGTCAATGGAGGCGCCTGGGTGCGCCTTCACATATCGGCGCACAAACATCTGGTGCACGGTTAATCTCGGCTTCAGATCATGATACCCGCTCGCAAGCCTTTCCTCGTCACGGCGATGTCGCTCGACTATCTCACCCGACGCCCAGTCGCCGAGGTCATGAAGTCGCTCAAGCAGCTGGCGCGCGCGATCGGCTTCATGAAGGGGAAGATCTCGTTGAGAGACGTAGTATGCGGCCACGCCGTTTGTGACGATCCTCTCGTCCGATGCTCCATCATGAACCAGAGCCGTTGGAGGATAATTGGTCGAGACCACATTGCGGTAACCGGAGAGTTCCACAAGGTCCTCAAAGCTCCAAGACTCTGTAATGGTGCCAACCATATCGAAGCGCGTATGTTGTTGCTGAGAAGCAAGTTCCGATGTCCGTGTCCACGATAGCTCCGACGCCGTCAATTGGGAACCGCGCGCCTTTCCCGACGTTTGGCGGAGGAGGATCTCTCAATGTCCGTTCCGAATGAACCCATTGTGCCGCCCCCAGCGCCGCCGCGCATCGATATCCCACCGCGAGATCCCGACCGCGTGCCTGGAGACAAGCCGCCTCCCGATCCGGAACCTGACGAGCCCGCCAATCCGATGGTCCGCACCTCTTCACACTGCCCCACGTGGATCCTGCTGTGCCGGGTTATCTGTCGGCCGTCGGGAGCGCAGACAAGAACAACTGGCGGGCCGAGTTCAGACTTAAGCTTGAGGACTTCGTAGATAGCCTGGTTGTGCAAGGCGCCAAGCCAAACGAGGTCTACGACGCGATCCGCGAAGAGATTGAAATCTTGCGAGCCGCCTCCGCGAAGGATCCCGACCCAGCCGACGAACCCGGCGACGTTGAAGAGCCGTCTAACGATTGGCCAGCCGCCTGAGTTCAATAAGATCAGGCAGGCTCCCTGTTGAGGATCCTAATAAAACAAGTATTGCAGACCGGGAGCTGTAGAGCTTCTCTCCGAAAAGAGCTACAGCAAGTCTATGATTCAGGAACCAAGCCCGAGCGCCGAACAGCGTTACCGTCTTCTCATAGAGGCAATCACCGACTACGCCATCTACATGCTGGATCCGGCCGGGAATATCACAAGTTGGAATCCTGGGGCCGAGCGCCTGAAGGGATACTCGGAAGCGGAGATCGTCGGCAAGCACTTCTCGACTTTCTACACAGCAGAAGATCGAGCCACGGGTCTCCCGGAAGACGCGCTTCGCATCGCTGCACAGGAGGGGCGTTTCGAGCGCGAGGGATGGCGTCTGCGCAAAGACGGTTCGCGTTTTTGGGCGAACGTCATCATCGACCCTATCAGGAACGCCGAGAACGAACTGATAGGCTTCGCGAAGATTACGCGAGACATCAGTGAGAAGCGCGCTGCTCAGGAGGCGATCTTCCAGGCGCAGAAAATGGAGGCTGTCGGGCAACTGACAGGAGGACTGGCTCACGACTTCAACAACCTTCTCACCGCAATCCTAGGCAGTCTGCAGATCGCAAAGAAGCGGGCCGTCAGGGCGGATGTCGCGGATCTGATCGAAAACGCGATCCAGGGCGCTCAGCGCGGCGCAACCCTGACGCAAAGGCTTCTCGCCTTTGCGCGGAGACAGGAGCTTCAGATCAGCCCCGTGCGGATAGCCGATCTTGTCGGCGGGATGGCAGACCTCATGCGCAGGACGATTGGCCCCGAGCTCATCATCAGCACCTCGTTTCCCGCCGATCTTCCGCTTGCCCTGACTGATGGAAACCAGCTGGAGAGCGCGCTCCTTAACTTGGTAGTGAACGCACGCGACGCCATGCCTGGTGGTGGCGAGATAACGATTGCCGCAGAGCGTAGGACTGCAAAGGCTGACAAGAACCATTCGATTGCAGCAGGTGAGTACGTCTGTTTGTCGGTCACGGACCAAGGGGAGGGGATGGACGCAGAAACACTCGCTAACGCCACCACTCCGTTCTTCACCACGAAGGGGATCGGCAAAGGGACTGGCCTTGGGCTGGCGATGGTGCACGGCCTTATGGCCCAGTGCGGTGGGCAGCTCGTACTGCATTCCTCGCCGGACAAGGGAACAAGAGCGGAGCTTTGGCTTCCGGTTGCTACAGAGGCTTCGACGGTCGCGACTTCGACGCCGGAGGCGACCCTTGATCCGGCACCTACGCCGATGACTGTGCTGGTCGTCGACGATGACGCCCTCGTTCTCATGAACAGTGTCTTGCTCCTCGAGGATCTGGGAATGGAGACCATCCAAGCCTCATCGGGCGAAGAAGCTCTGGAGATACTGGAGACGGGTCAGCTTCCCGCGGTCGTGGTGACGGATCATGCGATGCCGCGAATGACCGGAGCACAGCTCTGTCAGCGGATCAGAGAGCGCTTCCCAACGCTCCCTCTGGTTCTCGCTACGGGCTATGCCGAACTTCCCGAAGGCACCGCACCCTTGGGCGATGTCGTGCGGTTGACGAAGCCCTTCAGCCAAGACCAGTTGTCGCGCGCACTTTCCGAAGCCTGTCAGGCAGGGCGGTGCTTCTAAGCGACCATGAGACGGGGCTCCGGTGTTGTGAGGGCTTCTTGGTACGGGACCAGACAACCGTTAGAGGTCAGACTAAAGTCCGCTGAACAAAAGGGTCGGTCGTGGTAGCTATTGATCGCCCTTGAGGAGGCAATGAATGGCGCTCGCGACTGACATACAGGATGCTTGTCTAATTCTGCCGGAGCTTGACCGAGCGGACCGTGGCGCACTGATCGAGCGGATTCTCGATCGTCTCGAAAGCCTGCAGGCCACCATACTTCAGACCGTGCCGCCGGAAAAACGCTACTGGATCGACACCCTCATCGCATCTGTTCGATATTCGGTGGATGAGATTGCCTCAATGGAGACCGACGACCTTCTCAGCATCCTCGTCGAGTTCGAGAAGCTAATAGTTTTGCTCGACGGCATAGCGGAGTCTCCGACCCAGTCGCTGACACTCCATTGATTGCTCAGGCTTTTATGGCCGACACTCAGTAATAGCCCGCAGTCAGAGGGCCATCTTCGCGCCGGAGGCGTTGCTGCGCTGCAGGCGCTCGCGCTTGCGGCCCTGACCGACGATGATGCGGCCACCGGAATACGGCCTGAAGCCGATCGCGTCCAGCGCCTCCCCGAAGGTCTCCTGCTGCCGCGCCGCGGTAACGAGTTCTGCAAGATCCTTGACGGAGATCACCACCGCCATATCATCGGCCTTCTTGATATTGCCGATGACTTGCGGAACGCCGTTTCGGGCTTTCCCGAGCACTGCGCTCAGCTCATCCTTGGCCTTCCTGACAGTCAGAGGACCGCCCCCGATCTGGACAATGCTTTCCACGAGGCTTTCAGTGATGTCCTGTCTGCTGGCATTGCGGGCCATTTGTACCTTCTTGAGTAGCCTCGCGTCCATGGCATCATCTCCACCTGTCCGAGGGCACAATGGGATGCATGGTCACATTCGTCAATAAAGATGGCCAGGTATTCAGGCGCAATCTCGCGTCGTCTTCGCCCAGTGAGGTTGTCGAAGCAACGCGGGGCTCGTCGGGCCATCCGGTAGACGGGCCGCCAGTAAAGCCCGCGTTATTTTTACATTTTTACCCGTGGCAGATCGAGGGGTACCGGGGGGGCGCCGCGCGTGCTATGTATCCGATGGGTCGCTCAAATTCCCACCAAATATTCTGGGTGGTGTTAGCGTGGTCTAATGGAAGAGCAAAGGGCACACCGTCGGTACGTCGTCAGGGCAAGCTCCCAGTTCCCGGGAATGTGGGCCGTCGAGGACGTGTTCCTAGGCCGACCTGTTGTTCAGGAAGGCTTAGTTTTGGACGGGATGACGCTTGACGACGCGGCTGAAATGGCATGGTTGATGCACGCTCGAGACCTCCTCCAACGGCACAAGCTCGACACTTTTTCTTGAGCCGCCACGACGATGAAAACGCGGTTTACCCGATTGCCGGACGCCTTATTGATCCTGTTGAAGGTTATGCGGTCGCTCGTGGACGCTGCCGTATAGAGGGCGACGCCGCAGCTCATTTCACCAAATTTGAGGAAGCCCTTCCATAGGGCTCTATGTCCCGATCCCGTACGCTCTGCTCCGCCGCAACGTCGCCGTCCCCGACCTAAGCGCTCCGACGGATGTCGAGAATCGCCCTTTCCATTTCTCCTAGGCCATCTGCTTAACACGCAGCCGCCACCCAAGAGGCGAGGAGTGAACGGCAACCCCTTCATCGTCTTCGTCCATCTGAAGCGTGGCAATGATCCAGTCCGGCGGCATGACACCGGGCAGACTTTCATCGGCGAGGACTTCGAGAAGGACGTCGACGGTGTCGAGGCCACCGCGTGGCTCACGTCCGTTCCGTTCGAGTGTCCAAAGATATCGCATCATCATTCCAGGTTGCCTCGTCGGACGGTTCATGCTGGGTTCGGCAGCAGCTTCAAGCGTAGTGAGCACGATATGCGAGATCTCCCGGAACTACCGGAATCACGGCGAGTTTCCCCAGCGGACGTTCATTCAAAGGAGAGACCCGATGGCAAGAAACAGACACCTCGAGGCCGTGCACAGGATCGCGCCCGCGTCGCCGGCGGCCAGGATCATGAAGTCAACTACGAAGCAACGAAGGAAGGTGTCTCGAAGGACACCGTCAAGAAGGCGGTGAAGAGAGCTGGGAACTCCCGGAAGAAAGTCGAAGCGCAGATCGGCCGCCACTAAAGGCGAGGTGGCGCATGTCCAAGCCAGCACAAGATGACCGCTTGATCATGTCGAAGGCGGTCAAGGAATGGTATTTGTACTACAACGTGGCGTGGGACGGCCAGGCAACAACGCACGTGAACGCGCCGTCGTCGGATTCCATACACTGAGGGTAGGGGATGACCTGATTCCTCAGGCTGAGCGGGATGGGTGGTTGTTCGAGGGGCGGGCACAGCGTATTTTGAACAAAATCCCGAGGACGGTGCGCGACTGCCAAGGACTCGAATAGTTCGCGGCTGACCAGGACTCGCTTCGAGTCCTTTCTGGAGGCAAACGCCTTCGAAGCGTCGCGTTGGAAGAAGCGCTGCGACGTCTCCGATCGTGGGCGGTCGAAATGCGTTTCATAGGGTCGGGTGGTTGGTAATGATAGTACGTTGGTACAGATGGTACGTTGGTACGAATGCCTCCGTGGTGCAAATGCTGCAGGCACTTGCACCAAACCGCACCACGCGCACCATCCCCGAGCGACGGGGCGCATCACGATAGGTTTGTGAGCCGAGCCGCTGTCACCTGTATATGCCGTCGTTCGTCCGCCGCGCGAATTCATCGGAAGCCCTGCGTATGCCAGCGTCGGACCGAAATCCAGATAGCGCTCGCGGATCAAATCCAGCACCGCATTGCGAAACTCTTCGCTATGGCGCCGGTTGCTTGGTCGTGATCGCTTCTTTGAAACAAGGCCGGCCGGACCA
>Ga0102591_1001193_pt1 | contig 37422 bp, 29 predicted proteins | sample AraplaCol_mCL_r2_2_FD_76860 | JGI IMG/M metagenome (GOLD analysis project Ga0102591, IMG submission 76860) | Arabidopsis root microbial communities from North Carolina, USA - plate scrape MF_Col_mCL_r2 (SPADES assembly) (version 2) | ecosystem: Host-associated > Plants > Roots > Endosphere...
GCTTCTTGTCCTCCTGGGCGGCGCGGGCGTCGGGCTCGGGCAGGGCCATGCCCGCTTCCGCCGCCAGCCGCTCGACCGCCTCGGTGAAGGTCAGCCGCTCGGTCTCCTGCAAGTACGAGATGATGTCGCCGTGCTTGCCGCTGGAGAAGCAGTGGTAGAAGCCCTTGTCGTCGTTGACGAAGAACGACGGGCTCTTTTCCTTGGTGAAAGGCGACAGCCCCGCGTACTCGCGACCTTGCCGCCGCAGCTTCACCGTCTTTCCGACCACGTCGGAGGGGCGAAGTCGGGACTTCAGTTCTTCAAGGAAACGGTCGTCAAAGCGCATGGGTCATCGAGCGGAGAGCGGGCCGCTCTCTGAATTTGACCATATGGGGCGTCAGCCCCGGACGCACCTGGAACCGTTCTCGAAGCTTAATGAGTCCAAAGAAAACCGAACGCCTGTGGACAAACACGGCTTTAGGAACGTCCGGTTGCACCCCTCCGTTCTGATGCGGGGATCGCCTCGACGCGTCCCCACGCCACACAGAGCCACGGAGAACACCCATGCCCGAGTCCCGCTGGAACGACCGTGAAGGCCGCTTCGAGATCGATCGCGAGCGCGATTTCGACGACGAGCGCGGCTATGGCTACGACGCTTCGCGCGCCGATGGGCGTCGCCAGGACCGCTACGCCCAGGATCCCGACTGGCGCGACCGCTACGCCGCCCGCGAGCAGCGCAGCTACGGCGAACCCCGCCACCGCTCGTCCGGTCGCGCTGAACTGCGCCGCGCCGTCAGCCAGGGCGGCGACATCGGCTATGGGACCATCCGCTCGGGCTCGGACTACGCCTCGGGCCGCGGCTACCGCGCGCCGGGCGACTACGGCCAGGTGGGCGGCTTCGACTTCGGCGACTCCACGGCCGACTACGGCGGGGGCGGCTATCGCGGGGAGGCGCCCGACTACGGCGACCGCGCCTATTTCGATCGCCGCCACGAGCGCGACCGCAACTACTACACTGACGGTCCCGGCCGGGGCCGCCACGAGCACGGACCCCATGGCCGTCATTCGCATGACCGCTACGACGACGATCGCGGCTGGTTCGACCGCGCCCGCGACGAGGTCTCGGCCTGGATGGGCGACCATGACGCCCAGCGCCGGCGCGAGCACGACGCGGCCCTGCGCGCCGACCATCGCGGCCGCGGCCCCAAGGGCTACCGCCGCTCCGACGAGCGCATCCGCGAGGACGTCAGCGATCGCCTGACCGACGACGGATGGCTGGACGCCTCGTCGATCGAGGTCGCGGTCAAGGACGGCGAGGTGACCCTCAGCGGCACGGTCCACGCCCGCGACGACAAGCGCCGGGCCGAACTGCTGGCCGAAAGCGTCTCGGGCGTCGACAACGTGCAGAACAACCTACGCCTGGATCGCGGCGTCGAGGCCAAGCCCGGCGACTGGTCCCTGCAGGGCAACGCGCCCCAGCAGGGCGTGACGGGCAAGGCTTAACTCGCAACCCCAATTCCTCGTCATCCCGGACGGCCGCAGGCCGATCCGGGACCCAGGGGACTGGGTGCGGCCGTTGACGCCGCGCACACGATGGTAGCCGACGCATTGCGGGGGCCCCTGGGTCCCGGCTCTACGCGCTGCGCGCTCCGGCCGGGATGACGACTTTTGATGCGTCGGCGGTCCTAAGTGATCATCCCTAGCTTGGCTGGCCGGCCGCTTGGGACCATTTAGGCCCCATGTCCGAGTCCGAAGCCCCACAGCCGACCTTCACCGACGCCGAGATCGACGCCCTGGTCGAGACCTTCTACGCCAAGGTCCGCCGTCATCCGCGCCTGGGGCCGATCTTCAACCACGTCATCGCCGAGGACGCCTGGCCCCATCACATGGCCACGCTGAAGAACTTCTGGGCGACGGTGCTGCAGGGCTCGGGCCGCTACAAGGGCTCGCCCATGGCGGTGCACCAGCGGATCGAGGGCTTCCAGGAGTGGATGTTCACGCCCTGGCTCAATCTCTTCCACGCCACCTGCGTGGAGCTGTTCGACGCCCCGCGCGCGGCGATCATCGGCGAAAAGGCCGAGCGCATCGCCCGTTCATTGAAGCTGGGCCTCTTCTTCCGTCCGGGAGCCCCGGCGTGAACGCGATCCCCGAGAAGATCGAGGCTGAAGGCTTCGCCATCGTGCCTGCCGCGCAGACCCGCGACCTGCTGGGCGGCCTGCCGGACTGGGACGTGTTCGCCGACAGCTGGAACGACCTGGGCGTCGACGGCTTCATGGCCGACGGCGGGCGCTATCGCCGCCGCCGGTTCGCGGCCTTCGCCCCCTCTGCCGAGGGCGAGATCACCCGCAAGCCGCACCAGCCGCACTATCAGAGCCGCGACTACAACACCCTGAACGGCGGCGTGCAGCGGTGGTTCGAGCCGGTGACCCAGGTCATCGCCGAGCACCCCGTGACCACGGCCGTGCTTCGGGCCGGGCTCGAGCTCTTCCATCCCCTGACCGCTGATCCGCCGGCGGCCTGGCATGTCGAGCTGCACCAGTTCCGCATCGAGGCCCATGACGGCGAGGCCGGCCAGCCGACGCCCGAGGGCATGCACCGCGACGGCGTCGACTGGGTGATCGTCATGCTGGTGGAGCGCCACAATGTGGCCAGCGGCGTCACCGACATCTTCGCCCCGGACGGCCGCGCCCTGGGCTCCTTCACCCTGACGGAGCCGGGGGACGCGGTGTTCCTCGACGACCACAGGGTCCTGCACGGGGTGACGGCGATCAGCCCCCTCGAAGCCGGACGCGAGGCGCGCCGCGACGTGCTGGTGGTCACCTTCCGACGGGAGGACTGAGGCGTCCGACGAGCGGGCGCGGGCTTGAGGGGGGCGCGACCGTTTGTCTCACTCCACCTGGGGGAGAGGGCGTGCAAGCCTCCGCTCCTTCGCGAAACGAGCGCCGCCCTTCATGACCGACGACGCCCATTCGCTGTCCGCCGCCGGTCGTCGGGACGCCTTCTCGGCGACCATGGCCGACGCGGTGCCGATCCTGATCGGCTATGTCGGCGCCGACCGCCGCTACCGCTTCGTCAATCGCGCCTACGAGACCTGGTTCGGCGTGCGCCGCGCCGACATCGAGGGCCGCTCCCTCGTCGAGGTGATGGGCGAGATCGCCTATGATCGGGTGCGCGCCCATGTCGACGCGGCCCTGGAAGGGCGCAGCCTGACCTTCGAGGGCGAGCTGCCCTATGCCGGGGCGGGCGTGCGTCATGTCGAGGCGCAGTACGTGCCCGACATCACCCCCGACGGCGCCGTGCTCGGCTACTACGTGCTGGTTACCGACATCTCCGCCCGCAAGAAGGCCGAGGCCGAGCTCGCCCGCCTGCTGGTGCGCGAGCGCCGCCGGGCGCTGATGCTCGACCTGGGCCGCCAGCTGCGCGAGGAGACGGAGGTCTCCGCCATCGCCGGCCGCGCCTGCCAGGTGCTGGCCGCTCAGCTTGGCGTGCAGCGGGCCGGCTACGCCGAGGTCGATCTGGCCGGCGTCTCCACCCAGATCATCGGCGAATGGGGCGGGGAAGGCGTGCAGCCCCTGGTCGGGCCGCTGTTCGTGCTCGACGATTTCGGCCCGGCCATGAGCGACGACCTGCGGGCCGGGGTGCAGGTGGTCATCGACGATATCCGTGAGGATATCCGCACCCGCCACCCGGCCGTCCTGCCGGCCTATGCCGCGCTCGACATCCTGGGCTTCGTGGCCGTGCCGCTGATCAAGGCCGGGCGGCTGGTGTCCTATCTCTTCGTCTGCCAGGAACACCCCCGCACCTGGAACGCCGACGAGGTGGCCTTCGTCGGCGATGTCGGCGAACTGATCTGGGCCTCCAGCGCCCGCGCCCGGGGCGAGGCGGCCCTGCGCCAGGCCGAGGAGACCGAGCGTCTGCTGATCCGCGAGGTCGACCACCGGGCCAAGAACGTGCTGGCGGTGGTGCAGTCGCTGGTCCAGCTGACCCCCTTCGTCGACAAGCGCCAGTATGTCACCGCCCTCAGCGGCCGCATCGGCTCGCTGGCCCGCTCGCACAGCCTGCTGTCGACCACCCGCTGGACCGGCGCCGACCTGCGGGCCCTGCTGGAGCAGGAGCTGGAGGCCTACGGCTTCGAGCACGAGGCTCGCGTCGTCCTTTCCGGACCGCCGGTGCTGATCCGGGCCGAGGCCGCCCAGTCGCTGGGCCTGGTCGTGCACGAACTGGCCACCAACGCCAGCAAGTACGGCGCCCTGTCGGCGCCCGGCGGGACGCTGGAGGTGCGCTGGGACTGGGAGGCGGGGATCCTCGTCCTCGACTGGCGCGAGACCGGCGGTCCGCCGGCGGTCGCGCCGGTTCGTCGCGGCTTCGGCTCCACCCTGATCCAGAACGCCGGCAAGCAGCTGGGCGCCAGGGTCTCGCACGACTGGCGGGCCGAGGGCCTGCATTGCCGGCTCGAGCTGACGCGCGGCGCCTTGCCCGCGGCGGCCGGTCTCGAACGTTCCGCCGCCGCCCCGTCGCCCGCGTCGGAGGGCGGCCTGCAAAACCAGCGCGTGCTGGTGGTCGAGGACGAGGCCTTGGTGGCCATGGAGCTGGCCCGGGTCCTGGCCCTGGCCGGCGCGCATGTGGTCGGCCCGGCCGGCGACATCGACGAGGCGCTGGAGCTGATCGAGAACAGCCTGATCGACAGGGCCGTGCTCGACGTCAATCTCGGCGGCCGCATGGTCACGCCGGTGGCCAAGGCCCTCAGCGAACGGGACATCCCCTTCGTCTACCTGACCGGCTACCAGGAGCCCGGCCTCGACGACGGTCCCGTGCTGCACAAGCCGGCCGCGCCCGAGGCCCTGGTCAGCGCCCTCGCGGGGCGGCGGGCGGAGCCGGTCTAGGCCTCTCGCGAGACATCCCGCCGCATCCCCGCGCCTTGACTCCGCGTTCCCAAAAGATCAGAACAAAATGGGAACGGAGGTCGCCATGCCTGGCTCGCGCGAGGCGCGTATCGAGGCCCTCAGAGGTCGGATCGCCGCCATCCAGGCGGGGACTCGGACTCCGACTCCGGTTCTGCCGTTCGGCGATCCGCGCATCGACGGCCATCTGCCCGGCGGGGGGCTGCCGAGGAGCGGCTGGCACGAGGTGGTCGGCGAAGGCCTGGAGGGCGAGAGCGGGGCGGCCACGGCGGCCTTCGCGGCTTTGCTGGCCAGGCCCAGGGCGACGAAGGGGGCGGTGGTCTGGGTGCTGCGGCGGTCGGACCTCTATGTTCCGGGCCTGGTGAACCTGGGCTTTCCGGTCGAGCGGCTGGTGGTGGTGCGGGTCCGCGACGAGGCCGAGGGGCTTTCGGTGCTGGAGGACGCCCTGGCCACGCCGGGCGTCGCCGTCGCCATCGGCGAGGCCGAGGCGCCAGACCTCGTCGCCGGCCGCCGCCTGCAACTGGCCTGTGAGCGGGCGGGAGGCTTCGGCCTCGTCCTGCACCGCCGGCCCTATGGCGGACCGGCCAAGGGCGCGACGGGCTCGGCCGCCTTCAGCCGCTGGCGGGTGGGTCCATCGCCGGGCCGTGCGCCTCCTGATGGGCTGGGCCTTGGCCCGCCCGCCTGGCGCGTGACGCTGGAACGCTGCCGGGGCGGACGCCCGGGGGCGTGGATCCTGGAACATTCGGAGGCCGACCATGGCCCGCATCCTTTCCGTGTGGTGTCCGAACTGGCCGATCACGACCTGGCTGAGACACCACCCGAACGCCTTCGCAGAGCTGGGTGAGGGGGAGGCCCCCTCAGTCGGCTTCGCCGACAGCTCCCCCAGAGGGGGAGCATCTAACGAGCGCGGACCAAAATCCTCCCCCCCTGGGGGAGGTGGCCCGGAGGGCCGGAGGGGGTCTTCGCCGCCGGTGGAGCAAGATCCCCCCTTCGCCCTGCTGCTCTCCGAACGCGGAACCCGCCGCCTCGCCGCCGTCAACGACGCCGCTCAGGCCCTGGGCCTCGCCGCCGGCCAGAAGGCCGCCGACGCCCTGGCCCTGGTTCCGCATCTGGCGACCGCCGACCACGACCCGGAGGCCGACCGCCGGGCGCTGGAGAGCCTCTGCGACTGGTGCGTGCGCTTCTCGCCGGCCGTGGCGGTCGACGGCGACGACGGCCTGCTGCTCGACATCACCGGGACCGACCACCTGTGGGGCGGGGAAGGGGCCATGCTGGCCGACCTGCTCGATCGCCTGGCCCGCTGGGGCGTGCCGGCCCGCGCCGCGATCGCCGACACCGCCGGCGCCGCCTGGGCCCTTGCTCGCCATGGCCGCGACCAGGCGGTGGTTCCGCCCGGCGGCCAGGGCGAGGCGCTCGCCCGCCTGCCGGTGGCGGCCCTGCGGCTGGACGAGGCCGCGCAGGCCCAGCTGCCGCGCCTTGGCCTGCATCGCGTCGGCCAGCTCTACGGCCTGCCGCGGGCCCAGATGGCCAAGCGCTTCGGCCTGGCCTTCACCCAGCGCCTCGACCAGGCCCTGGGCGCGGCGGGCGAGGCCCTGGTCTTCCGGCGTCCGGCCAGCCCGTGGTTCGAGCGTCTGGCCTTCTTCGAGCCGATCAGCGCGCCCGACGACCTGGCCCGCGTCGCCGCCGACGTGCTGGCCCTGATCTGCAAGCGGCTGGAGGCCGAAGGGCGCGGGGCCAAGCGGTTCGAGGTCGTGTTCCACCGCCTGGACGGCAAGGCCTTTCCCGTGCCGATCGGCCTGGCGCGTCCGGGCCGCGACGCCAGGCGACTGGCCAAGCTGGTCGCGCCCAAGCTCGACCGGGTCGATCCGGGCTTCGGCATCGACGTGATCACGGTCCACGCCTTCGCCGTCGAGGCCCTGGCCCAGGGGCAGTCGCGCATCGACGCCGAGCTCGACGCGACCGAGGCCCTGGCCCCGCTGGTCGATCGCCTGGTCAACCGCCTGGGCGAGGGCCGGGTCTGGCGGCCCGATCCGGTCGAGAGCCATGTGCCCGAGCGCGCCGTGGCTCGCGCCGCGCCCCTGGCCCCGGCGGCGAGCGCCCGGCCGTGGAATCCCGACCTGCCGCGCCCGACCCGCCTTTTCCGTCGCCCCGAGCCCATCGAGGTGATCGCCAAGCTGCCCGACGACCCGCCCCTGCGCTTCACCTGGCGCGGCCGCCCGCACCGCGTACGCGCCGCCGAAGGCCCCGAGCGCATCGGCCAGGAATGGTGGCGCGGCGACTTCGACGCCGCCGGGCCGGGCAGGATCCGCGACTACTACCGGGTGGAGGACGAGGCCGGCGGCCGGTTCTGGATCTACCGCCAGGGGCTCTATGGCGATGGCGACATGCCGAAATGGTGGCTGCATGGCCTGTTTGGTTGAGAACCCCCTCAGTCGCTCCGCGACAGCTCCCCCAGAGGGGGAGCATCTGCGCCGCGCCGACCAGATCCTCCCCCTCTGGGGGAGGTGGCCCGGAGGGCCGGAGGGGGCTTGCCCCCCATGACCGCCTACGCCGAGCTCCAGGCCACCACCAACTTCTCCTTCCTGCACGGGGCCTCCCGCGCCGAGGAGCTGATGCTGACCGCCGAGGCCCTGGGCCTGACCGCCGTCGGGGTGGTCGACCGCAACAGCCTGGCGGGCGTGGTGCGCGCCTGGACGGCGGCCAAGAAGCTGAAGGTCCGGGCCCTGGCCGGCTGCCGGCTGGACTTCGCCGACGGTACGCCCAGCCTGCTGTGCTACCCCTCCGACCGCGAGGCCTTCGCGCGGCTGACGCGGCTGCTGACGCTCGGCCAGCGGCGGGCGGGCAAGGGCGAGTGCATCCTCTCCTGGGCCGACTTCGCCGCCCACGCCGAGGGGCAGCTGGTGCTGGTCGTGCCGCCCGAAAAGCTGGACGCCGCCTTCGAGGCCGATCTGCACCGCATCGCCGCCGCCCTGAAGGGCCGCGTCTGGCTGGCCGCCAGCCGGGCCTACGCCGCCCAGGACCTCAAGCGCCTGGCCCGTCTTGACGCCCTGGGCGAAGCGGCCGGCGCGCCGATGGTGGCCACCAACGACGTGCTCTATCACGGCCCCGAGCGACGGCCGCTGCAGGACGTCATCACCTGCGTGCGCGAGCACTGCACGATCCAGGAGGCCGGCTTCCGGCTGCAGGCCAACGCCGAGCGCCACATCAAGACCCCGGCCGAGATGGCGCGACTCTTCGAGCGCTGGCCCAGGGCGATCGCCCGCACGGTCGAGATCGTCGCGCGCATCGGCTTCGACCTCGACGACCTCAAGGAAGAATACCCCGACGAACCGGTGCCGCCCGGCAAGACCTCCATGCAGCACCTGACCGACCTGACCTGGCAGGGCGCGGCCTGGCGCTATCCCGGCGGCGTGCCGCCGAAGGTCCAGGCCCAGCTGACCGAAGAGCTGCGGCTGATCGCCAAGATGGACTACCCCAACTACTTCATCACCGTGCACGACATCGTGCGCGAGGCGCGGGCGATGGGGATCCTGTGCCAGGGGCGCGGCTCGGCGGCCAATTCCTCGGTCTGCTACTGCCTGGGGGTGACGGCCATCGACCCCACCGAGCACCACCTGCTGTTCACCCGCTTCATTTCCGAGAACCGCGGCGAGCCGCCCGACATCGACGTCGACTTCGAGCATGAGCGGCGCGAGGAGGTGATGCAGTACGTCTACAAGCGCTATGGCCGGGAATATGCGGCCATCTGCGGCACGGTGATCCACTACCGTCCGCGCAGCGCCATCCGCGACGTCGGCAAGGCCCTGGGCCTGACCGAGGACGTCACCTCGCTGCTGGCCGGCACCGTCTGGGGCAGCTGGGGCGACGGCCTGCCCGAGGAGCACCTGACCAACGCCGGCCTGGATCCCAAGGCCCCGGAGATCGCCCGCGCCGTGGCCCTGGCCACCGAGCTGATGGGCTTTCCCCGGCACCTGTCACAGCACGTCGGCGGCTTCGTCCTGACCAAGCGGCGGCTCGACGAGACCGTGCCGATCGGCAACGCCGCCATGAAGGACCGGACCTTCATCGAGTGGGACAAGGACGACATCGACAGCCTCGGCCTGATGAAGGTCGACGTGCTGGCCCTGGGCATGCTGACGGCGATCCAGCGGGCCTTCGGCATGCTGCGGGCCGATCACGGCGAGCCGATCGTCGACCTGGCTGACGTGCCCAAGGAGGTGGCCGGCGTCTACGACATGCTGTGCGTGGCCGACAGCATCGGCGTCTTCCAGGTCGAGAGCCGGGCGCAGATGTCGATGCTGCCGCGCCTGAAGCCGCGCCGGTTCTACGACCTGGTCATCGAGGTGGCGATCGTCCGCCCGGGACCGATCCAGGGCGACATGGTCCATCCCTACCTGAAGCGGCGAAACGGCATCGAGCCGGTGGACTGGCCGTGTCCGTCGCCCGAGCATGGCCCGGAAAACGAGCTGGAGGAGATCCTCGGCAACACCTACGGCGTGCCGCTGTTCCAGGAACAGGCCATGAGCCTGGCCATCGAGGCGGCCAAGTTCACGCCCGACGAGGCCGACGGCCTGCGCAAGGCCATGGCCACCTTCCGCAACCTCGGCACGCCGGCCGAATACCGCGAGAAGTTCGTCGAGGGCATGGTCCGGCGCGGCTATCAGCGCGACTTCGCCGAGCGCTGTTTCAAGCAGATCGAGGGCTTCGGCCACTACGGCTTTCCGGAAAGCCACGCGGCCAGCTTCGCCAAGCTGGTCTACGTCTCGGCCTGGATCAAATGGGCCTGGCCGGACGTGTTCTGCGCCGCCCTGATCAACTCACAGCCGATGGGCTTCTACCAGCCGTCCCAGCTGGTGCGCGACGCGCGCGAACATGGGGTCGAGGTGCGGGCGCCGGACGTGATGCGCAGCGATTGGGACTGCACGCTTGAGACCCGCTCCTCCCCCGCGTCAGCGGGGGAGGGGGACCGCGAAGCGGTGGAGGGGGCGGCGGCCCGCACGGCGCTCTGTCCCTCGCCCCCTCCGTCACGGTGCGTATCCGCACCGCGCCACCTCCCCCGTTTCTCGGGGGAGGAGCGTCGCGACCCCCGCAAAGTGTCCTGCGAAGACACCCGCCCTCGCTGGAAGGCGCTGCGCCTGGGCCTGCGCCAGATCAAGGGCCTGAAGGAAATCGATGCGCTGACCCTGATGAAGGCCCGCGACGAGGGCGCCCGCACGCCGGCGGAGTTCGCCCAGGGCGGCGTGCCGCAGCGGGCGCTGGAGCTGCTGGCCGAGGCCGACGCCTTCGCCTCCACCGGTCTTGCGCGCCGTGACGCCCTGTGGGCGGTCAAGGGGCTGAAGGGCGAGCACAAGGCGCCGGTCCAGGCCCCGCTGCTGGCCGGCCTGCCGCTGTTCGAGGACCAGGTGTCGCTGCCGGCCATGGGCAAGCCGCAGGAGGTGGCCGAGGACTACCGCACCACCAGCCTGTCCCTGAAGGCCCACCCGTGCGGCTTCTACCGGCCGATGCTCCAGAAGCTGGGCGCGGTCACCGCCGACCAGCTGCCGAAATTCCGCAACGGCCAGAAGGTGTCGGTCGGCGGCCTGGTGCTGATCCGTCAACGGCCGGGCACGGCCAAGGGCGTGGTGTTCGTGACCCTGGAGGACGAGACGGGCGTGGCCAACGCCGTCGTCTGGAAGGACCGCTTCGAGGCCGACCGCAACGTGGTGATGACCGCCTCGTTCCTGGTCGTGCACGGCCGGGTGCAGGCGGCCGAGGGCGTCATCCACGTCGTCGCCGAAGGCTTCACCGACCTCTCGGCCGAGCTCTCGACCCTGCGCGACGAACCCGGCGCGCCGGCCCCGCGCGTACGCCAGAAGGTGTCGGGCCGGCTGCTGCGGAGCCGGGATTTTCACTGAGGGCGGGGAGGTGCTCAGCCCTTACCCCGTAAAATCCCCGCGAAAGCGGGGACCCAGGCTTTTTCTGAAACGCGAGGCGCTCGACGATAAAACACCTGGACCCCCGCTTTCGCGGGGGTTTTACGGATTGGAGGTCTGCCTCGCCTGCCCGAGCCGCAAGGGGAGAAGGATCAAACCGCCGCCGTCTCCGCCGTCGTCGCCCGCAGGCGCTCGACCAGAGCGAACAGCTGCGTGCGCACGCCGAACTCGTCACCGGCCAGAGCCGAGGCTTCCAGCGACGCCAGGACCGCCTCCTCGATGCGCGGTGGCGGGACCAGGGGCGTCGCCTCGATCACGCCGTCGGTTTTCGGCGCGGCGGTTTCGTTGACGTCGACCAGGGCCTCGGTGAGCTTCTCGCCGGGGCGCAGGCCGGTGATGCGGATCTCGATGTCCTTGTCGGGAACCAGGCCCTGCAACTCGATCATCCGACGGGCCAGATCGATGATCTTCACCGGCTCGCCCATCTCCAGGGTCAGCACCCCGGCCGGCGGGGCGGTCTCGGCGGCCGACTGGGCGACGGCCCGCAGCACCAGCGACACCGCCTCGGGGATGGTCATGAAATAGCGTTCGACCTCGGCGTCGGTCAGGGTCACCGGGCCGCCGCGGGCGATCTGGTGGCGGAAGACGGGCACCACCGACCCGGCCGAGCCCAGCACGTTGCCGAACCGCACGACGCCCACCCGCATGTCGCCGCCGCCGCCGAACTGGCGGGCCAGCGCCTCGGCCGCGCGCTTGGTGGCGCCCATGACGCTGGCCGGAGCCACCGCCTTGTCGGTCGAGATCAGGGCGAAGTGGGATGCGCCGGCGGCCTTGGCCGCGACCGCGACGTTGCGGGTGCCCAGCACATTGGTGCGCACGCCCTCGCACGGATGGCTCTCGACCATCGGCACGTGCTTCAGGGCGGCGGCGTGGAAGACGATGTCGGGCTGCTCGGAGGCCATCAGCCGCGAGACGCGGTCGGCGTCGCGCACGTCGCACAGGGCTTCGCGGCGCGGCAGTTGCGGCCAGGCCTCGGCCAGCTCGCGGTCGATCAGGAAGAGGTTGGCCTCAGAGGCGTCGACCAGGGTCAGGTGGGCCGCGCCGCTGGCGGCGATCTGGCGGCACAGCTCCGAGCCGATGCTGCCGCCGGCGCCGGTGACCAGCACCCGCCGGCCGCTGACCAGGGCCTGCACCGGCGCGGGATCGAGCCGCACGGGCGGACGGCTGAGCAGTTCCTCCAGGCTGATCTCGCGCAGGGCGCCGTTGGTGGGGCCGTCGCCCATCTCGACCACGCCCTGGCGGCGCAGCAGGCGCACGCCCTGGCTCTTCAGCTGGCCCAGGCGTTCGGCCCCGAAGGCGCCCAGCGGGGCTTCGGCCAGGAACAGCACCGCGGCCGGCGACAGGCCGCCGTCGCGCAGCTGGCGCATCACCCGGTCGAACTGGCCGATCGCGCCCAGCACGCAGACCCCGCGGATCTCGTCGCCGGTCTCGCGGGCCTCGGGGGTCAGCACCCCGACCACGGCGTAGCGCTGGGCCAGGCCGTCGGGGGCGCGCAGGAAGGCCTCGGCCTCGCTCGCCTGGCCGACGATCAGCAGGCGGGGCAGGGCGGGCGAGGCCGGTGCGGGGCGCAGGCGCAGCAGGGCGTCGGCCAGCACGCCCTCGTGCAGCGCGCGGCGACCCACGCGCAGGGCGGCCAGCAGTCCGATCTGCACGACCAGGGCCGCCAGGATGGTGCGACCGCCGCCGTCGAGCTTGGGCAGGACGATGTGCGCCAGCAGCGAGAAGGTCAGGGCCGTCAGCGCCGACGAGCGGGCGATCCGCAGGTGGTCGGCGGCGGCTACGAAGCGCCAGGGCGAGCGCTCCAGCTGGAACAGCAGCTCCACCAGCAGGGCCGACAGGGCATAGAGGCCGGCGTGGGCCAGCAGGCCGGGCCGATCGGTGTCGAGGCCCGCGGCCAGGATCTGTCCGATCAGCAGGGCCAGGAAGGCCAGGAATACGTGCGCTGCGATCTTGCCGGCGCGACCCATGGATGCCCGAACTCCCTACGCGTCGGAACCGTTCAACTTGCGCGGCTTAGCACGCTCCTCGCGCCTCGTCGCCGATTCAGGGTCGATTCAGGCGCGGGCGAGCGGAAGGATGGTCACCAGGTCGCCGGCGGCGGCCGGCGGCGACCCCGCCGGTCGCCTCAGCAGGGCGTCGGCGCGGGCGAAGACGCCCACCAGCGACGAGTCCTGGTCGGGGAAGGGCGTGACCACCAGCCGCCCCTCGGCGTCGACGGCGCGGGCGGCCCGCATCCAGTGCTCGCGCGGGCCGTTGGCGGGCAGCGGCGCGGCCAGGCGGGCCGGCGTGAAGGGCAGGGCGGCTTCGGCGCCGGCCAGGGCCGCCAGCAGCGGCCGCAGGAAGAGCTCGGCGCAGACCAGGGCCGAGGCCGGATTGCCCGGCAGGCCCAGCACGCGCCGGCCATCCGCGAGAAAGCCGAACCAGGTCGGCTTGCCCGGACGCACGGCGATGGTCTGCACCCGCAGGTCCAGGCCCAGCTGCGTCATCGCCGGCTTGACCAGGTCGTAGTCGCCCACCGAGGCGCCGCCGATGGTCACCACCAGGTCGACGGCCGCGCCGCGTACCGCATCGGCGATCGCATCGGCGGAATCGGCGGCGGGGGCGAGCTTCACCGCCTCGCCGCCCCAGGCCGTGATCAGCGCCGCCAGGCTGAACGAGCCGGACTCGAAGATCTGGTCGGGGGCGGGCGCCACGCCGGGCGGAACCAGTTCGTCGCCGGTGGCCAGGATCGCCACCTTCGGCCGGCGGGCGACCTCCAGCCGGTCGCGACCGGCGGCGGCAGCCAGCGACAGCCGCCAGGGATCGATCCGCGCCCCGGCCTCCAGCAGGCGCTCGCCGGACCTGAAGTCGCCGCCGGCCGGGCGGATGTTGGACTTGGGATCATCGCCGGCCGCGAAGCGCACGACGTCGCCGTCACGGGTAGCCTCTTCCTGGATGACGACGAGGTCAGCCCCCGCCGGCACGGGCGCGCCGGTGAAGATCCGCACCGCCTGGCCGGCTTCCAGAGCCGCCGCATATGCCCGGCCGGCGGCGCTCTCGCCGACGATCGCGAACGCATCGATGACGCCGTAGTCGGCTCGGCGGATCGCCCAGCCGTCCATGGCCGAGGCGTCGAAGGGCGGCTGGTGGCGGTCGGCGACGATCTGCGCCGCCAGCACCCGGCCGATCGCGTCCGGCAGGGCCACGGTCTCGACGCCCAGGCGCGCGGCGCCGTCCAGCATGCGGCTCCGGGCTTCCTCGACGGTCAGGTTCTTCAGGGCTTGGCTCACGGATCGATGGTACCTGTCTGTAGCGCCGCATGGCTGTCGCACGGCGCAGGCCGGGTCAATCGAAACCTGGGGCGGCGACGCCGGGCTTGTAGCGGTTGGGCGGAATGCCCAGCAGGCGCTTGAACATGGTCGAGAAGGCCGCCGGGCTGTCGTAGCCGAGGTCGAGCGCGATGGTCGTCACGGGCTCGCCGGCCGCCAGGCGCGGCAGGGCGGCCAGCAGCAGGGCCTGCTGTCGCCACGCGCCGAAGCTCATGCCCGTCTCGCGGCGAAAGGCGCGGGTGAAGGCCCGGCGGCCCAGGCCCAGTTCGCCGCACCAGTCGTCGATGGTCTCGTGCGGCGTCGGGCGTTCGAGGAAGGCGTGGCAGCGACGGGCCAGGGCCGGGGCGGCGGGGAAGGGCACGGCCAGCGGGATCACCGGCGCCCGCGCCAGCTCGGCCAGCAGCAGGTCCATGACCATCCCGTCGCGGCCGGCCTCGTCATAGTCCACGGCGATGTCGCAGGCGGCGATCAGCAGGTGGCGCAGCAGCGGCGCGACGCCGATCACCCGTCCGCGATCGCCCAGCACGGCCGAGGCCCGCTCGTCCAGCAGCACGCTGCGGGTGCTGACCGCCCCGACCATCCGCACCGAATGCGGCGTGCCGGCCGGCGTCCAGACCGCGCGCTCGGGCGGCGCGATCCAGGCGCCGTGCGGCGTGCTGACCACGGCCACGCCGGCGGCGGCGTAGAGCAGCTGGCCGCGCCCGTGCTGGTGCCAGTCCAGCTCGAAGGAGGGCGGATATTCGTTGCCGGTGGCGACCACTGGCCGCAGCGCATGGTCGTAGTCGGCGGGATGGATCCAGGGCTTGGCCATCTGTCCCACTCGCGAAAGTGAAAGTCCCGCTGCGGAATGCGGGACGCCTTCGCAGGTCCTATCGCGGTCGAACCTTCACGGGAAGAGCTTCAATGACCGATACAGCGATCCGATCCCCCGTCGCCGACCCCGCCGACCACAAGGCCCAGACCACCGTGTTCGGCGTGATCCTGGCGGTGAGCGGCTGCCACCTGCTCAACGACATGATGCAGTCGCTGCTGCCGGCCATCTATCCCAACCTCAAGACCGACCTGCACCTCAGCTTCGGCGAGATCGGCCTCGTCACCCTGGCCTACCAGATCACCGCCTCGATCCTGCAGCCTCTGGTCGGGCTCTACGCCGACCGCCGCCACAACCCGATGGTGCTGCCGGCGGGGACCCTGTTCTCGCTGTCGGGACTGGTGGTGCTGTCGATCGCCCACGTCTACGGGCTGGTGCTGCTGGGCGCGTGCCTGCTGGGCGTCGGCTCGTCGGTGTTCCACCCGGAATCCTCGCGGGTGGCGCGGATGGCGGCGGGCGAACGGCCGGGGCTGGCCCAGTCGCTGTTCCAGGTCGGCGGCAACGCCGGCCAGGCCCTGGGCCCGCTGGCCGCAGCCCTGGTCGTGGTGCGCTGGGGCCAGTCCAGCCTGAGCGTCTTCGCCCTGCTGGCGCTGCTGTCGGGAGCGGTGCTGTGGAACGTGGCCTTCTGGGCCCGGCATCACGGCCTGGCGCGCCTTGCCGCAAGCAGCGGCCGCAAGGTCTCGATCGACTTGCCCAAGGGCGCGGCCGCCAAGGGCATCGCCATCCTGCTGGCGCTGATCTTCTCGAAGTACGTCTACATGGCCAGCCTGACCAGCTACTTCACCTTCTACCTGATGGAGCGCTTCCACCTGTCGGTCGGCGCCGCCCAGATGCACCTCTTCGCCTTCCTGGCGGCGGTGGCGGTGGGCACGATCGCCGGCGGACCGGTGGGCGACCGCTTCGGCCGCAAGGCGGTGATCTGGATCTCGATCCTGGGCGTGCTGCCCTTCACCCTGGTCCTGCCCTACGCCAGCCTGTTCTGGACCGGCCCGCTGGTGGTGATCATCGGCCTGCTGCTGGCCTCGGCCTTCCCGGCCATCGTCGTCCTGGCCCAGGAACTGGCCCCGGGACGCATCGGCATGATCTCGGGCCTGTTCTTCGGTTTCTCGTTCGGCATGGGCGGCCTTGGGGCTGCAGTGCTGGGCGAGGTGGCCGACTGGAAGGGCGTGCAGACGGTCTACAAGCTCTGCGCCGTTCTGCCGGTGCTGGGCCTGCTGGCCGCCTTCCTGCCCAATCCGAGGAGGACCTGAGCGCCTGGCGAATTGCGCCGCCGGCGGCCCCCGCATAGCTTGCCGCCCGACGTTACGCGATCTGGGGGGGAGCGATGACGAAGACGCGCCGTGAAGCGATGTTTCTGGCCACATCTGCTGCGGTCTGCGCCGGCGCCGCCGCGGCCGGGCCGGCCGAGGATGACCTGGCTTCGCGCTTGCGGGTCATCGCCGCCAGGAGCGTGGCGGACGGCCAGACCGCCGGCTTCGCCCTGGGCGTGCGGCGGTTCGGAAGTCCGCCGGCTGTCTTCGGTCTCGGTGTCGCGGACATCGAAGCGGCGACGCCGGTCACGCCCGACACCGTGTTCCGCATCGCCTCCTGCACCAAACAGTTCACCGCCGCGGCCGTCGTGCTGCTGAGCGAGCGCGGCGCCCTGGCGCTGGATGCGCCGCTGGACCGGTTCTTTCCCGGCTTTCCCGCCTCGCCCGGCGGGCGCGTGCCGACCATCGAACAGCTTCTGACCCACACGGCGGGATTCCACGACTACGTCCTGGGCGGCCTGCCGGCCGACGCGGGAAGCGACTGGCGGCATGATCCCGAGCGCTGGCGGCTGATGTCCCGTCTGACGCCGCTCTACGACTTCGAGCCGGGCGCGCTGTGGGGCTATTCCAATTCCAACTACGTGCTGCTCGGCGCGATCGTCGAGCACGTGTCGGGGCAGAGCTATGGTGACTTCGTCACCCGCAACATCCTGCTGTCTCATGGCCTGCTCTCGACCGCCTTCGACAGCTATGCCGACGCCGTACCGCGCCGCGCGGTCGGCTACAGCCTGGACGGGGGCGCGCCCAAGGCTTTCCGCAAGGTCGCCGACGGCGGCCTGCCCGTCGCCGAGGGCGGGCTGCGCTCGACGGTCGGCGACATGCTGGCCTGGAACCAGGCCCTGTTCGGCGGCAAGGTCGTCTCGCCGGCGGGCGTCAAGCGCATGACCCAGGCCGCGCGGACCACGGACGGCGCGCCCGTCGGCTCGGCCCACTTCACGCCCAAGGGCATGAACCCCGGCAAGCCGCCGGCCTTCGTGCAGCAGGCCGACTACGGCTATGGCCTGGAGGTGGCGCGCATCTTCGACACGCCGGTGATCTGGCACAGCGGCGGCCTGCCGGGCTTCAACAGCATCGTCCTGCACTTCCCCGAGAAGCAGGTGGACGTGGTGCTGCTGACCAATACCGACAATGGCGCGGTCGGCGCCTTCGAGCCGACCCTGCGGGCGGCGACCGGGACGGCCTAGCCAAAAGAAAAAGGCCAGCCTGGCGGCTGGCCTTCTCATTCTTTCGAGGCTCCCGCCGGATCAGCCGACGAAGGCGCGTTCGATGACGAAGTCGCCGGGCTCGGCGTTGGAGCCCTCGACCAGGCCGTGGGCCTCCAGCAGGGCGGCGGTGTCCTTGATCATGGCCATCGAGCCGCACAGCATGGCGCGGTCGTGCTCGGGATCGAACTTGCCGCCCTCCAGGCCCAGGTCGGCGAACAGCTTGCCGCTCTCGATCAGGTCGGTGAACCGGCCCTGACGCTCGAACGGCTCGCGGGTGACGGTGGGATAGTAGACGAGCTGGGCCTTGGCCTCGTCGCCGACCAGCGGATCGTCGTGGATCTCGCTGGTGAAGAGGTCGCGATAAGCCAGTTCCTGCACTTCGCGCACGCCGTGGGCGACGATCACCTTCTCGAAGCGGCTGTAGGCGTCCGGATCGCGGGCGACCGACAGCCAGGGCGCCAGGCCCGTGCCGGTGCCGAACAGGAACAGGCGCTTACCAGGCTTCACCGCGTCCAGCACCAGGGTGCCGGTCGGCTTCTTGCCCAGCAGCACCTGGTCGCCGGCCTTGATCTGCTGCAGGCGCGAGGTCAGCGGGCCGTCCGGAACCTTGATCGAGAAGAACTCCAGCTCCTCGGCGAACGAGGGCGAGCCGATCGAATAGGCGCGCAGGATCGGCTTCTTCTCGCCCAGCTCCTCGCGGGGCGGCAGGCCGATCATCACGAACTCGCCCGAACGGAAGCGGAAGCTGGCCGGGCGGGTGATGGCGAAGCTGAAGAGCCGGTCGGTCCAGTGCTTGACCCAGAGAACAGTCTCGAGGTTGTGCGGGGACTCCTTGGCGGGAGCAGGGGCGGCGGTAGCGGTCTCGGCCGTCATGGTCTGTGGTTTCGATCCTGTTCGCGCCCGTGTGAATAACAGCAGCGCGCATAAGAAAAGTCGGGTGTCGCTCCGGCCCTGAAGGCGACCTGCGTCTCATGTGAGAAGTTGAGAGCGGATGTCAACTTTTGCTGTCTGAAGGGGCTTTGAGAAAAAATTCTACGAACCGTTCAAAATAGCGCCGTTCGCTTTTTCAGACTGTGTCAAAAATGTGATTGCCGGTCGCCGAAACGGGGCGCAGAGTTCCTTTTGCTTCGTTCGCGGAGCCAACGATACGGAGGAACGTATGCGGGTGAGGTTCGTTATGGCCGCCGCGGCGGCCAGTCTGTTAGCGTTAGGCGTAGCGGGTTGTGAAGGCGGCGCCCAAACCAAGGCCGCCAAGGCTCAGCAAGTCACTCTGGAAGGCAAGTCGGTGACGGCGAGCGGCTGCGTGCGGCCGGTCGAAAACACCAAGTGCCTCGTCGTGCGCGGCCCCAACGGCGGCTATTACGACGTCTCCAGCGCCAGTCCGGCGCCAGACCCCGGAAAGGGGGTCGGCGTTTCGCTGCGCGGACGTGACCAAGGCAAGAACACCGAATGCGGTCGTGAGCTGACCGACGTCAAATGGTCCTACCTGAACGTCCAATGCGCCGCGGCCGCGCCGAGCGCCGCGAGCGAGACGGAGGCCAAGAAGGCCGGCTGACGAAAGCCGACCCACGGGTTCGGCTCCGGTGAGGTTGCGCTTCAGCCTTCGCCGGAGCCTGGATCCGTGCGCGTCTTCGGCGTGGTCACACTGTCCTCGGCGCCCACGGGTTCCGTGGCCGGACGGGGCGGCTTGCCGTCGCCACCGGGATTCTGCCGCTGATTCTCATGCTCGACTTCATGGTTGGAGGGGCGTTCGCCGGCGATTTCGGCCATCGCGGATCCTTTCTCAGGCGCGTCACTGGCGCGTCAAAGGGGTGTCCAGGCCAAGAAACCTGTGAAAAGGCGCCGTCAGACCCGGGACTTGCGCAATAACGCGCGGTTGACGCGACCTGATCCGCTTGCCCGGCGCAAACGACCCTGCTACACGACGCCGCTCTGGCGCTGGGAAGCGTCGGCGGCGCCGCTCGCGGCCCTCCGGCCGAACCGTCGCCTAGGCTGCGGTCCGGTACTTCAAGGACCGGAGTTTCTGCAGGAGTGTAGCTCAGCTGGTAGAGCATCGGTCTCCAAAACCGAGGGCCGGGGGTTCGAGTCCCTCCACTCCTGCCACTATATGTCATCGGCCGGCCCGGCGTTCGGTCCGGCCTGTCAGATACGCGAGCCTCTGAAACCATGGCCAGGAAACCGGGATCCAGCCCGTCAGCGATCAAGAACCGCGCCGCCCGTACGGCTGCGGCGCTGGCCCCTGCCGGTCAGGCTCCGTCCGCCGCCGCAGTTGCGGCGCCGAAGAAGCCCTTCAACCCGGTGCAGTTCTTCCGTGAAGTGCGCGCCGAGGCCCGCAAGATCACCTGGACGACCCGCAAGGAGACCTGGATCACCTCGGTGATGGTCTTCATCATGGTGATCGTCGCCTCGCTGTTCTTCCTCCTGGTCGACTGGCTCCTCGGGGCCGGCGCCAATCTGCTGCTGAAGTTCGCGGCCGGATAAGTCATAAGAAGACCATGAGCACCGAAACCGCCTCGAACCCGAACCACAAGTGGTACATCGTCCACGCCTACTCGAACTTCGAGAAGAAGGTGGCCGAGAGCATCCGTGAGCAAGCCAAGGCCCAGGGCCTGGAAGACAGCTTCTCCGAGATCCTGGTGCCCACCGAGGACGTCGTCGAGATCCGCCGTGGCCGCAAGGTCAACGCCGAGCGCAAGTTCTTCCCGGGCTACGTCCTGGTGAAGATGAACCTCTCGGACGAAGCCTATCACCTGATCAAGAACACCCCGAAGGTCACGGGCTTCCTGGGCAGCGGCTCCAAGCCGACGCCGGTCTCCGAAAAGGAAGTCCAGCGCATCGTCGGCGCCATCGAAGAGGGCGTCGAGAAGCCGAAGACCGTCGTGCTGTACGAAGTCGGCGAGAACGTCCGCGTCATCGACGGCCCGTTCGCCAGCTTCAACGGCTCGGTCGAGCAGGTCGACGAAGAGAAGGCCCGCCTGCGGGTCACCGTCTCGATCTTCGGCCGCGCCACCCCGGTCGAGCTGGAATACAGCCAGGTCGAAAAGATCGCCTGATCCCTTCGGATCAGCGCCAATACGAAGAACCCCGCGTCGGCCGACGCGGGGTTTTTTGTTGTCCGGGGAGGGCGTCCGACCGGAAACGGACGCGCCGGAGAGAGCGCGATACGCCGTCCGGGGGGCTATTCCACGTCTTCTATGGAACCACCTTGCCCACGCCGCGGGCCCGCGGATCGGCCGCCGGAACCGGCGCGCCGTCGATGACCTGGATGGCCTCGATGTCGCCGACGAACCCTGTCTCGATCTTGTAGCCTCGCGCCTCCAGGGCCTTTGTCAGCTCGGCGGGAAAGGGTTCGTAGGGTTCGGAGAAGATCACGTTCTCGGGCAGCAGTTGGTGGTGGAAGCGCAGTTGCTTCTGCGCCTCGCCAAGCGGCAGCCCGTAGTCGTAGACGTTGGCCAGCACCTGGAACACCGAGGTGAAGATCCTCGATCCGCCGGGCGTGCCGATCACCATGGCCACCTTGCCGTCGCGCGTCAGTATGGTCGGGGTCATCGACGACAGCGGCCGCTTGCCGGGCGCGATGGCGTTGGCGTCGCCGCCCACCACCCCGAACATGTTGGGCGCGCCCGGCTTGGCCGAGAAGTCGTCCATCTCGTCGTTGAGCAGGAAGCCCGCCCCCTCGACCACGACGCCCGAGCCGAACCAGCCGTTCAGCGTATAGGTGTTGGAGACGGCGTTGCCCCAGCGGTCCACGATCGAGAAGTGGGTGGTCTGGGGCTTTTCCAGCCCCGGCTTGACCAAGGGCGTGGGCGAGGGCTTGGCCGGATCGATCTCCCGCGCGCGACGGGCGACATAGGCGGGATCGATCAGGTTCGAGACCGGAACCTTCCAGAAGTCCGGATCGCCCAGATATTCAGCCCGGTCGGCGAACACCCGCTTCTCCATCTCGGCGACCAGGTGGACATATTGCGGGCTGTTCAGCGCCACGCCCGAAAACAGCGGGGCGGCGTCCTGCTTCATCATCAGCAGTTGCAGCAGGGCGATCCCGCCGGAGCTGGGCGGCGGGGCGGTGATCACCTTGAAGCCGCGCCAGTCGGCCTGGATCGGTTCGCGCCACACGGCCTTGTAGGCGGCCAGATCGGCCTTGGTGATCAGCCCCTTCTCGCCGCCGCGCGCCATCTGGGCGACCAGCAGGTCGGCGGTCTTGCCCGTGTAGAACTCGGTGTCTCCGCCTTTGGCGATACGCTCCAGGGTGGCGGCCAGCTCGGGCTGGCGGAATGTCGCGCCGGCCTTCAGGCCGCCGAACCGGGCGTGGAAATTGGTGACGCCGACGAACGCGGCCTGGGCGTCCTCGAGGTTGCCGATGAGCTGCGGCGTGACCAGGAAGCCCTCGTGGGCGTAGCGGATCGCCGGGGCCAGCACCTGCGCCCACGACAGCCGGCCGAACCGCTTGTGGGCCATGGCCATGCCGCGCACCGTGCCGGGCGTTGCGACCGCCAGGTTTCCGAACTGGCTGCGGGCGGCAACCGCCTCGCCCTTGGCGTCCAGGTACATGCCGGCGGCGGCCCCGGCCGGGGCGGTCTCGCGGTAGTCGAGGAAGTAGGGCTTGCCGTCGACATAGAGGGTCATGAACCCGCCGCCGCCCAGGTTGCCGGCCTCCGGATAGGTCACCGCCAGGGCGAAGGCCGTGGCCACGGCCGCATCGACCGCGTTGCCGCCCTTGCGCAGGATTTCCTCGGCGGCCAGGGCGCCGTAGCGATCGGGCGAGGCGACGGCGCCGGCGGTCAGGGCCCGAGCCGCGACGGGCCGGGGCTTGGCCGCGGCGAGGCTTGGCGGCGCCGCGAGGGCGAGGACCGTCGCCAAGACGAGCCCGATCCTGGTGAACAGATGCACGCTCGGCTTCCCCCTGTGATCCCGCCTGGGAGGCTAGAGCATTCGCCAGGCTTGTCACCAGCACGCGAGGCGTGGATCCGGGCGTCGCCTCCCAAAGAAAAAGGGCGGATCCCCGAAGAGATCCGCCCCCAAGTTCAGCCTAGATCAGCCGAGGCTTAGAACTTCGCCTTGAAGCCCACGTAGAAGCGGCGGCCGAGCACGTCGTAGGTCGACGGGTCGGTGTTGGCCTGGACGTAGGAGGAGAAGTACGGCGGCTGCTTGTCGGTGAGGTTGGTGACCCCGCCGCGCAGCGAGTAGGTGTCGTTGATCGCCCAGCTGCCGTTCAGGTCGAAGTAGTCGACGGCGCCGATCTTCTCGTCCGGATAGTAGGCGTCGACCATGTCGCCGATGTGCCGCCAGCGCGCGCCGACCGAGAACGGGCCGAAGGCGTAGTCCACCGAGGTGGCGTACTTCCATTCGGGGTGCGAGACGGCGGTGCCGCTGATCTGGGTGTTGCCGATCGTGCCCTTCAGCTCTTCGAACGCTTCGCCCGGCAGGCTCTGGATCTTGAAGCTCTCGAGGTAGTTGCCCACCACGTTGATCTTGATCGAGCCCAGGCTGTCGTCGAGGCCCACCGCGCCGAGGCCGAAGCCCCAGTCGAGCTGGAAGTCGACGCCCGAGGTCTTGTACTCGGCCAGGTTCAGGTTGGTCAGGGTGACGTTGGTGATTTCACCCGTGGTGCTCGAGCGGGTGAACAGGTTGCAGTAGTAGCTGGCGCTGCTGCCGCCCGTGTAGCACTTCTCCAGCGCCGTCGAGACGTCGATGGTGCCGATCGCGTTCTTCACGTCGATCGAATAGTAGTCGACCGAAACCGAGAACTTCTCGAACAGCGGGTTCTCGAAGCGCGGGGTCCAGACGAAGCCGAAGTTGTAGGTGTCGGCGGTTTCCTCGGTCAGGTCCGGGTTGCCGCCGCTGGTGCCTTCGACCTGGCTGCTGCTGTAGCTGTAGCTGTCGATGATCGACGACGGCACGCCTTGCGCCAGGCAGGTGCTACGCACGGTGGCGGCGGTGGCGCTGTTGGTGCGGTAGCTGCTGTCGGCCGAGCAGGGGTCTTCGCTCAGCGAGTAGAAGCCCTGGTTCTGCGGCGAGTACAGCTCGCCCAGGCTCGGGGCCCGGACGGCGCGGTTGTAGCCGCCGCGCAGGCGGAAGCCGTCGACGATTTCCCAGTCGCCGTCGATCTTGTAGGCGTCGACGCCGCCGACCGTGGCGTAGTTCGAGTAGCGGTAGCCGAGGTCGAGGTTCATCGACTTGATGAACGGCAGGTCCTTCAGGACCGGCACGAGCAGTTCGCCATAGACTTCCGAGACGTGGGTCGAAGCGTCGACCGCGCCGGCGGCGTTGAAGCCGACGACGTCGCCGCTGAGCAGCAGGGCGTCAGGCGAGTACTTGTAGCTGTCCCACTTGTAGTCCGCGCCGAAGGCGCCGCGCAGCTCGCCGGCCGGCAGGTCGAAGAGGCCGCCGCTGAAGTTGGCTTCGACGATCGCCTGCTGGGCCGTCGTGGTGTTGTGGGTCGTGCGCGAGATGTAGGACTTGCACTCGTCCGAGATCGTGTTGTTGCCGAACGGGTCGTAGCCGCCCTCGCAGAGGCTGGCGCCGCCGTCCGAGGCGTCGAGCAGTTCTTCCACCGCCGAGCGGCTGACGTTGCCCGACTGCTTTTCCTTCTGCTTGGACTGACCAAACGAGGTGTAGACGTCGTAGCTCCAGTCCTTGATCCCGGTCTGGCCACGGGCGCCGCCGGCCGCCTGGACGACGTCGAAGGTGGTGGTCGAGATGCGCGGGCCAACGTCGGTGAAGCGCTTGTTCAGGGTGAAATCGGCGTCCGGGTCGGCGCGGCTGGCCAGCAGGGTGGCCAGGTCGTCGGTGATGAACGGGTTGGTCACCGGCACGGTGAAGCCGGTGCCCGGGGACGGGGCCAGCTGGGTGCGCGAGCGGTAGTGGCTGTAGTTGACCGAGCCGTAGAGCTCGACGTTGTCGGTCAGCTCGAAGGTGCCGGCCGTGTAGAACGAATAGCGGCTCATAGGCAGCTGCAGCAGGTTCAGCGCGCCGGTGTTGTAGTAGTTGCTCGAGGTCAGGGTGGAGCTGTCGAGCGCGGTAGAGCCGGTGTAGTTGACGCCGTTGGTGAACAGCGTGCCGTCGTTGTTGAAGCCGTAGCGCGAGCTCGCGCTGCTGACCGTGCCGGTCGAGACGCCGTACTGGGCGAACACCGAGTCGACGGCGCTTTGCGACGGCGCGTTGGTGGCGTCGACGACGTAGCTGCCGTAGGGCGTGGTGCTCGACAGGCCGCTGACCTTCGAGAAGTCGCGGGCCGAGTTGAACACGGCGCCGCGCTTGGTGTAGCCGAACGAGGCGGTGACGTGGCCGCGGCCGTCGGCGAACTTGGTGCCGCCGGTGACGCTCAGCGTGCCTTCCTTGCCGTCGCCGCGCTGGGTCAGGCCGTACTGGCCGTCGACCATGAGGCCTTCGAACTTGTTGTTGAGCTTGAAGTTGACGACGCCGGCCATGGCGTCCGAGCCGTAGGTCGCCGAGGCGCCGCCCGAGATCACTTCGATGTTCTGGATCAGGGCCGCGGGGACGATGTTGACGTCGACCGTGCCGTCCGAGTTCGACGGAACCACGCGGTGGCCGTCGATCAGCACCATGGTGCGGGCGGTGCCGAGGCCGCGCAGGTCGATGTTGGCCTGGCCGCCGTTCGACGGGTTGTTCGAGGTCGACGACACCGACGGCACGAACTGGGGCATCTGGTTGAGCAGGGTGTCGACCGTGACCGAACCGGTCTTCTCGATCTGCTCCTGGCCCATGGTCATGATCGGGCTGTTGGAGACGTAGTCGCGGCGCGCGATGCGCGAACCGGTGACGACGACTTCCTCGACGGCGGCCGGCTCGTCGTTCGTCTGGGCCTGCGCCAGGATCGGCGCTGCGGTCACGGCGATGACGAGCGCCGACGCGCTCAGAAGATAGGTATTTCTAGCCATTCATAGTCCCCAGTATTCGCCAAATCGCTTGTCGCGATGACGGCGTTCTGCGAAACAAGGTTCGCGATACGGAAGACGAATGGCGTCGTTTCTTTTCTGAATTTCGGCGGAAATTCATGGAATGGGGCGAATATGTTGCCTGATATCGTTGTGATGAGAACGAGTGTGCTCACATTGCGCCGTTATTGGCATGGATTGATGAATTTGTGACGATGTAGTGTCGTTCTTGTTTATCGGCGGGTCGCTCAGGTTGAATTGCGGCCCCGGCGTGGCCGAAACCGGCGTGGCATGGCGGCAACAGGGCGGGGAAGATCGTATACGGGGCCGCCGCGCTGGACTCCGTTCGGCGCGCCTGCTACATGCGCCGCCTCGCTCCAGGACCCTGTCCCGGGGCGTGTTCGTCGTTATTCGATCGAATATGACGAGCCAAATCCGTGGAAGGGCCGCCAAGCCCGCACCACGGCTCACCAGCGAGGGCTTCGGCCCTCATGAGAGGATAGTATGGCTAAGAAGATCCTGGGCTACATCAAGCTCCAGGTGAAGGCTGGCTCGGCCACGCCTTCGCCCCCCATCGGCCCGGCTCTGGGTCAGCGCGGCGTCAACATCATGGGCTTCTGTAAGGAGTTCAACGCGCGCACCGAGAACGTCGAAAAGGGCACCCCCCTGCCGACCGTCATCACGGTCTACCAGGACAAGTCGTTCACCTTCGTCACCAAGACGCCCCCGGCGACCCACTACCTGAAGCAGATCACCGGCCTGAAGTCCGGCGCGAAGCTGACCGGTCGTGAGACCGTCGGCGAAGTGACGCGCACCCAACTGCGCGAAATCGCCGAAAAGAAGATGAAGGATCTGAACGCCAACGATCTCGAGGCCGCCGCCAAGATCATCGAAGGCTCCGCCAAGGCCATGGGCCTGAAGATCGTGGAGGCCTAATCCAATGGCTAAGCAACCCAAGCGCATCAAGGCCTGGACCGGCGACCGTGACGCCACCCTGGCCGTCGCCGACGCCATCGCCCTGGTCAAGGCCAACGCCAAGGCCAAGTTCGACGAGACCATCGAAATCTCGGTGAACCTCGGCGTCGATCCGCGTCACGCCGACCAGCAGGTCCGTGGCGTCGTTCAACTGCCGTCGGGCACCGGCCGTGACGTCCGCGTCGCCGTCTTCGCCAAGGACGCCAAGGCCGCCGAAGCCACCGCGGCCGGCGCCGAAGTGGTTGGCGCCGAAGACCTGGTCGAAAAGATCCAGAACGGCTTCATGGACTTCGATCGCGTCATCGCGACCCCGGACATGATGGCCCTGGTGGGTCGTCTCGGTAAGGTGCTGGGCCCGCGCGGCCTGATGCCGAACCCGAAGGTCGGGACCGTGACCCCGAACGTCGGCCAAGCCGTGAAGGACGCCAAGGGCGGCGCCGTCGAGTTCCGCGTCGAAAAGGCCGGTATCGTTCACGCCGGCATCGGCAAGGCCTCGTTCACCGACGAAGCCCTGCTGGTCAACGTCAAGGCTCTGATCGACGCCCTGAACAAGGCCAAGCCGTCGGGCGCCAAGGGCGTCTTCGTCAAGAAGGTCGGCCTGTCCTCGACGATGGGTCCGGGCGTGAAGGTCGACATCGCCTCGATCACCGCCTAACGGCCGATCGAAGCTTTTGACTTCGGAGACGGGCGCTGGAGCGATCCAGCGCCCGTCTTGCGTTTGGGGACGTCTTCAGGCGGGTTTGGCGGCGCGGCTAGCTGATGTTATCTTTCGGCTAGACGGAGATTGGTCATGGCCTTCCACATCCGCGATCCCGAAACCGACGCCTTGGTCCGCGAACTGGCCGACAAAACGCGCCTTGGCATCACCGAGGCCGTGAAACTGGCCGCTTCGGAAGCCTTGGCGGCGCGCGAGAAGGCGCAGGCGGAAAAGCTGGCGAAGGTCGAAGCCATCCTGGCCGAGTTCGACGCCGTGCCTCGGACGGGTCTCAAGGCGGACAAGGCGTTCTTCGACATGATCAACGGCGACTGATGTTCGTCGACGCCTCGGCCTGGACGGCCGTCTCGCTGAATGAGCCGGAACGGGATCGGCTGGTCGCTGCCTTGGTCGCCGCCGACACCATCCTGACGTCTTCGATCGCCAACTGGGAAACGGTCCGCGCCCTCGTGCGGGAAACCGAGGACGGGGTGAGCGAAGCCAGCGCGCGGTTGTTCAGCTTCCAGGCGAGCCTGAATGTTCGGATCGTCGAGATCGGCGCGGCCGAAGGCGTTCTCGCTCTCGAAGCCCACGCCCGTTTCGGCAAGGGCGTCCATCCCGCCAAACTCAACATGGGCGACTGTTTCGCCTACGCCTGCGCCAAGGTTCATGGCGTGCCGCTGCTCTACAAGGGCGGCGACTTTTCCCTGACCGACATCGAGGCCGCGTGACGTCTGACGCCCCCAGGATCATCGACGTCGCCGTGGTCGGCGGCGGGCCCGCCGGGCTGATCGCCGCCCAGCGCCTGGCGCAGGCCGGCCGCTCGGTCGTGGTGTTCGAGAAGATGCCGACCTTCGGGCGCAAGTTCCTGATGGCCGGCCGCGGCGGCCTGAACCTCACCCATTCGGAAGATTTCGAGCGCTTCGCCGCCCGCTATGGCCCGCGCGAAGCCGCGCTGCGGCCGATGCTCGAGGCCTTCACGCCGGCCGATCTCGTCGCCTGGGCCCGGGACCTCGGCCAGGAGACCTTCGTCGGCGCCAGCGGGCGTGTGTTCCCCAAGGCGATGAAGGCCTCGCCGCTGCTGCGCGCCTGGCTGGCGCGGCTGGAGGGCCTGGGCGTCTCCTTGCGGACCCGGTCGGCCTGGGCGGGCTGGAGCGAGGACGGCGCCCTGCTGGTCGACGGTCCGGGCGGTCGCGAGACCTGGCGGCCGCGCGCCACGATCCTGGCCCTGGGCGGCGCCAGCTGGCCCAAGCTCGGCTCCGACGCAGCCTGGACGGAGACCCTGGAAGGGCAGGGGTCCGTCGTCGTGCCCTTCGCGCCGGCCAATTGCGGTTTCGAGGTCGCCTGGAGCGAGATCTTCCGCGACCGCTTCGCCGGCGAGCCGCTGAAGAACGTCCGCCTCACCTGCGATGGCCGCCAGGCCCGGGGCGACGCCATGGTCGCCGGCTATGGCATCGAGGGCGGAGCGGTCTACGCCCTTGGCTCGGCCCCGCGCGAGGCGATCGCCCGCGACGGCGCGGCGGTGCTGACCATCGATCTTCGCCCCGACCTGCCGGCCGAGACCCTGGAGCGGCGTCTGTCCGGCGCGCGTGGCGGCCAGTCCCTGGCCAACCACCTGCGCAAGGCCTTGAAGCTGTCGCCGGTCGAGGTGAACCTGCTGCGCGAGGCCCATGGCCTGGACCTGCCGGCGCAGCCCGCGGTCCTGGCGGCGGCGATCAAGGCCGCGTCGATCCGCTTGACGGCCGCCCGGCCGCTGGACCGGGCGATCTCGACGGCCGGCGGCGTGACCTTCGACAGCCTGGACGGCCTGGCGCTGCGGTCGCGGCCCGACGTCTTCCTGGCCGGCGAGATGCTCGACTGGGAGGCTCCCACCGGCGGCTACCTGCTGCAGGCCTGTTTCGCCACGGGCGTGGCGGCCGCGCGGGCGGTGAACGAGCGGCTGGCGGGGTAGGGCGGTTTCACCTTTCTCGTGGAACTTTCCGCACCGGGTTGAAACTTCTTCAACCCCCGTGTATACGGCCCGCCTCTCCGCTGGACTCCGGTTCGGCGGCGAACCTGTTTGAGAACTGCGGGGCGCGGGGTCACCAGCGCCATAATCGAGGAAGAGCCCTTCCTCGCCGTCGGGAGACAGGGATAGAGACGCCAAGACCGCCTCCTCGTGACGTCAGTCCGAGTCAGGTGCGCGGCCGACTTTCCTTGGAACAGGCTGATGCAACTCGCGCGCGGGAGCAATTCCGCATGGGACGAGCATCTGGCTGCCGGAATGGTCCGGCCGCCTGCAACTGAGTAGGAGACCGCAATGGACCGCGCTCAAAAGCAGGAATCGATCGAGTCGCTGAAAGGCGTCTTCGCCGATGCCGGCGCTGTCGTCGTGACCCACTATACGGGTCTGACCGTTGCGGAAATGACCGACCTTCGTCTTCGCCTCCGCAAGGAAGGCGCCGCGATCAAGGTTGTGAAGAACACCCTGGCTCTGAAGGCTCTGGACGGCAAGCTCGGTGAAAAGGGCGACACGCTCTTCACCGGTCCGGTCGCCATCGCCTTCGGCCCGGACGCCGTCTCGGCCGCGAAGATCGCGGTGCAGTTCGCCAAAGAAAACGACAAGCTCAAGATTGTCGGTGGCGTTCTGGACCAGACCAACGTGCTCGACGAAGCCGGCGTGCGTGCTCTGGCGACCCTGCCGTCGCTGGACGAACTGCGTGGCAAGCTTATCGGCCTCATCCAGGCTCCGGCGACCAAGATCGCTGGCGTCCTGCAGGCCCCGGCTGCCCAGCTGGCTCGCGTTTTCAACGCCTACGCGACCAAAGACGCCGCGTAACGGTCATCCCCGCAAATCTATCCCAATCTCTCTAAGGAACTGACACATGTCGAAGCTCGAAAAGCTGGTCGAAGAACTGTCCACCCTGTCGGTGCTGGAAGCCGCTGAACTCTCGAAGCTGCTGGAAGAAAAGTGGGGCGTCTCGGCCGCCGCTCCGGTCGCCGTCGCCGCCGCTGGTGGTCCGGCTGCTCCGGTTGAAGCCGCTGAAGAGCAAACCGAATTCACCGTCGTCCTGCTGGACGGTGGCGACAAGAAGATCAACGTCATCAAGGAAGTCCGCGGCGTCCGTCCGGACCTCGGCCTGAAGGAAGCCAAGGACCTGGTCGAAGGCGTTCCGCAGAACGTCGTCGAAAACGTTTCGAAGCAGCAGGCCGACGAAGTCGCCAAGAAGCTGACCGAAGCCGGCGCCAAGGTCCAAGTGAAGTAATCCGGTTCCGCGTCGCCTGACGCGGATCTGGTCTTCATGACCTTACGAGACGGGCCCGGAGGGAAACCTCCGGGCCCGTTTTCGATTCCAAGCCCCTCTCCCCTTGCGGGAGAGGGTGGCCTCGCGAAGCGAGGTCGGGTGAGGGGTCTCTCAGAACCGCCCGCGCGACCCCTCATCCGACGGCCTTCGGCCGCCACCTTCTCCCGCAAGGGGAGAAGGACCGCCGCCCATTCCTCCCATCAATCACACCCTTGCCTTGACCTTCGCCGCGCCCGCCACTACGCCAGCACCAGGAAATGATAGCGGTAACTTAGTGGAGGAAATCGCATGGCTTGGCTGAACGGAGCGCGTCGACGCGTCCTGGCTTCTGGTCTGGTTTCGGGTCTGGCGCTGAGCGCCGCCGCCGGCCTCGCGGTCGCCGCCCCGACCACCACGGTCGACCGCAACGGCTCCTACGTCTCGGTCGAGACCTACGCCCCCAACGTCATCCGCGTGACCATCAGCCAGGACAAGGACCTGGCCAAGGCCGCCCCCGGCTACGGGATCAACGGCGCGCCCAGCGACAAGGGCTGGCGTCACGACCAGAAGGCCGGCGCCGACGTCTTCACCTCGGCCGAACTGTCGCTGGAAGTCGTCGCCCAGCCCTGGCCCGGCGCCCCCAGCCTGCAGGAGCGCTATTTCGCCCCGTCGCTGCCGCCGGTCTCGATCAAGGTCCGCAAGGCCGACGGAACCTCGCTGGTCGACATGAACGGCTGGGAGCTGTCGCCCCACGTCGTCAGCGGCGAGAAGACCTACCGCGCCGGCGCCACCTTCTCGACCACGGCCGACGAGCACTTCTACGGCCTGGGCCAGAACCAGGAGTCGGAAGGCGCGCTCGACCTGCGCGGCCGCACCATCGACTGCAAGCACGACTACGACGCCCCGCACGGCGAGACGGTCTGCGTGCCCTTCCTCGTCACGAACAAGGGCTATGGCGTCCTCTGGGACAACCCGTCGGCCACCAAGATCTATCCGGGCGTCAACGGCCGCACCCTGTGGCAGTCCAACGTCGGCGAGCGGGTGTCGTTCTTCGTCATCACCGGCAAGACCACCGACGAGATCTACGCCGGCTACCGCGCCCTGACCGGCGTCACCCCGCTGCCGCCCAAGGCCGCCTTCGGCTACATCCAGTCCAAGGCACGCTACGAGACCCAGGCCGAGTTCATGGCCGTGGCCGACGGCTACCAGAAGCGCGGCCTGCCGCTCGACATCATGGTGCTGGACTGGTTCCACTGGACCCGGATGGGCCAGATCGACATCGATCCGACCGCTTTCCCAGACCCCAAGGGCATGAACAAGACGCTGCATGACCGCGGCGTGCAGACCATCATCAGCGTGTGGCCCCGCTTCGAGCAGGAAGGCCGCTACTTCAACTACATGGCCGACAAGGGCTATTTCCTGAAGGACGCCGACGGCAAGGTCGTCGATGGCCTGCCGTTCCGCAGCGACCGCACCGGCGCCCTGATCGACACCACCAACCCCGAGGCCCGCGACTGGTTCTGGGGCAAGATCCGCGACAACATCCTCTCGCAGGGCTTCGACTGGCTGTGGCTGGACGAGACCGAGCCTGACCTGGTGCCCTCGGGCTACTACTTCCACGCCGGCACGGGCGACCGCGTCCGCAACGCCTTCCCGCTGATGCACACCCAGCTGGCCGCAGACGGCTCGCGCCGCGATCGTCCCGACAAGCGCAACCTGATCCTGGCCCGCGCCGCCTACACCGGCGCCCAGCGCAACGGCTCGCTGTTCTGGTCGTCCGACATCTCGCCGACCTGGGAAGTGCTCAAGCGCCAGGTGCCGACGGGCCTGAACTTCACCGCCTCGGGTCTGGCCTATTGGGGCAACGACATCGGCGGCTGGCAGTGGCTGCCGCAGACCACGACGGCGACCAAGCCGCCGCTGCTCGACCCGTCCGACGCCCGCGCCGTGGTCGGCCAGAACAACGACTATCCCGAGCTCTTCACCCGCTGGTTCCAGTACGGCGTCTTCACCCCGACCCTGCGCGTGCACGGCATGCGCAAGGAGACCGAGCTGTGGTCGTTCGGCAAGGAGGCTGAAACCGTCCTGACCAAGTACGTCCGCCTGCGCTACGCGCTGATGCCGTACCTCTACTCCATGGGCAAGACGACCTACGACACCGGCGCGCCCTTCATGCGCGGCCTGTTCATGGACTTCCCGAACGACCCGAAGGTCGCGAACATCGGCGACCAGTACATGTTCGGCCCGGCCTTCCTGGTGGCCCCGGTCACCGACCAGGGCGTCACCGAGCGCGACGTCTACCTGCCGGCCGGCGCCGACTGGTACGACTACTGGACCAACCAGAAGTACACGGGCGGCCAGACGATCCGCGTGAAGGCTCCGATCGACACCATCCCGCTGTTCGTCCGCGCCGGTTCGATCGTGCCGATGGGCGCGCCGATCCTCAACACCAGCCAGCCCCAGGCCATCAGCGCCGTGAAGGTGTGGCCGGGTCGCGACGCCGAGTTCTCGCTCTATGACGACGACGGCGTCACCAACGCCTACGAGAAGGGCGTCGGCAAGACGGTGAAGCTGCGCTGGGACGACAAGGCCGGCAAGCTGACCGCCACGGGCGACAAGGCCCTGGCGGCCCAGGCCCAGGCCGCCGTCCAGGTGGTGAAGTAAGAGACGAAGAGGGGAGGGCGGAAACGTCCTCCCCTTTTTCTTGGACGGCTATTTCCGCCGCTTGCCGGCCGGGCCCAACGCGCCGGTCAGGATGGCGCGAAGCTCCGCAATCTGGTCCCCGGTGAGGACGCGCTTGGGGACATAGCTGTAGAGGCGATCGCTTCGCCAGAGGAGCAGGCCGCCAGAGGCCTCCTGCCAGCGATGGAAGTCGCCCCAGGCCCATTGAGACTGACCGCGGCTGTTCTGGAAGGTGATCTGTTCGGGGCCCCAGGAAATGACGGTTTCGTCCTGCGGGCTCTTGTCCCGCGCGATCCGGAGGCGCGCCGCCAGGGGCAGCACCCACCGGTCGCCCAGCCATCTCAAGGCCAGCAGCACTAGGCCGCCGCAGAACAGGGGCGTGTGAAGCATGACGCCGCTCCAGCGCTGCTGGAGCGCATATCTGGCGATCATCAGCAGGGCGTAGCCCGTCATCAGGAAGGGCAACGCTCGGAAGGCCCTCACGAGCGGAAGGCTATGAAAGGCATAACCCCGAGCGTCGGCGAGATCGGCGGCGGAGAACCGGTAGGTGGCGGTGTGCATGCGGGCGCTCAAGCTTGACCTAGGGTTGCAGGGCTAAACCGGAATCCGCTCGAGGCCAAGCCGGCCTCAGGCCGCCAGGGCTTTTTCCACCCGCTCCGCCAACGCCTTCGCCACTTCTTCCAGCCTTGGTCCCCAGTCATCCGCCCCCTCCGGCGCGAAGGCCCGCACGCTCGGGTACCAGGGGCAGCCGCCCGTCCCCAGCAACGGCCAGGGCGGGTTGGAGGCGAGGATCCAGGTTTCGACGCCGCAGGCGGCGGCCAGATTGCTGGTGGCGGTCATCGGACCGATCATCATGTCGAGGGCGCAGGTCAGGGCCGTGACGCCCTCCAGGTCCTGCATCAGGTCCAGGCCCGGCGGCTGGTGGATCTCCAGCCCCGCCGCGGCGGCCCGGGCCAGTTCGGGCCCGGGCTCGCCGTACTGCAGATTGACGAACACCGCGCCCGGCGTGCGCAGCACCGGCGTCCAGGCCTCGAACGGGGCGAAGCGGCGGTTGCGAAGCCCGCCCATCAGCCGGCTGCGCCACATGAAGCCGATCTTGCGGCCGGGACCCAGGCTCGCCAGCCAGTCCTGCCAATGCGCCAGCCGGTGCGGATCGGGCGAGAGGAAGGCGCGGGGGGCGAAACGGTCGGTCGTCGGCCGCAGCAGCGGCAGCAGGGCGCCCATCGGTGCCCAGGCCTCGTGCTCGTCGCCGGCGTCCGGGACGCCGCGGGTCACGCGGCCGGCCAGGCTCGTGCCGACATGGGCGACCACCCGAACGCCGGGGAAGGCGCGGGCGAACAGCGAAACCAGGCGCGGCTCCACCGCCAGGGTCAGGCGGCCGGCGGGGCCAAGGACGGTCAGCAGGTCCGGCAGCATCGAGCCGAACAGCACCTCGTCGCCCAGGCCCTGCTCGCCGACCAGCAGCAGCGAAAGGCCACGCAGGGGCCGCGCCGGCGTCCAGCGCTCGCCGGGAATGTCGAAGGCCATGGCCTCGCGGCGTTCGGGCGACAGGCGGGCGGCGTAGTCGGTCCAGCCGCCGGCCAGGTCGCCCAGGCACAGCTGGGCGAAGGCCCGGGTCATGCGCACCGAGGCGGCCTGGGGCGGGGTCGGGGCGGCGGCCAGGGCCGCGTCGCAGGCGGCCAGGGCGCCGGCCGCGTCGCCGACGTCCAGCCTGGCGATGGCGGCGTTGGCCAACACCGGAACCTCGCGCGGACCCAGGCGCGCGGCCTCGTCGTGGAACACCTGGGCGTCCCCGTCGTCGCCGCGCTGGGTGGCGATCGAGCCCAGCAGGCTCCAGAGGTTGGGATCCTCCGGCGCCAGGGCCATGGCCTCGCGCACCACCTTGAGAGCGTCGTCGAAACGGTCGAGGTCGCGCAGGGCCGACGCCAGGTCCTGGGCGTCGGCCAGGTCGCCCGGGGCGGCGGCGCGCACCCGCAGCAGCAGTTCGGCCGCCATGTCCGGCTGGCCCAGTCGCCGGGCCAGCCGCGCCAGGTCGCGCACGCCGTCGACGTCGGCCGGGGCCAGGCGATGGGCGGCCTGGAAGGCGGTGAACGCCTTGGGCAATGCGCCAGCGCGCTCGTAGACGAAGCCCAGCAGCCGCAGGGCCAGCGGCCCGCCGTGCGGGGCCGCGGCCATGGCCTTCTTCTCGGCGGCCTGGAAATCGCCGGCCGCCAGATCGGCGCTGGCGGCGATCATCAGCTTGCGCGGAACCGGCGAAACCTCGTCGATCCGGTCGGCGATCCGCTGCATCGGCGAGACCAGGGTGGTCGAGGCGTCGGGCGGGGAGGGGCGCCTGAGGGACGGCTGGGCGGCGGCGGGCATGGCGATCCTTCGTCCCCGAAAGGGGGCTGAGCGGGCGTATCCCTGCTGAAACGAAGCGACGCCGTCGAATGGGGCGCTATTTCCCCCTTTCCATCCGCGTTTCGATCCCCTATATCCGCCCGTTCACGAAGACATTTCGGCGGAGTGCGTCCACGCACGTCCGCTCTTCAACGCCCCGAGGCGCGATCAGCCGCCCTCCGATCCGCGCGAAGGGGCGCCCATCGAGCTTCCGGTCCCGGTCGCTCGCTAGGGGAATTCCAGCGTCCGACGTTCTCCGACCAGGGGAGCGGCGAGGGTGGACGCCGAGGCATTCGAATTCACGCGCGGATTCCGTCCGCGCCGCAGGGAAAAAACATGGCGCAATCCTTCACCGGCAAGAAGCGGATCCGGAAGTCGTTCGGCCGCATCCCCGAAGCTGTGCAGATGCCGAACCTCATTGAGGTCCAGCGCTCCTCCTACGAGCAGTTCCTTCAGCGCGAGGTCCGTCCGGGCCAGCGTCGCGACGAAGGCGTCGAGGCGGTCTTCAAGTCGGTGTTCCCGATCAAGGACTTCAACGAGCGCGCCGTGCTCGAATACGTCTCGTACGAATTCGAAGAGCCGAAGTACGACGTCGAAGAGTGCATTCAGCGCGACATGACCTTCGCCGCGCCGCTGAAGGTCAAGCTGCGCCTGATCGTGTTCGAAACCGAAGAAGAAACCGGCGCCCGGTCCGTCAAGGACATTAAGGAGCAGGACGTCTACATGGGCGATATCCCGCTCATGACCGACAAGGGCACCTTCATCGTCAACGGCACCGAGCGCGTCATCGTCTCGCAGATGCACCGCTCGCCGGGTGTGTTCTTCGACCACGACAAGGGCAAGACCCACGCCTCGGGCAAGCTGCTGTTCGCCGCCCGCGTGATCCCGTACCGCGGTTCGTGGCTCGACTTCGAGTTCGACGCCAAGGACATCGTCTACGTCCGCATCGACCGTCGCCGCAAGCTGCCGGCCACGACCTTCCTCTATGCCCTGGGCATGGACGGCGAAGAGATCCTGACCACGTTCTACGACGTCGTCCCGTTCGAAAAGCGCGCGGGCGGCTGGGCCACCCCGTACAAGGCCGAGCGCTGGCGCGGCGTGAAGCCGGAAGTCGCCCTGGTCGACGCCGACACGGGTGAGGAAATCGCCCCGGCCGGCACCAAGATCAGCGCCCGCAACGCCAAGAAGTTCGCCGACGCCGGCCTGAAGACCCTGCTGCTCGGTCCGGAAGCCCTGACCGGCCGTTACCTGGCCCGCGACGCCGTCAACTTCGAGACCGGCGAGATCTACGCCGAAGCCGGCGACGAGCTGGACGTCCCGACGATCCAGGCCCTGGCCGACCAAGGCTTCGACACCATCGACGTGCTCGACATCGACCACGTCACGGTCGGCGCCTACATGCGCAACACCCTGCGCGTCGACAAGAACGCCGTCCGCGAAGACGCGCTGTTCGACATCTACCGCGTCATGCGTCCGGGCGAGCCGCCGACGGTGGAAGCCGCCGAAGCGATGTTCAAGTCGCTGTTCTTCGACGCCGAGCGCTACGACCTGTCGTCGGTCGGTCGCGTGAAGATGAACATGCGCCTCGAGCAGGAAGTCTCGGACGAAGTCCGCGTCCTGCGCAAGGAAGACGTCCTGGCCGTGCTGAAGCTGCTGGTCGGCCTGCGCGACGGCCGCGGCGAAATCGACGACATCGACAACCTCGGCAACCGCCGGGTGCGTTCGGTCGGCGAACTGCTGGAAAACCAATACCGCGTCGGCCTGCTCCGCATGGAACGGGCGATCAAGGAGCGCATGTCGTCGGTCGATATCGACACCGTCATGCCGCACGACCTGATCAACGCGAAGCCCGCCGCTGCTGCGGTGCGTGAATTCTTCGGCTCTTCGCAGCTGTCGCAGTTCATGGACCAGACGAACCCGCTGTCGGAAATCACCCACAAGCGTCGTCTCTCGGCCCTCGGCCCGGGCGGTCTGACCCGCGAACG